>Ga0255055_10000123_pt1 | contig 56854 bp, 53 predicted proteins | sample JV7_2_27_MG_FD_188633 | JGI IMG/M metagenome (GOLD analysis project Ga0255055, IMG submission 188633) | Seawater microbial communities from Jervis Inlet, British Columbia, Canada - JV7_2_27 | ecosystem: Environmental > Aquatic > Marine > Inlet | place: Canada: British Columbia | collected... | reverse complement strand
TTCGCTTTTTCTAACATCTTTTTCTATAATTAATTCTTTTGACACGAGACCAAATAATTTAACCAACTCTTCAAGTTGACTTTTAATATAGTGTCGAGGCTTATTTGGGTCGCCAAACATTGCATAAAATTGATAATCGATAATATGAAAGTCATTTCTTTTACTAAAAGCTTCAACCATTCTATCAATTACAGGTCCTTGAGTTCCCGTAGCAACAGCTTTGGCTTTTGATGCCACGAATCCGTTTAAAAGCTCATTTATGATAAAATCTTGATCGTGAGTACGAGATTTTATTATCTTTTGAAATGCTTCAGAAAAATCGTTTGTGTTCGGGAAAAACGCGTTTTGAATTTTATCATCAATGGATTTTAAGAAAATTTCACCATTATTTTTTGCAAAATGAAGCCTCATATTCTTTAACCTTTGTTTTAAAGCTTCCTTTGCACCGGGTATGTTCTCCACGTCTCTTTTTTCGAGCTCATCAATAGCTTTTTCTAAGCCCCTCTCAAAGTCTTGAAGTAATTCATACCAAGCGCGATCTTGGTTTTTTTCCATTTCCTTCACCTTAATTGGATGTTTTTTTTCAATTTCACCAATTTAATTCTTGTTTTATTCTCTTTAATGCATTGATTAAGGGCGACACTAGTTTTTTATCATAGATATTAGGGGACGCTATTCCCCTATGGGCTTTCCAACCCATTTGGGTTCCTTCTCCTATATCTCTCTGGCCGTATTTTAATAGATTGCTTAAGTCTCGCATCCACCAATAAAATCTTAGCCATCGCTTATTAGGATTATCTTTAGCGTGAATAACTGCTAGTGCTTTCCACTCTCCCATTAACCACTTCACAGTTATACCGCTTACTGGCAAGTAATAATTGATTGGGAAATTAGTTTGAAAACGTAAATCCAACTCTGATGATTGAATATTAAAAATTGGTTGATTATACCCCTCCAGTATAACTATTTCACCACAATGTTGGCATTCGTAATGAGATTTCTTTTTTGACATTTTTTTTTGACATTTTGGGCAAGTTCGATGTTCTAAAATCCTGAATTTTATTAAGTCTAAGTATTTCTCCTTCTCAAGTGCATCTTTGGTTTTAGGTTCTTTTTTTTCATATTTTCCACCCCAAGTCCAAATATCGTCAAATTCTTTATTAATTTTTTCTAATGTGATTATAAGGTTATTTAATACCTCTTTTTCATAGATTTTAAACATGCCAGCATGCTGAAAGCTTTTCCACCATGAGAGTCTCACATATTTTTCATCTCTTAAATAAGCACTATGACAGATTAACGCAGCAAATAAACGAGTTTCAGTTTTGCTTATTATAATACCTTGTTCGCACACTTCATATTTTTTATTTATACTTGCAATATTATGAAAATATTCTCCTTCGAGAAATTCTCCTTCTTCTACCTTTTTTATATCTTCAAGTTCAGCTTTTTCGTCTTTTTGTTTAACAATTTTTCGACATTGAGGACATTGGTAAATTCCAGAAACCAAAGGCTCCATTTCGACGTTACACGCTGAACACTTCAAATTTAATCATCATTTCTTGTAATTAAATACCGTTCATAATCTAAATTTAATAATTTTAATTCTTTCTTCGTTATTACTTCAAGTTCTTTATTAATTTTTATTAAATCCTCTCTAAATTTAAGTAGATCATTTTGAATTTTATTTACTATGTTATCTTCGTTAAATGAAACTTTTTCAATAAATTCAAGATAACTAAACTTTTTGTCTTTTCCAGAATAATATTTTTTGGTTTCTAATATTTTCTCGTCGAGTTGTTCCATCCTAAACCTAGCGTTCAGTATTGCCATAACTCTGAAATACCAATCGTTGCCAATTTCATTCCTCTCTGTATCTTCATCAAAGTTGAACTTATCAGGAAGTTCAATTTTTTCATCCCTCAGATATTTAAAAACATCTTTCTCACCCTTAATCGCTTCAAAAATTTTTTTTAACACGGGTTTACTCCTTAATTTTGGTTCAAAGATATCCATATACTCGTTAATTTTTTCTTTTATATCTAAATATTTCTGGTGAACCCCTTCGATTGTGATCTCAATTTTAATTGCCTGATAAACATTGCCAAATTGATCTAATATGTAATATATATCATCGGATATTGTGTAATCGTTTTCTCCAATTTGAGATATAAATGGATGAATGTGATTACTATTCTGACATTTTACTCCTTTTAATTTAATCAAAGCTAAATTATAATTTCTTCTGGTAAGAAATTTAAATTTTTTATTTATCATTAAAAAAAGAGTATGATCTGGCACTGATATTTTGTCGTTCTCAATTGTAACTGTTTCTTCTCCTAATCGTATTATAAAATCCCCATCTTTATGATTAAATTCTCTAATACTACGAATATTTTTAAACAAGCCTAAATCGATCGCTATATCAATAAAATTTTCTTCCCACGAGTTAAGTACGTTATTTTTAAATATTTCGTCTAAGATAATGACTTTCTCATAGGACTCTATAATTTTTGAATCCTTTGAGTCTTTAAACAAGTCATTTCTGATAATATATAAAAACATAATAATGTATCTCATGTCGAGATCGTCCAAAACCCTTTCTATCAAGCTCTTATCATATTCTAATGACAAATTCGTATGTTCCATACCTAAAATCCACTCATTTTTTTTAAACTGCTAAGACAATTCAGTGAAAAAGAGTAATTGTAATAAAGTATCATTCCTAAAAAATTTTTCGATTTATAATAAAATTCTGCTCTAAACTGTTTCTAAAATTCTTAGAACTCTTTTTTCTTTAAAATAAAAATATTTTATGTAATACTATAGAAAATAAGTTTACTAACCGAAAAATGAATTTTAAAGATATTAATCCTTATAAAAAACTCATTAAACCAAAAGACCTATAAACAAATTGAGGACCAAATTAAGAACTCAAGGAATTAATATGTCTTTTATGACTACTATAAATTATTGTAACAAAACTTTTTTGTTATGGTTTTCTTATTTAGTATATACAATAATTAGTGTTTGAATAATGGGAAGAAGGAAACGTAAACAACAATCATATAAAAGAGTTAAGAGAGTTCCAAAGATTTTCACATGCCCAAATAACTAAATGGATATCCCATTTAATATGGATTGCGGTGAAAAATCTGTCAAGGTTAAGAATATTCGGAAAAGCGCAATTGCTACAGTGAAGTGTGGTCATTGTGGCTTAACAAAGGATGTTTTAATTAATTCTATATCAGAACCGGTTGATGCCTTTGGAGATTTTATCGATATTCACTACGCTGATCAAGAACTTCAGAGATTAGAAAAACGCATAGGCAAACTTAAAAAGAAAAATGAATGGGGGGAATTAGTTCTAGTTTATTCTATTTTATCGGATATTTGCAAAGCTAAAGCTGCTGAGGCCTTAGAAGATGAAGATAATATCAACCTTGATGTAGTTAATAAATGGAAAATTAGAGCGGAAGAATATATAAGGTTAGGAAAGGATGCATTACTTCAACTAGATTCTCTTGAGTTAGAGAAAGGAATAAAAACAGATGACGAGTCTTTATTTACAGAACACGATGAGAGTGACATGAAGAAGGAAAAAAAAATCGAAGACATTTTTGACGACCCCGGCTTTCTTGAATTCTAATCTCGTTAAAATCGCCTCCCAGCTGAATATTTAAAATTCTGAGTTCAAAATTTCCTTTTTAATAGTTTTAGGAATATTTTTCCATATAGGAAGTTTCACTATCATTTTGAAAAACTGTTTCTGATTTAATTTTCGGTTTATTATTAGATAGCTCCAGTTATTAAACGCTAATTTATTAAAAAGATTCATTAGATTTATTCCGAAGGGATTAAACCTTGAAGTTAATAAACTAGCTAAGTACCCCCCAAAACGTTTTGTTTGAGGAACTGATTCTGGATAAACTGACTCTGAAAGAGTTCTATTAAAAATTTCATAAATTGAGAAAATTGGAATAAGATTATCTATGAATTCGTTTACAACTTTTCTATAACTAAAGTCATTCAACGATAAAGTAGAAAGATCGTTTAGTTTTTTCAAAGCAAAATTGAAATGTTTCTCCTTAAAATAAAGCCACATAGTACCCATCAGATCTCTAAGTTTAATTAGTTCATTGATAACTTCTATTTCTTTGAAAAAAAAGGAGTTATTTTCTTCGAATTTCTTTATGTAGAGTAAAAAAATTGAATCTATTGATAATTTACTAAAATCAGTAATGAAATCATTTCGTTTCTGCTTTTGAAGATTGAAATCTTCGTCAATAGTTTTATGAATCGTGTGGGTATAAAGGGGAGTTGTCCACAGCATTTTCATAATTATTTCCATAAGTCGAATATGAAGGGAACATTCTTGAATTTTTGAAAATTTTTGAGATATTTTCAAACTTGGAACTGAAAATGATTTTGATTGATCAATCCTAAATTTAATTCTATCGGTTCTCTTTAAATTACTAATAAACTCTTTTTTTAGCTGTTTAAAGTGGATGATCTTTCTTTTTATCAACTTTTCTGTTGCTATTAAGTTGTCTAAATAGTCATAAAAATTCACGTTGTATTTACGAACTATAGTATCATGCGTAATTAAAGGTACGCTAATTATTTTCTTTGATTTTTCGATTTCAACAGACATAGCGTGATCTCCTACGGAATAAGAAAATGTAACATTATCAAGTGCATTTTCTAAACTTGGAAACACACCAAGTGTTTTTGGATCTTGCGTGTAATAACCGTGTAAAAGGGTGTCAATTCCTTTAAAAAGGTTGTTTTTATACTCTGATATAATTACAGATTCAAATTCTCCAGGGTGATGTCTTTTAATTCCATACTTTTTTCCAACAAGAAAAATCGCTTGATTTGCTCTGTGACAGATAGTGTGACTCCATTTAAACAAAGGTTCTAATAATTTACCTATAGTTAATATATACCCATAGAATTCTGGACCAAAATATATGGGGAATCCGAATCCTCTAGAAGTTGAATACATGAATTGGAAAACATTCCTCGTTTTTTCTCCTTTTAAAAATCCAGGAAATTTGTAATGGATCGCTATTCTAGGAAAAAGCGCTCCAAAACCTAAATTCATCCACGCCTCAAATAGAATTATGCTACTAGGAAATCTAAAAGAATCTTTATTGATATTTAAATCGTCGCTTAACGAGTTTATAGCTATCGGAACGGTATGAAGCCAATCTCCATCACTTTCTATACTTTTTAACTCATCGTTAAATCTTTTTAATGTAAGAGGTTTTAGTTTTTTTTCTATCTTTGCTTTTTTATAATAATAATTATTTAAAACCCTAACGAGGGATGTAATTTCTAGGATTTGTCTTTGTAGATCGTGAACAACTTTTACCTTGTTTACTCTTGAACCATTATTGATAATTATTACACCAAAGAAATCAAATCAAAATAGAATGCTTCTTATAGTATTATATTTTTTTTTTAGTTTTAATTTTAATTGATTTTAAAAACTCTTAGGTTAATACTTAAAAGTGAACGACTGAAACTAAATCGTCTTCAAGTTAAACCACGTTTAAATAATGCAGAGAATATTTCTTCAATCGCGAAGGTTTGGAGCGAATTTATTTTAGAAAAATAATTCGTAAATTAACTATCCCGATTGATTTCTTTTAGAAAATAGTTGCTTTAATTCGCCCATTATCGCACCTCTTAAGGTCACAGGGCTAGCTGGACGAGCAGCTCCTGGACCCCCAGGTGGTGGACCCCCAGGCGGACCCCCAGGTGGTGGCGGTGGACCTCCGGGCGGACCTCCAGAAGGTGGTGGTGCGCTGCTTGGAGACGCAGGTGAAGCGATTATTGGGGATGCCCCACCGCCTTTGGTCCGTAGTGATGATACTTCATTGTTAATCGTATTAAATCGTGATTCTAATGTGGATATTTTTTGATTTACAGAAGCTAAAGACTGATCTACTAAATCGGGTATTTTTAGAATTACAGACATCATCCTTTCAACAATGTCTCCAAATGCGTTTAGTTTTTCTTCTAATGGAGCCTTTTTTGTTTCTTGCATGAAATTTGCGAATTCTTCTGCCATTTTATTCTCTCTAATTTAATAATAGCTATTTATCTAAGTTTTTTTTCTAATAATTATATATTTGAACTATTTAATAAAGTTAAGTCCATACTTGATATTGAATTCAAAAATAAAATAAAAAAAATTTAAAGTTAGCTTGCTTTGTCAACGCTATTTTTCAAATTAACCCAGAGTTCATCTACTTCGTTCTTAACTTCTAAAAATTGGTGTATTTTTTTTAATAAAATATCTCGGGCACGATCAAAATCTCTTTGCGTATCATTTAATCCAGACTCTAAGAGTTTCATTTTTTCTCCTTCGATTAAATCGTTTTTTTTTTTCTCAACAGATAATGCTTTTTTGATGACTATGCTCCTTCTGTTTGCTACTTCGTTTAAAGCTGAAGCAAATTCGTATTTTTTTTCTACTAAGTAGTCTTTTTTTACGGCGATGTCCTTAATCGAATCAATATATTTGTTGTTTACTTCTATATATCCATCGTTTTTGTGAATAATATCTTGGAATAATTTCACTTCTTCATCTTTAATATTTGATCTTTTCTCTCGTACTAAAGTCTGCATGTGTTTCAATACATCTCTAAAAGTTCTATTTAGCATTTCTCGAGTAAGTGTTGCTTTTTTCAAATTTTCGGCGTATTTTTTTTGAGAATCAATTAGAGTACTCTGAGCTTTTGCTAGTTTCCTTATTTGGGTCATTAATTCTTTTTCCATACTTGCTAATTCAAGTTCATCTTCATGCGTTATAATTGGACTCATTACAATCAAACCATAAAAATATTGATTAATGTTAAATTGCGATACTATTCTAATATAAATTCATAATTATAATTTTTAGTCTTTTTATTAAGTTACATTTTATGAGGAAATAAGGCAGTAAGTATATTATCTTTATAATTTGCTTTTATTACTTTCGCTTCAATAACTTTTCCAATTAGTTCATCCGAAAAAATGATTGGTTTTTTCAATAATACCTTTATCCCAAGAGAATTATTGATTTTACCGATGCACTCGTTTTCCCACCTTCCTCTCGATACTATTTCAACTTTAATTAAGTCGTCTTTCTGAAGATCCCCGGTTGATACATGTTTTCGTTTATGAATTCCGAAATCGTTAGGTCCAAGTTTTAATTTAATCTTGAATTTTTTTTCCAACCGGGACAAATATAAATAAAAATAACCCCAAGATTTTGGTTGTATTTTTTTTAGGGTTCTACCAGTCTTGTAAATTAAATATTTCTGGATACCTATTTGTAATTGACTCTTTGAATATCCCTCATTCCTTACGTTAAGAACAAATTCTATAATTTCTTCAATATCCTTGTCGTTTTCTCCGGGAAACCATACTGGTGCGATTAATACTTGTATGTTGGAGTCCATCAGCGTATAAATATTACTAATAAGCTTGTCGACATCATATTGAGTACAATTGCATAGATAACAATCCGTCTCCTCTTTTAGACTATTTAAGCTTATATTAATTCGAGTGAGTTTAGATTTTTTTAATTTTTTAATAACTGGTTTCGAAAGTAACAAACCATTAGATTGCATTGATCTAATTGAGATTCCTTTGATCTCTGAGAGTCTTTTTAAAAGATTTTCAAGTTCTTTGTAAAGTAATATCTCTCCATAAGGTGAAAGATGAAGTTCGAGATCATAGTCACCTTTTATTCTGACAATATCTAAAACTTTTTCAATTAAGTAGTTTGAATCTACGATAAAGTTAGTGTTGTAATTACCAGAACTTACAAAACAGTACTTGCATTTGAGATTGCAAAGAGTAATTGGTTTAAGTTCGATTACATTTGTCCCTCTATCAATGATCCCTAAAAAATCTACTCCCATTAGAGGGATTTTTGAGGTTTTATTAACATATTGCATTTTATCGTTCATGTTAGAATAAATAGTAAGCTTTTATAGTTCTTAAATTTTAAATCTTAAAATAGCAACAATAGATCCTAAATCAATTATTTGTTTCCCTGTTGGGTGTTCGCTGCTTAAAATATGAATTTCTCCACCCAGAGATTCTACACCGTTTAATAATTGTTCTATTCTTAATTTCTGTTTTTTTGATGCACCTCTTATTAGAATATCTGCACAAAAAAGCTCTTTTACTGCTCTTTTTTCAATAGCATTCGAGATTTCATCGAATCCAATTGCAATTAAATCTGAATTGGTGCTAAATAACTGAAAAATTTCCTCAATTTTCTCAGTTTCAAGGAAAATTTTAACGTTTTTCTGTAGGAGTTTGAGTTCTTTTGATTTAAGAATTTCTAGGATAGCACTTTCAGTTCCGGAGCTAGCTTGAATGCTCACGATTTTGGGTAACTTCGTTATTTGGGCTTTTTCTTTAATAAATTGTTTTAAGTGATCCTTTGTACTCCCTGGACCACATAATATTATGATTTTTAAGTCTACGCTTTCTGTTTTTTCTTTAATTATACTGCTAATATCACTATAAAATTCTTCGTACGCTTTATTTCGATGTGATTGCTCGTATCTTTTGCCCGGGATATTTTTTTTTACCGTAGCTATTCTATTATGACTGTAATTTGTAATGAGAGCGATTGTTGCCAACCCAGATTCGATCGCTACTATTAGCATGACAAAATCAGTTTGAAATCTGGGTGATTTCCCGAGGCGCTTAATCTCGCTTTTTAACCACTTAGGTTTTTCAATTGTTAATTTTTGTCCTGGTTCTATATTAAATGTATGATATGTCCCATACGAAACAAAATCTTCTGGTCCTTCTAAGATGGTTCCTTTCACTCTTAGTCGGTTTGAAAACTCGTGGAATGCGATAGAATCGACGTTAAGTTTCAATTTCATCTGTTTTCTTTCTCCTTTAGAACCTTCTTTTAAAACGATTCTACGGTTTGTTCGTGAAGTAACATGGTCGTTTTTGGCAATAGTATTATAGAGCGTCCATAGATCGTTTAAATCTTCGATTCTTAATGAAATGGTTTCTTCTTTCTTATCAATATCCAGAATTTTCATTGGGCACTTCAAACTCAAAATTCCTAAATTTTTATAATTAACCCTAACAATTAAGTTTAACACACTTAAATTGCATCTTGCTTGGGGAATTGTGAGTCAACTAAGAATAAAGAAAAAAAATATAAAAATACAAAAACACGTAATATTTAATCTGTTGCTCCTAAGGCTTGTTTAACTTTTTCTAATTCTTCCATTCGTTTCTTTTTCTCTTCTTCGCGTTTTTTCATCTCTTCCTCGTCAACCTTTTGGAGAGCAACACCTTTTTTAATTTCGTCTTTTAATTCGTTTCCTAACGACATAATAATTCAAACCTTTTAGTTTAGTTTCCTTTTATGAGCACATTATCAATGCGTTCTATACACAATTTGTAATAGAATTTATTTATAAGTCTTGGTTTTTAGAAAATGATTAAATGTTCAATATCATTAAGTAAGCGCTTTGCTTGTCCCGATAATAATTTTCTATTCTTTGTGCAATTCGAAAATTAAATTTTTGATACAAGCTTATAGCAGCTTTATTTTTGGAGTTCACATTCAATACAATTGTTTTTATCTCATCCGATGTTTTTACTTTTTTCAGGGTGTATCTTAAGAGAAAACTCCCATATCCTCTTTTTCTTTCCCCTTTTCTAATTAAAAAGTTAATCAAGTTTACTCTCTCGTCTCGATCTTGAATAATAATGATGAACCCTATAATACTATTCGATAATTCGTCATCGATGAGCTTAAAAAAATATGTGTTCTTTATTATCAAATTATGAATTAATTCTTTAGAAAATGAGTCCTTCTTAAATGATTTTCTTTCTAAATTGTAAATTTCATCTAAATCCTTAAGACTAACGGCATCAATAATCATTTAATCCCATCTCTTCTTTGAATAACGTGATAGGTGTTATTTCCGTTATTTGTTGATATTTATCTTCTCGAAACGGTGTTATTTCTATTATATATCCTTGTAATTTATGTTGAATTAGTAAATCCACAAATACGTCTTCCATAGCAAATTTTAAGGGTAATTTAATAGTAGTTGCTTCGTAAGAAATGAAGTTTTGAGGGATTTTTAGTTCATTTAATAAAAGATTACAAAACTCATCAATATTCTTCTTCTCGCCTTCTATTAGAGCGTATAATAGCAACCCCTCTTTCGTGATATCTTCGTATGGTAATTTAATAGTTTTTGCGCGTCTTAAATACCTTTCTCTCAATTGCCAATAATCCTTAGCTATAATCGTACAAAAATGAATTTGTATTGGAACTTTTGGAACGATATCACGCATGAGCTTCATTGCACATTCTTTACTATTCTTTACAGATGCTATTGTACCTGCTTCCAACTTAAAATTTCGGTCTTTAAGGTTTTGGCTATTTGGTAAACTATACTCAAATTCATTCAAATTGATAAAATCTGCGCCTATTTTGTTCAAATAAAAAATGAATTTTTTCAAATTTTCTATATATTCCTCTTCTGGAATCACAGGTACTTCAGCACCTACAGACATACCCTCGTTTAATGCGTATTTAATCACGCTCCAATTTTCTTTTGATGGGTTGAACCTAATTTCGTCTAATCCTGCTCGAGCGAGTTTTACCGCAATTTCTTTGCTAAAATTAAGACCGTTGGTATAAAGATGAATGTGAAACTTCTTTCCTTTAATTTCTTTGATGAATTTGATATATTCAAGCGTTTTTTTTAAGTTGGGTTCATATAATGGGTCTCCGCCCGTAATACTCATCCCTTTCGCATTAATAGCTTTAAGTTCGAGTAGTATTTGCTCTTTAGAAGATATTTGAATCTCATTTATATAAGTATCTTTCTTACCTTTTCGTTTTTCAGAAATCGGACAATACCACCAGCAATGTTTTGGATTCTGACAGATTCCATTAAGAAATAATACTGCTTTAGTACCCTTTAAACATTGTTGACATCCTTTAGGGATTCCTTCTTTTTTTACGTAAAATGTCTGCGCTTTAGATTCTAAAATAATTGGATCTCTCATCTTTGTAAAAGTTTTTTCCTCACAATTGATTTTTCATTGGCTAATTTTTTTAACACATCTTCGGTAGTCTCGTTCATTTCAATTGATCTCTTTAGAAATACGCCTGTTTTTCCAAATTTTTCTCTTTTTAAAAGAACTCTTTTTCTTTCATTAATCATATCAATACTAACATGCAACTGCTTTGCAGCTAAATTTTCATTCCCAATAATCGAATATTCTTCATGACCATAAGAAATGGGTTGAATTAATACTAACCTTTTATCGATTCCAGGCACTTTAATATTATTTTTTACTTGGTTAAGATTAATTTTTCCTCCAAAATCGTAAAATTCGCTTGATTTTTTATTAAACTTAGATAATGGAATTGTTATGCTCTCTAACTCGTCTAAATAAATGTAGAGTTTCAAAGTATCAGCTGGAGTTGCCATAATGATTTCTCTGAAATAATTATTAAAACCGTTCTTATCGAGTATTATTTCTATTTGATACGGAGCGATTGTTTGGATTAAAACCATGTCGATATCGCTATCGTTATGAACATCTCCTCGAGCAATGCTACCGTATATAAATGGATTCAAACCCTCTTTAGCGAACATCTCCAACAGCTTTTTAGAACGTTCTCTTTTTTGTTGTAATAGTTTCATGTGGTTTTCAGAATATGTAACGGTGTTAAAATGATCTCTTAGAATTTTATAGCCTTTCATTAGAATTTAATCGTTTCTATCTTTTTTACTGTTTCTCAATATATCTAATTATTACGCTTAAAAGTATTGTTTCGTAATACTTGAATGTGCTTTTAGTTTTTTGGATAATAGTATATTTGGTGTATTTAAAAGTTTCTTTATCGTGCAGTATCTTTTTTACTTTCTTGTTTTTAAAAAATGGATTTAATTTCTCACTAAATATCGTAATTAATTTAGAATTTTTGTTTGAATCAGTTAGTAAAGTCAAATATACTTTCAGATTGTAATAATTTAAGCGTGGATTAATCAAAATTATGTTGCTACAATGAGAGTCTTTCAAAAGAAGATTCAAAGGTAACACTTTTTTAGTAAAATCAATAACATTATAACTCTGGCTTAACAAGTTAACATCTTGATTGTAAAACATTATAATGGAGGGAAAAGTTTGTTGTAGCTCTTTTTCTATATCAGATATCAATCGTTCCCCCAAATTTTTATTTGATATTTTAAGCCGTAAGCTTATGACATTATATCCAGACGTACAAAATGCTTCTGTGAGTGCTTTCAACAACATTAGTTTTCGATACCTTTTTATTAAGACTATTGTCGGTTTTATTATCTCTTCTTGCTGAAAAACGTTAGATGTAGTCAGAGTGCACTTTTTTATAGATATAGACGAAAACTGATTGTTAATATCCAGAAGGTTATCAACTTTCCTAATCGTTGAAGCATTTGAAAAAAAAAATCTCCATCTATAAATTTCTTTAAGTACCTTTACGCAGATTAAAAGCAGGATTAACAATATAATTATGATAATATCAATTGTAATCCAATCAACTTGAAAGATGTCAAATGTCATAATATTTACAACGCAACGCTTATTTTAATCTACAACTTCGTCAATCCAATTCAAATATTTCTCAGATCCTTTCTCGATTTTGAAAGCAACGCATTCTGGGTTAGAATAACTGTGAACTTCTCTGATTTTTTGAATTATTAAATCGCAATTTTTTTCAGTGGTTTTAATTATTAAAAGTAACTCGTTATCTCTTTCTATTTTTCCTTCCCACCAATATATGGAAAGTAAATTAGGTATGATATTTACGCAGGCTGCTATTTTATTTTCTACCAATAAGTTTGCAATTTTTTTACCCTCTTCAAAATTAGGTACAGTTACGAAAAATGTGAAATAATCCATCTTTTTCCCTTAGGTATGATATCTGATTCTAATAATGTACAAATCAATTTCAATCTAATTACGATATTAACAATTCATAAATAAAAAGAATTAAGCAAATTAGAAATCATTTATAAATTATTTTTGTATACGGGAGAAAAAACAGATTTTAATTTTAGATTTCTTCTATGATATTTAATGTAGGAATTGCTATTTTTACTTAAATGAAATTATAAATAGTAGAACTTATATTATTAATAAAAAAAAATATAATTTTGTTATAAGGAGTGGATTGTAATCCTTCACAATGTTTACCTGATATCAAATTTTACGGGCATTTGTTTAATCCATAGGAAGTATGGGACAATAGAGTTTAATCAAGATTTAGTATCTGGTTTTTTAACAGCATTAAAAGATTTTTCAGTGGAGTTCTCGAAAGGATCGGGTGAATTAAAAATCATTGATATGCAAATATTTTATCTCCTTCTTGTTTTTAAGGAAGGGATACTGTGCACAGCAGCTGCTGACAAGAATGACGATGCTAAAATAACGCACAAAATTTTAAGTGATATTATCGACAAATTCCTGAATAAGTATGGAACCCTAATGAAGGATTGGTCAGGAGATGTTAGGTTGTTCACAGGATTTGAAAATGTTATGGATGACATGTTAAAAAACGGTCATGTAGCAGAAATCCAAATAAAGATTCCTATTTTAAAAATCTATGAAAAAGACTTTGTAAAATCTCAGAAACTACTAACTAAAAAGGGCATGGTGCTTTCGGAGGAAGATTTACGGAAAGTTCAAGACAAGAAGCCCGCATGGACTTCAAAACGCCTCCCTTCCCAAGTAATCATTCAGGGTTTTTTAAACAAGGAACAGTATAAGATTGCTCATTTAGCCGATGGTTTTCATACTGTAGCAGATATAGCAGAGGAGGCTGGCGTTCCAAAGGCAGAAATTGATGTAATGATCGATGATTTAGACGATCTTGGTTTGCTCAAGTTTATTGAAGTAAAATAACATAATTTTTTCATATAACCTATAACCTACATTTTCTAATTTCTTGAATCTGAGTTGGCTTATTTTTCTATTTTTATTAAATTAAATAAGCTTGTTCTATTAAAATTGGTAAACATAAAATTTATGAAAAAAATATCACTAGTCTAATTAGTATGAATGTGAATAAAATAGATGAAAACATCTACGAAATCCCTCAAAAAACTTTGATGGCTCGAGTAGAAGGAAAGATCGCAAAATTTCAAATGAAAGTACCAGTCCATATTTATGCTAACGATTACATTTTAGAAAAAATTAAAAACGATAGAACTTTGGATCAAATTTGTAATGTAGCTTGTCTCCCTGGCATACAAAAACACGCTATTGTTCTCTCTGATGCACACCAAGGCTATGGGTTTTGTATTGGGGGTGTAGCAGGAACAGACGCTTATTCTGGAATGGTTTCCCCAGGTGGTGTAGGATACGATATAAACTGTGGTGTGAGAATTCTAAGAACAAATCTTCACCTTAAAGATATTGAAAGTTCAATTCCTAACTTACTAAATACTATTTTTAAGAATATACCTTCCGGATTAGGAAGTAAAGGAAAATTAAGTATCAATTTCTCGGAATTAGATGATGTTTTAGATAACGGCTTAAATTGGGCTTTAGATAATGATTATGCTATAAAAGAGGATTTAGAGCATTGCGAAGAAAACGGTTTTTTAAAAAACGCTGATTCAAAATTAGTATCTCAAAAAGCGAAGCAAAGAGGAATAAAACAACTCGGCTCTTTAGGGAGCGGTAACCATTTTCTCGAAATTCAAAAGGTTGATGAGATTTATAATGAGTCAGTGGCAAAGAAATTGGGAATCATTGATAAAGATCAAATAGCTATCATGGTTCATACTGGTTCTCGGGCTCTTGGTCATCAAGTGTGCACGGATTCACTTAGAAATGTCGAGCAAGCAATGAGAAAATACAAGATAAAAGTACCAGATCGCGAGTTAGCTTGTGTACCAGCCGATACTCCGGAGGCAATACAATACTTGAAAACCATGGCTTGTGCTGCAAATTTTGGGTTTACTAATCGCCAGTTAATAACGCATTGGCTAAGAGAATCTTTCCAAAAACATTTTAAAAGGAATTTGGACGATCTTGATTTTAAATTGATTTATGGTGTTTGTCACAACATCTTAAAGATAGAAGAACATGATGTTGACGGGAAAAAAATGAAATTAAACATCCACAGAAAAGGCGCAACTAGAGCCTTCCCACCAGAGCATCCAGATATACCCCGTGATTATAAAAGTATAGGTCAACCAGCTTTAATTCCTGGAACTATGGGGACCGCTTCGTATTTATGTGTAGGGAGACCAAAAGCAATGGATCTCTCTTTTGGTTCAACAGCTCATGGATCTGGGCGTGTGATGTCAAGATCTAAGGCAACAAAACAATATTGGGGCGCTAAAATAAAGGAAGATCTAAGGAATAAAGGAATTACAGTAAGAGCCGCCTCTCCTAAAATAATTGCGGAAGAAGCTCCTGGAGCATATAAAGACATAGATCAAGTTGTCCAAGTGAGCCAAGATCTCGGGATTGTAGAAAAAATTGTAAGGTTAGTTCCAATTGGCGTTGTAAAAGGATAATTATTTCCTTCTTCTTATGCTATAAATTGAATTTTCTAAAAAAAGAAATATTTTTTTTATTATTTCATGATAAAATTTTAAATGATATCATTATCTAAAAATTATTTCGAAGTTAAATATCAAATACTATATCTATTATGGTGCTTTCGTGTTTTTCTTCTATATTTAAGAAAGAATAAGTTATGGCCTTAACTTCAATTCCTATTTCGTGCTTATCTAAGTCGAACTTTTCACCTTTTAGAGTAGCACGCATCTTATAATTATCGTTAAATTTTTCAATTGAATGGACACAGATTTGATTAAAAACAAGCTCATCAACATCAAAAATATATAAAAATTCAGAAAGAAAATCAAATAATAGGGCTTCTTTATCCTCAGCCTCGACATTTATTTCTCTTTCGACTATAGGAGTTATTTTTTTTAAGTTTGGGGTTATTGTCGACATTAAACTATAAGCGGTTTGCGAAAACGCTTCTTCTAATGATGATCCCCAACTTCTTACCTGAACATCGGCAGTATGATCTCTAAACTCAAATCCTGCTTTTTTCATGTGAAACTTAATTATTTTCAGTATAGATTTACTATAAATAGGCTCGTTTAAAATTAAATCTTTGTTGTTCAATTTAATTTTTCTAGGAGTTTAAAATAATAGGTTTGAAAAGGTAATTATATGTTGAGTACAGTTTCTAACTCATTTATCACTAATCTGCTTTTTTATCAAAAGTTAATTATAAAAAAGATTTTTTCAAATGAAGAACTTTTACTTTTTCACTTTTTTCATGAAACTACCAAAAGTCCCCCCCAAAATGTGATTATAGTAAAGGAATTTGTATTTTTTTTCCTAAAAAATGAAAATTATTTCAATGCAAAGTCCAAACTACCCTATCTTAGGAAGAAATTTCAGCATAGGAAAATCGTGATTGTACGGGAAGAGGACGTACTAGTTAACTTAGTTTATGGGTTTTTTCCCGATCCTTATATTCATACAATTAGAATCGAAAGAAATGTTTATACCAGAAAAACGAATATAATGGTAGGTTTTCTTTCGTACGAGGAACGAGGAATAGCTATAGGAGGTAACGGTAATTACATAAAAGCGGTTAACGAAATTTTCGAAAGATATGTTATTTTTGTTAATAGCGAAGCATTTCAAGTCAGAATTAAGTGTGATGTAGTTAAAATATAATTACCAAGGCACATCTTTTAATTTAATTAGATACGCTATTGTATTAGATATAAGGCTTACAGAGGGGGTTAAAATGAGAAGAAATATAACAATGTTTAGATCTGGAATCAAGTATAATCCAGGAAAAAAAATAGCTGGAATTAAAGCAAAAATCAGAGCTCCTATCGCAAAATCTAATTGATCTACGATCCAAAAAGGCGCTCCACTTTTAATATTGACCCTTCTTTTCAGAAAAGATCCAGTTAAATCTCCAATAGCAGCACCGTAGGAACAAAAGACAATCCTCAAAAGTATAATAATTATTCCTATTGGAAATGAACCTCCAACAAAATAATACTGATAATAAAACAATTCAGAATATAAATTGTAAACTCCAAGAGAAGCACCCTCAATTGGAATTTGTTGTATTACGGGCCATAAAATAAAAAACAGCAAGAATAATGCACTGCTTAAAGGTATCCCTATGTATAAAGGTCCCTTGACAAATCCAGATATTGTTTTGTGATCTCCTAAAATTCTACGACCATCTCGCCAAAGTTTACCTTTATCTAATGGTTTGCCACCTCCGACAATAACCATTCCTGCGTTCGAAAAATATGCGGGGACGATAAAAAGTACACCAAAAATTAATATCGCTAACCAATCAGCCCATGTAAAGATGATAGAGATAATTAGAAAGTTAAAAAAAAGCAAACTGATAAACGTAATAGTCAATATTATAGCGAATCTTACGTTTCTTTTATCGATATCTCCCTTATTATTTCTAGACATAAATTTTCCAGTAATATTAATGAATGTATTCACTAATTTTTAATTAAAATTAAATTTTGGCAAATATAACTAATTATACTAAACCCTTAATAATATTGCTTCCTAAATAATTATCTTTTAAAGTTCCGACAATAATATTATAAACTATCGATTTAATCGCTGCAAATCAAAAAATTAGCATATTAAAGCTTTAATATATTATTCTTACTTTTTCGATTAATAAATAAATTTAAATAGCGCGGAATCGAAATATCAAATATTGGTATTATTTCAAGTGGAAAATATTTACATGGTGGAAATGAGTGTTGACTAATCATAATGAAAAAGGAATGTATTCATTCAATATCGATAAATTTTATCAGAACTACTTAAAAGGACCGAAACTTTTTAAAAATCGAGAAGCTCTCGAACCATCGTTTATCCCTGATGAATTACCTCACAGGAATTCGGAGATTGAGAAGATAGCTGGTATAACTGCTTGTGCCTTAAAAGGTGACGTTCCCCCTAATTTCTTGTGTTATGGGATGACTGGTACGGGTAAAACGGCTACTGTAAGGTATATTTCACAAAAACTTGCCCAACACTCTACCAAACCTCCTTGGTGGGTATATATTAATTGTACAGTAGTATCTACACCTTATAGAATCTTAGCTCATATCTACAATACGATAGTTGGTAAAGAAATAATTCCATCAACGGGTTTACCTAAAGATGTAATTCTCAAGAAATTATTAGGTTTATTAGACCAATATATCAAAGATAGAATTTGTTTTCTTGTATTAGATGAAATAGATATTCTGATTGAAAAAAAAGGAGGAAATGAAATCTTGTATAACTTAACAAGGTTAAATGAGAGCTTAGATCAATGTAGAACGAGTGTTATCGGCATATCTAATAAACTAAAATTCACGGAATTCCTCGATGCGAGAGTTAACTCTAATCTTGAGGAAGAAGAACCAATTGTCTTTAAACCATATAACGCTAACCAACTCTACGACATTCTTAAACTAAGAGCTGAAATAGCTTTTAAGGAAGGCGTTATTGACGACGGAGTTATAAAGCTTTGTGCAGGTCTAGCGGCAAAAGAACATGGCGATGCGAGAAAAGCTCTTCAATTGTTGAGAAAGGCGGGAGAAATTGCAGAACGAAACCAAACTAAAAAAATAATGGAAAATCATGTAGAAAAAGCTCAAAAAGATATTGATAAAGATCACATTGTTGAATATATCTTTTCGATGCCTCTTCAAGCAAAACTAACGTTGACGGCTATCTTTTTATTGTCAAAAAATACCAAAGAACACATAATTACTTCAGGAGATATTTATGAAGCTCATTCAGAATTAGCACAAATCATTCCAAATGTGAAACAATTGACGCACAGAAGGATTAGTGATTACATTAATGAATTAGCGTTGTCAGGATTAATAACTGCTATAACAAAATCGATGGGTCATTATGGTCGAACGAAAATTGTAAAACTTGACATCGAGTTTAACCTAATAGAACGAATTTTGTCTCAGATTAAAAAAGTAAAAGAGTATCGATTATTGGATTATAAACCGATAATACTCCAAACCGATAAAGTTAAGATAAAGAATGTAGTATTTAAAAAGCTAATTTAAGATAGGAACTTCCAATTATTAATATCTTTGGTAATACTCTCAAGAAAGTACGATGCTAAATCCGCGTTTTTTATTTTTAATAGGAGAAATAATTTCGCTAAGTGTTTACAGAATTTTTTATTTTCTGCTCTTTTAGTCTGAAAATCAAGGCAATTATGTTTTATCATTTTTTCACTTATGTTTATATCAATGTTATACGGAATCTTTTGAGAACCTTGAACTTCAGCTTTAATTATTTTTTGTTTAGGATCGATAGATCTAAATTTATATGCGCTATCAGACTCTGCTACTGCTCTATTTATAGTTCCTTTATCAAGTAAAGCTTTTAATAAAATTTTGAATTTATTTACATCTTTATTTTTAGATTCGTTGCTGAACTCGTTGAAATCGTTGACATCTTTTATCTTTTCTGAAATGTGCGTTTTCCTTTTCTCATGCCATTTGTTTAACTTAAGAGCTAAAGATTTGGATAATTTAATTCGCTCATCGCCTTCTAGTATTAAATAACCTTCATGAATGGCCGTATTTATGAATTCCTTTGCCTCTTTAGGAGAGAACAGAAACAGTTCAAATGAAATTATGTGAGAGAAATCATCTTGTTGTATACTAGGAAGTTCTATTATTTTCCAAATATGTAAAACCATCTCTGAGGTATTGCCACGTGGAATCGTAAAATTCACTTAAAGCACCTAATACAATTAAAAGTAGGAGAATTTAATTAATTTTTTTAAAATCGAGTGATAAAAAATCTAAAGAATCCAATTCAATTACTGGTACTATACCTGGAGTAGGTACTATCCCAAAACTTTTCATAAAGTCAGTTTGAGCTTGAAAACATCCCGAATTTACGAGAGTTACATTCCTGTATTTTCCTATCCCGTTTATATGTATGTGTCCTGTATGAAAAATATCAGGAATCTTTTCTACTATTAGATGATCAGTGTCTACAGGAGCAATTTGCGTTTTTCCCCCAAATATTGGAGCAAGATGTCTACATATTAGAAATTCTTTCATGGTCTCGATCGGTTTATTTATGTCTAAATCGTGAATTAATCTATTAATATCGTGCATGCTCTCCCCATGATATATAAGTGTATTGACATTATGAGTTTTAATTAAAGAAGGGTTACCCAGACATTTGATTCCCATGTTAACTAAATCTTCGCAATATTTCTTTGGTACTGCGGGTCGAGGTATTGCGTTTCTTACTGGTTCATGATTTCCAGATACAAAAAATATTTTAATATAGTCCGGAATTTCTAAAAGAATATCTGAAGCTTTTTTGAATTGTTTATAAATGTCTGTGATAACGAGATCTTCTTGTTGGTTTGGGTATATTCCTATTCCATCAATTAGATCGCCATTAATGACTAAGTACTTTATTCTTCCAGCCTTTTCTCTCAGGAGTTTATTTTTACTTTTACCGTTTAAAAAATTAATAAATTTAGTAAATAAAGCTTCTTCAAACTCTTTACTTCCAATGTGAATATCAGAAATTAAAGCAATTGAGAGAGGATCGGGTGATAAATTAGGCTGAAAATTTGTCGGAATATCTATTTTTGAGATGTAGGAGGCAAAAATTATTCCTTTTCTCCCATGTTCCCCAGGATTATACAAACCCTTAACGAATACCATCTGATCGTTAAGAGTCCTTTCTATAATTTTGACGGAATCTAAGTTCTCCGAATTGTTTTGAATAAGTACGCTAATTTTGCCAGTTAAATCTTCCAATGTAAAAAGAAAATTCCCTTTTTTTGTTTGACGAATATTATCTACTAAACCTAATGTTGATATTTCAATACTATTAGATATCCTAAATATGTTATTGATGTTAGTAGCCGAACTTACTTCTGGTCTTTTTCTGATGAGATTTTTAAGCTTATTAAATTTGTCAAGCGTTAATTCGTAAAAATCATCGTACTTTCCGTTAGTAAATAATTTATTGGTAGGATCTTGAATAACTTCGTAGTTAGATTTGTATTCTTTAGCAATAGGTTTAAATGTAAAAATAGATTTGGTGGATTCGAATCTTGGAGTTTTTTTTGTGTTTTTCATTTTGGTAATTTGCTTGGGCAAGATATCTGTGTTAGAAGTTTCTTGGCTTTTGTATTCTGTTTTAGATTTTTCATTAATAGGTGAAAATTCTGATGGGAGATTTTTATCCATTAAGGAGCTCGTAACTGCTTCTTGTTGAAGATTGGAATATTCGGAGGTTTTTTTGGTTTTTTCTTGTAATAGCAGAGAATGGGTTTTAGATATGTTGCGTATCAGCACTCTTTGAAGTTTTTCGTCTGAAATGTCTTTTATTACAGTTTCCGTTAAGTGGCTCTTAAATGAGGGAATAAAACTTGTTTCCCTAATAAGGAGATTTAAGTTTTTCAACGGATTATTTATGTTCATAATATTATCTAGCATCGTAGGAGATATATTTATCCCTGAATTTATTAGTCTATTTAGAATAACCTTTTTCTGCTCTGTGATTTTGGTTTCCAAATCTGATTCTCCCGTGATTGAATTATTATGTTTACTAAAAGATAAAGATAAATTATTTATTATTAAAGAATAAACAATGTTTATAATTATTAGGAGGGCATGCTAATTCTCATACTTTTATTAAAAACTTTAAATCTCCTCAAATTCAAATAGTTTGATTCAACTAACCTATTAATAAAATATTTTATTTTGAACCTAGAAATTTAACATTATGTAACCTAATTTTCAACATTAGGATTAATTATCTTATCAATGTGCGGACACTATTATGGTAGAAATGAGTAAAAAGGTGGAAGACTACTTTTCTCTGTTGCAAAGAGATGTTGATAAATGCTACGAAATCGCAGAAAAGGCACGCCAAAAAGGGCTTGATCCTGAATTGTTTGTAGAATCTCCTCAAGCAAAAGATTTAGCAGGAAGAGTAGAAAAACTTGTAGGACCAAAGGGCGTCGCTGATGTGATAAGAGTTTTAAAAAATCAAGGAAAAAACGATGATGAGATTGTGTTTCAAGTAGTTTCTGACATTCTCAACCAAAAAATCGTAAAAATTGACTCTTTAGAGGAAAGGGTTGAAAGAGCTATCCGGGTTGGGCTTGCTATAAAAACTATGGGTGTTGTTAGCGCCCCTCTTGAAGGTATATCAAAAATACTAATACGAGAAGATCAGCACAACAATAAATACTTATCTTTATATTTTGCAGGTCCGATTAGGGCTGCTGGAGGCACAACAGCCGCTTTATGCGTTCTGATTGCGGATTATGTTAGGAAACGATCAAATATTCCAAAATATGAAGCAACTGAGGGTGAGATAGGAAGATTCGTTGAAGAAGTTAAATTATACGATCGGAGAGTTCACTTGCAATATCCCTCATCTAACGATGAAATTCGATACGCCGTAGAAAATCTACCTGTTGAGATAAACGGAGACTCTACTGAAGATGAAGAAGTATCGGCGTTTAGGGGATTACCTAGAATCAAAACGAATAAAATTCGAGGAGGTGCTTGTTTAGTATTAAACGATGGAATATTACTTAAAGCTCCAAAACTTCTTAAAATTGCTCAAAATATGAAATTAGAAGGTTGGGATTGGCTAGGAAAACTAAAAGATATCGCACAAAAGGAAGAGAAAGTAAACAAAAGGGATGATATAGAGAGCAAGTCTACTATTAAAATCACACCTAACTCTAAATATGTTGCTGATATTATTGCGGGTAGACCAGTTTTTAGCCATCCTTCCAAAATTGGTGGACACAGAATGCGTTATGGAAGATCCCGTAATACAGGATTAGCTGCGGCGGGATTGCACCCTGCGACTATGACTCTTTTAGATAGTTTTATAGCAATTGGAACACAATTGAGAATTGAAAGACCTGGAAAAAGCACCAGTATTTGCCCTGTGAACTCGATAGAACCACCTATAGTAAAACTCAAAAATGGGAGCATAGTAAGGATTTCGAGTACAAAAAAGGCAAAAGAACTCTTTCAAGACATCAAAGAAATTCTTTTTCTGGGGGATATTCTCTTTGGATTTGGGGAGTTTTCTGAAAATAACCACAAACTGGTCCCATCTGGGTATGTTGAAGAATGGTGGGCTTTAGAGTTAGAGGAAGCATTAAAAACAGAACTAGAATCAGATAAAGAATTACATAAATTTATCGAGGATCCTTTTAATAACGTTCCCTCGGCAAAAGAAGCTATCAATTTAGCAAAAAAATTTGCTGTGCCCTTACATCCTAAGTACACCGATTATTGGGGAAATATTTCCGTAAGTGATTTGAGTACTTTAAGAGAAGCTTTGACTTCTAGCTATGATGATCAGACTAAGAAAATAAATTTAAAAAATAGAATTCCCATTAAGGAAATTCTAGAAAGAGCATTTGTTCCTCATGTTGTTAATGAAAATTGCTTAATTCTTGATGACGCAACGATAGAAATATACGAAACTATATTCAATTTAAACCATAAGGAATTTGTTGATATGAAAAATGAAGACAATGTCTTCGATTATTTTTCGAGCATTTCTCCTATCAAAATTAGAAATAAAGCTCCTTATTTTATGGGGACTCGCATGGGACGCCCTGAGAAGTCTGAAAGAAAAAGCATGAAAGGCGTTCAAAGCTTATTTCCTCTCAGTGACAAAGTTGGGAATACAAGATTGGTACAAAAGGCGATTGAGCTGGGAAGAATAAAAATTGATATATGTAGAAAAAAATGTCCGAATTGTTCGTCAATTACTCCCTTTAACCTATGCCCTAAGTGTGGAACTCATACCGAATTTCAGAAGATGTGTCTAAAATGTAATAAATATTACACTAAAAACGAAAAAAAGTGCCAGCAATGCGGAGGCTTCTTAAACTTCTCTAAGGAAGCTTCTTTTAATATACGAAACTATTCAAAAACAATACTTAGCTCATTAAATATGTCTATACCGAACAAATTTAAAGGTATTCTAGGATTGACAAATAAATTTAAAGTCCCAGAGCCGCTAATGAAGGGAATCCTTAGAGCCAAAAACGGGTTATTGGTATATAAAACCGCGGAAATTAGATATGACGCTACAGATATTCCATTAACTCATTTCAAACCTAAAGAAATTGCAACCCCTGTAAGTAGGTTAATTGAATTGGGATATGAATTTGACTATAAAGCTAACGAATTAGATAACGAAAATCAGATCTTAGAGCTCCAAGTGCAGGATGTCATCCTTTCAGACGATTGTGCTAAGTATTTTATAAAACTTGCTAACTTTATAGACGATGAATTAGCATTGTTTTATAATCTAGACAAATTTTACAGTATCACTAAGAGAGAAGATTTAGTTGGCCATTTAGTCGTAGGACTTGCTCCTCATACAAGCGCGGGAATTATAGGTAGAATTATTGGTTTTTCACCTGCACGATCGATTTACGCCCACCCCTTTTGGCATGCAGCAAAACGCAGAAACTGCGATGGAGATGAAGATGGGATAATGCTTCTTTTAGATCCATTGTTAAATTTCTCGAGGTATTATTTACCAAGCAAAATAGGAGGTAGAATGGACGCTACCTTAGTGATATCCTCTTTATTAGACCCTAATGAAATCGATAGTGAAGCTCATAATATCGACACATTGTTTAAATATCCCCTCGAGTTTTATGCGGCAACACAGGAATATCTTATGCCATTTGAGATAGAAAAGAAAATGAATTTAGTGAAAAGCCGGTTAGGAACATCAACGCAATACGAAAACCTGGGTTTCAACATACCAACTAACGATATTAACAACGGTCCTATAACTACAGCTTATAAGACCTATGCAAGTATGGAAGATAAGATAAACGCGCAACTGCACCTAGCTAAAATTATAAAAGCAGTCAACGATAAAAAGGTTGCTGAGAAGGTTTTGACAACACACTTTAATCCCGATATAATGGGAAACCTCAGAAAATATTCTTTACAGACTTTCAGGTGCGTGAAATGTAACGAGAAATACAGACGCCCACCTCTCTCAAATTCGGGAAAGTGTCTAAAATGTGGAGGTAACGTTATATTGACAGTCAATCGAGGTGGAATTGAAAAATATATCCCCAAAGCTTTAAAACTTAGCAGAGATTTTAATTTGGACGATTATATTATACAACGGATGGAATTAGTAAAAGAATACGTTGAAAGTCTCACGAATAATCCCAAAATTAAGCAACAAAAGTTAGCCGACTTTTTTTAATTACTCTTATAATTAATATTGATGCAGGAGGAGGGATTCGAACCCTCGAACTCCTATGAGACTAGAGCCTCGGTCTAGCACCGTTGACCAGGCTTGGCAACTCCTGCTTGATATTACGAGTAAAAAATGTTTTAATTCTTTAAAGATTAAAATACAAATAAAACTTATTTTAATCGAATTAAATTAATGAAATGTTAAAAATTTTATTTGTTTAGATTCTTTTATCATTTAAGTATTATTTTAGAACTGGTTTATATGTTTAAGTACGAAAAAATTAAAGTTGAATTAAACGAATCCAATGAGATCGTAACCCTTTATTTTAACAGACCAAAATCAATGAATGCTTTTAATTTTAACCTAGTAAGTGAATTCTGCTTAGCTATGAATGATTTGAAATCGTTAAAATCGTTAAAATGCCTTATTATCACGGGAATGGGGAAAAATTTTTCGGTGGGGGGCGATATAAAGGAATTTAAAGAAACTGAGGCACCCCAAGAGTTTATGGGTAAACTAGCAGATAAATTACACGAAGGAATAAAATTATTGAAGGGTTTGCGAGTTCCTTCTTTAGCAGCGATCAATGGTCCATGTTTTGGAGCATCTCTCGGTTATGCTTGTAGTTGTGATATAAGAATCTGCCGCGATAGCGCAAAATTTGGAACTGCCTTCGCAGGGATTGGATTGTCACCTGATTCTTCAACATCTTATCACTTGCCAAAATTAGTAGGTTTATCCCTTGCAACAGAAATGATTCTCTTAAATCGAACAATTACAGCAAAAGAAGCAAAGAATTTTGGGTTGGTATCGATGACTATTCCAGATGAAAAAGATTTTTTAAGTGAAGCAAAGAAAATTGCGTTAAAAATAAGCCAAGGTCCTACAATCGCTTATCAAAATATAAAAGATCTATTAAATAATTCCTATAAAAACGATCTAGTATCGCATTTAAAACGTGAATCTGAAAAGATAAAAATTTGTGCTGGGACTAGAGATTTTCAAGAAGGTATTAATGCGTTCTTAGAGAAGAGAAAACCAATTTTTAAGGGTGAGTGAACTTCCCGGCGTTTTCTTCGTTGAAGCTTTCGTCTAACCAGTTAATTCCTACTTTTTTATATTAAAAAAATTTTTATGCAAGAATATTTACATATTAATATCAGAGTGCTATTTAATTCTTAAAAAGAGATGTTATAAGAGATTGTCGGTCGATACAAAAAAATTAGGAGCGTTATTACAGTGGTACAAGCAGAGTCTTGGTGATAATTTAGTTGCTGCTCTTGTAGTAAATAGAGACGGATTGATCATTGATTCGTTAGTTGGTTCTTCGGAAAAATCGCTTGACGAGGAAACAATCAGTGGAATAAGTGCTTTAGTAGAACCAGTTTTAACTAGAATTACAGAAGAATTTAGTTCAGGATCCTTTGGAACGGGAACTTTCGATACAGAAGATTATAGGTTCATATTTTGCGAATCTGGCCCAGAAGCAGTTTTAGTTACTGTTCTGGAGGCTATAGCAGGTGTTGATTCTGTTTTCCCTTACGCTTATTTGGCTGCAGAAAAGATCGCGAGAATTTTTGACGGTAGAACTGTAAGCCCCGTTATGCCTAAATTAGTTGCAGAGAGTGGTACTAACAATGTTCAGCGAAAATTGGAAAAACTTCAAAAAGTTAATATCAAATCCGAAGAATATGCCTTTAAGTTAATTCTAGGAGGTGACGGAGCAGTAGGTAAAACGAGTATGGTGCATAGGTATGTTGAAAATGTGTTTGAGACCGATTATAAATCTACTATTGGGACTTCTATTATGAAGAAGGAGTGTACGTTTAAAGAACTTAAAAGCAAGGTTAGGTTTGTAATATGGGATTTAGCAGGTCAAGCTCAGTTTAAACGGGTAAGACAATCGTATTTAGCTAACGCCGAAGCGGGCCTTTTAGTTTACGATGTAACTAATCGATCTAGTTTCGAAAATATTGATATAAATTGGTACAGTGAGATTAAAAAAGCTTCCCCTAATATTGTACTTATTTTAGTGGGGAATAAAATAGACCTAGAGTCTAATAGAGTAGTGTCTCGCGACGAAGGAGAGGCATTAGCGCAAAAATTGACATTGACTTATATCGAAACCTCTGCTAAAACAGGAGAAAATGTAAACGATGCCTTCAAAATGCTTGCTTTACAAATAATTAAAAAATTTATTGAAACTCAAGACTTTTAAAAAGAGCCCTTGGGGGGAGTTGAACCCCCGGTCTACTGATGATTCGAATCGAAAATTTTACGAATCAGTTGCTCTACGACTAAGCCACAAAGGCAAACGAATTATTATAAAAATTATAAATTTTAGAAAACTATAAAATTTTACTAATGAAACAAAACGAAATTATTAGTTTTTACGGTGAATCTAGACTAATAGATTTGATAGATGAGGTAATTTATAGCAAAACAGGCAAAAAGTTACGAAGAGACGATTCTTTTTTTTTTAACTATAAATACAAAAAAGAAAGAAAATGTCTTGTTCTTAACTCAGACATGTTTAATGCTACAACTGATGCTCCAAAACAAATGAATTTTTATCAAATGGGACTTAAGTCTGTTCTTATGAATCTTAGTGACCTCGTCGTTAAGGGGGTAAAACCAGAAGCTATAATAGTTTCATTAGGGCTTCCAAATAGTTTACCGATCGTAAGTTTTAAGCGATTAATAGAAGGCATTGTCGACTACTCGAAAAAATGGAACCTAAATTATCTTGGTGGCGATCTTAACACTTCTGAAGAGATTATCATAAATCCAACTGTGTTTGGTTTTAAAAATCCTAAGGAAATAATTTATCGGAAAGGTATAAAAACAGGGGATGTGCTAGCAATAAACAACAAGTTTGGCTTAACTGGTGTTGGTTTTGATATTCTCTTAAACAAAGGTGCGAATGTTAAAGATTTCTCCAAATATCGCGGAGCTATAAAGAGTGTTCTGGAACCAAACGATTTGGGAAAAGAGGCTTATATTTTGGCAAATAATAAATTAGCTAAGGCTAGTATAGACTCTTCTGATGGCTTATCAAAAACTTTGAAGGACTTAAATTTATCTAATCCTAATTTGGGCTTTGAAATTGATTTCAATGATAATTTAATTCACGAAAAAGCTAGAGAATACTCAAAAGAATTTTCTATATCGTTAGAAAAATTGATATTTGAAGGGGGAGAGGAATTCATTCATCTATTTGCAATTGAACCCAACGATTTTGTTAAAGCTCAAAGGTTAGTTAAATCTAAAGGAGGGAGGCTATTTAAAGTGGGAAAAGCAATTTCTGACGAGAATATCTATTTTTTAAAGAAGGGTAAAAGGTTTGCGATAAAAAATCAAGGCTATGAACATTTCAAGTAGCTTAACTTAGGGGAATCATTCACGGAAGGTACTACATAGATGATTACAGAAAAAGTTATAAATTATTATAGATTTTATCTATTGCATTTTATTTTAATAGCATTTTTTCAAGTTTTAATTTTTATCTCGATGCTAGGCGTAAGAATTGGGCCATTAGCGCAGGCAGGTAGCGCAGCAGGCTTTTAACCTGAAGGTCGTGGGTTCGATATGTTTGTTCGTGTAGTGCAAATGCGAAATTCCCACATGGCCCGCAATTCTCTATAATTCCGTAATATAATAAAATTTAAATCAAAAGTATGTGTTCGTTTTTCATTTTCTAGTTTGAATCCAACAATCGATAAACATTAATTTCACCAAGAATTACTGTTCGTAATATTACCCCTTTACAGTTAATCCGTATGCAAAATTCAGAATTTAGATTACCTTCTGATGAATCAGAACAATTGCTCGTAAAATCCCAAGATATTACTAATGAAGATTATGGATGTGAACCTTTCAAAAGAAAGATAGAGGACTTATTAAAATATGGTGTTATAAATTTAGATAAACCAAGTGGTCCGACAAGTCATGAAGTAGTATCGTGGGCTCGTAAAATTATAGAAATCGATAACGCAGGACATGGGGGGACCTTAGATCCAAAAGTTACTGGAGTATTACCATGTGCACTTGGAAAAGCTACTAGGGTTCTATCGGCATTATTGTACGCGGGGAAAGAATATGTAGGAGTTATGCTATTACATGCACCAGAAAATTTAAAAAAAATTGAAAAAGCGTTCAAAATTTTTACAGGTAAAATTTATCAGACACCTCCAATTAAATCCTCAGTTGTGAGAAGATTAAGAGTAAGAGAGATTTACTACTCGAAAGTCTTAGAAATAAATAATAACCACATCTTGTTTAAAGTTGGATGTGAAGCTGGTACGTACATTCGAAAACTTTGTTTTGATATCGGTGAAGCTTTATGCTCGGGAGCTCACATGTTGGAGTTAAGGCGAACGAGGGTGGGTCATTTCAGAGAAGACGAGAGTTTAATAACTCTGCAAAATCTAAAAGATGCTTACACCATTTACAAAAATGAAGATGACGATTCTTATTTAAGGAAAATAGTTTTTCCTATGGAGAAGATCGTATCACACATTCCTAAAATTTACGTTAGAGATACGGCCGTTGATGCTTTATGCCATGGAGCAGACTTAGCTTCTGCGGGAGTGTGTTATATTGATGCGAGAATCCAACCTGACATGCAAATTGTGTATATGACACTCAAAAAAGAATTAATAGGTTTTGGTACAGCAAAAATGGAAGCCATGAAAATCTACAAAGCAAAATCAGGAATTATTGCTAATACGAATAAAATTTTTATGGAACGAGGTGTCTATCCAAGGTGGAACGAAATTAAAACCAAATAGGAAAAGATAGACGACCATGGAGAGAAAAAACCAACATTATTCGTCACAATTTCCTGATGTTAGAGTTAAAGTCTTTACAGTTCCAGTTAGCTTACGTCGCCATTTATACTTATTTAAAACGATTACAGGGATTTTTTCCTATAAAAAATTGGACTTGGGTACAAAAGTGTTTATTGAACATATAACTATCCCTAAAAAAGGAGGTAACTTACTTGATTTAGGATGTGGTTATGGTGCTATAGGTATAGTTCTAGCGTACTTGAGTCCGCAAAGCTCTGTTTATTTAATTGATACAAATAAAAGGGCACTCTGGTGCACTAAGGAGAACATAAAATATAATTTATCCGAAAGATCAGGCAAAATAATAGTTTTGCATGGTAGTTATTTTAAACCTTTGCAAGACAAAAATATCAAATTTGACGCCATCTATATGAATCCCCCACTTAGAAATGGAAGAAAAGAATTTCTTGCATTGTGCAAAGATATACCATCGTTTCTGAAAAAAAATGGACAATTTCAATTTGTAATAAAAAAAAAAAAGGGAGCAAATTATATTTACAATTATTTAATCCAAAATCTTTCAAGTTTATACGAAAATATAAGCGTGACATTTAAAAGATCTGGATATTGGATTTTCAGTTTAGTGTCAATTTAGACTAAGTGTTGAATTTTTCATCTTTAAAAACGCCAATATCACGGTTAGCATTTGTAAAAATTTAAGAGAATAATAGTAAAAATAGAAAAATTTTTTAGAAATAGAATATTTTTTGAAACAATTCGCGAGGAAAGAGGTTTTTTTTTTGACAAAGAAAAGAAAAATAGATGTTCTGCTTCATGAACTAGTCCCGAAACATTACCTTTTAACGAAAAAACAATAACAGAATTTATTAGAAAAATACAAAATTACTATGTCTGATTTACCCCAAATGTTTGATAACGACCCGGTTTCAATGGCAATTGGCGCAAAAGAAGGGGACATCATAAAGATTGTTAGAGAATCTCATACAACAGTAAAAGATATAGATTATTATCGTTACGTTAGGAAAGAAAAAGTTTAGGAAAACTTTTTATTTAAAACTAATATTTTAACAGGTTAATCAAAATTGAGTTCTGAAAAAATATCCAATAACGACAAGTGGGTCGTGCTAAAAAGCTTATTTGACGAAAAAGGTTTAGTTCGCCAACACCTCGACTCTTACAATAGTTTTATTGAAGACGAAATGCAAAGCATCGTCAGTGAATCTGGCGAGGTAATACCAGATATCCCAGGATTCAAAATCACTTTCGGGAAGATTAAGGTAGGAATACCAAAAGTTAGAGAGGCAGATGGTGCTACTATGGAAATCTCGCCCATTGAGGCTAGGATACGAGAGTTAAGTTATGCGGCAGATATTATCCTAGAAATGACTCCTATAACTATAGACGAACGAACTCAAAGGGAGGAGGCAGAGGAAACGTTAGACATATACATTGGTAAGATTCCAATAATGCTAAAGAGTTGTCGATGCCCTTTGGAAAATTTGACTGAACAAGAGTTAATTAATCGAGGAGAAGATCCACTTGATCCAGGAGGATATTTTATCATTAATGGAACAGAGCGCGTATTGGTGACTCAAGAAGACTTAGCCCCTAATAGAATTTTAGCAGAAGAGGCAAGTCGAAGCTCGAGTGCCACACACCAAGCAAAGGTTTTTTCAACGAGAAGTGGATTTCGAGCACCAGTAACTATTGAGAGAAAGAAAGATGGTAATTTAAGAGTTTCTTTTCCATCGGTTCCAGGGAAGATTCCCCTTGCGATATTAATGCGTGCTTTAGGATTACACTCGGATAGAGAAATTTTTGAAGCCATCTCGGAAAATGAAGATATCCAAAAAGAATTAATTCCAGTTATAGATGTTGCTTCCGAAATTCAGGTTTTAAAAGACTCTGAAAAATCCCAACAAAATTCATTAGACTACATTGGAAAAAGAGTCGCAATTGGTCAAACAAAAGACTACCGTATTCGGAGAGCGCTTCAAGTTTTAGATCGGTATCTTCTACCTCACATTGGAAATGCCGAAGAGGACCGCATCAAAAAAGCGTATTACTTAGGACAAATGGCTCAAAAAGTTATGGAACTTAACTTAGGGCTTCGAGAAGCTGATGATAAAGACCATTACGCTAACAAAAGGTTGAAATTAGCTGGAGAATTGTTCACTTCTCTTTTTAGAGTTGCATTTCTAAACCTAGTAAAAGATATTAAATATCAATTAGAACGTACCGCGGTACGAGGACGAGCGCCTAATATTAAAACTGCTGTGAGAGCAGACGTAATTACCGAAAGAATTAGGCACGCTTTAGCAACGGGTAACTGGGTCGGCGGAAAAGCTGGCGTTAGTCAATTATTAAACCGAACAAATCATGTAGGAACTTTAAGCCATTTAAGGAGAGTTATATCTCCATTAAGCAGAAGTCAACCCCATTTTGAAGCGAGAGATTTGCATCCTACGCAGTGGGGGAAAATTTGTCCTGCAGAAACACCAGAAGGACCAAATTGTGGTCTAGTTAAAAATCTTGGGCTTGCTTCAATAATTTCCGTTGGTGCTGACGAAAGAATTATAGAAAATATACTATTTGATCTCGGAGTAATTCCAATAAGTGAAGTAAAAAGCATAAGAGGAGAAAAAGTAAACATTTTTCTAAACGGAAAACTAGTTGGGATTCATCAAAAATATAACCCATTCACAAATCAACTTCGAGAAAAGAGGCGGAAAAGTGAAATAGGTGTACACGTTAATATTGGATATTATCACGATTCTAAAGAGGTGCAAATTAATTGTGACGCTGGACGAGCCACGAGACCCCTATTTATCATCAAAAATAATGAATTGTTGATTACGAAGGAAGATATTGAAAAAATCAAGCAAAATAAGTATAATTGGTCAGATTTAATTCAGAAAGGCGTTATAGAATATTTAGACGCAGAAGAAGAAGAGAACGCCTATATTGCAATGTTTGAAGAAGATATTACAGCCGAACACACGCATTTAGAAATCTCCCCAGCGGCTATATTAGGAATTTGCGCGTCTATTATTCCATTTCCAGAACATAACCAGTCTCCCCGAAACACTTACGAAGCAGGAATGGTTAAACAAGCTTTAGGGCTATTCACGGCAAATATGCATCTTCGACTTGATACGCGGGGGCATACGCTTCATTACCCCCAAACACCGCTCGTTATAACTAGTCCTATGAAAATAATAGGTATTAATCGTAGACCTGCTGGACAGAATTTCATAATCGGGATGATGAGTTTTGAGGGATACAATATTGAAGACGCTATAGTAATTAACAAATCCTCCATCGAGCGAGGATTAGCAAGGAGTCATTTCTTTAGAACTTACGATGCCGAAGAAAGAAAATATCCGGGAGGAGAATTAGATAAATTTGAGATACCAGAGAGAGGCGTAAGAGGGTTTAAATCTGCTGAATCCTATAGATTACTATCTGAAGAAGATGGCATTATAGAACCTGAAACTACAGTTAATGGCGGTGATGTCCTTATCGGGAGAACTTCACCTCCTCGGTTCATTAAATCCTACGAAGAATTTGAATTGATGCAGCCTAACAGACGGGAAACATCAAAAAACATGCGCCATAACGAAAAAGGCATTGTTGACACGGTTATAATTTCTGAAACCGTTGATGGAAATAAACTGGTAAAAATTAAAGTCAGAGATTTACGCATTCCGGAGTTAGGAGATAAATTTTCTTCCAGACATGGGCAGAAAGGAGTACTTGGATTAGTTCAACCAGCTGAAGATATGCCCTTCACATCTAGCGGTGTGATTCCAGATATTATTGTAAATCCTCACGCAATGCCTTCACGAATGACGCTTGGACAACTTTTTGAAGGTATTAGTGGTAAGATTGCGTGTTCAACCGGTAAGTTAGGTGACGCAACTGCTTTCGAATGGAAAGATATTACAAAACTCCAAGAACAACTGGTTGAAGCGGGATTTGAATTTAACGGTAGAGAAGTAATGTATAACGGTATTACAGGTAAAAAATATGAAGCTGGTATCTACTGCACTCCGATTTATTACCAAAAATTATATCACCTTGTTGCAGACAAACTCCACGCAAGGGCGAGAGGACCCGTTCAAATCTTAACCAGACAACCAACAGAAGGTAGAGCAAGAGAAGGTGGGTTACGATTTGGTGAGATGGAAAGAGATTGCTTAGTTGGGCACGGATCTGCTTTATTGTTAAAGGAGAGGCTTCTTGATGAATCCGATAGAACTGTTGTCTTAGTTTGTGAGAAGTGTGGGCTTCTTGCTGTTTACGATAGAAACAGAGATAAGAGATATTGTCCTGTGTGTGGGGAAGGGACGATTATATCTAAGGTTGTATGCTCTTATGCATTCAAACTACTTCTCCAAGAAATGATGTCACTTGGATTAGCTCCTAGGCTCAAGTTAAAAGAAAAAATTTAAGTAAATCATCTTTTTTTAAACTCTATTTTATTGGTTAAACAAAGAAACTTTAATTACTATTATAAAAAAAAAAAAATTAAAGCCCAAACCCTAAGAAATTATAAAGCTCTGGTATCATAGTATAGAGAAGAAACAGGAAAAACAGTGTCAATAGGGATATCCACACAGCTTGATCCCATGGTATACTGATGAAAAATTTCGTTAACACTAAAATTATTAGAAAACCAATGATTGGTGTTAAACTAGTTAAATGGTTTGAACCACTAAAAGCTACTAAGTCTCCTATTACTCCGAGCACTTGATTTATAGCTCCCAGAATTATAGGTAATATCAAAACAAAGATAAAAGCTAAGATAATTATTACAAATTTTTTATCAGAAGCTTTAGTTTTAGACGCTATAAGTAACACCGAAAGGTAAAGGATCAATGCGACAATGACAGTTGCTAAAATTAACCATAGAACAAACATTAAAGTAGAATCTAGTTGAAATAACATTTTTACGCTCCAATTAATTATTTAAGTATGTTTATTTTTTAAATTAAGAAAAACATATTCTCCTTCTTTTATAAATATTTATTAAATAAAATATTGATTTTTAAGAGATAGGAGCTAACTCATAACAATATTTAAAAGCGTATTTGTATTAAAAGAAGGGCAATCCTCAATTATACCAAGCAGAATTATATCCCAAATGTAATTAGGAAGAAGTGTAAAGAAAAACCCAACAATACCGCAGAAATACTGATTGAAATAATAGAGAGTTTAATGGATATTTCTCTGCCGTATCTTGTATAAACTATTAAAGTAGTCAAAGCTAATAATCCAAATATGAGAAAAATCCACGCTAATATCCATATAGTTAATGAGGGAACTTGAAACCCGTTGATTTGTAGTAATATAAGTAACATTAAAAATCGTATTATATTTTTGTAGGTTGAATAAGATCTTATAATTTATTTTTTTTTAAGTTTATCAATCTGAATTTAAACTTGTCAAAAAAGGGAAGATAAAAATATAATTATTCTGTTTTAGTAGAATAAAATACATTTTTTGCTTTCTTAAGGTAAGTAATAAGATAAGGCATGCCATTAAACCTATTTTTGAGAAATGTAAGCAACTCTTGAAACTCATACTTTCTGTGAAGAATTCCACTTCTGAGTAGAGAAAGCGTAAATAACACGTAATTTTTTCTTAGGATTTCGAATTTTTTAGAAAATTTATTTGTTCTCCTATAATTAATGGATTCACTCATGAAATTAAGAATAGATTTCTGTATGTTGTTAGCCAATAACAATTTATTAAGTTGTAACGAAATGCTATGAACTGAAGTAAGATAGTATCTTTTGTTGAAGAAAAGGCACAAATAGAATCCAAATTTAAATACCGCTTTCGTAAATTCTATCATAGCTTTTTCAGAATTCTCAGGAATTTTGCTCTCTTTTAGACTTTTATCCAAATGGTAAAGGCATCTAGCTAAAATATCGTTATAATCAAAATCAAAACTAAAAGGGTCTGGAACTTGTTCTCTAATATCTTTTCCGTATAAAAGCTGAGAATTTTCTCTAAATTTTAAATCCAATAGGCTCCATTCATAATTAGCGAAGGATTCCTGAACGAAAAGCTTTTTTTTTTTAAGTCCTTGAATAGTGTTATATCCTATCCATACATTATGGCTATCAAATTTTCTAACTTCGTAACAAACGTCGGTCCAATCGAGTTTCGTAATTTTATCCAAAGTAGATACTATTACAATTACATCAATATCAGTGTTTCTCCAATCGGATGGAAGATTTTTATCAAAATAACTACCAATACCAAAGATGCTAATAATTTCGCCTTTTAAATTTGTCTGTAAATATTTAATAATACTTGTAGTTATGTTGTCTACTGCTTTGATTTTATTCACTACTTATTGTATAGATTAAAATTTAAAGATATATTCTAATTATATTATCATATTTAGATCTATATTAATAAAGAAATAAATTGTTGATTTAAAAATGCATTTTTTGAGCGAACTAGTTAAAAAACCCATTTTAGAAGATCCTTTTGAGCAGCACTTAAACATCCATCGCCATTTTTACCGGTATTCTAAGGGGGTGTTTATTGGCCCTGCCTTAAGAATCTCTAAAACTAAAGCAAAAATCACTTTGAAAGGCGCTCATGAATACGAAGATTTAATTTTAGAAGCAGTAACAAAAACAATTTCTAATTCTCAGGAGAATTTCGAGATTAAGGGGAAAATGATAGCAAGTAGCGATATAACAAATGAAATATCAGAGATAGGCTTAAACTGGGTTTTGAAGAAATCCACGGGTAAAACAAAAAATTATAAAGCAGAAATCGTCGATCAAATAAATAAAGATTTGTTACTCCAAGCTATTAGTGTATTTCGAGAAAATAGTTATTTACTTTTATCGTTTAACAGAAATGCAACTTGTAAAGTTACGACGAAAAAAAATATACCTCAACCGTCGAAAAAAAAGGTAGAAGACGACGATGTAAGCAAAAGAATACAGTTTTGCATTGGAATGCTCAATAATACAGACGCTAATCTCGAATTGCTGTTAGATTTAGCAGCCCCTGATTTTAAATCAGATCTTCCGAACAATTGGAAATCACTTACAATTCTTAACAATTATACCATAAACCAAATTGAGATTCCTACAAACGTAAAAGATACTCGATTGTTAAGGATAATGGCGGTAAGAAAAGGTAAGATGATTCGATCAGTTGAGATTGATGGCGACCTTATCGAAAAACAGTATTCTATAGTAGTATAATGAATTGGACCCTTAAGTCCTTTTTAATACAATTCACAAAATTTAACTTTTATAATAGACTAAAATTTATAATAAATAGTGAAATCATAAGAGACAGAACAAAATGAAGGAGTTAAGCCCATTATTAAGGACATTTTTATTCGTTATAGCCGGAGATATCGCTATCGAAGTCGGGATAGAATTATTGAATTCTGAAGAAGAAGATATCACAGATGAGGGAATAACGGAAAATATTAAAGCACGGATAAAAGAGTTAAATCCGGAAATAGTTTTTGAAGAAAACGGTGTTGAGGTTTTAAAATTAAATACAGTTCGCAAAACGCTCTACAAGTTGTATAGTGGGAAATTAGCTCAATTTAGGAGAATACGCGATAAATCTACGGGTTGGTTTATATATTATTGGTGGCATGAATTTGACTTATTCGATGAAATTCTAAATGATAAAAAGAGGCTAGTTGAGGCAAAACTAAGGGAACGGTTAAAATTCGAGGAAACTAATTACTTCTTTGTATGTAAGAATTGTCAAGATTCGAACTTAAAATATAACTTTGACTCGGCTTTTGAATTAAATTTTAAATGCCCTAATTGTAGTGGTCCATTAGAAGCTCAAGATAATCAAGCCATGATTCAATTTCTAAAAGAAAAAATCGTTTTAATTGAAAACCTTAATTTATCAGTTAATTAGATAGAGTTAGATTTTCTTTAGAACCCAGGATTTATTCTTTCCATCATAAGACTAGTATGCTAAGCTTAAGATATTTAACAATTTACTTCCGATTTCAAGAAATTTAATGTTGTTAGATTATCACTTTTTTCTTCTCTTCACAATAGCAATATCCCCTAAAGAAGAACTACTAGATTTCTTCATATACTTGTTCTGCGTGGTACTAGGATCAATTTCGTCTACTTTTTTGACTAATGTAATTTCATACACTTGTTCAATTTTTTTGGCTAATTTAATAGTGGGTTCAACTTTTCCTGCTTCGATTCTCCGAAGTAATGATGGTTTTTCATTTAATTTTTGAGCAAATTGATCTTGATTTAATCCACGAGAGTTGCGAGCTTTTCTAATCCTAGTAACATAGTCTTCCACAATTTCTAAACCCTCGTCAATTTGTCTATTATACGCCTTTTTCTTGGTAGTAGAATTAGGTTTAGCATAGTTCTGCTTGACTATGTCATTAGCTCTAGAAACATTTTTGATTTTAACACCGTACTGGGCACAACTTTGACATACAGTGATTTTTGCTCCTTCTATTAAGACTTTTTGCCCTCGTCCCCATATTTTTCCACCACAAATGGGGCATTCCTTCTCAAATTGACTCGACATTTTTTTCGACATAAAACTACCTTACATTCATTAGTTTTCAAGGAACGGAACTACATATTATGATTGGGAAAAAGAACTCTTATATTTTTTGATTTTTAGACAACGCTCGTTATAATTTATAATCCAAAAATTTTTTAAAACTCACGTTCTTTCTGATATTAGCGTATTACCTTAAGTTTAAATGACTACATTGCTATTATTATTTTAGGTAATATCTTCAAAATAATTATGATAAAGATGGGGATTTAATTACTTGACAAAGGCCACAGAGAGCAGAAAAAAAAAAGAAGAAACAAAAGATGAAGAATATTTAATTACATATACCAGACATCTAGAAAAAAGGTTAAGAAATTTAGAAACTGAAAAACAGTTACTAGATGCTGAGCGCTTAAGGTTAGAACAGGAGTTAAGCAGTTTACGAAATGAGATTGATAGGTTAAGAGAACCGCCTTTAGTATCCGCTACTGTAATAGATATGCTTGAGGATTCCGGGAAAGTAATCGTAAAAAGCTCTACCGGCCCTAGCTTTGTCGTTAACCCGAGTAGGAAAGTAAAAAACGAGAATTTAACTCCTGGTATGAGAGTAGCATTAAATCAGAGAACATTTGCTATTATGGAAATCTTACCTACAAAGTTAGACCCCTTTGTTAAAGGAATGGAAGTTATTGATGAAATCCCAGATATATCGTACGAGGACGTAGGCGGACTGGACGATCAAATTTTGGAAGTTCGTGAAACCGTTGAGTTACCGCTATTAAAACCAGAACTGTTTAAAAGGGTAGGAATTGATCCCCCTAAAGGAGTTTTACTTTACGGTCCACCGGGAACTGGGAAAACTCTAGTAGCAAAAGCCGTTGCACACGAAACAGACGCAACATTCATTAGAATTATAGGTTCGGAACTAGTACAAAAATTCATAGGAGAAGGTGCTCGTTTAGTAAGAGAGATTTTTAATTTAGCCAAACAGAAAGCCCCAACAATTTTATTTATAGACGAATTAGACGCTATCGGGTCTCAGAGATTAAAAATCGCAACTTCTGGAGATCGAGAAGTACAGCGAACTTTAATGCAACTATTAAGCGAGTTAGACGGATTTGGGGAACGAGGAGATGTCAAAATAATTGGCGCTACAAATCGAATTGATATCTTAGATCCTGCTTTATTAAGACCAGGAAGGTTTGATCGCATGATTGATTTTCCCGTGCCTGATGAGAAAGCAAGAGAATCGATTTTTAATATACACTCAAGAAATCTAAACATTGAAGGTGAGGTTAAATTTAAGAATTTAGTCAATTTAACTGAAGGTGCTACTGGAGCAGATATTAAAGCTATTTGTACTGAAGCTGGAATGTTCGCAATAAGAAAAAACAAAGAAATAATCGTTAAAGACGATTTTATCGAAGCTGTAAATAAAGTTATGAGTAAGATGAGAGACAATGCGGTTCAGTCGAGGCTATACACCTAACTATTTTTAGCCAAACATATTTATTACCGCCAACTTTATTTTTCATTAAATCTTTTGTAAGTCAATCAATATGGATATTAAATTCATTTTGGCTTTAAGAAAAGTTAAAGCTATTTGCGATTACCAATTTGGGCAAGCTATAACAGATATTTTGTTCGAAGACGAAAGCGAGATTCATTTTATTTTTTCCAGAAACACAGGAAAAATAAAACATATTTACCGCGATAATAATTTATTGCTTAATTTAAGACCTACGAATGGATTTTTCACACTTAGTCTATTTTCAGCAGAAAGAATAATCAATAACACTCCCTCACCTAAACATAGGGCAGTTGTTATGAGTGAAATCTCAGAATTCATTAGAAAAGGTCGAAATGTCTTTTGTAAGCATATAGTTGATATCGATATTACATTAAGACCCAACGATGAGGTTATCGTAGTTGATCAAAACAACGATTTATTAGCAATTGGTAGATTAGTGATTCCAATCCCATATGTTAAGAGTTTTCAGACAGGAATTGCACTAAAAATAAGGAAAGGAATAGGTAAATCTAAATTTTAATTTTAATTATGTTAGTATAATATATAACACTTGGAGATGTAGGAAAGAATGGTAAAATTGCCAAAAGAAATGCAAAAAAAAGAAAAAAGCAAACCAACTCGCCCCCAAGCAACTAAGAAGAGAGAGGGTCAGCAATTTTCTTCCAGACAGATGCGTCGCCGAATGCAGCAACAAGGGATTGATATGGATCAGATCGATGCGACGCGAGTTATAATCGAAAGTCAGGATAAAACCTTGGTAATCGATCAGCCTGAAGTAATCTTAATGAAGCAGATGGGTCAGGAGATGTATCAAATCATTGGCGACGCAGAGGAATATTCCTCAGGAGAATTTACAATTGAAGATAGAGAAGAAGCGGAGAGTATTGCCCCAACAGAAGAGAACATTTCTAAACCTGTTATTACCGAAAATGATATCATGCTAGTAGCCGCTCAAGCAAAGGTGGATAAAGAAGAGGCTAACGCGGCGTTAATTGATAGTGACGGAGATATTGCTAAAGCTATTATATATCTAAAAAACAAACCGTAAAATTCGTCACACGTACCTTTGGAAAAAAAAAAGAATTAAGAATCATAAACCATTCCATTTTTTATAACTACTATGGTACAAACATCATGTCAAAAGTAAAGAAAAAATCAACTAGATTAGATGGGAGCTTATCGGAAGAAGATCTAGTATTTGAAAAAATTATTTATTTTTCGGGGTGGATTTTTTTACTAATCTTGCTCGTATATCTCGGAGCGTTTTTAGTTTTTGACTTTATTTTTGGGTTGATTGAATTGCAGCTAAACGCATCAAGTTTTAGCGTGATCATTTTCACGGGAACTAATAGTGCAATAAGTTTTGCTCTCGCAACTAGAATTAAAAAAAATAGAGATCAAAAAAAGAAATTGTTTGTTGATTGGTTGAAGGGCGAATTTTTGTTTTGCGCGATCGCGATTTTAGTTGTTGCTGCTTACCAATGGTAGATACCTATTATTATTGATTGAACTACTACTTATAATCATCTCTTGAAGGACTAAATACATCTATAACCTCTGAATCTTCTAAGATTGTTGCTCCATGTTTTTCATTTGATTCAAAAACATAACTATCGCCGGCTCCCACTATAACATTTCCTTTTTCAGTTTCGAATTGTAACTTCCCTGTTATCACGTAACCTATTTGATGCTCTTTGTGAGAGTGTAGAGGTATGTACGAATTTTTGTCTAACGAAAAATAACATAACATCATGTTGTTATTATACACTAAAGTTTTCCTGTAAATTCCAGGTAGCATTTCAATAGCATTAACAGAATTTTTACTTACTGGTTTTTTACTCATATTAAACGCGTATTTTTTTTGATTACTTCAACTTTTTCTGTATTTGTAATCGTAGTTAATCGTTATTAAATCTAGTAGAGATCAATTAAAAATTACAAAATCGGGAAAGACGACAATTTTAATATATTGCGTGAAATATCGAGGATAGTAATTACCCGAATGAAATTTTCGAAAAGAATAGAGTTTATTCTGTGAATTTTATAGCTGGGTAATTAGGTTTTGAGTAAAGAATTAATTAAGTAACTTTATAACGGAAAAAAAAATACATTTTTATATCAAAAGAGGCAAAGTATAAACGATAAGAAATATTCGTTAAGGGTATTGTTTCGGTTCATAGCGCCGACAAAAATTTTAGACTCTAAACCTAATCATATACCTTTATCACATATTTGGGAATACTAAATTAAAAAAAAGTAATGATTAATATGATATTGACTCCAGAATCTGATGCAAGGAAAGAAGAAAAAGGTCTTGAAAGTGTGTTTCTAAAAAATTTACTACCAAACGTCTCACGAACGGAAGGCGATGTCGTGCCTTTTGACCCGTTAAAGATAAAACAAAGCATTATGAATGAAACCGGTTTAGAACAAAAATCTGCAGGTCAAATTACTGAATTAGTGGTCAGAAGGATTATATCTTCCAGCATTAATTTTCTCTCAGGTCCACATATAAGAGAAATTGTATGTTCAATTTTATCTGAACAGCACTATGAAGACGAAAGGAAGTTATATACGCGAATAGGAATGCCATTAATGGATTACGAAGCTATATTAGAAAAGGGCGTTAACGAAAATGCTAATCAAGACATGAATCCTGAAAGCATTCATCATTGGGCTGCCAATAGAATCTCCGAGGAATACGCTCTTTTAAGAATATTAGATTCAGAGGAGGCTCACGCTCACCTGTATGGCAATTTACACATCCACATGCTAAGGTATTTTGATTTACGCCCATTTTGCATGGAATGGGATCCTCGCATGATTCTCGAGCACGGACTTCCTCCTGTTAATAGTTGGGTGCATTGTAGCAAGTCTGGTCCCGCAGGTAGTTTGAGAGTGGCTGTAACTCACTTGGCAAAGTGGTTAGGGACGATTCAGGGCGAATTTAGTGGTGGTCAGGGGTATGATTATATAACGACATTTCTTGCTCCCTACGCAAAAGGACTCTCACAAAGAGAAATCGAGCAATCGATGCAATGTTTAATATTTGAAACTAACCAAATTTTTGCGGCAAGAGGCGGTCAAGTACCTTTCACGTCTATTTCGTGTACTCCTACCGTTCCTGAAGGCTTATTAGACATACCTGCGGTTGGCCCACATGGAAAGCTTAATGGGCGATATGGAGATTATAAGGGCGAATGCCTTAAACTTTTTGACGCCCTCACAGATGTATATATCCATGGAGACTGCAACGGAAAGCTATTTGCGTTTCCAAAACACGAGGTGAAAATCAAAAAAGCGTGGCTTAAAGAATTTGAACCGTCGTACATAAAATTAATGGAAGAAGTTGTTAAAATGGGTACTCCTTATTTTCTTAATATGTGCCCAGAGTGGATGCCAGACGAAATTCATAGCCAATGTTGTCGAAAATTTTTAAGTGGAAATCAGATTATAAGTCGCTGCGAATCAGACCCTGAAAAAAGAAAAAATGTTAATATATGGGAAAATTATGTATCCATCGGCTCACTACAAAGCGTTAGTCTAAATTTACCTCGCTATGCTTACATGTCTGCCAACGAAGAAGATTACTTTAGGATTCTAGATAAGAATATGGAGCTCTCCGCAAGAATTCTATTAAAAAAATGGAAATTAATAGAAAAACGCTTAAAATCGGGCCATCTACCCTTATGTAGTGGCGAAATTAATGGTCGACCGATTTTTGACTTAAAGGATCAAAACCTCTCAATAGGCTACACGGGCCTAAACGAAGCAGTAAAAAGTCTCACAGGTTTTGAGCTGCACGAAAACACTACTGCTTACGAATTCGGGAGGAGAATATTAGAGTATATGGTCGCTAAGTGCAATTCCATGTCAGAAACGTATGGAATTAGCTTTTCTCTATGGCAGCAGCCCTCCGAATCGACATCGAATAGACTAGCAAGATTAGATTTAAAACATTTCCCAAAAAAAGCTATACCTCAATCAAAAGGGGTTTCTGCATATTACACAAACTCAGATCATATCCGCTACGACGCTGATATACCATTATCAAAAAGAATTAAATTGCAGGCAGACTATCATCCTATTGTCGAAGGTGGTGTTATAACCCATATATGGCTTGGTGAGCAAATACCGGATGTTTTAGGTCTTTGGGAGCTTACAAAAAACATATGTCTTAATACAAATACGGCTTATTTTGCTTATACCCCAGATTTTACCTATTGTCCTCATTGTAGAAAAATGTTTAGGGGTGGTAGTTTCACATGTCCTCAATGCCATTCCACCGATGTAAAAGTATACTCTAGAGTTACGGGATATTATAGCGAAGTAGACAGATATAACCCTGGTAAAAAAGCCGAATGGGAAGCGAGAAAACGAGAACATCTTATTAAATAATTTATTTTGTTTTTTTTATATACTTTTAAACATTATTCTAATTATGAATAAAGATGTATCACTAAAAGAATTTCAAAAGAAAATAGACGATTGGATCGCTCATCACGGAGGATATTGGCCACCTCTTTCTATGCTTAGTGCAATTGTAGAAGAAATTGGGGAACTCGCAAAAGAAATAAATCATTTAGAAGGTTTTAAACCTAAAAAATCTGATAATCTTTCGGCTAATTTGGGTGAGGAGCTCGCAGATGTTATATTTGCTCTAATTTGTCTCGCTAATTCCTATAAAATTGACGTTAGCTACGAATTAGAAGCCGTAATTAAAAAATATACAATAAGAGATTCTAATAGGTTCGATTGAATCAAACTATTTTACTTAAACCTCATCTCATTTCTCGTATCATATTTTGAAAAATTTTAATTCTTTTCAGCTTTTTATTTTTTAGATATAGATATTAAAAATATTAATAAAAATTGTTTTATATCGATATAAAATGCAGAAAGAAGGCATAAAGAAACAAAAAATACTTGGGCTGCTTGAAAAAAAGCTAAAAAAGGATTTATCCTACGATTCCGGCTCAATTTTAGGTTCTATGTGCTCAGAACCTTTAAACATCGCTAAAGAAATACATAATAAGTATATATCAAAAAATTTGGGAGATCCGGGATTATTTTTAGGCACCGCTGAATTAGAAGATGAAGTTATACGCGAAATTGGTGAATTATTTGGTAATAGTAATATATATGGTACGTTTACAACTGGGGGATCAGAGGCAAATTTAATAGCAATGCGGATTGCTAGAAATTTACGACCTCATATTAAGAAACCAGAGGTTGTACTCCCATGCTCAGCTCATATATCCTTTGATAAAGCAGCAGATTTATTAAATATTACGTTGAAAAAGGTAAATCTTCTTGATAATTTTCAATTAGATTTAAATCATTTAGAATCTCTCGTTAATGATAACACGTGCGCTGTTGTTGGAGTTGCGGGTACAACTTCCTTAGGTTTAATTGATCCTATTGAAGAAATAGGGAAATGTATTGGAGGACGAGACATATTTTTTCACGTAGATGCTGCGTTTGGTGGATTTGTCCTACCTTTTCTAAAGGAATTAGGGTATCCTATTCCAGCTTGGGACTTTTCAGTGAAAAGCGTGGATTCAATTACAGCAGATCCTCACAAAATGGGCTTAGGAATTATACCTTCAGGTGGATATTTCATTAGAGACGCTTCGATTTTAAAAAAAACAGGATTTGAAATTCCCTATTTAGCAGGTGGGAATTTTCAGCATTTTCACATCGTAGGTACTAGACCAGGAAGTCCGATCATAGCGTTTTGGGCAATTTTAAAACTTTTAGGGATTAATGGTTTTAAAGAGATTGTGAAAAAATGTATGGAAAATACAAAGTTCCTAACACAAAGAATATCAGAAATTGATGGTATAAAATTAGCGGTTGACCCAGTTATGAATGTAGTAGGAATCACCACCGAAAGTGGAAAGAGTATATGTGAAGTTGAAAAATCTTTACGTAACAGCAAATGGATGTTAGGAAAATTTCTGGATTTCAATTTAGTGAGAGTGGTGATTATGCCTCACGTAAAAAGAGAACATTTAATCGAATTTAGTTCTGATTTAGAAAAAATCGTGAAAAAACTAAAATTATAAAAAGTAATGATAGAGAATTTTATAATATACGTCAATTATATATCATTAGTTAAACAATAGTATAATAATATTTTAAAATTAAGTAGGGTTAAAATCCTTTAGAAATGAGTTAAAGAATGGCAAAAGATAAAAAAAAAAAGCTTGGAATAAAAACAACGAGATATTATACGAAAACATGTACCAGTTGTAATTACGAATACCCTAATTGGTTTACTAATTGCCCTAAATGCGGTGCCGCTTGGGATTCTGAGAAAGCAGATCTGGTTGTCGGAAAAAAAGAAATACCGAGAAAAACGATTAAAATTGTCGTAAAGATAACGGAAGAAGATTTTGAGGACGCTTTTGAACGAGTACAACTAATTTTTAGCGCTGATCAGGGCGTGTCGTGGTATAGCTTGAGGATGGAAAACCAGTTAGATTATTTTATTGCCGAAATAGTTGAAGTTCCGTTGGGTGCTGTAGTTATTTATTACATTGAAGTGTTATTAGCACACGGAGAAAAAATAGTTGAAAATAACGACGGTAAGTACTTTCATTACAAAGTTGGCGTACCTGTGGAACATTTAGGAAACGAAGAGGATCAACCCACAGAAAGTATCGAAAAATCCAAGGTCGAGCTTGAGGACGAATTGGATAACATAATTTTTAACGATTCAATTCAACTCTCTGAACTTCACGTAAACAAACAAAGCGATGTACCACCCCCTCAACCAAAAAAATATCATGTTGACGATACTAAAACGATTTTTGGAACTCTTCAAACTCAGATAGATCCAGAGTTGAAATTCTGTCCTTATTGTAATTCAAAAATCAAAAAAATGTGGAGCACGTGCCCCATTTGTGGTAAAAACCTTTAGATAAAATTATTAAATTTAGTTTTTTAGTTTGGTTCTCGTTCTTAGAGTTTATTACCACATTTATTACAGTAAGTATAATCGGAAGATAATGTTGTTCCGCATTGTTCGCAAATTAGGAGATCATTTTTCTTCTCTTTTTGTTTTTCTTCTTGAACTGATTGAGAGGATGTAATTGCTGTGAATGATGTGAAATTTCTATCTATGTCTGCTACGTTAGGAATTATTCGCAATTTAGATTTCTCTTCTTCGTCAACTCTTTTTGTAGCGGTAAAAGGAACAAAGGATACATTACTTTCCGAGGGTGTTTCTTCCGTTCTTTGAGTTAAAGTCTGGAACAATGAACTTGGTTTGGAACTCGGTGATACCTGAGACGATATCTGTTCGGGCGTCACACCTTCAACAGTAGACTTTTTTTCCTTTTTACTTTTTTTTGATGTCTTCATTCCTTCAAATAAATCCCCTTGTTTCACTCGTTGTTCAGAAATTTTCTTTTCTTTTTCGATTCTAGACTTTTCTTTATCTTGTTTCTTTTTCTCTTTAGCTAATTTTTTTAGTTCTTTTTTAGGTATTATTGTCTGCGGCATATAATCGACTAACGATTCTGAAGACGCAGGTTGAGAAACTCGTGCTTGATAAAATGGCTCACTTTCTACTTCTTGTTTCGGTTGGGGGTTTGGTTCAAATGTCATAGAAGCAGGTAGTGGTTTAGGTGCCTCTTCTCTTTTCGTGACGCGGAACGGAGTTTGGAAAGAAGAGCTCTCCGGGGGATTTTCTGTTTTAGGTATTTGAAATTCTTTAGGAGTAGGTGCAGGGATTGGAACATTTGATGTAAAAGGAATAGTTTTTGGCTTATATGTTTCTTTATCGGTTGATGTAGTTACTTGTTCTGACGGTTGAGATTTCTCAGCCATAATCTGATCAGGCGTTTTAAATTCTATATCTGTTGGTTCGGGTGTAAAGATTTCTGGATTAGGGTGAGGTTGAGACACGGGAGTAGGTTCGGGTACTGGTGGTGCTTCATATTCAAGTTCGGGTTCCGGTTCAAAAATGGGTGTGGGTTCTTTAGGGTATAATATTTTCGGTTCTGGTACTGGTGGAGCTTCATATTCAAGCTCAGGTTCGGGTTCCGGAACGGGTGGTGCTAAATACTCAGTTTTAGGTATTGTAGGTTTAACAATTGTCTTTTCGATGGGTTCGCTTCCTTTGATAATTTCTCCTGGAGCGTAAACGGTTGAGTTGGCGATTAGTTGGTCAGGAACCCCTTGTCCTATCATCAAACAAGCGAGAATCTGAAAGCAATCTCCGACACCGTCACCCGTTTTAGCAGACGTTTCCATATAATACAAGTTGAAATCTCTAGTAAAATTGTTAATTTCTTCAACTGAAACAGCTTTTTGGTCAGTTAAATCGCTTTTATTACCAACTAATAATACAGGTATATCAGCTTTTATGTTAGCCCTAACTTCTTCAATCCACTGTGGTAAATGTTCAAAACTTGCAGAGTTCGTAAGATCAAAGACGAGGATTGTACCGAGCGATCCTCTATAATACATAGGTCTTATTGAGCTAAACCGTTCTTGGCCACCAGTATCCCAGAGTTGGAGCTTACATTTGATCGGTCCTTCAAAGGTATCAATCGAGATCGTTTTTACGTGAAAGTCAACACCGATTGTCATTTTATAATCTTCAGTAAAGAACCCTTTCGAGAATCGGAGTGTAAGTGCGGTTTTGCCGACACCACCATCTCCTACCACGATTGATTTAAAAAGATAATCGTATTCTTCAACCATTTCAATTCTTCCATTACTTTATTCAGTTTTTGAATTAGAATTTTTAATAATATTCAAAGTTGTTCTATTATAATTATTAATAAAAATTTATTTAATTATACTTTTGGATATTTTACTTCATATTTTCTAGATTATGTGTTGGCAACTGCGGTTGTAGGGCACTTTTTAAAATAATTTTAGAAACTTTTACCAATTAAATACATAAAATTTTTAGCATCCTTTAAAACACGATTATAACGGAGACCTTTTATATTAGCGGGAAACCATTGTATTACACTTTTTTGTTGCTAAACTCTTCTTCGATATCTACGTTTTCAAACCAATCGTTAATTTGTTCTAAAATTTCTTGTGGAAATTCGTACGAGTGCTCCCTATCGGGATATAGCCCTTTTTCTACTTCGCTTTTATAGTTAAATAATGCTTTTCGGACAGATTTTCCCACATCTCCAAAATATTTAAGAAATTTAGGTTTGAAGTCGGTAAAAAGCCCTAACATATCGTTAATAACTAAAATTTGGCCGTCACAGTAAGAACCGGCTCCAATTCCTATGGTTGGAATGTCAATCGATTTAGTAATTAATTTAGCTATTTGCCATGGAATACTTTCCAGGACGATTGAAAACACCCCTGATTTTTCTAGGTTTTTTGCGTCCAAAATCAGCTTTTTTGCGGCTTCTATAGTTTTCCCTTGAACTAAAAATCCTCCAAACTCATATACAGCCTGAGGAGTAAGTCCTATGTGCCCCATGACTTGAATATCAGCATCAATTATAGCCTCTATTGTTGGACAAATTTTTGTGCCCCCCTCAACTTTTACGGCTTCAGCTCCACCCTCCTGAATGAATCTTCCTGCATTCCTAACGGCTTCGTTGATATTGATTTTATACGATAAAAATGGCATATCCCCAACTATCATTGCATTTGAAACTCCACGAGACACTGCTTTTGTATGGTGAATCATATCTTCCATTGTAACTGCCAATGTATTTTTATATCCAAGGATTACCATAGAAAGAGAATCACCTACAAGAATTAAATCAATTCCACATTCGTCAACGATCTTAGCAAACGAATAGTCGTAAGAAGTGATAGTTACTATTTTTTCTCCGTTTTTTTTCTTCTCAATTATTTTTTGAGCAGTCATTTTTTGTAAGGCCATACATGAAGTAACGCTATACCTCAGAAAAATGTTTTGTTTGTTTAAATAGACCTAACTTTCTCGGTAGGAAAAATAATTTTCACCCCTATAGATCTTTAATATATACCTTTAATTTGTTCAATGAGTTGCGAAAGTTAGGGATATAGAGATGGTTGTAACTTACCTAACGCCCATTTTCTTTTTTGAAAACGAATGTCACGATTTCTATTATCTATCTTTTTTAGGCTAAGTTTCTTAGCAATACGCTCTGAAAATCGTTTAATTCGCTCTTTATTTCGCTGAATTTATTATGGAGAGCGATTATCCCCACATAGAAGATATTTTCTACATTCTCAATTTCTACTAAAAATTTTCGTACGTAATAAGTTTTAGCGTCAGAAAATGCCGTTCGATCGATTATTTCTACTTTTTCGTCCTTTATCCTTTGAAAAAACTCAAGATCTTCGTTAATTTTATTACTTATTTTCTCTTCGAACTCCCGGGTATCCATAGCATCCATGTAATGATCAGAGATTATAAGACCCGTGTCAGTATATAGTATTGCATAACTACACCTATAGTGATTAACGAATCTGTTTAGAACGGCGTCAATTTCTTTTAAACGTAACACGGTATTCAGAGAGTAAGAAAATGCTTGAGAGATCGACGATATATTGTAATAAGAGGTGTTAAAGAATTTAAATTTGATATCGTGATTTTGCGACAATATCAGGTTTTTTATCATTTTGGCTCGATCTATATAATCTTCGTTGTTCTTGAACTTTGGATCGAATTTATTGAAACATATTATTACTTCGTTTACGTAATTAAGATTTCTATAAATTTCTAATAACTCGTGTAGATATTCTACTGAATCTTCAAATTTAAGCTCGTCTTGAATATCTATTAGGTAGTAAATGTAATCTGTTTCAAAAAAATATACTGGATCGGATACATAGATTTTCCTGAACTTCTTTTGTCCACCCATATCCCAAAGATTAATTCGATAGGTATTGAGGAATTTGAAAGAACTGTAATCGATTTTAATCGTTGGTTTTAGGTTTTTAACTCGCTCATAAAAGTTGTATTTCTGCCTAAGAGCTATTAAAGCGCTCGTTTTACCGGCATTATCTAGCCCTGCAATAACAAGTTTAAATTCCTTAGATTGGTGGGGATTAGTTGTCATTATTAATTAGAAAATTACCTTTATCTCGAATTTATTATATAAAATTAAATTATAAATCTCAATTAATTTATTTATTTTTATTGATTTTTTAGATTTTTACACGTAAACAAACAAATAAAGATGATTATGCTTTATCAATAAGATTTTTTAGGAAACAAATCATTAAATAATTCTAATAAAATTAACTAGGATAAGATTATTATGGATGCAAAAGATATAGATTACTACGCTCTAGGGTTCGAATTTATTGAAACGAAGACTATGTTTGTTTCAAATTACAAAGACGGTAGATGGGACGAAGGTACGTTAGTACCGTTTGGTAACTTCGAGATTTCACCTGCAGCGTGCATATTAAACTATGGACAAGGAATTTTCGAAGGGATGAAAGCATTAAAGACGAAAAAGGGAGATCACGTTCTCTTTAGACCAGAGGAGAACGCAAAGAGATTCAACGATAGTGCTAGTAGAATGCTCATACCCAATTATGATGTAGATAAATTTGTTTCTGCCGTAAAAAAAGTAGTGAAGGCTAATGAGGATTATATACCACCTTATGATAGTGGTGGAGCTCTTTACATTCGCCCTATAATGATTGGAACAGGTCCTACAGTCGGAGTAAAACCTGCTAAGGAGTATAAAATGATAATGTTTACCGTCCCGGTAGGACCCTATTTTCCAGAAGGATTTACAGGAATAGATTTAGAAATCACAAAAAAATACACAAGGGCGGCCCCAGGCGGAACGGGCTCGAGTAAAACGTGTTGTAATTACGCAGGTTCTATGTTACCCGGTAAAGAAGCTAAGGAAAAAGGTTTTGCGCAGGTTATTTTTTTGGATGCGGTTCATAAAGAATATATTGATGAGGTTGGAGCTGCGAACTTCTTTGCTGTGATTGACGGAGTCTTAGTAACGCCGAAAACTGCTGGCACAATTTTACCCGGAATCACACGAAAATCGATTTTAGAACTAGCTTCAAAAAAAATTGGAATGCTAACAGAAGAAAGAGATATTTCTTACAAAGAGCTTTTTGAAGTATCGTGCACCGAAGCTTTTTGCTCGGGGACTGCTGCGGTTATTACTCCAATTAAATCGGTTGTTCTCGAGGAAAAAAAGCGAATTTTTAGCGAAGGGGAACCGGGAGAAATTACTCGAAAAGCTTACGAAATGCTCACTGGCATTCAGCGTTTAGATATAGGTGACGAATTTGGATGGGTTGAGAAAATTTAGAGAACAGAAAAGGTTTTACCTCTAATTAAAGGCATAGACTTCCAATTAAAATTTCAAAAGCGTTTTTTATGTTTTCTCCGGTCTTTGAAGATATTTTAAGGTAAGTAATAACATTTTCGTACTCGTTTACAATATCAAGGATGTAATTGTCTATCGCTTGCGTATCAGATGGCGTAATAAGATCGTTTTTTGTTCCTATTAATAATATAGGAAGGTTTCCAAAAGGTTCTAAAGTTTTTATCCAATCGTACACGTTTTCAATGGTATTAATCCGAGTTAGGTCAAAAAGGATAACGGCTGCGATAGAACCGTCAACAAAACCATTCAGAAGCGTTTTAAACTGAGTTTGACCAGCAAAGTCCCACATTATAAAATTTAATTCACTCCCATTGACCATGATGTTTTTCGAATAAAAATCGACACCTCGGGTTAATTTACTATCGTCGTAAAAGCTATCGTGGACGAGTCGGTTTAAAAACGAGGTTTTTCCTACTCCTCCATCTCCAGACACAATAACTTTTACTGTTTTCATCTTAATCAATGTTAATTGTGCAAATAAAAATTAAAAACATAACTTACGAAACTAAATCGTGTAATATTAGTTCGTAAAAAAAATTTCCTACTCTCAAACGCTCTATTGAGATTTACAAAAAAGTCGAATAATTTGTACTTATTACATGCTATGTTCCTAAAAAGCGATATAAAATCTGTTAGGAGTATTTGAAAAGAAATTAAATAAGAACTCTTCTTTCCGAAAAGCGAATTTATATTTCTTCTCTGAGTTTTTGGATTTTTTTTTTTAATTTTTTTATTCTGGGATCCGCGACACTATACACTTTGAATTCATCGAGAATTTTTAACGCATGCTGATAGTAATTGATGCTATTGAAAACATCGCCGTCTTTCTCAGCGGTTTCTGCTTTTTCTATATTAAAATCAAGCTCTATGTATTTGGATTTACTTTCGATGTTAAAAATCTTAAGCGATATCTTTGCTATTTCTTCTTTAAATTTAAGTTCTTTAGCAATTGATAGCGCTTTATTGTATTCATTTAAGGTTACTTGAATTTTAGAATCTTTTGCTGCAGCTCGAGCTTTTTTCATAATCTCTTTTATCCATCTATGCGCTGAATATACGTCCATTGTTTTTAGTTGTTCTTTTAAATCCTTCAGATCGGTATTATTATTAATGATTGGAGATATTAAACTCGTTGTGATCATTTTATTGTGATCTGCAGTCTGAACTGATTCGATGGTATTTGCAATTGTTTCTATGGGGGTAGGAGATATAATTTTACGCTCTAATAGCTGATAGAGTTCATAAAGAATAACTTCATCCTCAATATCAGCAATTTTTTTTAGTCTAATGAGCATGTTATTTATGAAAAAAAAGGGTTTTAAGGCTAACATTTCTTTTGCGAGGTTGTATATAGCCTTCTGAACTAAATTTCCTTTTACTTTATCTAATTCATATGGGGGTATCGAGCGAGCTAAGGTCATTGGAAACATAAGGTAAATGTTAAAAAACTCAACGATGTAATCGATCTTATCTTGAAAACCAAAGTGAACACCTTTTTCTCGAAAGCTTATAAGTTCCTCTTTAAATTGAGGTTCAAAACTTTCTAAGAACTGAAACACTTGATTTCTTAGTTTAATGGATGCTTTATGATCGAGAATTAAACAAACTCTGATAATATCTCCATCTTTAAGTAGAATATTAAACTTCTTATACTGAAATTCGTAGAATTGATACTCGAACGAAGGGACGACATTTTTGTTGGAAACTTCGCTAGATTCTGAAAAAGTTATGTTAGCTTGAATAAATCCGCTCAGTAAATTCTCATCAATATCGACCCCTGAGACCGCGTAATTTAATAAAGTTAGCCCTGAACCCTTATCCATCAAGAGAATATGTTTGATATTCAAAACATCTAAAAATTTCTTCCAAATGGTTTCCCTTTCTAATTTAAGCTGTTTATCCACAGAATCAATTTTAATAACCTCTGCTGTTGCGTCAAATTCGAAACCTAAATCCATTAATCGCTTTTTAATACATTCATTACAAGATTGCGCTTTCTGTTGGCAATTATCCTTAGTTTGTCCGCAATTATATCCTAAACCATTAATCTTGAAATAGACCATTAAAATTTAGATCCTAAACGAGTATTTGAATTAGAGAATAGTTTTTTGCATAGAAAAAACTTCTTGTTTCATAAATAGTGCAAATTATTGTTCTTAAAATTAAGTTTTAAATTAATTAAAAAAGAAAAGGGTTTATAAAATCAATTTACAAAATAGTTTAGATTAAAATGATATTTTAAAATACATTAAAAATCAAAAAAATGGGATTTAAAAATGGAAGATAAAAAGAAAAAGTTTCTGTACGGTATTCTTACCGTAAATCTTGCTTTAATCGCGGTATTTGTCTTGTTTTTTTCGTTCTTTGGGCCAATTTTGGCTGCCACTATATTTGAAAATGAGATTGGTTTAATTGCAATATCGTGTAGGATTTTAATCTTAGGTATTATGTCGTTCTTTCTCTATCGTAAATGGTTAAAGCAGGAAGCCATTTATATTTCAGATGCTTACTTTTTATTTGGATCGTTTTTTGGAATGTTTACCTGGGGAAAGGTTTACGATATTATCTATAATTCTGCGATAATATCAGGTGTGTTTGATCCGGGATTTACTTTATTCTTGGCAAAAATCAGATTTTTTATAATAATCGCAAATTTGATGCCAATATTGTATATTGGTTTAGACGCGATTCTCGTATACGTTAATATGAACATGAATAAAGAGATGAAGAAAAAGCAATTCAACAAGCTGAGGTTGAGGATTATTCTAATCTTTGTGTTGATAACCATATCAGTAATAATTTTAGCTCCAACCTTAGATTTCCTTATTCTAGTTTTTCCATTCATAACTATTATCAGCTTTATTAGTATTGCGTTTATGTTTTTATTTATGTACAAAAATAAGCGACTCTCTCAAGCAAACGGGTTAATAATTGGAATAGCGTTTATCTGCTTTATAGCTTCAAGTTTAATAAGGACGATTCTCACATCTACCAATATTTATTATGGTACAATCGCTGAAATCATCGACATAGGAGTAAACCTACTTATGTTTATAGGATTCATAACGAAACCTAAATATGCTAGATGATATATGAAAGTGCTTTATACGATCTAAATTAAAGTATCCCTGAATGCTTATTTAGAACTAAATTTTTTTTCTTGATTTTTTTTACCTTTTTTGAATAATTTTCGAGCTTTAAAAAGATTAATTTAAAAATATAAGTAGTTAAACCATTTGGTTGTGTTAATGAAAATACGTAAAAATTGGAAAATATTTGCTTCACTATTCATTATATTCGGCCCCGCTCAATATATTATTTTGACCGCAGTAGCTATGTTGTTTTACACCGGGGGGACCCTTATCAATCCTTTTAGTCCAGGGTATTATTTTTGGGGTAATTTTTTTAGCGATTTAGGTCGAATCATCGCACTTTCAGGTGTTCCGAACAATATATCGTTCGTAATATTTACGATTACTGCGTTAATTCTAAGCATTTCGTTTATACCCTTCGCTTTTGCAATTACATCGTTTTTCAAGAGCGATAGAAAGTTACATTTAATAGCAAGAATTGGCTCGTTAGTTTGTCTTAGTTCAATAATTTTTCTGATCGGTACGATACTCACCCCTTGGGATATATTTGCAAATACTCATCTAATTTTCGCCAATTTGTTCAATCTTACCGGAGTCTTAGGAATTGTCTTCTTTACTATCGCAGTTTTTTACAACAAGGATTATCCTAACCTATATGCGTTCGTTTATATTGCCCTACTAATCGTCGGAATTACTTACACTATTGTCTTAATAAGTTTACCAAAATCTATCACTTTAGATGGGCTAATTATACAAGCTTCCATGCAAAAAGTATCTCAATATTCCTTTCTAATATGCTTTTTGATTCAAGGATTTGGAGCCTGGAAGCTGCAAAAATATAAAATGGGTATTTAGATTACACATCTCAATCATTTTAACTGATACTATTGGAGCGGAAATGCTTTTTTTTTTATTTATGAATTTTGTTTTGCTCACGAAAGTTAAGACAATCTCATATTCTTTGATTTCTGCGTTAAAACACCAAAATTTTTGACCATCTCTTCTAAGCTGGGAAAACTAGGTAGATGATGTTCAGCCAATTTTTGAGAATTTCTCTCAACTTCCTTTGCCTCACCAACTAACCAATAGAATATTGGTTTTGAAGATAGTTTTGCATTGGCTATAATTTTATTCAAGTTATTCATAAATTTAAACTGTTTAGAACAAAACATCATATGGAAGATGCCT
>Ga0255055_10000122_pt1 | contig 56908 bp, 83 predicted proteins | sample JV7_2_27_MG_FD_188633 | JGI IMG/M metagenome (GOLD analysis project Ga0255055, IMG submission 188633) | Seawater microbial communities from Jervis Inlet, British Columbia, Canada - JV7_2_27 | ecosystem: Environmental > Aquatic > Marine > Inlet | place: Canada: British Columbia | collected... | reverse complement strand
TTCTGTAGCGTGTCACTTTTTATACCTCAACACGGTTACCGTCATCCGTGGACGCCATTTCCAATGAGCCGAGACCAGCGGCAGCGCCGGGTTTATCTAGTCTTGTTTGATCGTGGCTTTAAATTGCTCCTGTTGCAGCCAGTACGGATATGCACCAGCCTACGTTTACTGTGTCTGTTGGTTTGTTCTCGTCGATGTGCGCTAGTACTTTCTTACAGGCATCGTTGAGCTCGGACCAGCTTGGCATCGGACTGCTTTCAACACTTGCTCGTGCTTCGTCAGCGTGTTCAGTAAGCGCCTCTCCTCTTGGGTCAGCTCCAAGGCTGTGTTCTTCCACCGGTGTATTCGCTTCGGTATCCCCGGGGAATCCAGTCTCTTCTCCGAAATTTTCTTTGCGCCCATCTTCTATCTCCTGATTGATGTACTCGCTTACCATCCACTGCACGTCGCGCCGAGTCACTAAGCGCTTGGTATCCCGGCGCTCGAGACGTCGTGCTAAGTCATTTCGTTCTTCGTCACTCAGTTCGATATGAACTATCGTCTTCACGGTATTTCCATCCTCCGCCGCCATAAGTGGCGAACATGCGTCGCTGAATGCGTTCAAGCCAAACCCACTCATCAGTTGCTGCAATAGTAACCGGGTGCCATGCATACCAAGAGTGCCATTTGAATAAGTCTGTGTACCCGATGCTCCACCTCATGATGGGATTGAAGGCCGCGTACACCACGGGTGCGCCGGCTCCTCATCGTCTTCGACAATTCCTTCACTGTCGAGCGCCCACGTCGAGGCGATTGCCGGGCACCATTCTTTCCCTTTCGGTATGAGGTCCACGGCTACACCTTCATCGGTGCGCATGACGTAGACGCTCAAGTTACCTATGGTGATCCACACGCTGGTTGCATTACAGTCGAGCGTGTAATCGCTGCACGACGGGTCGCCCGGGCTGTCAGCTCTGAGCACACCCACTACATCGTCCCCCGTCTTGTGAATCGCTTGAGCTTGCATATTGCTTCCAGCTCTTTCGAGACTATGTTCAGGCGCGTGTCGGCCCACTTATCGAGGACTTCACAGGCTTCCCTACGGTTAGGGAATGTCTCACTGCCCATGCGGAGTCCGTAGTCGAAATGAACACGGCCGCTGGGTAAGTCTGTTATGGTCATGTCGCCGAACTTAATCACCTTCTGCATCATAAACCTCCTTTTGGTCGAAGAGCCTTGACTGTGTATATTCGGGGTCTCCCTGAACGTCGACGAGGGCGCCGGTGCATTCCTCTGCAAAGTCAATGTTTCGGTTTTCGTGACCATTTTGGAAGGCGTCGTCTAGCCCTTTAGCTACGGCTTCTTCCATAGAATCAGCCTCAATGCCCTCGATCTTCGTGTGGTATGTCATGTAGTAGAAGATGTTGTACTTCATCGGTCCTCCATTGGATCATCTTCGGCAAGCCCGCTGGCGGGCTCACCACAATAAGGGCACAGGTGGTCCTTACCGCAGCACGGGCATTGCACTGTGTTGCCTTCGACGATGCATTCGCACTCGCCGCAATAGTCGATACTCATGATTTATACCGCAACTTTTAGGGCCAGAGCCCTTTGTTTGTGGGAACAGGTTGGTGGAATCCTGCGTGATTTATACCGCGGATTTTTCTTTCTGCGGTATAACAAGAGGGGTCGACAACGTGCGCTTCACACCCGGGGGGTGCATCGTTGCCAGCCACTTGCGTTCGACCTTCTCCACCGTAGTAGAGATGTCGGCCTTCACATCTACAGCGCGATCCTGGGTCTTAGCCAGATGTCTTGCGAACGTGATCGCGTGCAGATGCTTTTTGAAGCGTCGCCCTTCGACTATGAATCTCATGCGTTTTTCCCTTCCTCGTGGAAATGTATCAGGCTTCGAGTACCCATGACTACACCTCAAACGCAGCGAATGCTTGCAGCGCGATGAGCGCAGCTTGCTGGTCTCCGAGTACGATCGCGTCCTCGACTTTCGTCGCTTCAACAGTGACGATCGCAGTGCGAGCTTCAAAGGTTTCCGTGTCCTTCGTGTAGCGCTTGATCTCGGCAGCATTCGGCTTGTCGTAGAACAACGCCGCGATGTACTCCTCGAGGCTACCGGGTTTCTCCTGCACGATGGTGTACGTGTAGGTGTTTGACCGGCCACCGTAGTGGTAATTCGTAGAGCAGTTCACCGTGGTGATTTCTTCGCCTACGACCCAAGAATTGAACGCTGCTTTCATCTTTGCGGGGGATACAGTGATGTCTCCAGCGCGAAGAGCTTTCTTGAGATCGTCGACGTCGAGCTGCTTCGGTCTTGTTGGTGACGGTCCGATTTTCTCTTTCGAGATAGCAGTCAGTCGGTTACGTGCGTGGTCGATTTGACCCATTAGCATCTTTGCCATTGTCTTATTCCTCATTTGCTTAGTAGAGAGCCCACACTAGGGTTCATTGGGTCATACCTAAATGTAGGTTGATTCCACCTACTATTTGGGTATGTTTGTACCCATTCTGGGTACGGATTAGCTCCCCGGCACTTTCGGCGCCCGGCCGGGGTTGGATTACGCATTACGGCTACTTTTTCGTCACCGCTGCACCTATGTCTCCGCCTTGTACTAAGCGGATCGTTTCATTTGGTTGGCGAACAAGGACTCGAACCTCAATCGCCGGCGTATCAGACCGGTGCTCTAACCAGCTGAGCTATTCGCCAATTTGGTGGGTGCGGATGGAATCGAACCATCACCCTGTCTAGCAGATTACGGATTTACAGTCCGCAGCGACTTAAGCCAATATTCGCCTCACACCCGCACCTAAAATTTGAACGGTTTTTTCAAATACAGCCTTTGGATTTGAGACCGAAAACTCGTTTACCCGCTAATTACACCACGCTGCTAGGGTCGCCATAGTACGGTAGCCTTCCCGGCGAAATGGGCTTCTTCCGACGTTGGATGAACGTCCGTAGCTACCACCATAAATAAGACCCCCGCACCATGCGGGGGTACCGCCGTGACTTCTTCGCTGATCAACGCTACATCGCCACGACTTGCAGCCAGGAACTTCAACACCGGCGCTTCCACCAGTTCCATCCCGAGATCTGCCATAGTTCATACTCCCCACTCGCACGACTTGTCGCCATGCTGGGGACCAAACGGACACCACATGCAGGTTATCTTGTTTGGCTTGGGCGGAAAGTCCTCCGCCTCAGTCATTCTTTTGCCCCGGTCATTCCAGTGCTTGAAGAAGCACATGATTTTCTCCCGGGTGTAAGTACGCTTGGTGGTCTGTCCTTGGTCCAGATAGATGAGTTCCACATTAGCCACTTCCAGCGTTGGGTACCGAAGGAACGATCCGAGGGCATAGAGCTGCCCTTGCTGGGAGTGAGTGACTTCGTTGCCATACTTCTTTCCTGATTTGTAGTCGGTTGGTGTGGCTACGATGACGTGGCCGCGTTCGTCGCGCTCATCCACGGTGAAGTTGTCGAGCTTCATACGACACCAGATGTCGTCGTCCCACCAGCCGGTGATCTCCCAATCGAGAGTGAAGCCCCAGTTTTCTTCGAGCTCCACGTCGCCGGCCTCGTACTTCGGTTTCAGCTCTGCGAAATAATCGCGAAAGCGATGCATCTCTGCAATGAACTCGCCCTCACCACGTACAAACTTCTCGCACGCATCATGTATCATCGTGCCACGATCTGCCGCGGTCTTGTCCATTGTGTCCGGACGTTTCTCGACGTACTTGACGTACGCTTTCAGTGGGCAGGCTTCGAAGTCCTTGAGTCGGCTGAACGACCAGGAAGTAATGTCTTTCATATTATTATCCTTCTGGTGGGTGTGTCGTCGTCGTACCAGCAGATAGCATCCGTCATTTCCCACGGGGTTGGCGGTGCATTTGACACTCGCCGCCGCGGGACGTAAAGGTGGCCATCCATGAGACGGCAGTCAGATACGAAGATTTTGAAGCGCTCCTCTATATAATTTAGCCTCGGTGATATAGAGGAGCAGCTCAAAAGGAAGAGAACAGGCAACAGCCTGATCATTCAGATGTGACCCTCGTGGATCTGATTGACCCTCCACACCCATTTGGTTGCCCGGGCTACCTGCTTCGGGTTATCGCTATACCAATGTCGTTTCAAGCGGGCGGTGAACAGCCATTCTTTCGGCAGCTCCCAGAACCGTATCGAACCGACTATCGCATTGAAAATGACATCTGCGATGATCGCTGCGGTGAAGAGGACATAGACCGGGACCTTCACGACCCAGCCAAACTCGTCCTTGCGCTCTTTCAGCCGCAAGACTGTTGGATAGGCGAGGATCCCGGCGCCGAGAACTATCCACGACCAAAACGTGAGATAGACTATCGACATGATGAAATCAAACATTTTAGAACTCCCAGCCGATACTTGCTTTACCGGCAACTTCGTCACCACTTGCACCAACACCAATTGTGAGGGCAAGGTCGCGTTCGCAGTCATGGCATCTGTATGCGTAGCCGAGACCGAAACCGTTCTCGCCGTCCACATGGCTTACGCCAAAGGTGACGCGTGATGTGGCGTCATCAGGTAGATGAATTTGAATGGCCTCTGTGGCAGCGAGGTACTCACCGTAACTGTTGAGTTGCTCGTACCAATCATTCGGTACAACGCCATCGCGTCCATCGCGTCCATTGATTCCATTAATACCATCGCGGCCATCAACACCATCAACACCATCAACACCGTCAACACCGTCAACACCGTTGGTTCCGTTGATGCCATCGACACCGTTGGTTCCGTTGATGCCATCGGCGCCTGCAGCACCAGTCGCGCCAGTTGCACCGTCAACGCCATCAACGCCTGCAGCACCAGTCGCGCCAGTTGCACCAATCGCGCCAGTTGCACCATCAGCGCCGGCTGGTCCCATTGGTCCTGCTGGTCCCGGTTGACCGACTACACCGTCAAGTATTCCATCCAGGCATTCGTACGAGACATGCTTGTTCGGCTTGGGGTCGTCACATTTGTCTTTCGGCCCAGCAAAAGCCGGGAGTGCAAAGAGCAGTAGAGCTATCATCGTGTATTTCATTCTTCTATTTCCTCTGGGGCATTCCCCTTTTTAAGATCCGAGAGTGAGTTTACTTTTGGATCATAGATAAACAACCAAGGTGCTCCGGTCTCTGGAGTTAGAAACAAGCGTGCTCCAAGACGAAAGCGGCCTTTCTTTTTTGCTTGTGGGTGGTCGCGCCGCCATGCCCACACTTTGAACTCATAAGCTACGAAGTCGTCCCGTACAGCGAGCTTCTTACTCATGCCCTCGTAGCAGCGCGTCAATAACTCATGGATCCGTTTGTCTGTGTTGGTGTTGTACCGTGAAGGTCCCGAGGACCAAACACAGATGTCTCTCCAGACTTCGTCTGCTACGTAGACTGCGAAAACAAACCCGAAGCGTCGAGCTTGGGGCGTTATTGGGACTCCGGCAGGGTAATAATAAGGGTGCTCTTGTTCGGAACTTGCCATTTGGCGTCTCCTGTTATTAGTGCATTGCGGTACTCGTTGGGCACTCCAAAACCTTGTCCCAACATAGCATCTGCCCATGCGTTGTGTTCAGCTTTAACGAAGTCAATTAGTGAGGATGAAGCAACGATTGTCCCACGCGCTGAAAAGGACCGTTGCACGACCTAGTTGTCTTGAATTTCAACGGATACATCGTACCCAATGACAGACTCAACCATGTAGTCGATCTCACCAATTTCTTTGTCGATCACTTTGCGTACGACAGCAACGAAATCATCAATATCCTCTATGGGTAGAGCTTCAGGGATGAAGAAATCTAAGGTGAGTTGCACGGAATCCATACCTCTATAATAGGGGGGCTTTCGAGGGCTCGCAAGGTAAATTTAGAGATCGCTTTTGATCTCTTCGGTTAGCTGTTCCTGGGTCTTGGGAACGACGGTGAGATGCGCTTTCAGGTCTCGCAGCTCCTCCTGTGACATCTGCCATTCAATGCTCCATCCTCTCCAGCGGTGCTCGTCCTGTCGTCGTCGCGCAGGGGCAAAGCCACGTTTTCTGCACATAGACATGAATGCGTTGAGCTTCATGCTGCGGTCACGACACATGACAATGTGTGCGTGCTTGAGCTGTTGTTCAGTGACTGCGCTCTCGCGTCCTGCCTTGAGATCTTTGACCCATTCTTCCACAGCCTCCTTGAACTTGGGTATCGAGCTGTACTGCTCGCTGTCCTCTTGGAGCCCGTCGATGAAGTACTGCAAGTCACCTTCCCGGGCGGCGCGGAAAAATCCGTCGATAGAGCTAAGCGTTGCCTCGTGGAGGTCAGTTTTCGCCAAGCTCTCGAGTGTACGGTGTGCTTTCAGGTAGTCGACCTCGTAGTTATTGAGGTACTGCGCAAAATGCAGCAACTCCGTGGAGATCAAATCGACCTCCTCCTCGGTGATCGCTAGCGGATGCTCCTGTCTAGGGGCTACATTAAATCTGCGATCGCCTTCTTGGATCGGTAGCATGGCGAGGTCGTTGGTTGTGAAGATGAAGTTCGTATACGACGGCCGGCTGAATGCAGTGACGCCCATCTCGCGGATAGACGTCTCAGGCTCAGTGATCCAATTCTTGACCTTGCCGACGACCTTTGATTCGCCTCGGCCTGTGTCGGCGAAGTTCGTCTCATCGATATTGAGGATGAGGCAACGCTCCATCCATGCGTTGAATTTCTCTGCGACGTCGCCGATCTGCTTCTGCGCGACGTAGTCGCGGCCGAAGATAGGAGCGAGCACGTTGTTGTACAGCAGGCCTTTACCGGTACCAGGCACACCATGAAGCACCCATGCAGTGCAGGTTTTGGTGCGCTTCTGGTAGATCCACGCGATCCAGTTCATGAAGTAGTCGTACGTTTCCTGATCGTCCCCGGTGACATGCCTGATGATGCGATCGATGATCGTTGGCTTGGTCGAGCGCGTGAACGAATCCTTCATGTACTTGCTAGGACGCCATGTGTTGAAGACCAGTGTCTCGCCTTCAGGCAACTGCTCATCGACTGTGGGGTCGAAGATCTTCTCGTACGGGGGGATCGGTGAAGGCACCATGCCGTTGTTGAAGAGGAAGTAGTCCTCCAGCGAGTCCTTAGCTCCAACCGCCATCGGCTGTGCGATGATCTCGTCGCCCTTGCGCAGGCCCATGTACTTCCTGTCGACCATGCGGTCATAGAACACGAACGGCTGTATGTCTTTCGCTTTCCACGTTACCAGATCGGGCTCTGCGACGTTCTTGAAGAACTCAGGGTCGAACAGAGAGAGGCGAACTGCTGGTTCACCCTTGAAATTATGGAGGTAGTGCGCATTATTGCGATGATAGTAGTAACCAAACGAGTCACCACCATCGATGTTGCAGCGCATGAACAAGTCATTGTCAGCTTCCCAGCTGGTGATGCGTCCAGGCTCAACCAGTTCGTCGAGCACAGCTTCCTTACCATCATCCAGAATCCGGAAGAACTCCTGCTTCTTCGATACTGACAGACCGGCGTCTGCGCGGAGTTCTGTGAGCTTCGCGCGATACTTGGCACGCATCTGCGCTGCACCGATTGCGCTGAAGTTGAACGACAAAGTGTCGTATTTTTGCACGACGCATTTGATGCGTTCGGTCACTAAGTCACTGAATCCTATACATTTTGGGGAAGTGATGTAGATGATGCGCCCATTATTGTTGGCTACCCAATCGAGCTTGAGGCTCAGTGCCATCGAGTTTTTCGACAGGGTGATCTGGTCGCTAAGTAGCTCAGTGGCTAAGTTGGTGTACTTCAGCCAGCTGGAAATTGACTTGACGTCTACCTCATCTTCGAGCATGAAGAACAAGTGCGCTCGTACGCCATGTTTGATCCCCGACGAAGGTGAATGCTGTACCACATATGATACGTTGTGGAATGCCACGGGCAGCATCTTGTCGACGAATTCTTTTATCGATGTGACGCCTTCAACACCATCGATGTCGAGCACGATCCATCGTCGCAGCTCGTCTTTATCAGAGAGTCTCCGGCGGCTCGCGTTCGTGATCTGTTCCGTCAGGCTGTTTGTGAGGAGGCAGTGGCCAGTGGTCGCATGTGACTCCAACGCTGTCGCAAATCTAGCAATAGAATCTACTTCTTCGACGTGACTTGTGAAGTTTGTCACGCCGGGATAGCCACCACCTTTGTAGGAACCATCCTGTTTTTTCTCGTAGCTCTTTGTCAGCGGGACTTCCGCTTCGAGGAAGGTAAGTTGCATTTGGGGATCCTTGAGTGGATTTACCATCATACCGTGGTGGCTCTACCTTTACAACGGGTTTCCCACGGACTCTAAGTGCTTGACTTGCACGGGGTTTTTGTTTTTTCTGCTCCTTGTGCGAGAGCAGTTTCAGGATGAACACGACCCCTAATTCCAGCAGCGTAATGATTGCGCCGAGTCGAATCTTAGGTTTCATTTGCGACCTACTCCCATGCAGTCCATCCATTCTTCCTCGGTCAGATGCCGGCACTTCTCCGGCAAGCTTATGGGCCTTGCTGGTACTTCAGGGCAAGGTTGAGGCTGTGCAGCAACAAAAAGAACGAAGGCAAGGGCAACTATTGCCACAGTTACTGCTATCTGTGCCAGCGTGTGATCATCCATCGATCGGTTCCGGCTTGTATTCGATCAGGGCCAGCGCCTTGATGCGGTCTTCCAGCTTCTTGACCGCCTTCTTGGCATCTTCCTCAATCACAGTGATCTGCTCTTTCAGGTTCTCAATACACTTGAGCGTGATATCGATGCCATCAGGCACGTAATCGCTGACTGCAAACTCGTGCAGCCGCACGCAGTCCTCATCGCCATAGTCATACGACTTCAGCTCGTACTTGAATGGCAGATCGCCAGGCTCAAGGTTATCGAGCTCGTATTCGCTCTTCGCCTTGGCGAATACGAACATGGTGCCTTCAACTAGTGTTCTTTGTGTCTTCATTTCTCGTCTCCTTATCAACAGTGTACCCGAGCTCTTCGAACTCTTTCTTCAGCTCGGGCGTCATTTCAATCTTCTCAACAATCGTAGAAGAATCAACGTGTTGTATGTCTCTTCTAGACTTTTTGAATTCAACTACGTCGCCCATATCACCACCCATCGTCATCGTGAAGTCGGTCTGCAAACCAGAACATGACCAAGCTCACGCCTATAGCGGACAAAAAAATGAGCAACAGCATTAAGCTATAACATGTCAAGGACATCAGGTTCTACTCCTCTAAAGAATTTGGCCTGTTCGGTTCTGACGGTTATGTACTTCGTGTACTGCAAATTTCGATCTAACCAACCGAAGCGGGCTTCGTTTTCCGAGAACGAAAGCAGCTTCCATTTATCGTGCTCAAGGGCTTCCCATTTTTCTTTGGTCTTCATAATCTCGCGAATGTCTTGCGTCGTGTAAGTGTCCCATTCCATCAGTTCACCTCAATGTCAGGGAGATCGGCTGCGTTAAGCTGACCAGTCGCATGGCGATGGGCTCGCCTGAAAAACTCAGAAAATAGCTTGAAGTCGTCAGGGATAAACCCGCAAAAGTTGAACACGTTCGTCTCGAAGCCATCGCTGCATACCTCACCAGCGCTCATCTGTTTCGTCTCCGGGTCGTACTCAAAGACGACATTGCCACGGAATGTATATTTCATCGTTAATATCCCAAGTAAGAAAAAAGGGCGATCATTATTAACAGAGCGCCAAAGAATGTGAGACCGCTATACGCGATAAGCTTTGTCACTAGCAAAACCTCGATCCAATGTTGGTCAGTTCCCATGCGGAGCAGTCATACAAGACCACCTCAAAGTCTGCCCAAGAGAGTTTACGTCCGTACTCGTCGATGATTACTATCTCATCTTCGTTGTTGTACTGCTTCGCCATTATCTCGAAGCGGCGCAGCATAACTTTCGGCTGGATAGCCCAGATGAACCTACAGCCGTCGGGTGTACCGTAACGCTTACCGATATGTACGTCATACGTATCTATTGTCGGTGTGCTGGCTACGACGTACTCGCCAGAGGGTAACCTCACGTCGGGGGGTGCTGGTTCCTCGATGATCCAATAGTAGTTAGTGCTCATAACTCTCGTACCTCCGCGTTTACCGGGTAGACTGGCCGGCTCTTGTCGGCGTAGCACAGCGCACCAGTACGAAGATTGGTGATCGCCATCTTGCCGGTGCATTTGTCTTTGCCATAAGTATCTTTCGGCCGGTACGAGCTGCACACCTCATTGACTATGAAGACGTCATCGTCCTTGTGCTTCGTATTCAGGATTGCCTTGAATCGCAGCGTGCCGCCTTCCGCGATACGGCTGAGCGCAAGGTGTGCGGGGCATTTAGCTTCGATGATTTTCATGCTTCACCATCCAGGCAAACTGCTGCGCTACGGAAAACCTCTACAGGATACCTGCCGGGTTCTTTCTCAACGTTCGTCCTTATCACCGAGAACATCTGTCCACACTCACCTTCGTTCTTATCAGTTGAGCCGAGGCAAGTGAACGCGATCCGATCCTTCTTTTTATGCCAAGTACACATGAACGTCTTCTCTGGCCAAATGACTTTGCTCTGGAAAATGTCGCCGATCCTGAGGTCATTCAAGGTCGGGCCTTTATAGTCTTGCGGGCACTTCTTTACGATATGCATTAGAACTCTCCTTCTTCAAAGTGAACTGATCTGAACTTATGGCCGTTGCCAATCTCAAGCAGCTCGTTGTTAGTCAGCAGCCCTTTCTCGCTGAGCACCTGACACAGCCGGCCGAGCATCTCGGCCACTTCACGGGCATGCGACCGTGCATTCTCAACTGCTCCGCTATAGTCAAGCTGATCAGGCTCAGTCGACTCGGAGATGAAGTCTTCGATGTCGGTCTTGCGCTTGTGCCCGCTGAAAGTATCGATGTGTACGACCTGTTTCATGCTATTGCCTCCAAGTGAACGAAGCGGAAGCCGGCCTCATACTCGAGAGCCAGATAATGCTTCATGGTGTCCATCAGGTAGTGTGGTGCATTGAACCCCTCGGTGATGGTGGTCCAGTCCGGGTTATCTTCGTGGTAGTCAATCTTGAAGCTACCCGGCTGGTGGTGGATGGTGAAGACCGCATCGAACATAGTGGTATCGCGCGGCAGATCAGCTTCGTCGATGGTCGTGACCTTGCAGAGGTAGCTGATCTTTTCCCGATCTTGGTTTACATGATTGGGCCAGTATTCCTCCATTCGGTCGCACCTGAAGCCTTCCTCCTCGACATCGAGGACGAAACGGTAAATGCTCATTGTATTCTCCTTTCTGGGAATATTTTCCCAGGGTCCATATTTTTTTGGACCTTTTGCCAGGGGGTCCACTTTTAGGTCCACAAAACTTGGTCGCTAAGTTACTGAGTTGTAAGGACTAAGTTGCTTAGGTCCACTAGGTCCATATTTTTCTTTACCTTGGGGTCTCTATAAAACATGTGTATGAATGTGGCTATGTCTTTTTTAGAGAGAGGGGTACGGTGGGTCCAGGTCCACTTTTTTTGGACCTAAATGTCGGCGTACTTTTCGCCGGTGTTGTAGTCTGGACAACCATTATTTACCCACTTGGTAAAAGAATCGTACACGTTGTTCTCGAGTACGATGGTGTTGTCGGCTTCGGATTCTTGGTGATGTCCAGTCGTCAGGACGATGCCAAAGCTGTGCTTCGTGGCGTAGACACCATCGCCGATGTACGTCGCGGTTCTCATTCGTTGCCTTCCCAGTTCTTGAAGTCGACGTCTTGGTCGCGTGATAGGCCGAGCCGGCGCATTGCGGCTTGGACCGTCATGGCTTGGGTGATTGCATCCCAACAGGCATCGTGCGCAACACCTGGTACCTCGAAATCGGGACGTTCCAGCCCGCCTTCAGGCCATGCAAGATCTTGCACTGTTCGCACCGAACGGCCTTCCCAGAACTTCCAAGGCTGCTTGGCACTAAGCTTGGGGTGGTCGTAGTAGTACTGCAGTAGGCGCAAGTCAAAGTCTGGATCCTTGGCCCAGTATCGTGAGGTCTTAGGAAAGTCACAGATATCGTCGAAAAATTCTTTCGCCATGAACTTGCCGCGCTCATTGCAGTACCTCGATAGTTTGGTGAGTGCTTCTTGCGCCGAGAGAGCGTCACCGACCAGTGCCTTGATCGCTGAATCATCTTGCTCGAACCACCACCGCATCGTGCCGCCATTGATCTTGGTGGCGTACTTAAGAGTATCGCTGATATCGATGCGAATCAATATCGAGCGGCGAACGAGCTCTTCACTCGAGTCGTTTGCGTAGGGATCGAATAAGACAGCACCGATGGTAACTATCGGGGCTCCCTGATCGATACCGAATGACTCGATATCTACTGAGAGCTCTGCGTTATTCCTAGGTTGATCTTTCGCCGTCACCCGGCTGAAGTCGAAGCTCATAGCCACATTCCTCTGTTTTGAAGTCTCCCTCTGAAATAGGAAGATTCACGCCATTTATATTGCGCTGATGTTCTTCCGGGGTGTAATTCCGGAAGCACTCCACGTTTTTGCATGAATCAGAGCTGGAGCACCAGCCCTGATCCTTGTAGCAAATCATCAGGAGAACCAGATGATGACGCCGTGGACTACACCCACTGGCGGGATTATGAGGTCGATGATCAGCATGGCGATCATGTCGTTCTTGGCTGTATGAATGATGGCGGTTATCCATGCTGCGAGGCCACCGACCCAAATACAAAGTACTGATAGTCCTGCAAGTAGCTCTTTCATTTCGAATACTCCCGGGCGTGACCGCCCTCTGCGTCTAAAGGAATGGAAGCCGCCCATGCAGGCGGAACCTTCATAAGGTCTATCATCCATTGAGTGCCTTCTTCTGCCTCGGTCTCAGGAATCAATGCCACATTCTCGTCGTAGGTGTGTAGGACGACCGGGTAGCGTTTCGAAATCTGAACCATGTGGGCAGAAGTAATGTTCCTGGCGAAGTGCTGTACGATGTTCTCGCAGAGCAGGCCACCGTAGATCTTCTTATTAACGTATCGGCTGCCTTGTTTCACTATATATGTGAACTGGCCGTCATCATACGCTAGCATCGGATAGTAAAGGAAGGTGCCGTTGGGGAAATAGATTTTGTTTTCCTTGCCGCGTATTTCGAGCGTGCCATCAGGGTAATACCAAGTGGAGTCACGGTTGCGAATCATATCGTAGAGCATGTTCTTGCAGTGGCCCCAGAATTTGACGATCTTCCAGTTCTTTCCTCGGTAGACTGAGACAACGCGATGTGCTTCATCCAAGTCGTAGTCGATGTCTATCTCGAGGTCGACCTTAGCCTTGGTCTCCACAGTCCACTTAAATTTGTCTCCTCCCATCTGGAATCCAAGACCGAGCACAGCAGTCTTTCCGAGGAACCCTTCGAAGAAGTGATCTGCATTGCCCTTCCGATCGATGGGTTTCTCGAAGATGTCAGAGGCCATATCGTTGTAGGGATCTCTCTTGTCTCTGAACAATTGGAGGAGAGTTTCTTGCCCTGCAATGTAGCCATCCGCACGGCACTCGATTTGTGAGGCGTCTGATACCCCGAGTCTTGAGCCGTCGGGCGCGACAATGCACAGCCTGAGAAGGCTCTTACGTTTGAGGTTCGCGGCGTTGACTTTATTGGCGCCAGACAGTCTCCATGTGTGAGCTCGAGCGTAGTTGTATGCGACGGGGAACAGGCCGATCAGATCGTGCAGTTTCTTAAATCGGTACGCGCGTGTCGTGGCCTGCGTACTTTTCACAGCTAGCCGGCCTTGGGCTAGGTCTCTGATCTCGTCGTCTTTGCTCTCGAGCATTTGTTGGAAGCCAACATCTGTTTTCGCAAACGCGGGGATCATGATGCCTTTGGGGTTAGGCTTCATCGGCACGTAGATGTCACGTTCACGTAAGAACTCGGGAAACAGTTTGTTGCCCTTGAGTATTTCCAAAGTTGCTCCCCGATTGACCGCGGCCAGGATCCGTTGGTTGCGGTCGTCATCGGCTTCTTTCACGGCTTTCAATAGAGTGGGTTCGTCAAACTCCAGTTTGGGCTCTATGAACATCCGCAGAACGGTGTCCATGATGTCGTGTTCGAGTTGCGGTAAGCACCCACTATACTGATAGAAAAGATCTTGCGTTGACGCCAGATCCTCATTCGCGTAGAGAGCCATGTCGTGCCACTCTTCGGGCGTAAAGTCCTCGGAGCGTTTGTTCTTTGTTCGAGCTAGGATGTCGCTCTTGCCTTCGCGGCCGAGCAACATCTTCATGCATTCGTCCAGACCGCGGCCGATGGCTCCTTGATAGAGCGCGTCGACCATGGCGAGCGTACAGAAATAGCGAGTAAAACGAGCCTTCATCACCCAACTGGTGATGAAGCCATCAAACAGGTTGTTGTGACAGACGAGTTGCATCTCCCGCTGGGAGATTTCCCTGACCCAGGCCTTTAGGTCATCTCCGCGTAAAAAAACAGGGGTGTCCTTATTCACGGCGACGCTGGCGCCATGAATCTGAAAACGATCGTCGAGGATGTAATCAGTATAGGACATGCCCTGGGCACGGAGGCTGTACTTCACGCCCCAGAAGGTTTCGTAATCGATGAAAGAATTATCCATAAGCGCGGGCCGGTTAATCCTCCGGGTTAGTTGAGAAAAAGAAAGGGTGCTAGGCACCCGTTGTGTGAGCAAAAAAAGGGAAGCAGGCACCGAAGTGCCCACTCCCCAAGATGTACGTACAATGTACGTACCACCAGAGACTATGCCGTAGCAAGGCGCATCTCTTCCTTGCTCATTTCGGGCTGAGCTACGCCTTCCTGAACCCGAGGTTTCGGGTTAAGGACGTTGCGACCTTCTTCGTAGGCCTCATCTTTGATGAGATAGCCTACGCGCGTTGCGATCTGCGCGGCGAGGTCATTGTGAATGATCTCACCGTCGGTCAGTTCGCGTACCACGTACTCGAAGAAGCAAGCTTCAGCCGCCCAGCGATCGCGGGCTTCCTTGGCTGACTTGTAGCCATCGTACTGCTTGGACTTCTCGAGATCCCAACCATGCAGTCTCGCATTCGTGAGACGGTGTTGCATGCTCATCTCGGATGAGCCGACGATCTTGCGCGCTAGCACAAGTCGTTCGAGTTGGTCGCGAAGGACATGCTTGCCTTCGATACCGCTGGTGAAGATGCCGTTAAGCCGTTGCATTTCATCGATCTTGGCCTTAACGTGCAGCTTCGCTGCGATCATGTCACCGCTGTTCTTGGCAACGAAATCCTTCGCTGCCGCGGTGATGATCAGGTCGCCTTCGACAAGTACGTCACGGACGTAATTGTCCTGCGGCACTAAGCGGTTCCCACCGTTCGCATTCGGTGTCCACTGGTACTTCATGTCGAGGTACCATGGAAGAGGAGCGATCGAGGAGACACTTGGCTCCGGGATGATCTCCGAGGCGGCTTGTGCCACGATCGTGGACGGGGCGCCGCGATCCATTTCTGACTCGCCGGCCGGCGCGTCGGGTACTGCTGTGTTTTCGTTGAACATGATGTTCTCCATTTAAGCGAATGTTAATGTAACAAGAAATGAACTCACGCTCGTCCGGTGGGACGTATTGCGTTCGTTCAAGGTACCTGCATGCCGCTTCTTCGATCTTAAGAATGATGTCTAGCGGATCAGCAGTTGAGGGCCATTTCCGCGCAGCTTCATTCTTCATGAAGGCGACTTGCTTGTCTGTGCCTGAATCAACAGACACCGTTTTTAGAACCATATAATTCTCCTCTGGTTATTGGTTCACAAAACAATAGGCACCCACGGCGTGAGCCGTGGATACCTACCTTCTTTCTTGCAGGGATTACCCTGCAAGTTCGGTCTTCAGGGTTATGCACTCTTCAGCCTCACGATGATTCGAATCGGAGGTTGAAAGACGAAGTCTCGCGTCAGTGAGATCTTCGATTGTGAATTCGAGCAGCAGATCAAACAGCTTCTCGTTAAACCCGGACCGCGCAGCGAACCAGTTGTAGTGTTGATGTTGTCCGTCCAGGACAACAGCAACTGCGCAACTTTCGGCTGTAATTTCTTGCAGCCGAATTGTTGCGTCACCGGCGTGAGCCGGTGGCACTACAACGGTAAAGAGCGCGAGCGTAGCGAGCGTAATAAAGATTTTCATGATGATGGTACCTCTCTGTGCCAAGTGGACGTGTCGATATGACACGCCATGCTGTGAATCCAAAGGTCGATTTGCGTCATCTTTGCAAGATGGAAATCGTGAGTGGTGAGCATTACCTTCCCATCCACGTCACGAATGACGTGGTAGGAAGTGTGAACGAGCTGCATGCTCATAAGCGTTCCCCTACGAGGGACAGCGGCTTCTTACTAGGGAAGAAGCCGATGAAGAAGCTGAAGAACGGGAGAAATAAGCAGAGCGTCCAAGCTCCATGCCACCCTATGTTCTTCACTCGAACGTATGTGATAAACACAAGACCGACCAGCAGAAATATAGCGAGGATGCCTGCTTCATATGGCAGCATTGCGTTCATTACGATAATGGCTATGAGCCAGCCCCAGTATGGGGCGCGGGCCATAGTGTAGTCTTCCTTGATTGGTACAGCGATCATGTCGTTCTCCTTACGCAAATGTCCAGACACACACGTTGTCTGGGAGGTCTTCCATGATTGGCAACACGTCGTCGTACTTCAGACGACCATTGCCAATGCCGGGGAAGTTGACGTGGAATACACGTCCATCTTCACAGGCCAGTTTATGGAGCTCATCGCGACTCCGAGTGATGAGTTCCAGGTCGGCGGCATCGCCGAAATGGAACTTCACTTGGAACGCTCCCAACGACAGGAACGGCTCGTTGGTTTGCGTCAGCACACCGACGTTGTACTCTCCGAGGTGATCGATGCGATCGCCGAGGAGATACGGTATGCGGGGGAACATGGTCGCGAGCTGTTTGGCAGCACCGCGACCCATGACGAGAGCCCCATCCTTACGGATGTAGCTGTTAGTGGTGACGAGATAGATGTCACCACTAACGAGGTTGGCGAGCATATCGCCGGTCTTATGGATCATAAAGCGCTCTCCTTAGAACGGAACGTGCTTGGTGATGGAAGCTTGGTCTGCGGACATGTGAATGCCTTCGACTGCTTGAATGATATCGTCAAGCTTCCAGTCTCCATCACCGAGGTTGATGATGGGGATGTTATGGTGTTGCGCGATACGCAACGCTTGGCCAGTGCCGCCAGTTATAGCGCCACCGGGGGTCCAGCAGATAACGAACATGGCCGGCACGTCAAGCGTGAAGCCAAGCACTTGGTAGCAGTTCCGAGCGTGGAACTTTCGCGCGGCAACACTGCAACGCTCCCATGCAGGGTGGAACTGCGAAGCCATAACGAACGCTTCACCTGAAATTACACTCAGAGATGAAGGGTTCTTGTTGAAGCTAGACCACGGCAGATAAATGTCCATATTATCTGGGTTCGTGACGCCCTGCTCGAAGGCTGAATCTGCGCCAGCAGCACCACCGCTGCGCAGTTTGAAGCCCATGATCTCGAGGCTTGTTGCTGCCTCGCGCATCATGATGAGCGTGTTCATGGGCGTCTGACGGGAACCAATGCCAGCATAGTAATCAGTCATGTCAATCTCCTTTGTTAATGACACTGAAGTACAGGCACCCACGGCGTGAGCCGTGGATACCTGCATTGCGATCAACCGAATGTTTCATTCCATTCGGTTGGAGTGATGCCGGTCATGATGAACTCACGTTCATCTGCCGACAGGTGCGGCATGGCGTTTTGGATCAGTGTGCCATTCTGCCAAGCTGTAAGCTGGCTAGGTGTCACATCGATCTCCATGACGTTTGTTTCGCCCGAGAACGGGCTCGTACGAACGATCTTCATGCTGCGGGTCTCCCTTTGTTGATGAGCTCAATGAACTCCTTAACTACATCACCGTGGCATGCTTTAGGGGCACACCAGCATACGAGCGTGACGTCGCCCGCCAGGGCGAGGTCCGCGAGTCTGAACAGTTCTGTCATCTGAGGATTCAGGCCACCTGAATTCCAGATGTCAGTCAGCCATGCGCGATACTTAGCGATGACTTCATCGCGGGTACCATGCACCGGCCCTGCCGGGAATGGATTGCCGAGTGGCGAAGGCCGACCGATGTATTCACCGGTTGCACCATGCCGCTTGTTGCCTACTGTAATCACTACTGTCTCCTTGTGATGAGTGACACTGAAGTACAGGCACCCACGGCGTAAGCCGTGGAATGCCTGCAAGGTTCAGCTGAGCCAACCTTTTGCTTTCAGGGCAGCGCCGTGAAAGTTCAAGCGATCAATGAGCTCGAAAGAGAACATTGAAGAGCTATGAACGAGGTGTGCGAGTCGACCGAGTGCTTGGTCATCACCAAGCAGGTTGACGCGCATTATCGAGGGATAGGCGAGATCGTCGTCGGTGACGGGGAACACGTCTTCGACGACTTCCTTGGCCTGCGTGAGCGAGCATCCGTGAAAGTCACGGAAGATGCGAATCAAGGACACGGTTGGTCGGCCTGGGCCGACCCCGTGGATCTTGATTGAGATGTTGTTGAGATTCATCATAGCGTTCTCCTTAGCGGTTAATGGTGTGGAAGAGGTCTTCGTCTTCCTCAACAGTTTCGACGAGATAGCCCTTGGGATAAGAGCGGGTGCGTATGTATGCAGCAGCATCATCGTAAGAGGCAAAAGCAGCCGTACGGATGTGCAGTTTGATGTTGTACACGATGAACATAATTTCCATGTCGTTCTCCTTACGAGAGGTTAGGTTGAGTGGAGTCACACTTGTGACAGCCGAAGTCACTGCAATAACTGCAGTAGACGAAATCACCGCGCACTTCAGCGGGGGTGAGGCGCGTGCAGTCTTTGCAGCGGCTGTCTGCGAACAGGTAGTTGACCTTCTGTTCGCATTGGTAACAACGAATGGTACTGCTCATAGCGAGCTCCAGTTGTGAGTGACACTGAGATATGGGCACCGACCGCGTAAGCGGCCGATACCCATATGTGTGCTAGGACTCAGCGTCCTTCGGAGCCGGCACACGCAAGTGGAGCTTGCCATCAGTAGGCAAAGCGTCCAAGAGAACATTGATGCTGCCATCTTTGTTCACGAAGCCGCTGCCGATGCGCAGCCAGAAAGCCTTCTGGTCTTCGCCGCGATCGCGGATGGTGTATACAGCGTACTTAGGGGTGTTGCTCATATCTGTCTCCTTGACAGGTTAAAAGGCACTGAAGTAAAGGCACCCCCGGCGTGAGCCGGGGATAGCCTATGGGGGGTGCTACCCAAGTATGGAGTGCCACTTGTGTAGCTCGCGCATGCCGACGGGGTTACCGTTGATGTGAATCAACCGGTCATCCGCGTCGAAATTGCCGGCCACGGCAATGACCTCGCGCAGACTAGTCTGTGCGAGTTCTATGCGCATGCGCATGTCGGTGTAGAGGTTTGTGCCCTCTACGTAAGCGTGCAGCTCTTGATGAGCCATGAATCACCTCCAAAGGTGAGTGGAAAGGGTACTTTCCCTGCTATTGTCCACCGGCAGGGACACGCGGCGTGTTAACTCGCGAGCCGAGCAACCATTGCGTTCAGCAAGAGTTGCAGCTCTTCCGGCTCGCGGGGGGCGGGCTCACCGTAGTCAGTGTAATCGTTGGCTACCTCAAGGTAGGCACCGTTGACTACGGTGAAACGAGCTGAGAGCGCACGGTCTGAAAGGCCGGCGATCTCAGTGAGTAGATCAATGCGTCGCATACGCGACTCATTGATCAGCTTCTCGGTGCCGCTCACGAGGCCGTCTCGACGAGCTCACCGAAGAAGCCTACGCCCTTGCGGATACCACGATAGGCAGCCTTGCCTATCATGTAGCCTACGTCGGCAACCATGCCGGTGTAGGTAGCGGCGCCGGCGCAAGCGACGAAGCCGTGGTATGCGAACCAAGAGCTGAAGGCGCCGGCAGGCCCAAAGCCGAACATCACTACCATGATGATCGCGCCAATGATGAGCCAACGCAGCCATATCCGAATTAGCTCTGCGAGGTAAATGAGGAACATTGCGTTGCTGTTCATGCTGTACTCCTTGTAGAAAAGACAATAAAGACTGAGCACCAATCGCGTAAGCGATTGATGCCCAATCGGGGGGTTAGCTCTTGACCCAAACGAGGGTTGGGAGGACGTTGCCTTTGGCGCGCACAAGCGAAGGCTTGAGCGAGCCGGCAACGGCACGACCGGTCTTGATGAACATCGAGACCATGAGTCCGGCGATGACGCCAGTCATCATGCCGGCGTATGAGCCTGCAAAGGCGAATACGAACGTGCCGGTGCAAACAACGTCGACCAGAAACGCAAAGTGGAACACTTTGCGGAACCCAATGTAGCTAAGGAGCCACAGGACTGTGGCCGCTGCTATGAATCCTTGGGTGATCATATCCATGACTATCTCCATTCAGTGTGAAAGACAATGAACATTGGGCACCGACCGCGTAAGCGGTCGATACCCAACGAGTGGTTAGAACGAGATGGCGCGAGCATACCAACGGTCCTGATTCACTTTGCCACGGGCAAAGAGAATGTACTCAGGACGGAAAGAAGTGTGTTTGACGAACTTGTCAAACCACTTCTTGTTGGTCCAGCTGTTAGCAGTGAAGCTGCGGCCAGCTGGGCGAGCTTTGTTCAGGACTGCGGCAGCGGTCCTGGACAAGAGGTATGTGTCATTGTCGCCAATAGACACGCCGTTCTCTTCGTGCATCGGGGACTGGAAAAGTTCGATGCTACTGATCTTCAAGAAATGTGCCACGGTGCTACTCCTTCAGTTAAAAGACAATAAAGACTGAGCACCAACCGCGTAAGCGGTTGATGCCCAGAGCATGCTACTCGGAGTAGCAGTCGTCAGCGGGATCCCAGCCGTACTGGCAATCCCAACGTTCTTGATCTTCGAGCTCTTCGCGCATAGCTTGCTCTGCTGACCAACGGTCGCAGGCAGCAATCTCGACGCGCTCGCTCATGATGTATGCGTCGGCGTTGCCGGCGTAGATCATGGAAGCGAGAATGGCGAGGGACTCGCCATTGCGGCGATAAGCGGCACGCTCGATGATGAGACCATCTTCGAGTGTGAGGGGCGAGCATAAGCGTTTCGACGCCTCGTTGCGGTCAGGTGTAATGGCTTACTCCAGTTGAGGTGAATGACACCGAGAACTGAGCACCAACCGCGTAAGCGGTTGATGCCCAGATGGTGACTAGAACGGTGCGCCGTAGGACATGGCGAGGAACTCGGCATGGTCTTCGGCTTCTTGCGAGTCATTGGTGCGGCCAATGACGAGCACACCGTCCTGAAGACAGTAGTCTTCAGGGTAGTACTTGGTGTCGCCCTTGGAGGACTCGACCCAGCTGCCGATGTCAGGATGGATGGCGTCCGACGTGTTCCAGAACTCGACGCATGCGCGCATGGCGTCGTCGAACGTGCCGTACTCGCCCATCTCTTGGATGTCCACGATCTCGCCGTCGATCTCGATGCCCATCGAAGCTAACACGGTGTAGATGCTCATGATGTACTCCACTTACGTTAAAGACACTGAGCTCTAGGCACCGACTGCGTAAGCAGTCGTTTTGTTTTTGGTTCGGTAGTACGTAGTACTACTGTGTCACCAAGTAACTCAGGAACTGAGTCACTTCGCTCTTGACCCTAAGTCATTAAAGCGCTTAGAATTTCTGTCAGGCTGGGAAGGTTCCTTGGCAGTCTGATGGTTCAGATTCTCGGCGCTTAGTGACTGAGTTTTCAGTCACGAAGTGCCAAGTGACGGAGTCACTTAGTACCACCCCTACCTGCTGGTCGTCACTTTTTTCCACATTTGCATATGATATCCCCGTCAGGTATGATAGCCCCATTCTACGACGCTGGTCGTCCGGGAATAAGTCTGTCCTTTCAGTAATTTCTGTAATGACAGAAATCTGTTAGAAAAACGCTATATTTTTCTAACAAAAATTTACGCCCAGATCACTATAGTGATTGATTTATCGTACTTTAACCCACTTATGGTGCGTTAAAGCGCCTATTTCCACGCAATAGCCAAGGAGCATTTATCATGCCACGATCCAACCCCTTCCGTCCCGAGTACCGGGAACTCAATCCCAGCGAGAAAGATCGCATCGACAATATCAAGAACAAGGCCTTCGAGTTGTACTGCATGCTCGACATCGGCAAACGCGAGTCAGATATGGCCGCGGCCAAACTCGAGGAGGCCGTGATGTGGGCCGTTAAGGGTATCACTGAGTGACAGGGTCACTTAGCACTAAGTCACCAAGTCCCTTCTTCGAAGCCTTCATCTGGATCGTGTGCCTGGCGCTGTTCTTCTGGATGGTGTTGTGAATCGCCGCGGATTTCTGCGTGGACTCGCAGCCGCCTCCGTAGCTGCGGTCATAGTCACTAAGTTACCGAGTGCTATAGCACCTAGTGCTACAGCTAGTGTTACAAAACCTCGGACAAGATATCGCCCAGCGCCCGATAGCGTCCGTGCGAAGCATCAGGAGCTCTTACGCAAATGGTACAATAGCAAGTTGGATCAATGCATCATGGAGAACCTGCTATGAACAAACCTGTGGTAGCCACAGCGGTGGTGTTGCTGCTGGCATCGTTAACGCTTGCGCTGGACTTCTCAATATCATTCGTACCACCCACGGAGTGGGAGAATGGCGACGAGTTGCTGGAGCAGGACTTGGACTTTTACAGTATGTACTGCAATGGCGCTGCAGAGCCGTTTGTGATTCTCGACAGTATCATCGGTACGCACAGCCGAGTGGTGGACTTTGCGCCGCTCGGCGAGGGCACGCACGTCTGTCACCTGACGGTCACAGCGCTTAACGGGGAGGAGTCGGGGCCAAGTAACACTGAAAATTTTACTGTGGGGCCACGTACCCCGGGGTCCCCTACGAACTTTGTAATCAGCCTGTAAGAACTAAAAAGAGAAAAGGATCAGGGTGTTTCGGATGAGCAAAAATATCAAAGTAGGACGAAAGGTCGGATTTATTGGCGGACCGGAAGCTGGCAGGATGCGCATTATCCCTGAATCGGCCGGTAAAAATGTCGTAGGCGAGGGCGACTTCATATACCGCATCTGGCCGTTCAGTATGCCGGGGGCGAAAGAAGTTTTGCACCTCGCCTGTGCTGCTGACCAACACCCGATAAATATGCTGATCAAGATGTGGGAAGAGTACTCCGTATCAGCACAGATTCGCGGTGGTGACTTCGGCTACATGAACCGGGTTGGCAAGGACATCGACAGCCGCACCTGATGCCGGGTAAGCTGCGCAAGAACAGTTATAAGGTCTGTTCGCGCTGCCGCGGGAACAAGAACCTGACCCGTTTCACTCTTAAGGTGAAGCGGGGCACGTTCCCTGCCTCCGACCCCCGCGGCTACCGACCGGAATGCAATGACTGCCGTGGCGTGCGTAACGCCCGGGTCGCCGACCCTAATTGGGTAGCGCCGGAGGGCAAGACGCTCGGCCGGCCGCGCATACATGAGAACGCCGCACAACAAAAAAGGTGTGCCCGCCGACGGGCACGGATACTCTGTTTGCGCTACGCCGCCGACAAGGGGTGTCAGAAATGTGGGGAGCGCGACCCGCGTTTGCTTGAGTTTGACCACTTGGATCCGAGCACTAAGAGTTTCACCATTGCGCAGATACTGTCCAAAGGATACGCGTGGTCAAGCGAAGCGCTTCGACAGGAGGTACGTAAGTGCCGTATACTGTGTTCCAACTGTCATCGCTTGCACACTATAGAACAACAAGGCTACTATTCTCACCCGGAAGTAAAGGCTGAGCTACAGGAACTCTTCAAGAAGTATGACATAGAGGAATGACCATGACGGAAGAAGAAGCAACCCCCCAGAAAAACAACCTGCCTGACGACCCTACTATAAGCCAGGTGTTTGAGTTCATCGACATATCCGGCGGTGCTGTACAAGTCATGCCGGTTACTATTGACCAGTCGCCGCTCGATACGCGTCTGGCTATTTTCATTCGCGGTGAGCATGAGACTGCCAGCACTATTATGGCGAAGCTGTTGAGTGATGTGCAGGACCTGTTCGACATGCAGGAGCAGCACAGAGCTGCAGCAGAGAAGAGCAGTGACATCATCCTCAACTAAGCTCACCACCAAGCAGCAGATCTACGTCGACTCGCGGTTGAGTGGCATGAGTATAACCGCGTCCGCGGCCGCTGCCGGCTGTGCCAATCCGAGCAAGAACGGTGCTAAATTCGAGAAGAACGAGAACGTGCGCAAAGAGATGGTCAAGCGCATGGACAAGATCTCTGAGGAGGTCGACTTCGGGCGCAAGGAAGCACACGACATGCTCATGCAGGCTTTCATCAACGCCGACACTGCCATGGAGCAGATCGCCGCTGTGCGGGAAATGATCAAGCTGCACGGGCTCGCCAAGCCGGTACCGGTGACGGTAGAGCATCAGCACCAGCATTTGCTCGAGCTCGATCGTATGCCGCTGGAGCAGCTTATGAAATTGGCGGATATGGAGGATTTGACGCTTGAGGGCGAGTTCCGGGTCGTGGATCCACCGAAATTGATCGAGAATGGTGAAGATGGGCGCGACGCACCGAGCTAAATGCGAGAAATGTGAGAAGGACACGTCTCACTACTCCGATACCGACGAATGCATCGAGTGCATTGACCGGGAAGGCAAGAAATTGCTCGCGGCCACCCAAGAAACCGCCAAAAAGGCCGCGACGAAGCGCCGAAAAGCACGGCAGGCGCCGACACACCGGCGCGCGGCGAAGAAAAGGGAGCCGCAGAGGGCCAAAACGCGCGCATTGACCCGGGAAAAGCAGGCTCAGCAGGAAGTTTACAAGCGCGAGCTCGCAAAACGCTATTTGTTGGCCTTCATCAAGCGCTATGAGCCCAATTACAAGGCCGGATGGGTCCACAAGATGATCTGTGAGGCCCTGATGCAGTTTTCCGAGGATGTTATCGCCGAGGAGTCGCCTCGACTGATGATTACCGTGCCGCCCCGGCATGGCAAGTCCATGATCGCGTCGCAGTACTACCCGGCATGGCATCTTGGGAATCACCCGCACCACGAGTTCATTAATACGTCGTACGCGCAGTCCTTGCAGATGGACTTTTCGCGCAAAATCCAGGAATTGATTCGTACGCCGGATTACCACCTACTGTTCGGTAACCTTGGTGTTACCAAGAAGAATGAAGCCGTTGAGCGCTGGTCGCTCTTCGACTATGACAAGGAGAAGCGAACCGGTGGCGGTGTGTTGGCGGCCGGCGTCGGCGGCCCGATAACCGGGCGCGGCGCGCACATTTTTCTTATCGACGACCCCGTCAAAAACCGCGACGAGGCTGAGTCCCAGACTATCCGGGAGACAGCGAAGTCTTGGTATAGTTCAACGGCCTACACCCGGCTGGCTCCCGGTGCTGGCATCCTGATTATCCAGACGCGATGGCATGATGACGACTTATCCGGTTGGTTGCTCAATGAGATGCGCGAAGCCGAGAAAGAGATGCTCACTTCGGAAGATGGCGAGTGGCCGGAAGACGCTGACCGCTGGAAGGTGATTGATTTTCCCGCGATCGCAACGCAGGATGAAGCGTATCGCCTCAAAGGTGAGGCTTTGCATCCAGAGCGTTATTCGCTCAAAGCGCTGCGCAAAATTAAACGCGCGCTAGCCCCTCGCGACTTCGCGGCCCTCTATCAGCAGAATCCGCAGGTCGAGGAAGGCGCTTACTTTCAGAAGAAGCACTTCCGGATGTACAAAGGCGCACCACCCGAGTTTTTGGACATATACTGCGCTGGAGACCTTGCTATCTCTAAGAAGGACCACGCTGACTGGACTGTGTTCCTTGTTGCCGGCCTGGCCGCTGATGGAAACATCTACATCATAGAAGAATACCGTGGGCGGTGGGATGCCAAAGAGATCATCGATGTCATGTTTGAGATCCACAGGAAACACCATCCACGACAGTTTGGCTTGGAAAAAGGGCAGATATCGCTTACTATTGACACGTTCCTTGAGAATCGCATGCGGGAAGAGAAGATCTACGACTTGTTCGTAGACGAGCTCCCACCCGGCAAGCAGGACAAGGAGCTACGAGCGCGCATTATTCAGGGCATGATGGCGCACGGAAAAGTGTTTTGGCCAGAAGGTGCTCTGTGGGTTGACGACTACATGAACGAGTTGTTGCGCTTCCCATCCGGTGTAAAAGACGACCGCGTGGACGCCGCTGCGTGGATTGGCAAAATGATAGCTGGCAAATCTCACTCTGGAGCTGGTAAGCCGAAAAGCAAAGGCGAAGGGTGGAAGAAGAAGCTAGCTGGTTACGTAACCGGTAACAAAAGCAGCGATAACGCAATGGCGGCATAAACATGAAAGAAGTCAATATCTACGGCGGAGATGCCGTAGAAGAGTTCACACCGACTGACGTCCCAGTACAAGGTTCTGAGGAAGACGCCATAGTCGAAAGACAATGGACGATGTATACACGGGCGCGCGACGCCGGTCACCTTGATTGGGTAGAAGAGGCGCGCAAGTTCGACGAGTACTATTTCGGCGATCAGTGGGACAAGGAAGTGAAGTCCACGCTTGCAGCACAGAAGCGGCCGGCACACACAATCAATATGGTCTTGTCGACGGTGAATGCCGTTGTCGGCGAGTACATAAAAGCCCGACAAGATATTTCATTCCAGCCTATGGGCAAGGGCGCTAGTCAGGAGACAGCGAATTCGTTGCGCTTCCTGTTCAAGCAAATTGCTACGAACAACAAGAGTGAACACAAAGAGAAGATGATGTTCACTGACGGTCTGATTCAAGACCGCGGGTACGTCTATTACTACCTAGATTTCAGCGACAACATTGAAGGCGAGATTCGGGAAGAGATCATAGACCCGACTGACGTCATTCTTGATCCAGGCGCGAAAGATTACGACCCGCGTACTTGGTCAGAAGTATTTATTTCGCGTTGGATGACACCCGACGAAATCGGCGCGTTGTACGGACCAGAATTCAGAGACAAGGTTGACCTTGCGGCTGGCAACGGAACATTCGGCCATGACTCGCTTGAGTGGGAAGCACCGAACTTCGGCGGCACGCACTATGATTCGGAAGTCTTTTTCCAAGCGTCCGAACCCGAGATCAAGAAGGTCAAGCGCATCCGTGTTATCGAGCGCCAGTATAGATGCTTGGCGCGCACAGCGTTCTTCATCGACAGGCCAACAGGTGATATGCGCCGTGTACCAGAAGGCTGGGAGCCAGCGCGCTCGCAGGAGTTTGCAATGCAGAACGACTTGGAGGTCATGTGGAAGCCGGAACGCCGGATCAAGATCTGCATCACGGCCGACAAGATCCTCCTACACGAGGGATGGAGTTTGTTCGATCAAGTTTCGATCATCCCGTTCTTCCCGTACTTCCGTCGCGGTCGGCCATTCGGCCTTGTACGCAACCTGATCTCTCCGCAGGACATGCTGAACAAGGTTACGTCGCAAGAGCTGCACGTTGTTAATACGACTGCGAACTCCGGCTGGGTATTCCAGACCGGGTCACTTATTAACATGGATCGTGATGACTTAGTTACTCAGGGCTCAAAAACTGGGCTCGTGCTCGAAGTCGCGCAGGGCGCAGAAATGCCCCAGAAGATTCAGCCGAATCAGATCCCCACCGGGCTTTCTGAGATTGGCAGCAAGGCCGGGATGTTCTTCAACGAGATATCCGGAGTCAGCAAAGCACAGCTCGGATCGGAGCGATCGGACTCGAGTAAAGCGCTGGATGCACGCAAACAAGGCGGGCTGGCGCAGCAGGAAATCATCTTCGACAATCTCGAGCTCACGCGCAGGTTCCGCGCCGAGATCATGCTGGAGATCATCCAGAGCTACTACACAGAGACGCGTCTCCTACAAGTCTTCGAGAAGAATGAAGACGGTGACGATATCCAAGGCGAGATAGCTGTCAACCAGCCAATGGAGGGCATGGACCCAGATACGCAAGAGTCGATCGAGTTCATCAAGAACGACCTTACCCTTGGCGAGTATTCGATTGCGATCACGTCCGTACCCCGGCGAGATACGTATCAGGAGTCGCTTTTTGATCAGTTGCTACAGCTACGCGAGATCGGGGTGCAAATCCCAGATTACGCACTGGTCGAAGTCAGCCAGCATCCGGACAAGAAGGACTTGGTCGAAGTCATTAAGAAGATCCAAGGCATGGCCGCGCCGACCGAAGAAGAGCTCATAAAGCAGCAACAGCTGGAACAGCTGCAGATGCGACTGCTTGCGGCCGAGGTTATGGACAAAGAAGCGTCTGCCATGGAGCGACAGGCCAATGCGCAGAAATTGCAGGCCAATGCGCAAGAATCTATGGCTAAGCCGCAGATTGACCAGCTTCGTATCGGTACCGAGGCCCGGGTCGAGATGGAGAAGATCGGCGCCGCGTACCAGACGAACCAAGACGATTTGATGACGAGAATTCGCATTGCACAAGGAAAAGAGGGTACAATGACGACTATCGCGCAGATCGAGTCCATGACGAGCCGGAATATTGCCGGTATCAAGGGACGAACTGATTTGCAGAAGTCCTTACTCAAACTTGGAGAGAGCAAGGCCCAGGATAGCTCTGCTGGAAAAAAGAGCGCTAAAAAACCGCCTAAGAAGGCGTAAAACACGAAGGAACTATTATGGGCAGGAAAGACGACCCGGATCTCGCTCCGGATGCAGCGCTTGCGGAAGATTTAGGTGATGAAGAAGAGCGCAAAGCTGAGCAACTAACGTATTTCGGTGGCGAGAAAGATGACATCGATGACTTCGATCCAGCCGGCCTTGATGATGGGTCAGACCCGAACTACGTAGCCCCGGAGAAGGACGATGAAAAAGAAGAAGAAGAAGAAGTGGACGACAAAGATGATTCCGGCGAGTCAGATGCCGGCGAGTCCGAATCCGAATCCGAATCCGAATCCGAATCTGAAGAAGAAGACGCCGGCGAAGAAAAAGGCGGGAAAGACGAAGCTGAATCATCTGATGAAGAGGCAGACGCCGATGACGCTGGTGAAAATGCGGACGACGCAGATCAAAAATCGGCGCCAAAAGGAATCCCCAAACACCGATTCGACGAAGTAAACGAACGCCGCAAAGCAGCTGAAACTGAGCTGGAGGCGCTCAAGGCGCAGAACACGGCGACCGAAGAGGGCGAAGCGGAGGTCTACGACTTCGACCTTGCTGAAACCGAGTACATGGATCTTCTGCTCGACGGGAAGACCGTCGATGCATTAGCGAAGCGCAAAGAGATTCGTGCGGCCGAGAAGGCTGACTTCCGGGCCGATACGACTGAAACCGTGGAGGGCAGGCGCAATCAGGCTGATACTGCTGCGGAGCTGGGCACTTTATCGGCAGAAGCCGAGAAGATGTTCCCGGTATTCGACCAGAACAGTGAGGACTTTGACCCGGCCATGACTAGGAAGGTCATGGTGTATTACCGCGGATATGTCGAGTCTGGTGAAGCTGAGAACCCGGGAGATGCGTTTGTGATGGCTCTTTCCGACGTGATAGTCCAATACGGCCTGAAAGAAATAGGCGCAGCGGAAGGTGATGCGGAAGATGATGTGGAGCCTAAGCCGAAGGGCAAAAAGACTGATGTGCCGGCCAAGCTGGCAGCAGCCAAGAACGCACACAAGCCGGTTGCTGGCGAAGGATTGGCCTCCGACGCGGCTGGTGCCGTGGTTCCGGATATCGAGAACATGACTGACGAGGAGCTCGATGCCCTGCCAGAAAAGACGCTCGCGCGCCTCCGCGGCGACTTTGTAGACTAATAGCTATACAAACTGTCTCAGATTGTATAGCTAAATGTGGACAAAATTACCTGCACTTGTGGATAAGTGCAGGTAATTTATGCATCTGTGTTGACATATACGGCAACACAGGCGCATAATCAGTTCTTCGTCCTTGGCCGGACGTAAAAACTGCGCCGGAGCCGATCTCCTAAAAAGCGGAACACGTCGCCCGACGGTAAAGTAGGGAAACCGCGCAATTATGCGCATACTTTTTTTGTTTCGTTTTAATCTTTGGAGAGTCTGCAATGACTGTTACAAACTTTAACAACCTGACTGATGAGCAAAAGACCGTATGGTCCCGCCAAGTTTGGAAGGCTGCGCGCAACTACGCGTTCACCACCAAGTTTACGGGCAGCGGTCCGAACGCCATGATTCAGAGAATTACGGAACTCACGAAGAACGAAAAGGGCACACGAGCTGTAATTACCCTGGTCGCCGACCTCGAAGAGGACGGTGTCGCAGGCGACAACCAGTTGGAAGGCAACGAAGAAGAGATCAAGGCTTACGACCAAGTAATCCAGATTGATCAGCTTCGTCAGGCTAACCGGCACAAAGGTCGCCTCGCAGAACAGAAATCAGTCGTGACGTTCCGTTCGAACTCGCGTGATGTTCTCGCATACTGGCTGGCAGATCGAATTGACCAGCTTGCCTTCTTGACGCTGTCTGGTGTCGTTTACTCGAAAACGAATCGCGGTGCAACTCGTGCTAGCACGACTTTTGCTAACCTCGACTTCGCAGACGACGTATCGATTCCCACGACTAATCGTCATCGCCGTTGGGATGCCACTTCGGGTCTCGTCGCTGGTGTTGGCCAGACTGGCAGTGTTGCTGCCGCTGACACACCTTCGTGGGCGATGTTGGTTGAGCTGAAAGCCTTCGCTAAGGAAAACTATGTTCGCGGAATCAAAGGCCCGGGTGGCCAAGAGTTCTTCCATGTTTTCCAGACGCCGGCTGGTATGGCTAAACTGCGTCAGGATCCTGACTACCTGGCTAACGTACGGAACGCTGGAGTTCGCGGTGGAAACAACGAACTGTTCAAGGGTACCGATACGGTCATGGTTGATGGCCTCATGATTCACGAATATCGTCATGTCTACAACACGAAGGGCGCAGCATCTGGCTCCAAGTGGGGTGCTGGCAGCGCGATTGATGGACAACGTATGCTGTTCGCCGGCGCGCAATCGCTCGGCATGGCAGACATCGGTGCTCCGGAGTGGGTCGAGAAGGGCTTCGACTACGACAACCAGCAAGGTATCAGCATCGGCAAGATGTTCGGTTTCTTGAAACCGGTTTTCCGTTCACAAATCGCTGCGCAAGATGAAGACTTCGGTGTCATCGTCTGCGACACAGCGGTATAGAGGAGAGCGATTATGACTACCGCAGCAGTAGGACCTGCACAAACTCGCGGCTTCGTCCTTTCGGCGTATGCCACTTTTGATTATGCTGATTGCATCGCGGCAACCTCGGCCACGGCGTTTGAACTTTTTCGCCTGCCTCTGGGTGCCACGGTAATCGGCGGATCATTCGCCTGTACAACGGTGTTTAACTCAGCAACTTCTGACTCCATGACCGTCGGTGATACGGATGTCGATGAATACGTAACCGCGTATGACTTGACCTCCACCGGTGTGTCTAAGGTACTCGGTAATTTGCTCGGTATCGCTGTCGCGGCTGCTGACCGACCCGTCAATGCTATTTGGACGGCTGTTGGTGCAGTACCCACGACTGGTGCCGGCAACATGTTGCTGTGCTACGCAGACCCAAGTTACAACACCATCAACTACGAGAACTAGCCGTTCCCGTAGTGCAGATCCACCCATCCCCCGGGTTCGCCCGGGGGGTTTTTATCACAACAACAAGAGGATCATGGCCATGCCTATGATGAAATCCCATTACCCAGCCGTTGTAGATACCCGCAAAGGACACTCAATTACCGCCGAGGCGGATGTTCCTGTTTGGATTCCGCCCGAGATCGTGCGGGAAGCCCAAGCGGCCGGGCTGCGTGAAACTGGCGAAGCGGCTCCGCCTATAGAAGCCCCCGCAGAAACGAAGGATAATGACGAGAGTGACGAGTTCGATGTGGCTCTTGATCAGGCAATTATCCGGATCTTGACTCGCAAGGACGAGTCGGATTTTAAGAAGGATGGAACTCCGAATACCAATCGCGTGATCGCGGAAATGGGTCCGGATGTCCGCCGCCCAACAGCGACTGAGGTCTCTGACGCCTATGCTAGGCTGCAGGAGAACATCAACCTCGCGGAGTAGAGAATGGCTACGGTACAAGTACTGATTACTGAAGTACGAAGGGTAATCCACGACGAGAGTGCGACGTTTCGCTGGAGTGACGCAGAGCTGATTGATTACTGCAACGCCGGCATACGTCAAACCGTTACGCTCGTACCAGAAGCCAACTCTACCGAGACCATACACGATACGGGCTCTACGCTCATATCGCGCCAAGCGCTACCGTCGGGGGGCATTAAGTTTCTCAAAGCGTCCAGGAATTACGCTGATGATGGCACTACGCCACAAGGCGTAATTCGGTACGCAGAGAAAGACGCGCTGGACACGTATGCTCCGGGTTGGGAGTACGACTCCGCTGCGAAAGCAGACGGGGCTAACTTCTTCGATCACTATTGTCACGATCCGAACGAGCCTAAGATTTTCTATCTTTACCCTGCACCCGCAGCTGTCAACAAGATGTTAGCGATCGTCTACAGCGCAGTGCCCACGGCGCATACAGCTGTTGGCAACACGTTTGGTTTGGACGACGAATACATCAATGCCACTGTCCAGTATATGACATACCGGGCGCTGACCAAGGAAGGTCGCCACACTATGCCATCAGCATACCAGCAAGGGCTGTGGCAGAATTACTTGGTGGCACTCGGACTCGGCAGAAAGATGCTGTTAGAAGTAAGCCCCGAAGCTAAAGTTCCGCCAGAGGAAGGATAATGGCTGTTGCAATTTCAACGCTACAACCCTCGCTACGTATCGAGCTCCCCGGTATAATCGAGCCTGCGCTCAACGATACTATTTACCGGGTGATCCGTCAGTTCTTCTGGCGCTCTGAGGCGTGGAAGTACACGTATGACAACGGACTTGATTGGACGTTGACTCAGCTCGCGCTCGAGGCACCAGTTGCTGGTACGGACATACCAACAAAGTGTATCGTGAAGCGCGTGGACCAGATCAAGTACGACTCTGGCGGCGATGCATGGGACCAGGAAATCCCATTCAAAACTCGTGACGAGCTTGATCGCGAGAACCCCGACTGGAACACCGAAGTTGGGTCAAGCCCGAGTTATTGGACTCACGGCAACGATGGGGGCGCATTAATAATTCCACAAGTCGCTGCGACAGTAACGACCGCATTCCTCATTCGTTCAATAATCGCGCCCGTCTTTACGGCGGTCAGCGACACGCTGCCAGACTTTTTGTTCTACGAGCACGAGGAGGTCATTAAGGCCGGTGTGTGTGCTCAGCTCATGAAGCAGCAGGGCAAAGATTGGACAAATGCCAAAATGGCCGCGTACTATCTGAGAGAATTTGACGAGGGAATAAAGGCAGCCAAGTCACGCGCAGAAGCCGATTTCGGTCAGCCGAAGGACACAATGGCTTATGGCGGACTTTAGTGTAAGTCAGTTCAGAGGAATTCGCCCAGATCGCTCGGCGCTAAAACTCCCTGAAGGCGAAGCCCAAACAGCATCCAACGCTAAGCTCGGATCCGGTGATCTTGAGCCGTGGATTGACTACGCCGAAGTGGCCTTGGTCGCAAACCTCTATACCAACAAGACCATTTACAAGTTTGACAATGACGATGATCCGCGGTGGTTTGAATGGGACAACTATGTCGATGTAGCTCGCGGCTCGGTTAAAGGCGACCCGCTGGAGCGCACGTATTACACAGGCGATGGTGCGCCAAAGATGACGTACATAGGCATCGCCGAGGCCGGCCTCGGTCCGTTCCCAACGAATTATCGCCGTTTGGGTATCCCAGCGCCGGGGGATCCGGTGGTAGGTACTGCTCCCACGGTGGTAGGCCAACCACTACCAGAGGCAGTTGATTCTTCGCTCCGTCGCGTCGAAGTTGGCTCTCTCAAGACCAAAAAATTCGAAATTGTACACGGAAACTTCACAGCGGTTGGCTCTGGCACTCCTACCACGCTATGGAATATGACTAGCGCTGGTCAACTGGCATTCGATTTAGCGGTGGGGGACTCAGTCAAGGTCACCGAGATTATTGACGAGGATCGCGTACGGCTCGGATCAACTACCGGCACTGGCGTATTCGCGTCCACCGCAGCGAATGACAAGTCGTCTACTGATTTCTGGCAAGCGATGACGAATGACGGTGACGCGACCCGACTAATCGAAGGGGTTGGTTGGCGTATTCCGGATGGGGTCGAAGCACGCATTACAGGTCATCTTTTGCGCGTAGGAGATACGCTACGCATTACACGCACAGACTATAGCGCTGGGATTATCTACGAAGCAGGAGTTACGCAGAACTATTACGAGATCGATTGGGATGCCGAAGTAGAGGTCACAATTGACGAGGAGACGTTCTACCAAACATCAGCGGCTAAGGTTAAGGCAAACACAAGCGGCACGTCCGATTTCCCAGCACTCAAGGGCTCCTTTTACTACGACGTTGATCGCGCTGCATCAGACGTTAACGTCTTAGAGGATCGTACGTACCTATATACGTACGTATCCAATCTCGGCGAAGAAGGCCCGCCATCCCGGGTATCTGGAATCGTCCAAGCTATTGACGGCGACACAATTACGATCACTGGCATAGAGGCGCCGCCCACTTACAACCGCGAGATAACGACAATCCGTATCTACCGCACTTCTGCTACAGCAGCCGGCACGGAGTATCGGTTTGTCAGAGACGTTTCTGTAGAGGACGTGTTTAGAGCAAGCGTTTCGGGTAGGACTACCGACAGCGTGCCTAATGCCCTTCTCGGCAAGATTTTAGACACAGAGACATGGGATCCGCCCGACCCGGAGATGCATAGCATACTGGCATTGCCCAACGGCATGATGATTGGTGTCAAAGGCAAGAATGTGTATATGTGCGAGCCCTACTTCCCACACGCTTGGCCGGCGGAGTATGACCAGGCAATCAATTACGAGATCGTCGGAACAGCAGCAATCGGCAACTCGGCCGTGTTGCTGACTGAGGGCACTCCGTACATACTGACGGGGTCGCATCCCCGCAACGTGAACATACGCCCGTTCAAGATCAACCAAGCATGCGTGAGCAAACAGTCGATCGCGTCCACAGAGGATCGCGTCATATACGCGTCTCCAGATGGACTGGTTGAGATCAGCGCAAACGGCGCAAAGATAGTCACTAGAGACTACGTCGGTAAGGAAGAATGGGACGCGTTTGAGCCGACTACCATCGTTGGTGAGATCCATGACGGTAAGTACTTCGGGTTCTTCGATGGACCCGACAACGTAACGCAACCGCCAGCCGCTGTGGCGCTGACTGGTACAGTTGTGAATGTGGATGATTGGCCGGTAGAGACCGATATAGTCGCTGGTGGCCGAACAATCATACTCACGCTTACGAGTGATACTTGGATCGCGACGGGTGCTGCAGCGCTTGGGACTGAGTTGCAGACGCAGGCTTTACTCAATGGGCTTGTATCGGATGGCGACTACAATACTGGGTGGAACGCCATCCGACACAATATTTTAACGTCAGACGTTTCGCGGGACAGCGCCACACAAGTAACCATTACGCTCAGCGCGCGCGCCGAGTACAGCATTCTTGAAGAAGAAACGATCACATGCACCGTTCCTAACGATTTGTTGGTGACGTCAACTGTTGACTTGATAGCTCCGGAGACGTTTACCATTAACCAGCTCGAAGATTACACTTCGATCGTTGTTGCTTTTGCTGACTTCGACAACGGCGGGACCGACCTCGCTTACGCAATCAGCTCGCACTTGGACATACTCGATTGGGACTCCTACTCCGGTATCGGCCAAACTGCCGATCATGAGATCACTCCGACTGACGCTATATATGCTCCTTCGCTTGATCGCTGGATAGTTACCAGCAATAATGGTGCCGGCGCAGTGACAAATCCAAGCACGCCGAACATAGCAACTTCGGATGATAACGGTGTGACGTGGACTCCGCGCGTGCATGCATACACGCTCCAGACTTCCAAGGCTATCAACGCAATAACGTGGCACCCAGCATTCAGTGCCTTAGTTGCCGGTGGCGATAACCTGAGTCTGCAGTACTCGCCCGATGGTGAAACTTGGTCTGTCATTCCTGTGGATGAGGCGATAGATGCTACAGCTGACATCGTCGGTATAGCGCTTGCACCCGAAGCAGCACGGTATATGTTTGCTGCTGTCACTGGTGTCAATTTCTTGCTACGTAGCCAAGACCTCCATACGAATCCGGTTTCGAATACTTGGACGGGTATCGCGATCACTTACGATGCCGCGACTGGCAGCAAACTGATCGCTTCTGGTGACGGGGCGATCGTAAGCATCGGCTCCGGCGTTACGAACATGGAGATCGCATACACCGCGCACCTCGGCACATCGGGAGCTAAGGTGGGGACGATTAACTCGTACAACTGCGTTGGCTTGGTCTTCGCAGAGAACCAGTGGGTTGCTATCTCGGACGACTTCCGCATAGTCACTTGCACCGGAGACGGTGACGCTAGTGACATCGCTAAGTGGTCAGCACCTGGCACCGCCGAAGCTGCTGGCGTAACCATGGCCGGCATCAAGTATTGTGGTGGTGATAGCTACGTCAAGGGATTCAAATATATCGCTTACGGTGTCATCGACGCCTCCGGGCTGGGCATCATCTACACGAGTGACGACGCAGCAACTTGGACACTTAGACACACACAGACTGAGACAGTTGGTATCCTCGCGCTAGCGACTAAGTATCCAGAAGCTATATTGGGAGCTACGCAGTCTGGATTCTCACCCACGTATAATGGTGCCACGGCGCCTACGTTACTCGGTGACTCGTACGCAACCTATGCGATCGACGTGCCGGATGATTGCGGGGCTCGGGCGTTTACAAGTGTATATGTTACGCTCAGTGAGACTGACGCCATCATTGCAATGGATGGCTACGAAGAGGCCATACGGGGGATCTATGGGATAGGTGACACGGATCCTGCCAGCATGATCGACCAAGGATCTTATAACGAACCGACTGAGCTGGCGCTTTTCAATCTCAACGAAAGACCCGACGAGATACGTATATCGATAACGGAGTACGACTACAATAACAATGCGTACTACGCCGAAGCTATGGGATTAGGCTATTCCTATAGGTTTGAGCTTATTACACTTAAGCAGTTCTTCACACTCGACAATGGTCTTGCAAGGGGTATAACTGTATCGGCGCACGCCGTGAAAGACGGTTCTTTTGGAACTGCGCCGGTAATCAATACCCCGGGGGTTAAGTTTGCTCATGCCCAAGTTACGGCCCAATTCACATTCAGAAAAGCGGGATACGACGACCTCTCAGTCTCGTATGTGATACGAGCCCGCGCAAACGCGGAGTGTACTACACCATAATGGCCGGTTACTTTGTATTCAGTCCTGAAGATCCAAGCATCGGTTTGACGACCGGCGATACTCTCGCTGTGGGCGTGCATCTCGATATTCTCACGGACACGCTGTACTACACTGATGGTGCTACTATCTATGAGTGGGAAGGTGGCAGCACGAACAAAACGTACACATGGAAATCTGCTAAAATCAGGTACCCGCAGCCTACTAATTTAGGGGCTGCATTAGTGGAGGCCGAGTCATACGACGACGTGGTCTTCAAGTTGTACGCTGACATTAGTGGGGTGATGACGTTGAAATCCACAGTAACAGTTGCTGACGGGGAGCCCTTCCGGTTACCCGGCGGCTATTCGTCGAACATCTTTGAAATACAACTTGTCGGCACTGATGTCGTTAACGCCGTCTCTGTTGGAGAGACAGTCTTTGATTTAGCGGAAGCCTAACGCAATGGGCCGTTCTAGGCAGCGTAGGCTACCCAACATAGACGCGCCGCAGGTTGAAGACCAAGCGCTGCGCCTACACTTGGAGAGCATCAAGGAGCACCTTCGTATGTACGAGGGTGATAGTGGTGCGTCCAAAGAACGCTTTGTCACCATCGAGGAACTCGAGACAGCTGGCTTGGTCGTTACCAAGACGCAGTCTGGTTTTACTAATATCCTCGATCGCGAAGCGCGTGCTGCACAAGAGGCACTAGCCGGCACCACATCAACCGTCGTCGGCGCAACCAAGTTTTCAGAGCTCTTAGATACATCTGTCGCTGGGATCAGTGGCGGTCAGGGCGTTGTGTGGGATGGGTCGAATTACGTTCCGCAGAACTTCCCCCCGTTCGATACCACACTGGCGTCGCGGTACGACATGCTATTCAGGGATACGAACACTTGGATACACACTGCGCAGTTGCTGCAGTGGAACCCGGACAGCCAGTACTTGCAGCTTGCGAATGCGCACTCAATCAATTGGTTGAATGCGGCCAGTGCTACGGCTGAGCTGCTTCAGTTTGAGCAGACCGGTGTCGCTGGTCCAGCAATGGACTATTACGTCTTTGAAGGCACTACGGATTCAAGAACACAGTCTGCGACATACGTAGATACAGCGAATGGGTTGGACCAAGCTCAATCCGGTATGGTTCATGGCGACGAATATCTGCTCGTGGTGCGGGCCAGTATAACGAAAACCTCTGCTGTTGACGGAGCTGGATTCAGAACAGCCATAGGCGGTACGCCGATAACTGGTTCTGAGATGAAGTGGAGCAACGCGGCGGGAAGCACTGCTTCGAACCCAGCCGGCTTCGGTGTGCCATATAACTACGTTACTTATTTCACAGCTAACACCGGCGGCGGAAACATCACTACGCAGCATATGTATCCCGGTGGAAGCGGATCAGAATACCACGATTCCCAGCGTGAGAACGCGCTAATTCTGAATCTCACGACCGACGTTCCGAACCATGTGAAAGACTCCTCGGCTGTCTTGCAAGAGATCGATCATTCAACAACTTGGCAAGATTCGGATGTCTCTGTAGTACTCGCCGCTGGTGACTGGATCATTTATCTGTGTCTGCAGTCGGATGGGTATAATACTGCGAACACCACAGAGCTGGGCATTGATATCGATGGCGGCACTACTGTCTACTCGATTGATTGTTTCAGAACTACGGATAGCGCCGATGACTTGGGAATACAGGCCGGTGCGTTCTACCTCGACAACTACGCTGGCGGTACTGTTAAGCTCGTAGCGAAGGCCGGTTCGGCTATCTCACACTGTGACTTAATACATAAGACGATGGTTGCCCTGCCACTCAGTGACTTCGCAGAAGCTACTGCCAAACAAAATACATCAGCCTCATTGTCCTACGCAGCAGCGGATGATGCTGATGAGATTCTCGATACGGTCAACCACACTGTTGTTACTACCGGTTCAGACTTCGTGGCTGTTGGTTGGGCGCAGGTCGACATGACTGGCACCGGCGAGATGACGGGTTTTGGTCTTGTCGAAGAAATAGACGGCGGCGGCGAGACTCGCATTGGTTGGGATCGCATGCACGGTCACCGCTACACTACACACGATAACGAAACCAAGAGTAATCTCATGGTCTCGTCTACGCGGACATACACAACCGGTAACAGCGTAGATCTCAAGATTGAGATGAATAACCCCGGCGCTAATTATGCTATTCAGGGGCATCGTTGGTGGGGCATGGCGTTGCTCCGGATGTCGCAGCCTTCGACGCTGAGTGAAGACTTTTACGTTGGTGATGCATCCTATGACACTATCATTGATGGAGCCCAAGTCGACGTCATCGCTGATCTGCACCTCACGGACGGAAAGTCGCTATTCCTATGGGACGCGGCAAACGAAGATAACCTACAGTTTCAACACACCGGCCTTAATGTTTACGTAACTGCTAATGGTGCGTCGCCAACTTGGTCTATTGTAGTTCAGGATTTGCTCGGCTGGGTGTTCTTTGAGGATGGTCTGGGACTGTCGATGGGCTATGACCAGAGCGAGAATTACAACATGTGGGCGTATGTGGTCTCGGAGACTGAGTTTTACATCCATCATGATGGCATAACCGATTGGACGATTCACGACCTCGAACGCTTTAACCTCCATACTGGTGTAAAGCTCCGTCTCTACGATAGCAGCGATACGTACTTCGTAGACCAGTGGCACGACGGTAACGACTTCAATACTGTCGGAGACAACACAACCGACTGGAACATTTCTGGCTTCACGGATATAGAGGTGACTGCCGGAAACATCTTAGTAGACGGTCACGTCGAAGCCGAGCACTTCCAGTTCGACCTTGCGTACGGGGGCAGTGCTGAAGTAGGAAATATGCATTGGAACCCAGACGACGGCACGGTGAACATAGGGTTACTCGGTGGTGAGGTAGTTCTACAAGTGGGGCAAGAAGTCAACGCCTACGCCAAAGCTACCGAGGCCATTTCAAATGGCGATACTGTGTACGCTTCTGGTGCCATCGGCGCTTCTGGTAAAATTGAAATTAAAAAGTTCATAGCTGACGCCACCATTCCGGCTATCGTCTATGCTGGCATAGCAACAGAAGACATAGCCAACGGTGAGTTCGGCTACGTCACTGTCATTGGTGTAGTTCGCGGCATTGACACTACTGGACCGGGAATCGAGACGTGGGCTGAAGGCACGCTTTTGTATTGCTCGCCGACGACTGCGGGCGGGCTTACTAATGTCCCGCCTACCGCGCAGGATCAGACTATCCCTACTGCGTTCGTCATAAATGCTCACGCGATCAACGGCTCGATCTATGTGCGCCCGACTAACCCATTTAATCTAGCCGAGCAGCACGACACCCATATCGTATCAGTCGCCGACAACGAACTTCTCCATTGGGTTGCTGCTGATGAGCGATGGGAGAACACTGCGGATATTACTTTAGACTCGCTCACAGTACTTGGCAAGCTGAATGCATCCACCACGACTGTGACCGGGACCTCGTTCACGGCAGACGACGACCATGTTATCCTAGTGGACGACGACACAGCCGGCAGCACTGTTACGATCACGCTGCCCACAGCAGCCACGGCTAATACGATCTACCACATTAAGAAGCTTGGCACTACTGCAAACGTAATCATCGATGGTAACGGATCCGAGACCATCGATGGCGCTCTGACAATAACCATAGCGATGCAGTACGCATCGGTCATGGTAATTAGCGACGGATCCAACTGGAATATCATATGAGTTATCAACCTACAAACGAGTTCTATGCTGAAGTGGCGAAGGGCAATGTTCCTGGCCATTCACTAATTCATAAGTTCGGTCGCAACGCCGCTGCTGGCACGACGTTTGTGCCAATGTCTTTAGGTGGTGTTTACCGCACGCCACAGCCCGCGGCTGCTACGGCTTTGCGTATTAAGGCCGGTAATGCAAATGACACCGCGGCCGGTTCTGGTGCGCGTGAGATCACGATTCAGGGTTTGGATGAAACGGGTGCTTTGGTTACTGCGGTCCTTGCCACGGCTGGCGCTTCTGCCTCGGCTAATACCTCGGAAACATTTATTCGTTTCTTCCGTGCTTGGGTATCAGCTTCGGGAACCTATGCATCGGTAGCGGCAGGAAGTCATGCCGCAGATATCGTGATTGAAAATGCTGCTGGTAGTGAGGACTGGGGAACGATTGACGTTACAAGTTTTCCAAAAGCACAAACCGAGATCGGTGCTTACTCAGTGCCGGCCGGGAAGACAGCTTACTTGCTGGCGGCGACAATACACTCAGACAGCACAAAAATTACTACGATTATTTTCTTCCAACGTACTAGTATCTTGGATGCGGCAGCGCCATATGACGGCATGCGAATGGTTTTCGATGTAACTGTCAAGGAGGGTATGTCTGAGGAAAGACCAGTCTCTCCGAGTGGTCCTTTCGCTGGACCTTGTGATCTTGGTTTTCTGGGCAAGGTCGGCGTAGGCACCGCTGAAGTCGTAGTCGACTTCGAGCTATTGCTTGTAGACGACTAGGGGCTGTAATATGCTATACTCTCTCCGTTCATAACAAAGGAAAAAACAATGCAACCGATTCCAAATCATGACCAAGCCCTGCAAGCAGTGCAGGTTCTTTTAACAGTCCTCAGTGATGAGGGCAGTTCGACCCCCAATCACTTGCTAGAAGCCGTTGTTTCAGGCAAGTCGATCCTCCGTGGTCTCATACAAGGGCAGCTGATGTTGTGTGCTCCTGGGCAACCGCCTGTTGAGCAGCCGGTAGTAGAGGAAGTGAAAGCGGAAGACGAAGATGAAAAGGCTGCATAAATCGTGCAGTTGAGGTAAAATCGCAGGATCACTATGGATAGCTACATGCACAGGGATGTGCCTAACTAATGCCTGAACCCATCACTATCTATCAGAACTACAATCGGTTTCCGTCGTTAACGGAGGAGCAGCAACAGCAGTCTCGGGATCGTTTTGGGGATGCGGGCGCTGGACCGTTCATCCGTAGCGCCGCCGCGTACCGGGCCGAAGGGGTGAAGAACGAAGAGAGGGCGGCTGCGCGCCGCGCGAAAGCGCACGACACTCCGATGGGTCGCACAAAAATGGCCCTCGAGCGACTTGGTAGAGAGCAGGCGGATTACCGCGGACTGGCGAGGCGCTTTGAAGACGAGTCGGGTAATGTAAATCCTGAACTTCGTAGGACACGCGCCACGGCTAGTGCTGCAGTTGCACAGCGGCTAAAAGGTGCGGGTGGGGGTGCAGACCAAGCCGGGACATTGGAGCAAGCGCTGCGTGGAGCGAAAGCTCGCCAAGGCATAATCCAACGCGGCGAACCCGCGATTAAAAGCCAAGCACTCAAAGACCGACTCTCTATGGCACGCTTGGGTATCTCTACACAAGGACGTGGGCTCGCCCAAGAAAGTGCAGGCGAACGAATTCGTTATGGTGCGGAGCTTGCAACAGAACAAGCAGATCATGATATTAGTGCCGCACGTTGGGCTGCTCTGGGATCGCTGACTGGAGTGGCTAGTGGTTGGCAGGGCAACATGTCACAACCTGCCATGCCAGCGGCCGAGGGAGGCTTTAGTGCTGACCAATTTCAGATGCCGTGGCAGCAACAGATGAACAACCCAGCAATTAGTACGTTTGGTGGCGGTGGCGGCATGGTCCCACCGAGTAACTAATGGCTAGTCAATTCCTCTCCCCGTTCAATAGGCCGGACGACGTTCCGTACTCGCCTGATTTTTCAATCGCGACTGAGCAGGGCTTGATAGACCCACGGCAGCGAATGGGGCTGCACGGTAAAGAGCGCTCGTACAAGGGTAAGCACAGGTACGGGGAGAAGTATAAGCCAATGACCCCCGGGGAAGAGCTCGAGATACGTGGCTTCAACCAGATCCAAGATGCGCGCAGGCGCGGCAAGCGTCAGCGCGAAGCTCTCTTTGCCGCAGCTAACCAAACTGGGCTCAGCGAGTCTCTTGCTAGAGTAAGGAAAGAGACTGGCGAAGGGATGGACGTCTCTGAGGCTTCTCTCGGACGCAGACAACAGGGCTTGGGCCTCCAATTAACTGAACGCCAGAAGAGAGGACAAACTCGCCGCTTGGGACTTACGCGGAGCCTCGCGCAAGCGCAAGCGTCAGATGCAACACGTCAAGGATCCTTACAGCAAGCTTCCACAGCCAAGCGCGGCGCGGTTGGCTTGGAGTCTCAACTCAGTCAAGCCCGTCAAGCTAGCTATACGGCGTTGGGGAATGCAGAGGGACAACGGCACCAGCAAGCTGAAGCTGACCGTGTTGCAGACGAAGGAGATAAAATGGCAGCAGTTGGTCAGGTAGCTGGCCTTATTGCAATGTTCGCTTCGTCTGAACATATCAAACACGACAAACGCAAAACGAGCGGTCTTCTAGACCGGCTTAAGAACATCCGCGTCGAGAAGTGGAAGTACAATGGCGACGAGAAAGTAGATCATATAGGCCCCTATGCTGAAGAGTTCAATGACACCTTCGGTGTGGGCCAGGCTGACCGAGGGAAGATAGCGGTAATCGATATGCTCGGTGTAACCTTGGGGGCAGTGAAAGAATTAAGTGAGCAAGTAAATGCCAGCACGTAACGCAGGCTCCTTTATGGGCGGTTTCATGCAGGGATATTCCTTTATTGATAATATCCAGTCCCGCAAAAGAAATGAACAGCGGCTCGAAGAGCGCCTCGAACAGGATAGGCTAGAGCGGGAGTATCAGCGTGGGCGCGAGCGCACTCGCGACGCCCAAGTTTTGCAAGACCGCGGTATATCTGCGGAAATTCGTGCTGAGAACCAGCGTCGGTACGACGCAGAGGATCTGGTCCGTGAGCAAGAACGGAATCGCGTAGCTACTCTCAGGGAACGTACGGGGAAAGCCAACGAAATCATAGCAGAAGTTCACGCTAACAACGCTGACCCTCGAATGCTCGATGAGTACGACGACCTCGATGTAGTAAAAGAATACAAGATGGCGCGTTTCACACAGGAGCAGAAGCGAGCTGACATCCAAGGTTACCTCGAAAACTACGAGGGAGAAGAGCCTCCTGCAGAAGAAGGTTTGAGTCAGCAGTTTGAAGCTGATCCTCTCCCAGAGGCACGACTGGAACAGGAGCCTTTCCCCATCGAGGAGCAGGGGCCAGCGCTCACTCCAGACGAACTGAACAAGCTCGCTGACGAAGACCCTGCTGGCGCAATGGCGTTGCGTGACAAACAACTAGCGGCAGCAAATGACCCACGCACGCCGGCCGAGAAGAGCAGAGAGCTCAACGACAAGACAAAGAGCTGGTATGACAGGAACGAGCTCCTGCGTGCCAAGCGTGATGACCTCAATAATACGTGGGCAGCGGCCTTCGATATCAACGACCCGTCCGGCGAGCCGATGCGCAGGTTGGCACCGGAGCAGCAGGTAGGCGCCTATTACGACGCGCGTGCTGACTTGGATCCCGAGCTCCAAGCACGGGGCGACAAGCGCATGGCTCCGCATGTGAGACGGACAATCCAGTCACAAACTGAAATATTCGCCAAAACTCAACCGGGGACCACGGAGCACAGAAACGCCAAACGCAGGTTGACAGAAGGATACACGCTCGCTAACGCTATGAGCATCGAGTACAGCCCGGTGAGATTAGCTGGCGTCGACGATCGCGGTCTCCCCCCAAACAACGAAGTGTTGGTGGACAGCGTCATCGATCAGGCTAGGCAAGGCCCGGTCGGCGCGACGGGTCGCGAGCCGAATGCGGTACGAGCCGACATCACGATGATGAACCGACCCAATAAAGGCAAGCGTTTATCGCAGCGGAAAGCTGACGGTGCTTACCGGCTGATGATGGACCAGACCATATCTTTTGCTGATTTCGAGTATTACATGCGAAACAACGGGCAACATCGTCCGTTCGTAGGGAAGATAAGTCCCCGCAACCCGAGGATGGACTACTACCAAGAAAACCAAGATGGTTCGCAGACACTCATACAGGCAGCCAGAGATCCGGACAAGGACTCCCAAGATGGTCGCAACAAATTGACGGCCGAAGGGAGGAGACAGGTCGAGCGCAATTTCTCTGTCCTCAACACGGATGAATACCCCGACCGCGGCCTCCATACAGAGAACTCATTCTATAGAATGCTTGCTCATACCGAACAGAGAGCAATCAACGCCGGCTACGATTACGGTAACCCTCTCGATATGGCGTCGTTGTCTAAACGATTCCTCGACTTCAACGTCATCATCCCCGCGTACAATAGCGAAGTCCGCACTGATGATGAATGGTTCCCAAGCTTTTCGAACAACTACAACGCTAGCGGTCCGTACGACTACATGTTCAATCGTGATACCGAGAACATCGACATCGACGAGATATCCCCGGGGATCCAGATGTTCGGAGCCGATGCGCTGCCGTTAGAGCCGCTGAAAGCACGTCCCGATTGGTTCTACGATAATGTCCGGAGAAGCGAGCCTGGGCTCGAAAATGCGAGTGACGCACAAATAGAAGAAATGGCGCGAGCCGAAGGACTCTAGTCATGCCAGCACCGAGTTTGGCTAAATACTTGGTTCCTCCGAACACAGTCGGCCATGCAGCCGGGAGTGGTGCTGTGTCAGCGCAGCCTCCGGGCGCTCCCAGCCTCCGTAAATACTTGGAGCCTCCAGCCGCAGCGGGCACAGCCGGGTTCGCCGCTGGCGGCAGTGGTCCCATCGTAGCGCCCAAAGAGCGCGGCTTCGCTGACGAGCTGTCCATGGGCTTCTCGTCCAACATCGACTCGCTGCAGATGTCCGCGTACGGCTTAGCGGCCCTCACAGGCCGTGAGTTCGGCTCTACCGACCTCGAGGAATGGGGCATGCAAGGCGCTGTCCGTAACTTGGATGAATCAACCGCGGCTAACAGCGCCTCTCGAGCGACCGATCTCGCCGAAGTCGAAGATGCTGGTGGGTTTTTCAGGTGGTTAGCTAACAGGTTCGGAGGGGCTATACCCTCGCTCGCTCTCGCCGCGACTGGTAGTGGAATAGGCGGCGTCCTCGGTAGGAAAGTGGCGGAAACTGCAATTCGCAAGACAATCACGCAACAGATCACGAAGCGCTTGACCGCGAAGGGCTTCTCTGCAGAGGCGTCTGCGATGTCCGCTAAGCGGCTCTTGGCTACGTCGTCAGGCGAGAAGATGCTCGCGAACGCAGTTATCAAGGGCAAGACAGCGAAGGAAATAACTCGAGCGGCATTCCTTAAAGGTGGAGCGCTCGGCGGTAGTGCTGCAGCTGCCGGTCCCATGACTGGCGCGGCCGACCTTGAGCTGACAGAAGCCGGGTTTGACTCAGGCATGACCTCGCTCATGGTCGGTGTGGTAGGTGGTGCGCTCGAAGCGATCCCTGCCTTGCGCTTGATTGACAAGCTGTTCCCCGGGGTCGACAAGATCGTCGCCAAGGCTTTCATCAAAGACTTCCTCATCGCCTCCGGCTCACAGCACCTGATAGAAGGTGGCACTGAGCTCGCACAGGAAGCGATCCAGCTGGCTGCGATGGCCTATCACGACCCGACATTCGACATGTTCTCTGCTGAGAACAAGGGACGGATGATCGAGGCATACGCAGTCGGCGCGATGGTTGGTACAATTACAGGTGGCGCTGCTCAGGTATTAGGGCAGAAGGGGCTACCTTCCATCAGGGCACGGCTTGCTAGGGCGAAAGCCAAGAAGCTGACCATGCCTACTTGGTCACTTAGCTCTAAGGAAGACGGGACTGCGGAGACCAAGGAAGACAAATACCCAGAGGGATTCGAGCCAGCTGACAATACTGTGTACGAAGAACTTCGTGACCGAGTGATTAATACGGTCGCCCCAGTCGTCGACCCAGTTGTTAACAAGCTGCGTGACGGAGCACAGAAGGTGCTCGACGTGCTTGACTCTGACATGGGTGGCGGTATGAATTCGGCAGCTACTAAGTTGTCAAAGATCATCGTCGACGCGCACAACAAGTTCGTCGATACGCACAAGCAAGAGTTCGCCAGGCTGAAGAGCTTCGTCAACGAGCGCTCAGCCAGCCTGTATGCAGCAGCGCAGAACATCTCTGACCCTGTGGCACGCCAAGCGTTCATCGACCAAGGCGTCGAGACCATTAGGAAACAGGTGCAGCCTGTCGTTGACGCGATCAAGGACCGAGCGAAGCAACGCGACAGCAATACGGAAGCTGAAGTCGACAACATGGATCTCAGCGGTATCCTAGATGAGCTCACTGCAGAGACAGGTACCGACCAAGACGATGCAGGGTCTGCACGACAACAAGATCCTGAGACGCTAGACGTTGACAACACGTTTGAGCCGGCGCCTTCGTTTACACTCGGCAAGTTCCAGAAAGAACCGGAGCTGCAGCCCGACGGTACCGAGACCGTGGTCGGTTACGACACCCGGGAGCAGGCTGAGCAAGCACTGGAGCAGACTGTTCGTCCGGAGTTCCCGGCAGCGCAACCAGAGACTAACGAGCAGGGCGACCTGTTCTTCGAGACCGCCGAAGACCCGTTCATCATCAATGAGCAGGCTGACGGTACGTTCGTCATTGAGGGCGACATGAAGGTCCTCGGCAATGACGTCCAGTTTAACAGGGCGCTGAAACGAGCGAGAGCTTCCGCCCGGCGCACGAAGAACACCGTAGCCAACAAGGCTCGCAAGACAGCTGACGGTAAGATCGACATGATCACGCTGGCGCACGCCGGCAAGGACGCCGGGGCGAAGACGACTCGAGAAGGGTTGCTCACTATGGCCGCGGAGATGGTCCTGCGCGGCAAGATGACCAACGAAGAATCCAAGGCCATGATCGAGAAGTTCGATAAGCTCAAGGAGCATCGAGACCCGCAGATCCGACTTGACCTTGTAGCACCAGAGCCCGAGTACGGCAGTTACGCACAAGCCAAACGTGCGCGTGCGATGCTCGTCAAGGAAGTGCAGGCACTTCTTGGCAATGACAACAAAGCCATTTGGAACATCATCGGTATACGGAAGACGAAGGACGGGAAGTTCATCGTTGGTATAGACGACAAGCAAGCGTTCTATTACCTGCAGCGGACTAAGCCGAACGAGGCGCTGATCCTGTTCAACAAGTTGAGAGACGATCGACGCCAGCGCGCACTAGCTAATGAGCAGGGCAACAGGGACCCGGATACGTTCGGTCCAGGCAGAGGGGACACGGAAGTTGTTACCACTCAAGTGCCTGACAGGTCCGGTGGGGTTGGACCAGTGTCGCAGCCGACAGTACTTCCTGCCGAAGACACGACCACACGGCTCGAGCAGACACCGGGCTTCGAGGGCGGCCAGCGAGACTTCGCAGGAGAAGAAGCCAGCTTCCCTAGTGGTGACCAACGCAGAACGCAAAACGTAAAAGTGGTCGAAGAGACTGACCCGGACAGGATTGACCCGAAGAAGAGCGAACCTGGTGTTGAGACTGAGGAAGAGCAGCGATTGGAGTCTCAGAGTCGGAAGTACAAGACCGACAAAGAAAAGAAAGACGCCGCGAAGATACACCGCGACGAGCGCGAGGCCAAGCATTCTGAGGGATTGAAACTGACGCGTAAGATCATGGGCCGTAAGGGAATTTTGTCGGTAATGATCAGCGATCGGATTGATCCTGATGGGTCGACTGCGAAGGCCGTCAAGAGCATCGTCGGCTTCGTACAAAAAACACTCGGCATGGGCAACCCTGTTGTGGTTATTGACGACACCGGTCTTGCTAACCTGATCGAGACCGGCTTGGTGAACGATCCTATTTTCCAAGAGACGCTCGACGACAAGAACGTCGACGCGCGGAACATCCGACTCAATGATGTCTCGTACATCTATCTGTCGGATAAGATTCTGGGAGATCCATCTCTCACGACCACAGCGCTGGCCCATGAGCTTGGACATCAGTTGTACCGCACTGTGTGGACTCAGCTGACCAGCAACGCCAAGCTTCGCATGTACAACGCCTTCCGGAAGTCTCAAGGCAAGCGGCCGCTCAAGAAATTCCCGACCACTAAGCCGAAGTTTACGTTCAAGAAGATGACCGATAAGCAGCTGGCGGATGCTAAGAAGCGTCTGGCGAAGATGAAGGAGAAGCAATCTAAGCTTGGTCAAACCAACCAATCGCGTGCGCTCAACGACGACATCAACATGGCTGAAGTCAATATCGCTGAGAACGAATTCGCGAGGAGAGAAGTAGCAGAAGACGAAGCCATCTTGAAGGATCCAGAGTTCAACGAGTGGATGGCTGACCAACTTGCCGCATGGACCGTGTCACGTAAAGGCCCACGCAACCAAGTTGAAGCTTTCTTCCACGACGTCGGATCCAAGATACGCCGCTTGTACGACTTCGTTGCGGGCAACAAGCGCTTCAAACTCAATGAGACATTCGCTGAGTTCACAGATGCACTACACGCACGCGCAGCGAATGCAGCATCGCCTAACGCTAACCCGTTGGTTGATGAGCTGCTGCAGAAATGGTTCACTAACGAAGGCATGACCGGCTATACATTCTGGCCGGATATATCCGTGGATAACATGGAGGTGCCACCGACGCCACGACTGGCGGTCCAGCGATACAACAAGCTGATGAAACAGTTTGCGGACAAGTACCCGGCGATCGCTAAGCGTGCGAAGACCACTCAGATATGGCTGCAGAAAGCATACGATCTCGTAGCCTCACCAGCGACGAGTGTGATGCGCCGTATCGGTGAGACAGTACCGATCGCAAATGAGCTGGTCGCTATCTTCGGCCGCGGCGAGATGGGAGTCAAGAAAGCAGCGTCCAACTTCCACCAGCGCTCACGACGGTTCAAGGGTCAGTTCCTCGAAGTGACTTACAAGAAGATACTCTTAGCGATTGACAAGCAGGTCGCTAACGAGATCAAGACGGGCACTAAGGTCTTCAACACGACGAAAGAGGAACAGGCTTATATACAGAAGCGCACGCAGCAGATTAAGCAAAAGCTGGTCAAGTCGCTGCGTAGTAAGGAAGGCGTGGCTAACAAAGACGCCACGTTCACGAAGCATGAGCAAGCGGTACGCGATCTGTTCGACGAGATGCATGAGTACGCAGTCGATAACGGTCTGCCAGTGCGACACATCGTGAATTACTTCCCGAAAAAGTACTCGCGCCAGCTGTGGGTCGACAACAAGCAACGTATCCTTGATCACTTGATGGACCCTGGCAATGGCCAGAAGGGGATGACACTCAAACAAGCACGTATTCATTACGACGCGATCACAGATCCATCTGCGAAGGATGGGCGTGCTACGGTTGACGGTGTTCGTACGCCAGCGTTTGACGCCATGAATTCCCGTACGCAGAATGATCCGTTCTTCGACGAGTTCCTTGATGACAACATCGATGGAATCGTGAGCGACTACGTCGGAGCACTCGTGGATCGCGTTGAGTTCAACCGCGTTCTCGGTGAGGATGCGCCGGCTGATGTCAACTTCACGCAGGAGCAACTGATCAAGAAGGGTCTCTGGGATCCGAAGAAGAAGTGGAACGCGATGCTCGCCCAAGCCAAGAAGGAAGGCGCGACTGACGAGCAGCTGAAACAGATGGAAGCCTACGTAGAGGTCAACCTCGGCACCTACGGTAAGGGTCACGATCTGGCAAGCCCCGGGGCTCGCAAAGTGATGGCGAACATGATCGCCTACCAGAACATGCGCGTCCTGCTTTACACAGTTTTCGCTTCGTTGCCTGACGCTGGAGGTATCATCGTCAGAGCCGGGGTGAAGAACGGCGCAATGGGCATAGCGTTCAAAGCGATGAAGAACCACATCCGCGAAGCCGGCAAGACTGAGTCTGGGCTGGCTGATATGGCGCGCGCACTCGGAGAAATCTCCTCAGTGATGAACGATCACATCATGACTGAGTTCACAGACAACAACTTCATGTCGCCGGCGATGAGGAAGGCGAACGACGCCTACTTCAAATACACCGGGTTGAACTGGTACACCGACTTCACACGTAAGCTCTCCTTGGCAGTAGGCATTGACGTCATACTCCATCAAGCAGAGATGGCGGTACCAGGGCGTACGACCGAGAAGGGCATGTTCGAAGCACAGGCGATGTTGGCCGAGCTTGGTATTACCGAAGCAATGGTCACTGAATGGAACGAGAGCGGACGCCCCGTTTACGGATCCATCGGTTACGACGAAAAGAACCCGGCTCACTCCAAGGTAGCGGAAGCGCTTAACCAGTGGGTGAGCGAATCAATCATGCGTCCGGACGCGTCACAGCGCCCGATCCTGTCGTCACACCCAGCGATGCAACTCGTCTATCACCTCAAGACGTTCACCTACAGCATCCAGAACACAGTGCTGCGACGCATAGCGTTCAACTACAACGAGGCGAACGGCGTAAACGAGACGGCACAGGCCCTCGTTGTCCCGGTCGTTATGATGATGGCGCTGACTGCGATCGGGCTGGAACTCCGTGAGCTCGTCAAGTACTTCGGCTCCAACCGTCAGCCGCCGACTGACCGTATGGATGGGATGGAATATGTCACTGAGCTGTGGACGCGCGCGGGTCTCAACGGAGTAACGCAGCTTGCTTGGGACTTCGAAGATGCAGAGTCCAAGGGACGTAATGCATTCGCCGGTGCCAGTGGCCCGACGTTCTCGCAGCTCGCAGAATTCTACAGCAAGCCAATGACACAGACTCTTCCGAAGACGCTCCCTGTCGTTGGCCAGCTACAAGGTGGACGCGATCTCGTACGTAAAGGGATCAGCCCGACTGCACGCAAGCGCCGCAAAGCAGCTAAGATCAGAGAGGACATGGCCAGTGGGGAGAAGATCCCGTACCTGATCATGGGTGACGGTATCGCGACGAGCGTTACCTACGGCGACAAGAAGTTCCAAAAGATGTACGAGGGCATGACTAGCCCGCTGAAAGATGGTGGAGGGTTCATGCGCGTGCGACCGACCCATCCGCTAGTGCGTAGAGATCTCAAGGAAGACCCTGATGATCTCAAGTTCCGGGAGAAGATAAAGTTTTCCGTGGCTGATGACATCGAGAATAGAACGATAACCATTGCGCCTAATAATTCAGTTGCAGCCCAATGAGCATCTCGAGACAATTACGCAATTACGTTACCACAAAACAAGGACAATCTTCGTGCCCGATAAAAAGGACGATCTTGAAACCCAAAGCTGCAGAGAAAGACTCGCCCGGATGGAGCAGAAGCTTGATGACCACGTTGAGACAGAGGAAGCTACTCTCGACGGAGTGGTCCGAAAACTGGACCGGATCGAGCTTGAGCTTTCGCGCTATCGAGGTTTTATTGGCGGTATACTGCTCATGGTTACTGCTGTCGTGAGCTTCTTCAAGCTCTTTGGTGCCAGCATCCTAGCCTTCTTCGATAAGTAATTGCAGCCCCGCGTTCAATGCGGGATAATCAACTGACTCCCCATTTTGGGGCATTTACCAAGGACAGAAAAATGAGTGGAGAATTAATCTCAACCCTCGGCGGCAAGATTCCGCAGCGAGCTCTCAGGCACCTGGATCAGTTGCCGTATGTGGTCAACTACCAGTCTCTGACAGTTGTTGACTTCGGTAATACGGGCGATACGGAAGGTTTCGTATTCGCAACGCCTGCGACCAAACGCGGCAAGCCAATTCAGGTCGACTTGTATGACAACGCTGAAGCTTTCGGTGGTGGTACGAGTGCTGCTCGTGTTGATATCGGCGACGGCTCAGATGCTGACGAGTTTGCTTATACCGATGGCGCAGCTGCATCCGCGGTGGCCCAAGTGTTCTGCGTGGCCGACGGTACGTTGAATATCGGCGACACAGAAATCATCCAGCCCGGCGATCAGGTGACAGTCACTTGCGTTGACGCAACTGGAACTAGCCTCGCTGGACAAGCGGCTGTAGGCGTCACCGTACTCTACTTCGAATAGGGTCCATGGACCTTGAGGTCCTACGCTACAGTTCTGGGAAGGAGACCACTCTTGGTCTCCTCTCCATTGTCTCTGTACCCGAAGTTCCTGCCTTCCTCTGCTACACGCTAGAGGACCAGTACCAAACCAACAAAGTCAGCGGCGAGACCCGTATCCCGGAAGGGTGCTACGAGGTCACGCTGCGTACTGTGGGTGGCAAGCACGCGGCATATGCTGCTCGCTATCCTGACATGCACCATGGTATGCTTTGGGTACGGAATGTGCCCGGGTTCGAGTACATCCTGATCCACGTCGGCAACACTGACGACGACACGGAAGGCTGCTTACTCCTCGGAGACACAGCCTCCCAGAACATCGGTCAGGAAGGCTCGATCGGAGCATCCCGCAAGGCATACGAACGCGTTTACCCAATCATTGCCGGCCGGATCGGAGCTGGTGAGCGGGTCTATATCACTTACATCGATCACGGATAGTAAAATGGCTGAGAAAGACGAAGACGGCAACATCATAACCAGCACCGCTACGAACATTCAGTCCGGCGTTGCTGCAGTCGCGGCTCAAGACGCAGCGGATGATGCTGCAGCGGCCGAGCGCAGAAGGAGAAAGAAAAAGAAGAAGGTCGTGAAGAAGCCTGTTGAGAAAGCCGGCTTAGGCGAAAGAGACGACAAATCTATCAACATAAGCATAGAGAAGGTCAGGAAGCAGCTGGCCACGGCGGGCAAGAACAAAAATCTGGCGCAAGCGCGGACTCTGTCTGGTCGCCTCCAAGCGCTGATAGCCCTACGAAATTCGGACGCGTAATGCTCTCCAAGGAGAAACTCAACAGCCGCAAGTTCACGCTCGCAGTGGGTTTCTTCATCGTGTCCAGCGTCTTGCTCGCTCTTGGTTTGATCGAAGCTGAGCACTGGGTAACTGTGACGATCACACTTGGTGGTGCCTACATGGCTACCCAAGCATACGTGGACAAAGGCTAATGCCTAACGTAGGCCTGATAGGCGCGATGGATCGCATGGTTCGCGAGAAAGACGAGAGCACACGCAGCGAGCGCGCGAGTGAAAGGGGTCTGACCAAGGCTGACATACTAGAATCTTTCAGGGGCCTGAGTCTCGAAGATCTTCAAGACTTACCGCCGGAGCAGCGCGACACCATATTGAAGACGCAGTTTATGAACGCGCCTTTCCTGCGCTTAACGAGAGGAATGACTCCTGCAAAACTGGCGAGCAACATTGCCAGAGTAGCAGTGGGCACGTCGAAGGCGAGCTCAGTAACAAACAAAGAGTTCGATGCGTTCAAGACGATCGCTGAGCAAGCGGCCAAGAAAGCAGCTGCAGAGCAAGCAGCGCAGAACGCGGCGCTCAAGGACGTTGCAGCCCATGTCGTGAACAGAGTAGGGCGCGCAGCCATTACACGCAGCACGAACGACAAACGATTTGACCGTAACAGCGAGGGCCTGCTCGAGCGCAAATTCAGTGATGTGGTAGCAGACCAAGTTATCCCCGGGATTACTTCGAACGAAGGACTGCTGCAGAGGAAACTCACACAAGCGAAAGAGGGGCTTGGAATAAAATGAACTTCATAATTACATGGGCACTCAAGACGGTACTTGGTCGCTACGTAACTGTGGGCTTAGTCGCTGTGTTACTCGGTGGTGGAGCCCTGTACTGGCATAATTTCAAAGAGGATCTGAGGGATGAGGGGGCAGAGGAATGCATTCAACTGGTGAACGAGGAGACCCATCAGATACTGGTGGAGGCGCTTGCTGCGGAGAAGGCACTTGCGACGACGCTGCGTGCGAGGATAGCCAGAGATGCAGTTGTGAATGCAGAAGCGAGGGAGCGACACAGCGCCCTAGAGACACAGGTTGGCGATCTGGAAAGAGCGATGGCCGAACAAGCAAGGACGGATAATGAATACAAAGAATGGAGTGATACTCCTCTGCCTAGTGGTGTTGCTGAGCGCTTGCAAAAGCAGTCCGGAGATAATCCGGGTTCCGGTAACGAAGACGGTAATTGAAAAAGTCACCGTCCCGGCCGAGCTACTTGAGCCTTGCCGGGAGCCTGACTTGGGTTCACTCGTCACCACGGGGGATCTCGAGAGAGTTGCCGGAGAGGCAATCGCATCTCTGTCATCGTGCAATACGGACAAGGTACGAATCAGAGAATGGCAGGAGACAGACTGATGGCCAAGAATAGTCAGATACACATAGGACTCAACCAGATTGCGCAGAGCAATCTCCCGAAAAGTCTGCGCCCGTTTGCGCGTAGCAATAAAGACGCGCTTAAGCTCTCCGCAGCTGGCGCTCGAAACCTCATTCAGGGTACTATCAAGGCGAACAGGAAAAAGCGAAAGAAGCAAAAGAAATGACGACGATTGTCGTTGACCAGGAAATGGGATACATGGCAGCCGACCGCCGTGTTACCTCGAACGATGGGGAGGTCATTATGACTTGCCCGACAAAAATTGAACGGGTTGACATAGGAGGTGACAAATACTTGATAGGTATCTCGGGTCACGAAGGCCCGGGATACCGCTTCCTAGACTGGTTCACCGACGGTGATTGGGACGAGCCATTAGACCCAATGGAAAACCTCGAGGACGAGCACGATTTCTCAGTGCTCATGCTCTCTGAGCACAACGGGATAGAGCTGGTCGACCGCTTCATGCGCCCATACCCAATACATGTTCGCTGGTACGGCATCGGCTCTGGCGGTCTCATAGCTTGGTCAGTTTTGATGGCCGGCTGTGGAATCAAGAAGGCCATGAGCACTGCACTCGAGATGGATGGCGGCTCTGGTGGTGGATTCGAAGTGGTATACTTGGACGACACAGTCGAAGTATATGAATAGCAGCCCCTAGGGGCGCAGGGTAGAATAGGCAGATGAGAATCAATTGGAACCTAATTTCCCTCTGGAGTGTTGTATCCGTTACGGCTACTGCAAGCCTTTGGTTGTTTACGAACATCGCATGGGCGTCTGACGTCGAGCGCCTCGAGGCCAGGATGATCAAATCAGACCTCCGTGATCTGCGCAAGGACGAGAAGGAAGCAGAGACCAATGAGGGCAAAGTGCTCCTCAGTGAAGACATCGAAGACGCGATAGACGATCTCTGTCGCATTGAACCCGAAGACAGGGAGTGTAAAAAGTAATGCAAGTACTCACTTTAGCAGACGCAGTTGTCGCTGACACGAACACTGACTATGAGCTGCCGGCCACGTCGTATGACGTCCACGCGGAAGCGTTCCTGCAAGTCGAGATCTCAGGTACGTTCACCGTACAGATCCTCGGCAAGCTACACGCTGACGCCAGCTACGTCGAACTCGTCGCAGCTGCGACCGCCAACTACATTCAGCCAGTTGCGCTTATGCCGTACATTCGCATAACCACGTCTGGCGGAGCGTCGACACCGATCGCTAGCGTTTACGCTATGATCGGCAAGTCACCGCGGGTCTAACAGCATGGGAGTGGCGCTGCTTCGCCCATTGCTTCGCGACCTGATACGGGAGCCCCTCCGGGAGCTCACCCGCGATGTGATTGGCGGCGGCGTAGACAACTTGCTGGTCAGCGATACCGGTGACCACTATTTGATTGACGACACGAACACGGATGTTCGAAAGGTACAGGACTAAACCATGGCTGACTCAACCCTAGCAGGACTTGTTGCAGTAACTACACC
>Ga0255055_10000121_pt1 | contig 56929 bp, 51 predicted proteins | sample JV7_2_27_MG_FD_188633 | JGI IMG/M metagenome (GOLD analysis project Ga0255055, IMG submission 188633) | Seawater microbial communities from Jervis Inlet, British Columbia, Canada - JV7_2_27 | ecosystem: Environmental > Aquatic > Marine > Inlet | place: Canada: British Columbia | collected... | reverse complement strand
CAGCAGCGACTCGCCGCTGATGCACAATATCGACCGGGGTCACGGTGATGGCCTCCTGTAGTCGCGAAACCACAGGATCCATCACCGGACCCCCAAACAAGTGGAACCTCAACTCGTGGCCCGTGAGCCCTAGAGGGGATACCTCCCGGGGCGGCTGTCGTTGTCGGCGCCCCATTCGCATGAACATATGAGCAGCTATTCATATATAGTGAAGGGGTGGCGACCGAAACAGCCAGAAGCCCGCATCCCTCCGATGGAGAACATCTGCTGAGCCCGGAGGCCGCCGCTGAGGTCGCCCAGGGGTTCAAGCTGCTGGCCGATCCCAACCGCCTCCAGATGATCTACACCCTGCTCGAGGTTGGAGAGCTTCGCGTCGGCGACCTTGCCGATCTCGTCGAAGCATCGGACTCGGCGACGAGCCACCAGCTTCGCCAGCTTCGCCTTGCCGGGTTGGTCCGTACCAGAAAGCAGGGTCGCGAGGTGTTCTACCGGGTGGCCGACAGCCACATCCGTCTGCTCCTCGACGTCGCCGTCGAGCACTATCTCCACGACCACCCGACCCACCCATGAGCGAGGCCCATCCCGAACTCGCCAGCGCCGGTCGTCGTCACCGGCGGCCGCTCACGATCGCGTTCGTGCTGGTGCTCGGGTTCATGGTCGTCGAGGTGGCCACCGCGTTCTGGACCGGTTCGCTCGCATTGCTCTCCGACGCAGGGCACATGGCCACCGACGCCATCGGCCTCGGGATGGCGCTGGCAGCAATCGTCGTAGCCGAAAAGTCTTCCACCGAGGGAACACGCACCTACGGCCTCTACCGGCTCGAGATCCTCGCCGCGCTCGCCAACGCCATCTTGCTGCTCGTGGTCGCTCTCTACGTCCTCTATGAGGCAATCGTCCGCCTGCAAGATCCCCCCGAGATCCTGGCCGGCCCAATGCTCGTCGTGGCGGTCGCCGGCTTGGTAGTGAACGTCATCTCGTGGCGGCTGCTGCGCCCGGGCGCCGCCGAATCGATCAACGTCCGGGGCGCCTACCTCGAGGTGATCGCCGATCTCATCGGCTCCGTGGGCGTCATCGCTGCCGCGTTGCTCGTGGGACTCACGGGCTGGACCTATGCCGATCCGTTGTTCGCCGCCGCCATCGGCCTCTTCATCTTGCCCCGCGCCTGGCAGTTGGCTCGCCAGGCCCTCCACATCCTCGTCCAGGCCGCCCCGACCGACCTCGATCTCGAGAAGCTCCACGCCGACCTCCAGGCGATACCCGACGTCCTGGATGTCCACGACCTCCACGTCTGGACTCTCACGTCAGACATGGACGTGGCGACCGTCCACCTCATGACCGCTGAGGACACCGATCCCCACCCCGTCCTCGACGAGGCACGGGCACTGCTACGGGACCGCTACGGCATCACGCATGCCACGCTCCAGGTCGAGCCCGAGACCCATCACGGCTGCGCGGAGGTCAACTGGTGAACCCGCCCGCCTCACTCGATGCTGAGGTCCACCCGGCGGAGTAGTTGGGCATTGACGGCGACGACGATGGTGCTGATCGACATCAACGCTGCTCCCACTGCAGGCGGCATCAAGAGGCCCCACGGGGCGAGGATTCCCGCGGCGAGGGGAATCATGACGATGTTGTAGCCGGCGCCCCACCAGATGTTTTGCACCTGCTTCCGATAGGCGGCGGCGCTGAGCTTGAGGATGCGGGGGATGTCGAGCGGGTTGCTCTTCACCAGGATCAGACCCGCCGATTCAACGGCGACGTCGGTGCCGCTACCGATGGCGATACCGATATCGGCGCGAGCCAGCGCCGGGGCGTCGTTGACCCCATCGCCGACCATCCCCACCATCAGGCCTCGCTCCTGCAGCTCGATCACGTATGCGTCCTTGTCGGCCGGCAGCACTTCGGCGGCGAACTCATCGATGCCGACCTCGTCGGCTACGGCCTCGGCCACGTCGCGGCTGTCGCCGGTGAGCATGGCGACTTGGACGTCCATGTCGTGGAGCGCTCGCACTGCGATGCGACTCTCGGGACGGATGACATCGGCGAGAGCGAAGGCGCCCACCGGGCGGCGATCGACCACGAGATAGATCACCGACTCGCCTCGCATGCCGGCTTCGCCGGCGAAGCCGGCGAGGTCTGGAGGGAGTTCGATGCCGAGCGACTCGAGCAACCGCGGTCCGCCGACGTGGGCCGTCTCGCCACCGATCGATGCCTCGACGCCGCGTCCCTTGAGGATCCCGAAACTGGCCACGGCGGGCTGCGTCAGCCTGCGGTCCTCGGCCGCCTGCCTGACGGCCCTTGCCATCAGGTGCTCCGAGTCTCCCTCCACGGCGGCTGCCATGGCCAGGGCAGCGTCGCCCTCGACACCGTCGACGGTGATGAGGCTGGTGACGCCGATTCTCCCCTCGGTGAGGGTTCCCGTCTTGTCGACGACGATGATGTTCAGGTCCTTGGCGGTGTCGATAGCCTCACGCTGGCGAATCAGGGTTCCGTTCTGTGCCGCGATATCCGTCGTGTTGGCCACAACGAGCGGGATGGCGAGTCCGAGTGCGTGGGGACAGGCGATGACGAGCACGGTCACCACCCGGGCGATCGTCTCCTGCTCCGCCCCGCCGAAATAGATAGTCCAGGCCACCGCGGTGACTGCCGCCGCAACGACCGCCGCATAGAAGAGAAACGAGGCTGCCCGGTCGGCGAGAAGCTGGGTGTTCGACTTGCTCGCCTCTGCCTCGGCTACGAGCCGGACGATCCCGGCGAGGGCCGTATTCTCGCCGGCCGCGGTCACCTCGGCCCGCAAGGCGCCGTTGCCGCCGTTGACGGTCCCGGCGATCACCTCGTCTCCGGGTCCCTTGTCGACCGGACGGGACTCTCCCGTGATCATGGCCTCGTTCAGCTCGGAGGTTCCCTCCACCACGATGCCGTCTGCGGGGACACTGGCCCCGGGTCGGACCAGGACGACATCGCCGGTCTGCAGCTCCCCGGCAGGGCGCTGCTCGACCGCGCCGTCCTCGAGGACCACATCGGCTATATCGGGCATGAGCTTGGCCAGTGCACCGAGCGCACCCGATGCCTGGCGCACGCTGCGCAACTCCATCCAGTGGCCGAGCAACATGACGTCGATCAGGGTCACCAGCTCCCAGAAGAAGTCGTCGCCGAGGTCCCACACCAGGGTCGCCATAGAGAACACGTAGGCCACTGTGATGGCCAGGGAGATGAGCGTCATCATGCCCGGTCGCCGAACTCGCAGCTCCCATCCGGACATGCGAAGGAATGGGAGGCCGCCATAGAAGAAGATGACCGACGCGAGCACAGGAACGATCAGGTCGCTTCCCGGAAATTCCGGAGCCGTATAGTTGAACCATCCCTGGATCGTCGGGCTCCAGATGAGGACAGGCAAACTCAAGACGAGGTTGACCCAGAAGCGCTGGCGGAACATCTGCTCGTGGTCGGTGTGATCGTGGTGCCCACCGGGCTCGTAGTCACCGTCTCCGACTCCGTGCTCATGCCCGACGTGCTCGTACTCGGCGACCGCGACGACCTCGTCCTCCGCGTGGGTCGTCACGCCACGGATATCAGGCTCGAGTGTGCACAGCCGGCAGCAGGTGCAGTGGCCGACGTCGGACATGGGAGTGACCGTAGCGGCAGGTTCCGCCGCTCGGCTCAAGTCCCGGTGCTCGCTCAGCACACCGCCCGCACGGTGGGATAGGGGTTGACCCAGACGCCCGGGTTTGGCCCCATCCCGAGGTGGAGCACATTCGCCGTGGCGTTGCCGGTGCTGCCGACGAACCCGATGAGCTGGCCCTTGTCGACCCGTTGCCCATCCCCCAGTCCACCTGGATAACCGCTGAGGTGCGCGTAGTAGTAGAAGTTCCCATCGTCGGCATAGAGGTACACCTGTCTTCCACCGAGCGAACTCCATCCGAGCCGGATCGTCCCCGAGTTCATCGCCACCAGGTTCGTCCCGTACGCAGCAGCCATGTCGGTGCCCTTGTGGGTCCGCCCACCCGATCGAGGCGCCCCCCAGGTATCGACGAAGTAGGTGTTGCCCGCCACCGGGCAGACGACACCGGCGGTGGCGCTCGGTGGCAACCCCGCCGAACCCGAAGACGTTCTGGACGAGCCCGATCCGGCGTTCGCCGCAGCGGCGGCGGCTGCCCTCCGTCGGGCAGCTTGCGCTTCAGCCTGCCTGCGGAGCTCGGCCTTGTATTCCTCGACGACCTCGTGGTATTCGCTCTCCGCTGCCGCGAATACCTCGTCGGCGTGCAGGCGGGCATGCTCGAGCGCTTCGGTCTTGGCCTGCTGATCGAGAAGCAGCACCTCGATCTTGGCTTCCTCGGCCTCCTTGTCTTCGCGAAGGCGCTCCATCTCGCGGTTCACGGCCGAGAGCCGGCTCAGCTTCGCCAGGTCGATGGCGGTCGCATTCTCGACGAGCACCTGCGTCGCGACGAGGTCCTGCAGGTTCGTGACCGTCATCGCTGCCGTGATCAACCCGGTGCCGGCGTTCACGTAGGCCTCGATGACGATCTCTCTCGCAATCGCCTCGAGATCGGTGACATCGTCCTCGTGGTCGGAGATCCTGCTCTCGAGCCGCTCGATCGTCCCATTGAGTGCGTCCAGTTCTTCGCCGATCGCCTCGAGCTCTGCAATGGCGACGCCGACCGCTTCATTGGCATCGACGAGGTCCTGGTAGGCATGTTGACGCCGTTCATCGGCGCTCTCGACATCATCCTTGGTCTGTGCGATTGCCGGGATCGCCATAGCGACGCCGAGCACAGCGAGAAGGAACACACCGAGGACGCGACTGCCGCCGACTGCCGGAAGATCGCGGCGAACAGGGGTCACGCGTTGCTATCGCCCGAATCGGGAGAGGACACCGTCATCAGCGGAGGGGGTCCCGACGCCACCCTGGCACGAGGCCCGTGGCTCGGGAGCAGAATGGGAGCTCTCGAACTCGTTGACGAACTGCTCGAGCCGCTGATCGCCGGCATCGTCCAGCTCGAGCTGATTCGCCCACGCGGTCACCATGATCGGAGTGGCCTGATCCGGTACCGGGCTGACCAACACCTTGTCTCCCCGGCGCGTGAAGTCACGCAGCTTGTCGATCTGATTGCCGGCCACGTCCGGCACGTATGTGATCCAAACGGTTCCGTGTTCCAGCGAGTGCACCGCGTTCTCGGTGCGAACGGGTGTGTCGTAGAAACCGCAGTTCTGCCATACCGGGTCGTGTGGGCCGCCGGCAGGCACATCACCCTCGGGGTGGATGTCGCCGGTGACGTGCTGTGGTGCAGCGACGGCCAACGTCTCGGTTCCCTCGGGTACACCACTGGGCGGCGGCTTGGAGAAGATGACGATGGCGACGAGTGCCAGCACGACGCCGGCACCGCCCGCAATGGCAAACCGCCGCCCCCAGGGAGAGGGCTTGCTCTGTGCCGGGCTCGGTTGCTTCTTGTAACCGCTCGTCTTCTTGCTCATCGGCGCTGCTCCAATGGGGATGTCTGCTGATCGGGATGGTACGAGATTCACGAATATGGCGGTCGCATCGACCGATACGCTTCTCGACATGGCCGAGCACGGATGTGCCCGACGGAGATCGATGAGACGGTGCCTGGTGGCGATCACCATCGCCCTGGGGGTGCTGGCGGCAGCATGCTCTCAATCGGGGGACGACGCCACGGCCGGCATCCCGGCTCAGGACCCCGATCTCGTCGCCAGCGGTGAGGTGCTGTACCAGGCGAATTGCGCCTCCTGCCATGGCGAGGACCTCCGCGGCACCGACTTGGGGCCGTCGCACCTCTCGATCGTCTACACGCCCGGCCATCACGGGGATTTCGCCTTCGTGCTCGCCGCCCGCAATGGGGTACGCGCACATCATTGGCCCTTCGGCGACATGGAACCGGTCCCCGGTCTCAGCGACGAGGACCTCGAAGCAATCGTCGCCTATGTGCGGGATCAGCAACGCATCCATGGCTTCGAGCCGTACCCACCATGACGTAGACACGACCGGCCAGGAGCCATGAAAGGATGAACATGCCTGGAGATCTCGTTGTGATAGCCGATGCGTCCGATTTCGGCCACATGTCCGGATTCGGCTGGGGCATGATGGTCTTCTGGACCATCATCGCCGTCGCGATCGTCGCCGGCGCGATCTGGGCCATCGGTCGCAATCAGAGCCCCCCATCGAGCGAACGCGAACTTGCCATGCCGAGCCCCGAACAGGTTCTCGCCGAACGGTTCGCCCGTGGCGAGATCGATGAGGAGGAATATCGGAAGCGACGAGCCGTTCTCCGTTCGGAGAACTGACGAGACCACGGAGGAGGTTACGTGGCCAAGAAGCGGAATTCCGCCAAGAAGCCCGCCGATACGCAGAAGCAAGCCGAGAAGCGGGCACGGCGCGAGGAACGCAGGGCTGCCGAGGCCAAGGCGAAACAGACCGCGACACGCAACCGCCGCGTCAAGGCCGCGCTCGCAACCGTGATCGGCGTCGCGGTCGTCGGAGCCCTTGGTTTCGTCGTCTTCCGCAAGGTCGTACCGCCGGAGTTGCCGGGCGTCGCCAAGCCCGCCAGCGAGGGTCGGCCGCATCTCGAATCGGGCCAAACGATCGCCTACGCCACGGCGACCCCGACGAGCGGGAGCCACAGCCCCGGCTCGGCGCGGTGCGGCATCTACAACCAGCAACTCCCTCTCGAGGCCGCGGTCCATGCCCTCGAACACGGCACCGTGGTGATCTGGTACCAGCCCGAACTGAGCGACGACGTCGCCCCCGCCCTCCGCGAGATCGTGAACCGACACGACGACCACGTGATCCTCTCGCCCAATGGTCAACTGACCGATCCCATCGTGGTCACGGCGTGGAATCGGCTCAAGGCCTACCAGGACGTGGACCCCGAGATCGAGGACTTCATCACGACGTACCGTCTCCGCGCGCCGGAGGACGTTGCCTGCGACTATTAGGAGTCTGACGACAACCGAAGCAGCAGACCCCTGTTTTGGCGTAACTGGACACGGATATTCGTGTCCAGTTACGCCAAAACAGGGGCTTTCTACGCGGTTTCGAGCAGGAGGGCCGTGCCGAGTCCGGATCCGGCCGGGATGGTCGCCCCTCCGAAGGACAGGTCACGTTGCTTCAGGGCGTTGGCGAGGTGGAGGGAGATCCTCAGGCCGGACATGCCGACGGGATGACCGAGGCCTACGGAACCGCCGTCGACGTTCAAGCGCTCGCGGTCCCAGCCGCCCATCTCCTCACAGGCAAGGAGTTGCACGGCGAAACCTTCGTTGCACTCAATGAGATCGAGGTCGGCGACGGTCTTGTAGGCCCCGGCAAGCGCCGCGTTCAGCGCGTCGACGCACGAGTAGCCCATGAGGTTGGGGTCGCAGCCGACCATGGCGGTCCCCTCGGTCACGATGCGCGCCAAGGGCTCCAGATCGTATCGATTCAAAGCATCGGCGCCGGCGATGATCGCCGCTGCCGCCCCATCGTTGAGACTGGCAGCGTTGCCGGCGGTGATGACACCATCGGGGCGGACGGAGGGGAGTTTGGCCAGGGTCTCGACCGTCGAGCCCGCTCGCGGGTTCTCGTCGACCGCGAAAACCACGGGGCCGTTCTTCGAGGGGATCTCGATCGGCACGATCTCGTCGGCGAAGCGGCCGGCGGCGATGGCGGCGAGAGCCCGCTCGTGCGAGACGATGGCGTATTCGTCCATTTGGCGCCTGGCGACCCCATCGACCGCGGCGTGGTTCTCGGCAACGTCGATCATGTCCTTGGGGTGTCCCCACATGCCTGATCCGGCGAGCGTGCACTCCCGCAGGGTGTCGAGAAACGTCCCGCTTCCCATGCGGTGGCCCCACCGCGACCCCGGGACCATGTGTGGGGCGTTGCTCATGGACTCGAGTCCGAGCACCATCACCACGTCGGCAGCACCAACGGCGATCTGGTAGCTCGCCTGGAGGAGGGCGGCCATCGAAGAGCAGCACTGCATGTTGATCGTGTAGGCGGGCACGCGGTCCGGTACGCCGATTCGCATTCCGACGATGCGCGCCGGGTTCGACTCGGTCATGTCCTGGAGGACCATGCCGGCGACGACGAGATCGAGCGCATCAGGATCCAGGTTCAACCGATCGAGCAAGGCAGCAGCCACCGTCGAGCCGAACTCGGTGGCTCGCAGCGGTTTCAAGGAACCCCCGAACTTGCCGATCGGGCTCCGAACACCGTCGACGAGGAAGACTTCTCGGGACATGGTGTGCTCCTGGTTGCGGGCGATGGCGGGCGATGTTTACAATAACTGACGTTCGTTAGGTAGGCAACCGAGATCCCGGAGGAGGCAAGGCGGTGTTCAATGAGGAGACGCTCGCCCGTTCGAGAGAGCTCGGCAAGGCCTGGCATGCGCAGTACGGCAAGCTCGTCGAAAAGTTCGGTGATTCCGCTCCCGAGCGATCGAAGAGCCCGGCAACACACTCAGGCCTCCCTCTCAAGCCGGCGTACTTCCCCCATGACATCGCCGACCTCGACGACGACCTGATCGGCGCTCCCGGGGCGTATCCGTTCACCCGCGGCAACCTCGCCGCGCAGTATCAGCTCATGCACTGGGCCAACCAACCCGTGATCGGATACGGCCTTCCCGAGGACACCCGCAACCGAATGGACGCCCTCGCCGAGCAGGGCATGATCGGCTACTTCGGCCAGCGGTTCTACAACCTCGTCTACGACCTCGTCTCCCACGAGGGCCTGGACCCCGACCATCCCGCGGCGCGAGGAAGGGTCGGCCAGTGCGGGATGGGCGTGTACTCGAAGGCCGATATGGATCGACTCTTCGCCGGGATGGACCTGACGCAGATGAACGTCATCCACATCACCTATTACCAGGTGGTGCCGGCGTTCGCCCAGTACATCGCCCTCGCCGAGGACCGCGGCCTGACCCCCGACCAACTCCGCGGCAACTCGATGAACTGGTACCACCAGTCCGCCTATGTCGGCATGAGCGCCTTTCCCCCTCGCCAGGGCCACAAGCTGGCGGTCGAGCTGATCAACTACTGCGCCGAGCACATGCCGCGCTGGAACACGACCAACTTCTTCGGCTACGGGGCGGAGGAGGCGGGAGGCACCGCCGTCGAGGAGATCGGATTGATGCTGGCCTACGGCATCGACCTGGTGCGGGCGTGCATCGCCTCCGGCCTCGAGGCGGACCAGGCGTTGCCCCGCTTCGGGTTCCAGATCGCCCAGGCCAACGACTTCTTCGAGGAGGTCTGCAAGATCCGTGCCCTGCGGCGCATCTGGGCGACGACCATGAAGGAGCGATTCGGGGCGGAGGACCCGCGGTCGATGCACGTGCGGATTCACACCCACACGTCGGGCGTCTCCCTGACGGCGCAGCAGCCACTCGTCAACCTCATCAGGACCACATTGCATGCCTTCGGAGCTGCCCTGTCCGGTGTGCAAGCCATGGAGGTTTCCGCATACGACGAGGCCTTCGCCATCCCGACCGAGGAGGCCGCGACGCTGGCCCTCCGCGTCCAGCAGGTGATCCAGGAGGAGACCAACATCACGTCGGTCTCGGACCCACTCGGCGGGTCGTATTACATCGAATCGCTGACGAACCAGATCGCCGAGGCGGCACTCGCCCTCGTCGACGAGATCGAGGCACAGGGCGGATATGTCGCGGCTCAGGAATCGGGCTGGTTGCGGCGCCGGATCGAGGCCTCGGCCGAACACTGGCGCGAGCTCGTCGATTCGGGCGAACGCACCATGGTGGGCCTGAACAAGTATCAGACCGATGAACCCCCGCCCGGCGAGCTGTTCGCGCTCGACCCGGAGGTCGAGGAGATCGCCGTGAAGCGAATCGAGGAGCTGAGAGCCAACCGGGACAACAGGCGCTGGGAGCAGGCGATGGCGAAGTTCACCGCTGCCGCCGAGGCACTGGCCTCCAAGGACTTCGCCGATCTCGACGGCAGTCTCATCGAAGCCGCCATCGAGGCGGCACGGGCCGACGCCACCACCGGAGAGATGATGGAAGTCTTGAAGGGCGCACTGGGTTGGAGGGCACCGCATGAGTTCTGAGATCGCACCCGGCGCGCCGATCCGGGTTCTCCTCGCCAAGCCGACACACGACTCCCACGACCGGGGGGTTCGCCTCGTCGCCAAGAAGATGCGAGAGGCGGGCTTCGAGGTCATCTTCATCAACTTCCTCATGCCAGACGAGGTGGTACGAGCCGCCGTCGATGAGGACGTCCACGTGGTTGGCATCTCGGCGTCGTCGGGAGGCCACCTCGTCATCTTCGAGGACCTGCTCGCCGGCCTCGCGACCGCGGGCCGCGACGACGTCGTCGTGATCGCCGGTGGGGTGATTCCGCCGGGCGACGAGGCCACGTTGCGGGAGTGGGGCGTAGAAGCGATCTTCGGTCCGGGGACCAACGCCGACCAGGCGATCGAGATGATCAAGCAGCGACTCGCCGCGATCTCCCCATGACCGCTTCCACGATCGGGCCGCGCAAGATCGCCATCCTGGGAGGCGGCGGCGTGATGGGCCACGGCATTGCGCTCGCCTGCCTCCAGCACTCGGACGCGGACGTCTGCATCGTCTCGCGCAGGGAGGAGACGGTCGAGCACGGGATCGGCCTCATCCTCGACGGCAGGTTCGGCCTCGCCCGCGGTGTCGCCAAGGGCCGACTCACCGAAGAACAGGCCGCCGACGCCCGCTCCCGTCTTTCCGGTACCACCAGCTACGAGGAAGCGCTGGCCGGGGCCAACCTCGTCTTCGAAACCGTCCCGGAGGTCGTCGCCATCAAACACGAGGTCCTGCGTCAAGCCGAACGCCTCTCGCCCGAAGGCGCCGTGCTCGCCACGAACACGTCTTCGATCCTGATCGCCGAGCTGGCCGCCCCCCTCGAGGATCCAAGCCTCCTCGTCGGCACACACTGGTTCTTTCCGGCGAACGTCCTTCCGCTCGTCGAGGTAGCCCGCAGCGCCTTCGTCGATGAGGACGCCCTCGAGGGCGTCCTCAGTTACCTGCGAAGCATCGGAAAACGGCCGGTGGTGGTGAACGACTCGCCTGGTTTCTTCATGACCCGCTTCGTCAACAACTACATCGCGGAGGCCATTCGCCTCGTCGAGCTGGGGATCGCCGGGCCAAACGAGGTCGACGAGATGGTCAAGACCGGACTCGGCTGGCCCATGGGCGTGTTCGAGCTTCTCGATGCGTCCAGTTTCGAGGCCTTCTACCACGCTCAGGAGTACCTCCACGAGACGTGTGGCGAGCGCTACGCGGTGCCCCCTCTCGCCCGGCAGGCCTTCAGCGCCGGGTACCTCGGCTCGCCCGACCTCAAGCCGGGCAGCCGGGGAGGGTGGTTCGACTTCCTCGGTGTGGACCGGGCCCAGGACACCGGGTGACCAAACCGACCGCGGCCAATCGACGGGACGAGCTGCTGGCAGCAGCCGCCGCCTGCTTCTTTCGGGAAGGCTACGACGCGGCATCGATGCGCACGATCGCCGACGAGGCCGGGATGCGCACCGCGTCGATCTACTACCACTTCGACAGCAAGGACGACCTGCTGGTGGCGGTGCACGAGGAGGCGCTCCGCCGGATCCGCGAGGCAACACGGGGGGCCCTGCGCGATGTCGAGGGCCCATGGGAACGGCTCGAGGCCGCCGCCGTCGCCCATCTCGAAACCCTCCTCACCGGCGGAGCCTTCATCAAGGCCGTCATGCGCCACGTGCCGAGCAAGGTGGAAGGGCGGAAGCTGATCTTCAAGCTGCGCGACGAATACGAGAACATCTTCACAGACCTCATTGCCGTTCTGGAGTTGCCGCCGGGCACGGATCGCGAGACGTTACGGCTGATGTTGCTGGGAGCCATGAACTGGAGCTTCACGTGGTGGCGTCCCCAGGACGGACCGGAGCCACCCGACCTCGCGTCACGTTTCGTCACCAACCTACGAATCGGCCTCGACATCTCATCGTGATCCGCGGCGCAGACTTCTTCGCTGACGGATTCGCAGCCGGCGACCGCCGGGTTCTCGGACCGGCGATCTCAGCGGTTGAGAACGATCGACCCGACGCCCCCGCCGTGCTGGCAGCCATCCACGGCCGGACCGGCGCAGCCCATGTCGTCGGCGTGACCGGAGCCCCCGGTGTGGGAAAGTCGACGCTCGTCAGTGCCCTCATCGGTGAGTACCGACGGTCCGGACGATCGGTGGCCGTCGTCGCCGTCGACCCGTCGAGCCCGTTCGGCGGCGGAGCGATTCTCGGTGACCGCATCCGCATGTCGGATCACGCCCTGGACCCAGAGGTCTTCGTCCGCTCCGTTGCCTCGAGAGGCCACCTCGGTGGGCTGTCGCGAGCCACGGCCCGCGCCGTCGACGTGCTCGACGGCTTCGGATTCGAGGTCGTGATCGTCGAGACGGTCGGTACCGGACAGGCCGAGATCGACATCATGCACCTCGCCCAGACCGTGATCGTCGTCACCGCACCCGGTTTGGGCGATGAGGTCCAGGCCGTCAAGGCCGGCATCCTGGAGATCGCAGACATCTTCGTCATCAACAAGGCCGATGCACCCGCCGCAGCTCGAGCAGAGCGGATCCTCCACGAGGCGCTCGGCCCTCACGTCGAGGGCGGATGGCGACAACCGATCATCCCGACCGTGGCGACCGAGGGCACGGGCGTCTCGGAGGTCTTCGCCAAAACCCGCCAGCATTGGGACCAACTCAACCCCGGCGATCGCACCCGATCCGCCACCTTGCGCGCCAAGCGCCAGTTGGCCGCTGCGGTCGCCGAACTCGCCTCGGCCAACATCGTTGGCAGCGAGGCGGCCGACGACCTGGCAGAGCAGGTTCTCTCCGGTCGGCTCAGCCTGCAGGCCGCCGCCGAGAAGGCACTCCAGCTCATCTCGACGCCATCCACCGCCGCAACGAAAGGACCTTCGCCGTGACCTCAGACACCATCCTCTTCGACCTCGCCGGCAACGTCGCCACGATCACGATGAACCGCCCCGACGACGCCAACGCGCTCAACCTGGCGATGGCGAGAGACCTTGCCGACATCGCCATCCGCTGTGATGAGGATGCCGCAATCCGGGCGGTGGTCCTCACCGGCGCCGGGAGGTTCTTCAGCGCCGGCGGCGACCTGGCAGGGTTCGCGGCAGCTGGTGAGGACGCCGCTGCCCTCATCAAGGAACTGACCATGTACTTCCATGCCGCTGTGTCGCGGTTCAGCCGCATGGACGCCCCGCTCATCGCTGCTGTGAACGGGATCGCGGCCGGTGCCGGATTCAGCTTCGCCATTTCCTGCGATCTCGTCGTGGCGACAGAGTCCGCCGTCTTCATCTCGGCCTACACAGCAGCCGCACTCTCCCCCGACGGCAGCTCGACGTACTTCCTCCCTCGCCTCGTCGGCATGAAGCGCGCCGCCGAGCTGATGCTCACCAACCGCCGTCTCAGCGCACACGAAGCCCTCGAGTGGGGCATGGTGAACCGGGTCGTCGCCGACGGCACGGCGGTAGCCACCGCCCAGACGATGGCGGAGGAGTTTGCAACAGGTCCCACCCTGGCGTACGGGGCGGTGAAGCGCCTCCTCCACGACACGATGACGTCGTCGCTCGAGACGCAGATGGAATTGGAGGCGAGGACGATCGCAGACATGACCCGTACCGCCGACGGGGCCGAAGGCATCCAGGCATTCCTGCAGAAGCGGGCACCCTACTACCGCGGAGAGTGACGGTCCACTCGAGGGACGAGAGACCTCGCCGCCCGCATTCCATCGCTCCAGTTGATTCAAAAGTGGTTGATATGTAGTCCTCGCGGCGATACGCTGCCGATCATGGTTACTTCAACGACTGTTGAAATGATCTCTCTTGGGCGGAGAGTCGAGCTGTTCAAGGCGCTGGCCGACTCGAGCCGTCTCGAGATCCTCGCCATCCTCGGCCGTGAGACACGGTGCAACTGCCACCTCCAGGACCTCCTCGACCTCGCCCCGAACCTGTTGTCGTACCACCTGAAGGTGTTGCGCCAGGCGGGACTGATCGTCGGAGAGCGCCGTGGGCGATGGATCGACTATTCGGTCGCGCCCGGTGCCTCCGACCTGGTTCGCTCCGCCCTTCCCGTGCTCGATATCGCGTCGACTCCCAACCCGGACCGGGATTACTGATGATCGAGGTGCGCCACGACCCGGCATCCGTTCCGCGACAATCACGATGACGACAGCAGCGGCACCACCGGACGGCAACGTCACCGGCCGCCTCTCCACCCTCGACCGGTTTCTCCCGCTATGGATCTTGGCAGCCATGGGTCTTGGCCTGCTGCTGGGCAGGGCGTTTTCGGGGCTCAACGACACCCTCGACACGATCAAGATCGACACCGTGTCCCTACCCATCGCCCTCGGCCTGTTCGCGATGATGTACCCCGTCCTCGCCAAGGTGAACTACTCCAAGGTCGGCGAGGTGGCCGGAGACCGTCGGATGCTCGGCACGTCGTTGGTGCTGAACTGGGTCGTCGGTCCGCTCGTCATGTTCACGCTTGCGTGGATCTTCCTCCCCGATCTTCCCGCCTACCGCACCGGGCTGATCATCGTCGGACTCGCCCGCTGCATCGCGATGGTCCTCATCTGGAACGACCTGGCGTGCGGCAGCGGCGAAGTCGCTGCGGTGCTCGTCGCCCTCAACTCGCTGTTCCAGGTTCTCGCCTACGCCGTACTCGGTTGGTTCTACCTTCAGGCGCTCCCCGAATGGCTCGGTCTGAGCGAGGGCACCGTCCTCGGTGTCTCGATGTGGGAGATCGCCAAGACCGTGCTCATATTCCTCGGCATTCCGCTGCTCGCCGGCTATCTCACCCGCCTCTGGGGTGTGAGAACCAAGGGCGTCGTCTGGTACGAGACGAAGTTCATCCCCCGGATCTCCCCGATCGCTCTCTACGGACTGCTGTTCACCATCGTCGTGATGTTCGCTCTCCAGGGCGACAGAATCACAGCCCTGCCCTTCGATGTCGTCCGCATCGCCATCCCGTTGCTCACCTACTTCGGGATCATGTGGGGCGTCGCGTTTCTCGTCGGTTACCGCATGCGCTTCCCCTATGCCACAAACACAGCCCTCGCATTCACCGCCGCGGGCAACAACTTCGAACTCGCCATCGCCGTCGCCATCGGCGTCTTCGGCATCGCTTCGAGTGAGGCCCTGGCCACCGTCGTCGGACCCCTCATCGAGGTCCCCGCGCTCGTCGGCCTCGTCTATGTGGCGCTGTGGGCCAAGCGGCGCTTCTATACCCCTGGTGGCATTCCCGGTGCTGCGCCATCGCGAAGAGCGTGACCAGGATCGTCATTGACAATGTCGCGGTTGGCGTCACCTGGTGAGCGATCGCCTCAGAAACGGGCCGTGCCATTGTGGAGTGGCCTCGAAGGCACGGTCACTATGGCGGTGAACGCGATCCCCGAACGCGTCGTGGCCGAGAACCCCTCCCACCGGTGCCCACGAGTACCCCTCCACCGAACATCGAGAGCGCGAGACCGGCAATGGCTAGCGTCGCCGTTTCGATGCCGGTGACGGGGAGATAGCTGCTCGAATCGTGAGCCGACACGACCCGACCAGTCGTGACGCCCGTACCCGTCGCGGTCGCTACGTTCGCATAGTGTTCATCCGGCTCGAGGTCGAGCGCGGTGCCGGTGGCCGTGCACGTCATCGATTCACCGGCCGCGAGTTCCGTTGTGGGGCATTCCACCGTCGGCGACGCAGTGCCGAGCGGCGCCGTCACCGCGTCGGTCACCACGATCCCCACGAGGGTCTCCTCCTCGAGGTTGGTGACCTCATACGTCCAGGTGATCGCATCACCCGCTTCGAGTCGGGGAACGTCCGCGTCGGTCGGATGATCGGCATCCCGGCCGTTGGTATGTTTCTCGATGCCGATCGCGATCTCGTCCGGCTCGGGCGGTGGCCCCGGATTGGTGTACGTGCTGGTAGTGGTCGCCGTCACCGGCAACCCACTCGACAACCCCACCGCAGTCGTCGTCACCTCATTGACATACTCCCCACCACCATCTACACCCCCACCACCACCGAGATCCAAAGCAACCCCCGACGCCTGACACGTCATCGACGCCCCCACCGCCAACTCCAAACCCGGACACGCCACCACCGGCGCCGCCACCCCCACCGGAGCCAACACCGCATCCATCACCACCACATCGACCAAACCCTCATTCCCCACATTGGTGACCTCATACGTCCACGTCACCGCAGCCCCCACCGCCACCAACGCCGCATCGACACCATTCGTCAACTTCACCACACCAACACCAGGAACCGGCGGCGCGACTGCGGCGAAACCGATACACAGCGCATCGACCGAGTTCTTGACCGTCGGATCGCCGAGCTGCGCATGCAGGGCGACCACCGTTCCGGCCGCTTCGGGTACCTCGAGCCGGAAGCGGGTGGTGATGAAGTTCCCGTCGTCTGGGACATCGAGAGTCGGGGGACTCACCACGACCGTCGCCCCAGCAGCGTTCAGCAATGCGAACTTCCACTGCTCGTTGGGCTGGTCCTTACTGAGGCCGTCCCAGGACTCGGCAACGACGTCGTAGACACCGGGTTCCAGCGTGAAGCCGAGATCGAACGGTCCCCGCTCGAGCGAGCTCGACACCACCAGCCGGCGATCGCCTGCCGGGAACTGGAAGACCATGTCGCCGCTGCAGTCACCCACCGGAGTATCGAGCGCCGTGGCCGGGGTCGCCACGACCAACACCGCGACGATCAAGAGCAGAACCGCCGAAGAAACTGCGATCACGCGCGCAGCAATCCACCGAGCCCCACGCGCCGACCTTTGCACCGATTCCCCTCCATACCCTGGTGCCGACATGCCCGAGCGTCCCTGGACCCGAGCTGCTCCTCGCACCTTGGCGCAATAGCTCTCGCTCGTCGTGAGTAGCCGGTGAACTCTTTTACGTGGTAGCACCCCCGCGCGCCCGGCTCATCGCTCACATCGATCCGAGACGCTGTGGACAGACGCTGTGGACAAGAGACACACGAGGGCGCGATCCGTGTTTTCTTCACACACGGCAGCATGCTGAGTAGCTGCGGATGTGGACCCGTGGCGTTACTCAGTTGCTATGGTCGGCCGCCACGGGCAGGCGAGGGGAAATGGACTGGCCGGAGCTGTTGATAGCCGCCGAGAAAGAGCTGATGGCTCGCGTCGCGCCCTCTTCGACCGGCGGCAGCGCCCTCGTCATCGGCCCACCGGGAATCGGAAAGACAACTCTTCTCGGAAGGGCGGCTCGAAATCTCGCAGCCGGTGGCGCGGCGACCCGCTGGCTGGTCGGCTCGGCAAGCGATCGGGGCGCAGCTTTCTCCTCGTTGGGTGGACTCCTCTCCTCTACATCGACGGCCGCCGTGCTTCGCACTTCGGATGTGTACCGGCTGGCGTTCGCCGAGATGGTGGACGCTCCTCTGGGATCAACGATCACCGTGTTCGTGGACGATGCACACCTGATCGACGAGGCGTCCGCGGGCCTCCTCCAGAAACTGGCTTCTGCCGGTGCCATCAAGATCGTTGCAGCTGCTCGCTCACTCGACGACACCGGCCCTGGCATCCACGCGTTGTGGGCCAGCGGTTTGCTCCACCAGGTCAGCCTTGGTCCGCTGGACCGCGGCCAAACCGAGTCGGTCCTCTCCACGGTGCTCGGTCCTCGCGTCCACCCACTCACCAGGGCGGAGCTCTTCACGACCAGCGGCGGCACGCCGCTCCTCCTGCGCGAGATCATTGCCGCTTCGCTCGATTCCGGCCATCTCGAGGAAACGGAGGGATGGTGGCGCCTCCGCACCGGATGGGAGACCTCTACCCGTATCGCAGCAGCAGCGCGATACGTGTTCGGCGACATCGATCCCGCGGCGCTCGAGCCGCTGCAAACCTTGGCGATCACCGGCGCGTTGGAGCTTCCCGCCTTCGAACGCCTCAGCACGGGCAACGATCTCGAGATACTCGAGGCCAGGAATCTGGTGCGTGTGGTCGGCCGGCGCTCTCGAACCACTGTGCGTATCGAACACGCGTTGCTCGACCGCACCCTCCGCGGCATGCTCCCAACCGCCCGGCACCGCCGATTGGCGCAAACTGCCTCTGAGGTCCTCGTGGAATTGGGAGGGCGCCGCTCCACAGACCACGTGCGCATCGCGTCGTGGAGGCTCGAGGCGGGATTGGATGTCGCTCCCACAACAGCGTTGAGAGCCGCCGAGTCCATGTTGGCGGAACTCGACGGTGCCAGCGCGACGGACATGGCATGGACGGCCGTGCACGGTACACCCCAGGAATTCCAAGCCCACATGGTCCTCGCCGAAGCTCACTCTCTCACAGGCCGGGTGGGCCCCGCGGACGCTGCACTCCGCACCGCTGCGCAGCTGGCAGTCAAGCGGAAGCAACGAGCTCGCTGCGCCGTCGCCGCGATGCACAACATCGCAGTGGGCGGCGGGCGATGGCGCGACGCGGTGAAGCAGGGAAAGAAAACGGCTCGGGATCTCGAGGGTTCCCGCGCGGGACGCGACCTCCGTGCAGAGGTCGACCTCATGCTCGTACGTCTCGGACGTGATCCAATTGCGAGCGCAGACGCAGTACCAGCCGGTTCCAGCAAAGCCGCCTCGCGTCGAGGCGTCCACGACCTGACGGCATCGGCTCTCGCCACCGCCGAACGACAGACCAACGTTGGCCGATTCGAGCACGCCCTCGAGACCATCAACCAGGCGGACATGCGCCCTTCGTCTGGAGTCCGTTTCGCCATTGCAGAACACGAACTCGCCCTTCAGAGCGTTGCCATACGCACGCTCCTCGGGGAGACGGCGACGGCGCGGAGCATTGCTAGGGACCACCTTCAGGCAGCCGTCGAAGACCGGTCCGACCCTCTCGTCGGGGCCTGGTCGGCCGCCCTCGGCGACACTCTCATGGCGAGCGGACGCATTGCCGAGGCCGCCCACCACTATGACGACGCTCTCGTGACGCTGGAACAACACGATGTGTTCGCACTCTGGCTCAAGACTCGCGCCCGGCGCGCCCTGGCGGCCATCCACCTGCGGGACATCGCGGGAGCCGCCGCCGCTCTCGAAGGACTGGCACCGAGCGATCTCGCGTTGATCACAGATCGGGAGTCCCACACAAGGGCCCGGCGCTGGCTCGATGCCACCACAGGCCACCGAAAGCGGGCAGCGGAGGGAGCCGCCGAAACTGCTGAGTCCCTTCTCGAGCTCGGCCAGGTCGCTCGTGCTGCTCTGGCCGCCCACGACGCGGTGAGGTTCGGCCATGCCGATCTCGCCGTACCGCTGCTCGAACCCGCGTCGGACGCAGACGGCGTGCTGTTGCCCAGCCTCTTTGCCCACGCACGTGCGGCCGCCCGTGAGGACGGAGGAGGGCTCGCCGCAGTCGCCGAGTCGTTGCTGCGGTGCGACGCAAAGCTCCTCGCCGCAGAGGCATATACCCAGGCGGCAGATGCCTTTGCGGCAACGGACGATCGCACTCGTGCCAGGACATGCGCGGAGAAGGCGGCAATGCTTCGCATGGACCTACCAGAGGTGCACACACCGGCGCTGACGCGCAACGACGGCGTGCTCACACCTCGCGAGGCAGAGATTGCCCGTCTGGCAGCGGGCGGCGAGTCCAGCAAACAGATCGCCGAATCGCTCGCGATCTCGGCCCGGACGGTGGACAATCACCTGGCAGCCGTCTATGTGAAGCTCGGGATACGCGGCCGAGACCGGCTCGCCGCCGTCCTCGGCGTGGCCGACGCTCGATGACCAATCTCGCGGTCGGAGTCATCCGGTAGGACGCAGACGAATCGGGTGATACCTGCTCATCCCTCACTGACCGGTGAACCGGCCAGGGTTCCCAGAAAGTCGCCGTAGAACCGCTCGGGGTCGGGAACGCCCACCGCGACCCTCGTGGAATAGCCTCCGTCGTCGCGTGCCGTGCGCCCGTCATCCGGCCCGCCTTCGACGACAAGGATGGTCATGTCCTCGGTGCTGACGTGGCCTTGTGCTGCGACCACCGAGGCGGCGAGTTCGTCCCAGAACGAGTAGAACCCGCTGGTGACGGCCGGGAAGATCTCAACCAGTCCGTCCAAATAGACGATCGCTTCGCTTCGCTCGGCATCGTCGAGCGCACCCTGATACCAACCGGGGACTGGGACATCATCCGTCGCGTCGAGCGGGACCAGAGTGATCGGGATACCCGAGGCAATCACCCGCGCGGCTGCCGCTACGTCGATCCAGAGATTCCACTCCGCGTTCGCTCCCTGAACGTTCCCGGGACTGTCGACCGCCCCTCCCATGATCACGATGCGCAGCAGGTGGTCTGCGAGCTGAGGATGGAGATCGAGTGCTTTCGCCACATTCGTGAGCGGCGCCACCGCGTACAGAACCACAGGACGCCCGGCCTCGGCGGCCGCTCTTGCGATCAAGTCCGGCGCAGACAGATCTGATGGGGTCGCAGTCGACGCCGGTAGCCCGGAGCTGAGGTTCTCATGGCCTTCGAGGAACTCCGGTGGCCACTCTCGCGCCCCGGCGGGGACCTCGGGATCACACGCCACCGGGGTGTCCTCCTGGTCGAACATCGTCAGAATTCCGAGCGTGACCTCGAGACCAAGCTCACACCCTGCCTCGCCCGTCGCCGGCAGCGAAACCGCGATCACGTCGACATCCGGGTGAGCGATCAAGTACATCAGTCCACCGACATCGGAAACCGTCGGGCTGTAGTCGACGATGACCGGTGTCGGCCCCCTCACGCCCACCGAATTCGCCGCTGTGGTCGGGGCCGATTCGGACCCGCCGATCTCGATCGCGGTGGTCGTTGGCGATGGCTGTGAACTGCACGCGGCGAAGACAAGACCTAACGCGACGCCGGCCACTGTCGGTTTGAGTGAACGTCTCACCCAAACGAACCTAATCCGCGACGCTCGGGACCACTTCATCGGCCGACCGGTAGCGCTCGATCATCTCGGAAGAGAGGCGCTTCAACTTGGCCTCATCGAACGGCTCCAGGAGCGCCCACGCCGCAGCGAGCGTCTCCTCGATGGAGCGGCGCCACTCTTGGGAAACGAACCGCTCCTCGAAATCGTCGGCAAACTGGAGATTCATCCGGTCGTCATCGGAGAGGCTCGACTCCCCGATGATCGTGACCAGGCGGCGCAGATCCCGTCCCTCGGCGTACAACGCATAGAGCTGGTCGGCGACCTGGCGGTGGTCTTCCCTGGTCTTTCCTTCGCCGATGCCGGCATTCATGAGGCGGCTCAGCGAGGGCAGCACGTCGATCGGAGGGCTCACCTGACGTCGGTGCAGCTCCCGAGAGAGCACGATCTGGCCTTCTGTGATGTATCCGGAGAGGTCGGGGATGGGATGCGTGATGTCGTCGTCTGGCATCGAGAGGATGACGAGCTGGGTGATCGATCCGGCGTGGCCGTGGAGCCTGCCGGCCCGTTCGTAGATCGTCGCCAAATCGGTATACATGTAGCCCGGGTAGCCGCGGCGCCCGGGGACCTCATCGCGCGCCGTTGCCACCTCGCGGAGGGCTTCGCAGTAGTTCGTCATGTCCGTGAGGATGACGAGAACGTGGTAGCCGCGATCGAACGCCAGATACTCGGCCGTCGTGAGCGCCATGCGCGGTGTGAGCAACCGCTCGATCGTCGGGTCATCGGCCAGGTTGAGGAACAGCACCGTGCGATCGAGCTTGCCCGAGTCCTCCAGCCGGCGTCGGAAATAGCTCGACTCGCGATGGGTGATCCCCATCGCGGCAAACACGACCACGAAACTCTCCTCCTCGTCACCGGCGACACGCGCGCCGGCTGCGATGTCGGCGGCGAGCTCCCCACCGGGGAGTCCGAATCCGGAGAAGATGGGGAGCTTCTGGCCCCGCAACAGCGTGTTCAACCCGTCGATGGCCGAGATCCCCGTCTCGATGAATTCAGAGGGATACGCCCGCGCTGCCGGGTTGATGGGCAGACCGTTGATGTCGTAGAACGCCTCCGCCATCACCGGCGGCCCATCGTCGATCGGCACCCCGCTGCCATCGAGCATCCTGCCGAGCATGTCGAGACCCACCCCAAGCCGAGCGGTATCGCCACCGAGACGGATGCGTGTCGTGGCCAGGTCCAGGCCTCTCGTCCCCGAGAAAACCTCGATCACGGCGCGGCCATGATCGATCTCGAGGACCTGGCCGCCGCGTACCTCGCCGTCGGGAGCCACCACCTCCACCACCTCGCCGAAGTGGACACCGGTCGCATCGTCGATGAAGAGGAGGGGGCCCGACACGTAGTCGACGGTTTGAAACTCCATCGTGTGCAGGCCACGGCGGAGCGAATACCCGATGTTCATGTCCCCACCTCGGCCTCGATGCGATCGATGAGGGCGCGGGCCCTTGACTCGGCCTCTTGTTCGGGCCAGAAGCGCATCCTGCCGACGTCGGCGGTGACGGGCGAGGCGATGATCTGCTCAGGCGGCATCTCAGCCGACGCGGCCTCCACGGCCACCTCGTGAAACCGCCGGACGACACGGAGCATCCAATACTGTTTGTCGAGCCCACAGTGTTGGTCGATGTCGTCGTAGGCGGACTGCTGGAGAAAGTCCTCACGAAGCATCTGGGCGACGGCGAACGTCACTCGCTCCTCTGGTGCCAGCACATCGACACCGAGAAGCTGGACGATGTCGAACAACTCCTCAGCCTTGCCCAGGAGCCGCACCACCCACTCCCGCTGCTCGCTCCAGTCCGCCTCAACGTTCTCATCGAACCACTCGCTGGTGTCGTACAGCGAATAGCTGCGGGTCCAATGGATGGCCGGGAAGTGGCGGCGCCGCGCCAGGTCGGGATCGAGCGCCCAGAACGTGCCGGCGAGACGGAGACTGTATTGGGTAACGGGCTCCGAGAAATCGCCACCCGGCGGCGAGACGGCACCGATCACGGTGACCGATCCCCGGCGTTCCTCACGTCCGAGCGCGACCACGGCGCCGGCCCGTTCGTAGAACTCGGCGAGTCGGGACGGCAGATAGGCCGGGTAGCCCTCTTCGCCCGGCATCTCCTCGAGCCGGCTCGATACCTCTCGCAGCGCCTCGCCCCAGCGACTGGTGCTGTCGGCGAGCAGCGCGACGTCGTAACCCTGATCTCGGTAGTACTCGCCGATCGTGATCCCCGTGTAGATGCTCGCCTCACGGGCCGCGACCGGCATATTCGAGGTGTTGGCGACGATGACGGTTCGCTCGATGAGGTTGGCGCCGGTCCGGGGATCGATCAGCTCGGGGAACTGTTCGAGCACCTCGGCGAGTTCGTTGCCGCGTTCGCCGCACCCAACGAAGACCACCACATCTGCATCGGCGTGCTTCGCCAGCGTCTGCTCGAGCACCGTCTTGCCCGTTCCGAAGCCGCCGGGGATCGTGGCGCTCCCACCTCGAGAGACGGGAAACAGCGTATCGATGACTCGTTGCCCGGTGATGAGCGGCGAAGTGGGATCGAGGCGGCGGGCCGCGGGGCGCCGCCGCCGCACGGGCCAGCGGTGAGCCATCGCAACCGGCTCGTCTTCGATCCAGGCCACCGGATCGCCAACCGTCGCCTCGGCGGCGCCCAACGCTGTGACCCGTCCCGTTCGGTTGTGAGGCACCAGGATCCGGTGCTCGATCGCCGTTGTTTCCTCCACCACCGCCAGCACATCGCCCGGCCCGACTTCAACCCCGGGCTCGACGCGGTGTTCGACGGGCCAGCGCCGCTCCCGATCGAGCGCCGGGAGCTCGATGCCGCGCCTGATGAAGGGCTCGCTGAACGGTCCGCCGTCGCCATGCGCCAGCGCAGGGAGTGGCCGTTGCACGCCGTCGAAGATGCCGGTCAGCAGGCCGGGACCGAGCTCCACAGTGAGCGGCTCTCCGGTGTCATACACCGTCGAGCCGACCTGGAGCCCCGAGGTCTCCTCGTAGACCTGGATGATGACCTTCTCTCTCTGGAGACGGATCACCTCGCCGACCAGGCGCCGCCGACCAACCAACACGACGTTGTACAGACGGGCACGAGGGAGGCCCTCGGCGACCACGACGGGCCCGGCGACCCGTACGACATGTCCGGTATCCGCGCTCACGACGCCTCCCCGACGCCGAAGGTGATGTGGTAACCGACCGCCCGGCTGAGCATCTCCGAGAGGCGAGCCCGCCGCTCGGCCTCGTCGGGCTCGCGGAGACCGGCGGGAAGCGGGACGACCACAGGCATCACCTCAGCCTCGAAACGAGCTCGCGTCACGGGGTCGATACCGGCCAAGTACGGCTCGTAGACGGCGACCACACCGGTCACCCCTTCGGCAAGCATCCCATCCACGACGCCGGCGGCCTCTTGCGACGATGACGCCACCATCGTTCGCGCCCCGGCCAGGCGGTATCCGGAGACCAGGTCCTCCGGCACCACGACAAACACGCCCTGCCGGCTCACGCCGCCACCTCGATTCGGGGAAGGACGAGGTCGGACGGCAAGCCGTGGACGAGCGCTCGCCCGACGAGACGGAGGTTGCGGACTTCGGCCTCCTTGGCGAAGGAATAGACCAGCGGGATATCGAAGGTGAGCGGATCCCCGGTTGTGAAGCGTCTCGTCGCGGCTTGCGTGGTGGCACGCTGCAGACGATCGACCAGGTCCGTCAGCTGCCCATCGGCCGCCCACGTATCGATCGCCTCATCCCAGCCGGGGAGGGTGGGGAGAGCGGTCAGCAGCGCTGCCACCTGGTCTGCGTCTTTGAGATGCTCGATCTCCTCCCACATCCCGATCCGCAGCACGCCCCCTCTCAGGTAGCTCGATCCGTCTGTCGCGGGGAGTTGCTCCGATGCCCGTCTCGCCTCCCGGCGACGCAGGGCCAGGAGGAGGTTGGCCGCGTCGATCTCGCTCCGCAGCACGGCCGCTGCAGCCGCGGTGGAGTCCCCGAGCACCTCGGTGATCCGGTCGGCGTACGCTTGCGTCGCGGCTTGTTCGACCGGGGCCAGATCGCCCGAGGTCGCGTATTCGGCGCCGGCCCGCGTGAGAAACCTGCTCGATTCGGGCGGCAGCAAACCCCAGGTGACGACCAGGTCGATGCGGCTCATCACGTCCGGTTGAGCGCCGAGCGCTGCCAGCGCGGCATCGTCCAGGCGGCCGGCGGGGACGAGGAGCCGCGAGACGTCGCCGGGATCTCCCGGAGCGTCTGGGAGCCGCAACAGCGCCAGCAAGTTGGCGAGGTCCCACCGATCGAGGAGCAGGCTCACTCGCTCGGCCGGGTGCCCGGTGTAGAAGGAGTACATGCTCCGCAAGGACCGAGCCAGGTTGGCGCTGAGCGCGGCGTCGAGCCGGGCGAGCCCTTCGCCCCGCGGGAGGGCACCCTCGACGTCGCTCGCGAACGGCGTGTCGGCCAGTTCGCCCAGCATCCTGTCGAGGGATTGCGCACCGAGCAGCCGGCGGTAGTCCGCGGGACGGAGGAGCCGCCGCCGCATGAAGCGGAGCCGGGTGTTGCCATACTCGTATCCCGTCACGTGCGCTCCCCCCGGAGCTCGGGAACGATGCTCGCAGCGATGGCGCGAAGATGATCGTCGGCTCGTTCCAGACGGGATGCGAGATCATTGCGCACCGTCCGTCCGTCATCGGTCAGCACCATCCCTCCCCAGCCGGGCTCAGACGGCTCGACGGTGACGTTCAATCGCCGCTCCTGGAGCAGATGTCCCACCATCTCGATGTCGAGGGGATCGACACTCACCGTCGTAGCCGAAGGCATCGCCTCGATCGCCTCGTCGAGCAAGCGGCCTTGTATCTCCTTGAAGTCGGGACTCGAACGCAGTTCGTCGAGACGCTCGACCGTTGCCGCGAGTGTGTCCTGATAGAACCGCTCGCGGGCTTGGCGACGAACCCGGGCAGCCTCGAGATGGGCGCGGCTGCTGATGCGCTGGGCAGTCACGCGAGCACCTTCGTCACGGCTGTGGGCGAGTCGGTGGCGTTCGGCGGCGGCATCCTCGCCCGCCTGGTCGAGCAGGGCCGAGGAACGAAGCGCGGCCTCGTCGACCAGGCGCTGCGCTTCGGTATCCGCCTCGGCCCGGATGGCGGCGAGGATGTCGTCGAGGGCCATCAGTCGCCGAGCAAGATGATCAACATCGCGGCCACCGCGAAACCGAGGATGACCAGGGTCTCCGGAATGGCCACGAGGAGTATCACTTTGCCGGTCAGCTCCTCGTCTTCGGCAATGGCTCCGATTCCTGCGGGTCCGATGCGCGACTGGGCGATGCCGGTGGCCAGAGCGCCGAGCCCCACAGCGAGGGCTGCTCCGATTGCGATGAGTCCGGTTTCCATGGTGCCTCCTCAGGCTGTCGATGAAGTGTCTGTGACGGAATCTCCGTCGCCTCCGAACGGATGGAAGGATTGGCCGCCCCCCTCGAAGAACTTTCCGAAGAACTCCACGTAATGGAGGCGCAGCGCCTGGATCGTCGGGCTGAACACGCCGAGGACGAGGTTGAGTGCGTGGAACAACGCCGCAATGAGGATCCCGAGCAGGAGCGGCGCAGCCGCTCCCAGCTCGTTGGCGACCCGCGCCAGGTAGACGGAAGCGAGGCCGATCGCGCCGATTCGCAAGTATGACAGCACGTTGCCAATCGTCCCGACGAAGACGAGGGGCCCGGTCAAGGGACTCTTCGGCCCGCCGGCGACCACCAGGACCACGAGCCCAACGACTATCGCAGCGACCGCCGGCGTCGTCAGGGCCCCCGGCACCTGATCTGCCGCGATGGCAACGATGACGAACAGACCGACCAGCGCGATCAGCAGACCGGCATGCTCGCCGAGTCGCGTCCGGCTCTTCTCACGAACCGCTTGCACGGTCCCGAGGACCAATCCCAGGGTGATGTGGGCGGCGCCGACGATGACCGAGAGAACCAGCAGGGGCACGATGGCCTCTTCCCGGTTGATCCACAACGGCTCCATGCCGAACCAGCGCTGGCCGAGATCTCCGAAGAACTCGCCGTAGACGAATCCCCACAAGATCGACCACGCTCCGCTCAACACGAGCAGCCGCATGAGATCATGGAGGAATCCTGGTGCGGTAAAGCGGTTGCGAAGATACAGAGCCCCACCGAAGATGATGGCGCCGTAGGCGACGTCGCCGAGCATCATGCCGAAGAACAACGGCACGAAGACCAGCATCAGCAGCGACGGGTCGATGGTGCGGTACCGGGGCACTTCGAAGAGCCGAACAAACGACTCATAGGGTTGCGCCGGGCGAGGGTTCTTTAGGAGCACCGGAGCGTCCTCGCCCGCTTCGCCCTCGACGATCCCGACCACCACCTCGTCGCCGATGGCTGCCTCCAGCTCCACCATGAGTTCCTCGACGCGGTCCGCCGGCATCCAACCGGATAGCACGAAGGTGTGCGGTGTGGCGCCGAGATTGCGGATGGCCGTCAGCTGATCGAGACGGGCGGTGACCGCTCGTTGCGCCACCGGCCAGTCCGGGTGCGCCCGAACGCAGTCCTCCACGGCGCTCTCGGCTTTATCGATCTCGACATCGAGATCGGCGACCCGCTGCTCCATCGCCGTCAGGGCAGCGCGAAACGGCATCGATTCATAGCGCTCCGGCAAACGGACCCGCGACACTTGCTCTCGCCCGAGCTGGTCTTGCACCCGGTCGGCTGCGTGTCTCGGATAGATGAGCACGGCCCCGATCGTCTGTGAGTCGAGGCGGTCGGAGATGATCTCGAAGTTCCCGCCGAGGACCGTGGTCAACCGATCGTTCAATTCGCCGAGCACCTCCCCGTGGCGGGTGTCGATGAGGAGGGCCGACATCTCGTAGCTCTCGAGTTCCGCCATATCGGGCAGGAGCGGGATCAGGCGCCGCAACGCATCGAGATGCCGGGGAAGGGTCTGTTGCTCGAGGCGAAGTTCGTCGAGTCGCCCGACGAGCGCCTCGACCTCGGGGGCGGCCGCGTCCAGGACTGCGGTGAGCTCGGCGATGTCGAGGGCGGTGGCCGGTTCGACACCCCCTGCGGCGCCGACGTCCGGAATCAGCCTCAGCAAGCCGTTCAAGCGGGCCTTCAGGTACTTCAACTCCTCGAGTTCACTGAGGCGAGCGTCGTCGATGGAGAGTGGCGGCAGTCGAATCTCGGAGTCACGACCGATGTCGACGAGCTGGACACAACGGAGGCGGTAGAGCGTCGCCAGGGTTGCGTCGAGGCGGCGGCGATGGCCCACGATCCTCACTCTCGCCATCGTGACTTCCATGGCTACCCCCCGGTCTCGGCCGGCGGGGCGAGGAGCGCGGCCACGAATGCGGTGATGATGGTCTCGCGACTATCGGTTGCCCTCTCGAGGAGGCGTTGCGCAATCGCCCGACCCTCGGCGATGATCCTCTCCGCTTCCGCTTCCGCTTCCACAGCGGCGTTCGCAACACGCTCGTCGGCGTCACGCCGACCCCGGCGACGGGCATCCTCAACGAGAGTCCGCCCCTCGGCACGGGCGTCGGCGAGAGCCGCCGCGGCCTCATCGCGAGCCTCTTCGATGCGGCGGGCCGCCTCGAGTTCGGTGACGCGGATTCGATCGATGGCGCGGGAGGCGTCCGTCACGGCAACGTCTCCTGAAGCCGCGTTCCCTTTCGCTCTTTGATTCGCTTGAGACGGAAGCGGTCCTGCCGCTCCCTCTCCTCGAGTCGCGAACCGATGAGACGCAGTTGCTCCTCGAGCCGAGGGATCACGACGGACTCGAGAGCGTTCACCCGTCTCGTCGTCTTGACGATCTCCTCCAGCAGGCGACGCATGCGAACCTCGTACGCGGCAAGACGAAGCAGCAACTCCAGCATGGCCTCGAAACGGGCCGCCGTCTGGTCGATGTGGGGGTCGCCGTTGATGGCCCCGTAGCCGCGAGAAAAGCGGCCCCGTCCGACCGGCTCGAACTCGATCTCCGCGATACGCACCCCGGTCACGGTGATAGGGCGTGCCGACAGCTCGATCCGGCGCCGCGAGGCGAGGGCGGCCGACCGGATCGCCTCGGGCCCATCGGCAACCTCGGCCAACGCGAGAGACTGTCTCCCGGCGGCGGCAGCGCGATCGAGTTCACCCGATCCGGCAAGAACGTGTTGGGCAGCCTTCTGGAACGCGACCATCAGCTGATCGCGCTTCTCCTCGAGGAGATCGCGACCGCGTATCGCCAGGTCGAGCCGTGCCCGACGGGCAAGGAGCTCCGACCGGGTAGCAGCCACCTGCTCCATGACGAATACCTCCAAGCTGTCTCGCAACAGGCTTTCTGGCACCAGTATGTGTTCATGGCACGCAGACGGCTATCGGCCAATAGTCCCTGTTGCGATGGCACGACCTAGCCTCGAGCGAAGCCGACGTGGCCGCGGCTCGGCCAACGTAGGGACACGGGTGAGAACAGAGGAGGCGGTGGTGAACTACGAGGTGGATGTCGTTGTGTTGGGGGTGGGTACGGGAGGCGAAGATCTGGCGCTGCAGTTGACCGGTGCCGGCCTGGTCGTGGTCGGCATCGAGGCTGCCCTTCTCGGAGGTGAGTGCCCCTATTGGGCCTGCATTCCGTCGAAGATCATGATCAGGGCCGCCAACCTCCTGCAGGAGGCCCGGAGGGTCGAGGGCATAGCCGGCCGTGCTGAGGTCACTCCCGATTGGGCACCGGTCGCGGCGCGGATACGCGAAGAAGCCACCGGCGAGTGGGACGATTCGTTTGCCGTGGCCCGATTCGAAGAGTCGGGCGGCCGCTTCGTGCGCGGATGGGGCAGGTTCACCGGCCCCCACACGGTGAGCGTGGGCGAGGACAGTTTCACAGCGAGGAAAGGCATCGTCGTCGCCACCGGTTCGAAACGGGCGGTTCCCCCGATTCCCGGATTGGCCGACGTCGACTTCTGGACCACGCACGATGTCATCCAGGCCGATCCGCTCCCGGAAGCACTAATCGTCCTTGGCGGCGGAGCCGTCGGCTGCGAGTTGGGCCAGGCTCTCTCCCGATTCGGCGTGGGCGTCACGATCGTCGAGGGACAGGACCGCCTCCTGCCGATGGAGGAGCCTGAGGCATCAGAAGTCGTGGCCTCCGTGTTCGAGGCAGAGGGCATCACCGTCAACACCGGAGCGAAGGTCGAACGGGTTGCACGCAACGGTGAGGTGATCGAGGTGACGCTGGAGGGAGGAGCGCGCCTGGCAGCCGAGAAACTGCTGGTGGCTACCGGCCGAATCGTCGACCTGAGCGACCTCGGCCTCGAACATGCCGGTCTCGATGTGTCCACGCGCTATCTGGAGGTGGACGATCGGTTGCGTGCAACCGACGGCATCTGGGCCATGGGCGACGTCACCGGAAAGGCCATGTTCACACACGTGGCCCTCTACCAGGGCGCGATCATCGCCGCCCACATCCTCGGAGAGGATCCACCTGTGGCCGACTACGAATCGCTGCCGCGCGTCACATTCACGGATCCCGAGGTGGGTTCGGTGGGGTTGACCGAGGCAGCGGCACGGCAGAAAGGTCTCGACGTCGCAGTCAGCGTCAAGTATGTGGCGGCGACCTTCCGGGGATGGCTCCACGGACCCGGCAACGACGGCGTCATCAAGCTCATCGTCGATCGCGAGGAGGACGTGCTGATCGGTGCCACCGCGGTGGGACCGCACGGTGGCGAGGTCCTCGGCTTCTTGAGTGTGGCCGTCCACGAGAAGGTGCCGCTCGCCAACCTCCGCCACATGGTCTAGGCCTTCCAGCCCTTCCATGGTGCGATCGGTTCGTCGATTGGAGCCTTCGGACGAGGCACCGGGAGGGTCCTCGATCCGGAGTTCGAGCCCCTCGCCGATCCCCTTTCGATCGACGGCTGATCAAGGCAACCCGTCTGGCTCCGCTTCTCCCGCCCTGAACCAGGAGCGCAATCGATCAAAGCCCTCGGCAAGGGTCACCGCCGGTGTCCACGCCAGGGCTCGTCGTGTCTCGCGCTGGTCGAACCAATGCGCCGTGGCCAGTTGCTCGGCCAAGAAGCCGGTCATCGGTGGATCGTCTTCCCTCCCTCTGCTCTCCCAGATCCGCTCCAGGACGCGGCCACCGCCTCGCGCCAGGCGATAGGGCACCTTCATCCGGGGAGGTTCGAGTCCGGCGGCGAGGACGATCCTGCTCAACAGCTCACGCACCGGCCGGGGTTGGCCGTTCGTGACGACAAGGGCTGTTCCCCCAATTCCCGGTGCCCTGTCGAGCGCCGCCACCAACGCGTCCGCCGCGTTGTCGAGGTAGGTGGTGTCAATCAACGCCGTCCCTGATCCCACGATCGCGAGGCGGCCCGCCCTGGCCCGAGTCACGATCCGCCCAACGAGCTGGGTATCACCCGGTCCCCAGACGAGATGGGGCCGGATGGCGACGACGGCGAGGGAGGAGGAGTTGGCGTCGAGCGCGGCCAGCTCCGCAAGAGCCTTGCTCCTGGCGTAGTGACCCCGGGCGCGATCCGGGTCGGCGGGACCGGCGGCTGCTCCCACGAGCGGCCGTCCGGCGTGGGCGACTGAGGGGGACGACACGTGCACGAAACGCTCGACCCCTGCCTCCCGGGCCGCATCGACGACGTTCTGGGTCCCCCGCACATTGGTTGCCTCGAATGCCGGCCAGGGTCCGGTCATCGCCACCCGCGCCGCAAGGTGGATCACGGCCTCAACCCCGGCAACGGCATCGGAGATGGCAACCCGATCGGCGATATCACCGAGCGACTCGGAGACCGGAAGGCGGCCGGGGCGCCGCTGGAAGACGGTTACGGCGTCGCCCCGTTGATGCAGCCGCGTCACCACCGCTTGGCCGAGAAGGCTCGTCGCTCCGGTGACGAGGACCCTCATATCGGGCCCATCCGGCCGCCGGCGAGGACTCGCTCCGCCCACCGGGCGACACGGGATCGATCGATCTTCGAGTTGTGGCGCTTGTCGATAGGCAGCGATGGGGTCACGAAGACGGCGGCCACGTCCACAGCCCCCGCCTTCGCTCGAACCCGGTCGGCGAGGTCCTCGCCGGCGAGGTCGGGACGCCTGGAGTGCCGAGCGGGAACCACGACGACGACCACCTGCTGCGTTCCGGACGGCCCGACCCCGACCACAGCAGCACGGTTCACATCGGGAAAGGCGGAGACCGCATGCTCGATCCCGACCGGAGTCACCGGACCGGCCGCCGTCGTCACGATGTGGCCCATCCTGCCTTCGATCCAGAGCCGTCCTGCTTCATCGAGGTGGCCGACGTCTCCACTGCGGTGCCAGCCTGCCGGTTGCGATGCGACATGTTGGGTCATCCAGAGGTTGTCGTACCCGTCCCTCATGTGGGGGGCGCGGATGCACACCTCGCCGACGACGCCGCTCTCCGTCGTGAGTTCATCCGCTGCCTTTCCTGTGGAATCGAGGGCGGCGATCGTCACCTCGACACCCCGGACCGGCTTCCCGACACAGACGCCGTTCCCGGACCCGACGGCCTCGATCTCGGCAAGGCTGACGTCGGCTACCGGCAACACTTCGGTCATGCCATACGGGGTGTGCGACTCGGCATTGGGCATGAGCTCGCCCGCCGCCCGAAGGACTGCGGCGGGAACGGGAGCTCCTGCCGATACCAGGAGGCGCACCCCCTCCATGGCCTCTGCCTGATCGGGAGACATCCCATCGGCCGTCACCGCAAGGTTGGTGAGCGCTGCCGGAGACGCGAACACCACCGTTGCCCGGATGGCGCGGACCGCCTCAGCGAGGGAATGCGCAGTGAGGCTCCGCGGCGACGTCACGTCCATGTCGGGGACCACGGAAGGGATGCCCATTCCCAGTCCGTAGAGGGCAAAAGGCCCGAAGGCGGCGACGAGGCGGTCGTTGCTCCCAATGCCGTACAGGTCGACGAGCGCGTCGCGTTGCGCCTGGAGTTGATGGTGGCGATAGATGACACCCTTGGCGGGTCCCGTCGCGCCGGAAGTGAATCCGACCGCGGCCACATCGCCGGATGACGGCAACGGTGGCGGCGGCAGCCCTTCACCGCGACGGCGCAGCTCCCCGAGCGTGACACGCACGTCGAGGAGTCCTTCGACGGCCGGAGCAAGTGCCGTGGTGGAGATGCGGACACCCGGCCAGCGCAGGGCGCGTGCGGCCGCCATGGCCTTCGGGATCCCCACGAGGTAGGACGGATCGGCACTCTTCAGCGCCCTGGTCATGGCGCGTGCCCCCAGCCCGGGATCGATGACCACGACCACAGCCCCCATCCGCCAGCATGCATAGATGCACGCCGCGAGATCGATGCCCGGCGGTACCAGCAGCGCGACCCGATCCCCCTTGCGGATACTGAGCGCGGCGAACCCCGCCGCCAGGCGCCTGACATCCGCATCGAGTTCGGCAAACGTGATCGATGCCTCGACCCCGCTCGGTCCCATCTCAGCGATGGCAACGTCATCGTCTCGGGAACGTTCATCGAGCGCGGCCCACACGGGTTCTCGTTCCGGCGCCAGCGCCACCGGCACACTCGACCGCCCGAGCTCGGCTACCCAGGCGTGGACCGCGGCCGCAACGTCGGCATCTTCGGGAACGATGTGGCCGGCACCGCTGAACCGGTGAATCTCTGATCGTGGCAATCGAACGGCGAGATCTCGCAGATAGAGATCGGAGAATACCGGATCCGACGGTCCCCAGAGGAGAAGGGCGGGCACATCGGCAAGCCCCTCCAGACCGGCGGCAACATCGTCCAGGGCGCCAAGGCTGGGATGGTCCCTATCCAGCGGAATGTCCTCGACGAACGTGGCGATCGCCGCTCTCCGTTCGGCGCTGCGGTAGGGGGCTTCGTACGCTTCTCTGATCGACGGGGAGAGGCGGGGATGGGCCAGCGCCATCGTCGCGCGGATGAACAACGGAGTGGCGATGCACACTCTCTCCAGGACCCCGCGGGTCCGCGCCAACCGTATCAACCTCGGCGCAGGCGAGCCCGCGGGTTGGTGGACGGCCGTGTTCATCAACACGATCCCGGCCATCTGGCTGCGATGCCGTTCTGCCCAGCCGAGAGAGATGGGGCCGCCCCAGTCATGGGCAACGGTGACGACGGGTCCCGTCAGGCCGAGCGCGTCTGTGAGGGCGCACAGATCCTCGATGCGCCGGCCGAGGCGGCGGATGGTCCCGGTACGTTCGGAATACCCCATGTCGAGCTGATCCATCGCCACGACCCTGACCGTGGGAGGGGCCGCCGCGATCAGGTCACGCCAGAGGAACGACCATGTCGGGTTGCCGTGGACGCAGAGCAGGGTGAGGGTCGCCTCCTCGACTTGGTTGTCGAGCACGTGCCAGGTACGGCCGCCACCGTCGAGTCCCGGCGTCGTGATGAGCCGGGACCATTGTGGTTCGATACCGACCAGGCCGGAAGGGGGCAATGCGGCGGGGGACGCCGAACCCTCGGTCACCAGCGCAGTTCGATCCCCGCTGCGTTGATGCCGGACCCGATCCCCATCAACAGCACCTTGTCGCCGGCCTCGAGCGAGTCGGCCTCGCGCGACAGGGTGATCGGAATCGACGCCGGGCCGACATTGCCCAGGAAGGGAAACGTGAGCGGAACCTTGGCAGGATCGATTCCGAGGTGCTCACACAAGACTCGGATGTGCGCCTTCGAGATCTGATGGATGATGAAGCGGTCGACGTCCAACCATCCCCACTCCTCGGCGTCGCCCCAAGCCAGCTTGGAGACATGCAGCCCGGCATCCAGGAGAGCCTTGGTGTCGGTGCGCATCTGGTCCAGGCTGCCAACACACAGTTTGTGATGACTCGTGTCGGCACGAGCCACGCCGCCGACGACCTGGTGGCTGTCCGGATGCTCGGAATGGCGCCCGATGACCGCAGCCGCTCCCCCCGATCCGAGCGTCAGCGTGGCGAATTCTCCGAGAATATCGGCCATCGTTGCGTCGGGACCGGAGAGCCTCGCCAGCGTCCGCTCCTGAATGAGTCGGCTTCCCTCACCGTCCACGATCAAGGCGTAGTCGATCTGGCCGCTGTCGATCATGTTCCCGGCGACGTGGAGAGCGTTGAGGAACCCGAGACACGCGTTGGAGAGATCAAAGCTCAGGCACCAACTGGGGAGATCGAGTGCATCGTGGACGGTGACCGCCGACGATGGCTCCAACCGGTCCCGGCAGACGGAGGTGTCGATCAGCAGGCCGATGTCATCGACGCGCACCCCGCTGGCCTCGATGGCTTTGGCTCCCGCCGCCGCCGCGGCGCTCGTGAACAAATGCCCTTCCGGCCACCACCGGCGCTCCCGGATTCCGGCGAGCCTCTCGAGCTGCCCCGGTCGGGTGCCAACACGTTCATAGGTCGAGGCCAAGATCTCGTCGAACTGGGCCGAGGTGACCACCTCCGGTGCGTCCACGTGGGCGACCGAGACGATGGCGGTGTCTTTGAGGGTGAAGCCTGCGTTGCCGGACATCCGGGGTCTTTCGGTACGGGGGAGTGATTCTCACCGTATGGAAGCCGGTTCGGTCGTTTACCGCCGGTTCCGTGCTCGGGACCGTCACCGTAGCGGGACGGCCGTCAATCCCCGTTAGGGTGGCGCGAGGTCGCCCGCCGAAACCCGGGAGTGCCAGCGATGCCAACGGGGCCAACGATCACGGTCAGCCAGCCACATGCCTCCCGCATCTTGATGCTGTCCACGCACGGGTACGTCGCGGCAGAGCCGGAACTCGGCAAGCCCGATACCGGTGGACAGGTCGTGTTCGTCCTCGAACTCGCCAAGCAGTTCGCCGCCCTGGGGCACCAGGTCGACATCGTCACCCGCCGCTTCGAAGACCAGCCGGAGTACGACGACATGGGGCCACGGCTTCGCGTGTGGCGGATCCCGTTCGGCGGCCCAGAGTTCGAACGCAAGGAAGACATGCACGATCACCTCGATGAGTTCGTGCAGAACTTCCTCACCGCGTTGGGCTCGACCTCGTACGACGTCTTGAACTCGCACTACTGGGATGCGGGCTGGGCCGGTCAGAAGATCGCGGAGGAGCTGCGGATCCCTCATATCCACACCCCGCACTCCCTCGGATCGTGGAAGCGGGACGATATGCAGGGCGATCCTCAGGAGATCGAGTCCAACTACCGCTTCGAGGAACGGATCCGCAAGGAGTTCCTGGTCTTTCGACGATGCGACCATGTCATCGCGACGACGAACCAGCAGATCGAGATGATTGCCAAATCGTACGAGGTGCCGGACTGGCACATGTCGATGATCCCGCCCGGAATCGACGAGTCGCGATACACACCGGTGACCCAGCGCGAGGCCGCCAAGCTGCGGCGACGCTTCCATTTTCGCCACCACGACGTGTACACGCTCGGCAGGGCGGCGGCGAACAAGGGCTACGACCTTCTCATCCGGGCGCTGCCGGAGCTCCGCGAGCAGGTGTCGGATGCCCGCCTTCAGCTGGCGGTCGGCACCGACGACAGCTCCGACCGCCGCAGGATCGCCAAATGGCAGGAGCTGGCCGCCGGTCTCGGTGTAGGTGAGCACGTCCGTTGGATCGGGCACGTCGCCGATGAGGAGATGGCTGATCACTATCGGGCGGCACCCGTGTTCGCCCTGCCGTCGCGTTACGAGCCGTTCGGCATGACGGCGGTCGAAGCGATGGCGTGCGGGACGCCATGCGTGGTCACCGTGCACGGCGGGCTGGAGGAGATGTTCGACTTCGGTTCTCAGGCCCTCTTCGCCGACCCCAAGCGGCCTCGCGAGTTCGCCGTCATGTTGAGCATGCCCTTCCGGTACCCGCGGTTGCGAGAACGCCTCTCGATCGCGGGCGCCCGGTTCGCCCGCCGCAACTTTGGCTGGCGGGGAATCGCCCGGCGCACGCTGACCGTGTTCGACAACCAGGGTGGAGATCCCACCGATCTCCGAGTCGAATAGGCGACCTCCGGGTCGAATAGGATTTCAGGCGCTGAGATCGGCCGGGTCCAAGGCGACAAAGACGCGGGGCTCGGCGTTGCCGTGGAGCACCTGATAGGCGTTGGCATATGACGCCGCGCTCCAGGCCTGGTGTGCTTTGCCCATGGGGCGCCCCGTGGTCCCGTGGAGCCATTCGTTGAACTCCCATTCGCCGTCGACGCCCTGTCGGCAGGCGCCGGCGAGCTGGGTCAGCTCCCGATGGGCCAGCTCGACGCGGTTGGTGGCGGCGAGAAAGCGGATCCAGAGTCCACCGATGAACGGCCAGATCCCGCCGTTGTGATAGTGGCCCGGCAGATTGAGGAAGTTGACGAGGAAGTAATCCTTCCAGTCGTCGGCACCGGAGGTGATCGGGGGATAGAGACACGTCACGGGAAATGGGCTGTTGACCCCTACGCCCCACAGAAAGGAGAAGAGCCGATCGAGCTTGCGCTCGTCGAGGAGACCGGCCAGCGCCGCCAGGAGGTTGGCGTAGACGTCGCAGCGCCAGCTGTAGTCGAACGGGGTGATCTGGCTCAACAGGTAGTAGGCCTCACCGACGCTGAAGCGGCCCCCCTGGGATCCGGCGATCTCCATGAGCTGTTCCCCGGTCGGCCAGAACTGGCCCAGGATCTCGCCCTTCGCCCTGTCGCCGAGTGCCCGCCATGCGGAGCCGTCCCTCCCCAGCGCGTCGAGGAGAGCTGCCGTGTCGCGGCACGACTGGAACCAGAGCACCTCGTCGTACAGCACGTTGTAGGAACGGGGGAAGATGTCCATCCAGTCCGACGACTCCGGGATCTCGATCAACCCGTCGTTGTTGGCGTCGTGAGCGGCCAGCCAGGCCATGGCACGCTCCACCGGCTCGAGCATCTCCTCGGCGAAGTGCCGATCTCTGGTGTGGAACGCAAGCCGAACGGCCCCGATCACAAACCACAGGACGGAGTCGATGGACGCGATGCCGCCAATCCCCGAGTAGTCGGGGCGCATCGTCTCCAGACGGACGTTGGACGGGATCTGGCCTGCCGGGGCCTGGTGCGCGGCTATGAGCCGCAACGTGGCACGGAAGGCTTCGATGAGTTCGGGATCGTCGAGGCACAGCGTCCACAGGCCGGTGATGATGCCGTCGCGAGACCAAACCGAGGCGTAGTTGGCATCGTGAACGCTCAGGGGGTTATCGGCCAGCGACGCCGCGGTGAAGCCGTACTCGGTGACGTTGCGGCGCAAGGACTCGATGGCCTGGGTGAAACCGGTATCACAGATGTCGGGCGCGGCTGCCGCCGGACCGGCGAGGAAACCTTCCTCGTCGAGAGCACCAATCACCGCGTCCTCACTCACAGAGCCCACCCAGCGCCCCTGTTCCGGCTCGGCCTTTCCTCCGAGCACGAGCAGCCGCTCGAGTGTGCCGTGGAGCTCCCGGTCGGCCCCGAACACCGCATAGATCTCGGACGGCGGAACGAGAAGCTGCTCGGCGAGATGCCCCACTGCAGCCTCCAGGTCGACCGGGCCATCCACGCCAGGCCAGTCGTCGAGCTCGTCACCGGCGGGAAGTCGGACGATCCGGTCTCCGGATGGTGAGATCACATAATCCGGCTCCGGTAGCCCGAGACGCTCCTCACCGTCGACGTAGACGAGGACGATGAACGACCGGATCGAGGCGATGCGGTCTCCGAGCCTGGGCAGGGTCTCTCCCGACTCCCGCAGCGCCGCCACGTCGATGGCCACGAGATGACGCGGTGCTGTTGGGCTGGGCAACGTCGCCGTCATGTTCTTTTCCTCCTTCGAGGAACGACGCTACACGATGAACGCGAAAAACCCCGCTAAAGGTTCAGCGGATAGGTCACGATCCCGTCGAACCCGAAAGGCTATCCGCTGAGCCGTGGCCCGAGCGGCCCGCCGCGAAGCGGCAAGAGCGGGGAACGGCACCACCGCTTGGGCGTCACAAGCCTGCCTAACCGCTGAGCGTCTTAGCCTCCCGACCCGATGGCCGCATCCCGAACCCGAGAAAGCACCCGGACCCGCCTCCTCGCCACCGATCTCGACGGGACGTTCATCGGCGCCGATGCTCCGATGGACCTCCTGTGGCAGAGGCTCGATGAGCACGGGATCCTGCTGGCCTTCTCCACCGGCCGCCATCTCGCCTCGATTCGCGAGTTCTACGGCTCCCGCGACATCACGAGAAGGGCGCGGGCGTGTCTCTGCATGGTCGGCACCGAGATCTGGCATCTCGTCGGCGACGACACGTACGTCGTCGACGACGAATGGTCCGGACTCATCTCCACCGGCTGGGACCAACCGGGCGTCGAAGCGATCCTGACAACGATTCCGGAGGCGGTGCTTCAGCCGGCCGAGTGGCAGTCTCCGTTCAAGAGCAGCTACTTCCTCGAGGACAACGCCAATGCGCGCCTCGCTGAGATCGAGAACAAGCTCGCCACCGAAGGGCTCCGGGCCAAGATCGTCTACTCGGCGGACCGGTTCCTCGACCTGCTCCCCCACCGATCGGGAAAAGGAGAAGCCGTGCGTTATCTCGCCAAGCGGCTCGGCGTGGATCCCGCCAACGTGATCACCGCAGGCGACACCGGGAACGATCTCGACATGATGCGTCCCGAACTGGGGTTTCGCGCCATCGCCGTCGGCAATGCCGCCCCGGAGTTGCAGGCGTACCGGCCTCCGAACGTGTACCACGCAACCGCGGATCACGCCGCGGGGATCGAGGAGGGACTTCAGCATTACGGGTGGCTTCCGATGATGGACGTGAGGACCACACCGTGAAGCACCCAATACCTTTCATCGAGCAGACCGGCACCCACGTGCTGATGATCACGAATCACGGTGTCCACCAGTGGCAGGTCATCCCCGGCCTTCCCGACACCGGGGGCCAGAGCATCTACGTCAACCAACTCACCGAGGCATTGGTGGGTCAGGGGTACCGGGTCACCATCGTGAACCGAGGCGGCTATCCGCACCCCGTCACCGGTGAACCCCAGGTCGGCGTCGTCGAGCACCCGAGCGGCCGGGCCCGCATCATGTACCTCGATGACGGGCGTGCGGAATTCGTCCACAAGGAGGACATGGACGAGCAGATCCCCGCCCTCGCCGCCGATCTCGCGACCCGGCTGGCAGCCGACGGATCACAGTTCGATCTGATCATGTCGCACTACTGGGACGCCGGGAAGCTCGGCGCCATCGTCAACGAAAGGTCGCACCGGCGCGTGCCGCACATCTGGACTCCGCACTCCCTCGGCTCGCTCAAGAAGCGCAACATGGATCCCTCGACCTGGGAAGAACTGCGTATCGACGAGCGCATCGCCCATGAACGGGCGTTGCTGACCGAGATCGACGGTGCGGTCGCAACCTCGACGGCCATCCGGGAGGCGTTCGCGGACGACTACGGGTACCGGTCCCGCTACTTCCTCCCCCCTTGCATCGACACGGACCGATACCACCCGCGCCCGGCCGACGCCTGCACCGGCATATGGGACTTCCTCGCCGAGCGCTCGCACTTCTCGGCAGCAGAGCTCCGCCACCGGCTCCTCGTGACGGAGATCAGCCGCACCGACCGCACCAAACGCAAGGACGTCCTCATTCGCGCCTTCGCCGAGGCCAGGAAGGAGATCCCCGAGTCTCTCTTGGTGGTTGCTCTCGATGCCCGGGCCGGGGAACCGTACGCCGCGGCCATGGACCTCATCGAGGAAGTCGGACTCGAGCAGGACGTGATCGTCCTCGGCTCCGTGTGGGATGAACTCCCCTGCCTGTACGCCGTCACCAGCGTCTACTGCACCCCGTCGGTGATGGAGGGATTCGGGATGAGTGCCCAGGAAGCGGCGGCGACGGGCAAGCCGGTCGTCACATCGGATCTGGTCCCCTTTGCCGTGGAGTACCTGCTCGGGGACGAGCCGGAATGGGTCGGTCTCGACGGCCACCGTTTCCAGATGGGCGAGGGGGCCATCATCGTCCCCGCCGACAGCGTCGACGGGTTCTCCCGGGCACTCATCACACTGCTCGGCGACGAGGACATCCGCACCGCGATGGGCGACAAGGCCCTCACCATCACGGTCCCGTATTTCACGTGGGAGCAGCGCACCCGCGATCTCCTCGACGACCTCGCGATCCGCCCCGGCCCCTGATGTCCACAGACCCGTCGGACGGACCACTCGCCGACCGTCTCCTGGCTACCTGGCGCGATCAGGCCGAAGATGGCTTTCTCCTCTCATCCACCGACCCGTCGGCCGTCGAGATCCTCGAAGCTCCCGACCCCATCAGCGGGGTGCTGTTTCGCTTCCGCTGGATGCCTCACAGGGAGATCCGCGCCGACATCGAGGAACTGGAACGACGAGGCATCGTGAATCCGGATCGTGATGAAGCGAAGCTGTTTGCCGATCCCCGGGATCCCCGGGGCCGTTATTGCTTTCTCTGCCCGGACAACATCCGCGAGACCAATCCGCTCGAAAGGCTCGTTCCACTCCGGCTCGCCGAGCGCGACTACTTGGCCGGCGCCAACTTCGCCTGGATCGCCGCCAACCACTTCACGGTGCTCGCTGCCGAGCACGTCGACCAGGACTTTACCGAGCACACACTCGACGCCATGGTCGACCTCCACCGCCAAACGGGCGGACGGTTCCGGGTGCTGTATAACGGGGCGGGGGCCGGCGCCACGATTCCATGGCACCTCCACTACCAACTGACCACTGAGCCATTTCCCGTCGAGGGCCTCGCCAGCGAGGAAACGTATCCGACACCGGTCACGCGGTTGCTGCTAGTCCCGAACCGGCTGGACGCGGCCCGAGAGATCGTCGAGGATTGGACGGCCCGCGACCCGGACAACCATCGGGTGAACCTGCTGATCTCCGGATCCGTTGTGTCTCCGCAGTTGCATGTCTTCGCCCGCGACCGGCGGCGCACCCATGCCGTCGAGAAAGGTCTCGTCGGCGGCTTCGAGGTCTGCGGCGACTTCGTCTACAGCGAACCGCCGATGCGCGAGTGGTTCGATCGCGCTTCGGCTGGGTTGGCGCGGCGCATCCTGGCGGAGGTGCGGCCGCCGTCCGTTCCCGAAAAGAGATCTCAGGGACGGGGCCTGCCGTAGCGGTCGAAGAACGATGCTGCGGTGGTCATGACGAGCGCCTCGCGGTCGCCCTCGGGGACGTCGAGGCGGTCGAGCCCCGCGAAGATGACCTCGATGGGCCCCATCCCGGCGGGGTGGTCGGTGCCGAACATGATGCGGCCCTTCAACCGGGACACGCCGTCGCGAAACAGTTCGGCGAGGCGGCGGCGTTCGGGGTCATCCTGGTCGATGAGGACGATGCTCCCGGCCACGTTGGTGACGTCGAGCCACACGTTGTCGTGGGCGGCGGCGAGCCGGTACGCCCACTCGAAGTCGGGATAGCCGATGTGGGGCAGGACGACGGGCAGTTCCGGATGGTCGGCGATCATCGTCTCCAGGCTCGGGTAGTCGAAGTCCAGCCCGTACCACTGCTCGTAGCCCGTATGGACGTACACCGGCTTGCGACCTCTCTCCAGATAGTCGAGCACGGGAGCGAGGCGGGGATCCCAGGGCATCGTCCTCTGGACGAAGGGGTGGAACTTGAGGCCTGCCATGGAGTAGTCCTCGATTGCCTCTTGCACGACGCCCAAGGGGTCGGGGTCGTCGGCGAGCACACCGCCGAAAGGGGTCATCTCCGGATGACGCTCGGCCATCTCTGCTCCCCACTCATGGAGTGACGGGGCCTCGTTCTCCCAGATGGGAAACAGCAGGTTGGCCCACCGCACCGCCCCGTTGCGCCGTAACTCGGCAACCGCCTCGTCCGGCGTGATGTCTGCGGCTACCCCCTGGTGGGGGTAGGCACGATGCATCCACTCCATCAGCTTGCCGAGGCGCTTCGGCGGCAGGACGTGGGTGTGGCAGTCGGTATACACCGCGGCGAGAATAGGTGACCGTTGCCAACCAAAAGCGGGGCGCCGGGTAGCCTGGCCCACGGGGGAACTGGCCCACGGAGGAACTCGATGGAGTCGAACGGAGTCCGGCTGAACATCGACGGACCGATCGCGACGGTCACCCTGGCACGACCGGAGAAGCGCAACGCACTCGGACTCGAGATGATGCGGTCCGTGATCGAGACCCTGGCCGCGGTGCCGGCCGACGCCGGAGTCGTGGTGCTGACCGCCGAGGGAAAGGCGTTCTCCGCCGGTCACGACATGTCCGAGATGATCGACCGCCCCGACGATTACTACGCAGAGCTCTTCGCTGCTTGCGTCGAGATGATGCAGGCCGTCCATCACCTGCCACAGCCGGTGATCGCCAGGGTGCAGGGTATCGCCACCGCCGCAGGGTGCCAGCTCGTCGCCAGCTGCGACCTCGCCGTCGCCGCCGACACCGCATGGTTTGCGACGCCGGGCGTCCAGATCGGCCTGTTCTGTCACACGCCGATGGTGCCGGTGAGTCGGGCCGTCGGGCACAAGCGTGCCATGCAGATGCTGCTCACAGGCGAGCCGGTCGACGCCGCCACCGCCGTCGATTGGGGCCTCATCAACAGATCAGTCCCTCCCGATGAACTCGACGAGGCGGTCATGGAGATGGCCCAACAGATCCTGCGGTATTCCAAGAACACCATCGCCCTCGGCAAGAAGACCTACTACGCGCAGGCCGAGCTGCCCGAGGCCGCCGCGTACGAGGTCACGGCACCCGTGATGGCCGCCAACGCCGCCAATCCAGATGCACAGGAAGGCATGGGCGCCTTCCTCGAGAAACGCGAGCCACAGTGGAGCGACCGTTGACACCGGTCTACCGCACCGAACTGACGCCGCTCTCCTTCCTGGAGCGCTCGGCACTGGTCTATCCCGACAAAGTCGCCATCTTCCACGGAGACCGGGAGATGACGTATGCCGAGATGGCAGACCACGCCACACGCCTGGCCCACGCCCTCGAAGCCTCCGGCATCGAAGCCGGCGACCGCGTGGCCTTCCTCTGTCACAACATTCCGGAGATGCTCATCGCCCACTTCGCGGTGCCGCTCATCGGAGCCGCACTGGTGCCGATCAACACCCGACTCTCGCCGGAGGAGATCCGCTACATCCTCGATCATTCCGGAGCCAAGATCCTCGTCGGGGACACCGCATTGCTCGCAAGCCTGGCCCCAATCGTGGACGAGCTCACCACCGTTTCTGAGATCGTCGCGCTCGACGAGACGGGCACCGACGTCGGATACGCCACGACGCCGTACGACGACCTGGTCGCCCGCGGTACCGCAGACCCACTGCCGTGGGGCGTCGACGACGAAGAGCGCACGATCTCCGTCAACTACACATCGGGCACAACCGGCCGGCCCAAGGGTGTGATGTACACCCACCGCGGCGCGTATCTCAACGCCCTCGGCGAGATCATCCACTCCCACCACTCGCCGGATTCCGTGTATCTGTGGACGCTGCCGATGTTCCACTGCAACGGCTGGTGTACGACGTGGGGCGTCACCGGAATCGGTGGCACCCACGTCTGTCTCCGCCAGGTCGACCCGGCAGAGATCTGGTCGCTCGTCGACACTCGCGGCGTGACTCACTTCAATGCCGCCCCGACGGTGCTCATCGGCTTGGCGAACGCTCCCGAGGCCCACCCCTTCCCCCGGCCGGTGACCATCACCACCGCCGGGGCGCCGCCGAGCCCGACGATCATCGAAGCGATGGAGGGCCTGGGAGCGCAGCTCGTCCACATGTACGGCCTCACCGAGACGTACGGACCGCACACCGTGTGTGAGCTGCAACACGGTGTCGAGGACATGGACGTTGCCGAGCGCGCCGGGTTCCTGGCCCGCCAGGGGGTGTCGTTCCTCATTGCCGACCCCACCCGGGTGGTCGACGACGGAATGCACGACGTCGTCCAGGACGCAGCCACGATGGGTGAGGTGGTGATGCGGGGCAACAACGTCATGAAGGGGTACTTCGACAACGCCGGGGCCACCGCAGAGGCGTTCCGGGGAGGTGCCTTCCACTCGGGCGACATCGCAGTGTGGCATCCGGACAACTACATCGACCTACGGGACCGATCCAAGGACATCATCATCTCCGGGGGGGAGAACATCTCCACGATCGAAGTGGAGCGCGCCATCGTGTCACACCCGGTCGTGTTGGAGTGCGCGGTGGTGGCCGTTCCGCATGAGACGTGGGGGGAGCGGCCCAAGGCCTTCGTGGTGCTGAAAGACGGGCACGAAGCCACCGGCCCTGAGATCATCGATCACGTCCGCGAGCGTCTCGCCCACTTCAAGGCGCCCGACACGGTGGACATCCTGCCAGAGCTTCCGAAGACCTCGACCGGCAAGGTCCAGAAGTACGTGCTGCGTGACAAGGAGTGGGCCGGTCACGAACGCCGAGTCCACTGATGGCACATCTCGAGACGGGCCGATGAGCGACGAGCACACCTTCGGGTTCGCCACCAGAGCCATCCACGCCGGGCAGCGTCCCGACCCCGAGACCGGGGCGAGGGCCATGCCGATCTATGCCACGACGTCGTTCGTGTTCGAAGACGCCCAGCATGCCGCCGACCTGTTCTCGCTCCAGACATTCGGCAACATCTACACGCGCATCGGCAACCCGACGACTGCGGCCTTCGAGGAGCGGATGGCCTCACTCGAAGGTGGCCTCGGTGCCCTGGCGACCTCATCGGGTCAGGCAGCCCAGCTGATCGCACTGTTGACCCTGGCCACAAAAGGAGACGAGGTGGTCGCGTCCACTGCGCTGTACGGCGGCACCTATACGCAGTTGGACGTGACGTTGCGGCGCATGGGCATCGACGTCACGTTCGTCGACTTCTCCGATCCCGACCTCGTCGAGAAGTCGATCACCGAGAACACCAAAGCCCTCTATGGGGAGACGATCGGGAACCCGGGCTGTGACATCCTCGACATCGGGCTCTATTCCGACATGGCCCACCGCAACGGCATCCCCCTCGTGGTGGACAACACTTTCGCCACCCCGTACCTGTGCCGGCCCATGGAGTACGGCGCCGACATCGTCGTCCACTCCGCAACGAAGTTCCTCGGGGGACACGGCGTTGCCATCGGCGGCGTGATCGTAGAATCCGGCACGTTTCCCTACGACAACGGCAAGTTCCCCACCCTCACCGAGCCCTCCCCCGCGTATCACGACCTCCAGTTCTGGGAGAACTTCCGCGAGTACGGCTACCTCATGCGGGCCCGCGTGGAACTGCTGCGCGACATCGGGGCCGCCCCCTCACCCTTCAACTCGTTCCTCCTTCTTCTCGGCCTCGAGACCCTCCCGCTGCGGATGCAACGTCACGTCGAGAACGCTGTAGCCGTAGCCCGTTCTCTCGCCGACCACCCGGCCGTCGCCTGGATCAAGTACCCGATCTTCGAAGACAATCAGTGGGCCGAACTGGCGGACCGCTACCTGCCCGATGGTCCTGGAGCCATCTTCACCTTCGGCCTCCGCGGCGGCTACGACGCCGGGGTCACCTTCATCGAAAACGTCGAGTTGGCCTCGCATCTCGCCAATGTCGGCGACGCCAAGACCCTCGTGATCCACCCCGCCTCCACCACGCACCAGCAGATCCCGGTCGCAGAACGCGCGGCCATGGGAATCGGTGACGACATGATCCGCATCTCCGTCGGGATCGAAGACGTCGACGACATCGTTTGGGATCTCGACAGGGCCCTGGGGGCGTAATGACCACCATCCGGGTTCCCGACGCCACGGCCCTCGAACGGCTCCAGATCATCCAGAACTTCGAGTCGGTGGCACTCGTCGGCGTGTCGGCCAACCCGATCCGCTCATCGAACTTCGTGGCTTCCTACCTCGTGCGCACCCCGTTCCGCACCTATCCGGTGAATCCCGCGTACGACACGATCCTCGGAGAGAAGGCGTACGCCTCGCTCTCCGATCTCCCCGAGGTTCCCGACATCGTCGACATCTTCCGCCGTCGCGACGCCATCCCCGACGTCGTCGACCAGGCCATCGACATCGGCGCCAAGGTCGTCTGGTTCCAACTCGGCCTCCGCCACGACGAGGCCGCCCGCACCGCCATGGACGCCGGGCTCCTCGTCGTCCAGGACCGCTGTCTCAAGATCGAGCATGCCCGCTTCTCCGGAAAGCTCCACCTGGCCGGGTTCAACACCGGCGTCATCTCCTCGAAGCGCCGCCGCCCGGTCTGAGGATCAATGCACCGGGCGCTGCTCGGCGGTCCGGGCGATCCGATTCGCCATGCGTCTGAAGATCGGGGCATGGAACGGCAGAAGCGCCCACCAATAGAGCCTCCCGGCCACACCCCGCGGTGCGAACCGGGCGACCTGGACCAGGCGAGAGCCGTCCCCGGTCGACTTGATGCTCCACCCGAGCCACGCGGTTCCCGGTACTTTCATTTCGGCACGGAGCAGCAGACGACGGCGCTGTGGATCGATGTCGGCAACTCGGAAGAAGTCGAGCGCCTCCCCCGGTCGCAGCTCCTCGGGATGCCTCCTCCCCCGCCGCAACCCGACACCGCCGATCAAGCGATCGAACCAGCCGCGAACGATCCAGGCCCAGTTCATGGCGTAGTAACCGACGTCGCCGCCGATTCGGGTTACCGCCCAGAACAGATCGTCGGGAGGAGCCGCCGAATCGGCAAACCGGCGGTCGATCTCCATCATGGCGCCGGACCAGGCCGGATCGCCGGGCATCGGCGCCGCCGGAGCGGTCAGGGCGTCGGACCAGCGGGTCTCGACGGCATCGTCGGAGATCCTCGCCATAGCCCGTTGCAGTGCCTCTCGATAGGAGATGAGGTCCCCGGGGCTGAATCCCGGCGGCGAGGCGCGGCGAACGATCACATCGTGGGTGAGGCTCTCGATGAGCGGACGGGCAACGCCGACGGGAAGCGGGGTGAACAATCCCACGAACAGGGGTGAGAGGCGGGCGCTGAAGATCGGCAGCGGCACGACGAGACGTCTCCGCAGCCCGGCGACCTCAGCGTATGTCTGCATCATCTCTTCATACGTGAGGATGTCGGGCCCGCCGATGTCGTAGATATGGCCGACACCCACGAGTTCGTCGAGAACAGCCACCAGAATCTCGAGCACGTTGCGGACCGCGATCGGCTGGCATCGGGTTCGCACCCACCTCGGCTGCATGATGACCGGCAGCACCTCCGTGAGGTGCCGGATCATCTCGAAGGACATCGACCCGGATCCGATGATCACGGCGGCGCGGAGTTCGGTCACGGGAGTACGGCCCGCCGCCAGGATACGCCCCACCTCGCGACGGCTGGAGAGATGCTCTGAGAGATCGGCGTCTTCGGAGCCGAGACCACCCAGGTAGACGATTCGTTTGAGACCCGCCCGATCCGCCGCCTTCTGAAAGTTCTCGGCTGCGCGGCGATCCTGCTGGGCAAAGCTCTCCGGTGATCCTTTCATCGTATGGATCAGGTAGTAGGCAGCGTCGCACCCGGCAAGGGCTGCATCGAGGCTTGCCGGCTGGAAGGCGTCGGCGGCCACGACCTCGACCCGGTCCCGCCACGGATCCAGTGTCAGCTGCGCCGGATCCCGTGACATGCAGCGCACGTCGAAACCATGGTCGAGAAGCCGGGGAACGAGCCGACCACCGATGTAGCCGGTGGCCCCGGTGACGAGGATCTTCACAGTGCCATCAATCTAAACCCAACAACCTGCGACCTGGAAGCGGCCACGACCGGCGATCGACGGCGCCAAGAACTACAACCATGGTGACCAGACGGATCCCAACGGCACTCGAAGGATCGGGTCAGACGGTTTTGATGGGTGGGTCAGCGCGGCTCAGATTGCAAGTACTTGGACCGGCGTCGGCAGCGCGCCTGAAAGCGTTCGTAGGTCGGCTGCGTCCGACGTGAGGATGACTGAGCTCTTGCGTGACGCGGTGACCACCACATGCGCGTCCACGACATCTGACAGTCCGGTCCGGGCGAGAAGTGAGCCGACTTCGTGGGCTGAGTGTGGAGCGAATGCCTTCACCTCACAACCGCGTAGGAATCTGCGCAACTGAGCTTGTCCGGGTGACCTGCTCACTTGGGCAACAACTGGGGCGGTGATTGTTGGCACTACCCCGAGGTCGAGGCGAGCGCGGTGGTCCGCCCAGATTCGACGATCGTTGCGGTCGGCGCCAATGAGGACTCCGGCGTCGTAGATGACACTCACCCTGCACCTGGCTCCACAGAGGCGAGTTCGTCGGCAACGCGGCGGCGGGCTGCATCCATTTCGTCGTCAGTGAACTTGCCATGTTCTGCCTCCCACTCGACGACAGCCTCCAGGCCATCTCGGATGAGTAAGGCACGTCGAGCGGCCTCGGTCATCCACGCGGAGACGCTCACTCCGTCCTTCTCGGCGGCGGCGAGTACCTGCGCGTGGACGTCGGGGTCAACGGTGATCGCGAGCTTTGGGGATGGTCTTCCTCGTGGCACACGTGAAGTCTACTACTGCGGTAGGAGAGATACGAGACTCCCGCGCCAACCCAGCAGCAACACACCTCACTGCTCGATCGGTCGAATCCATCTGCCCACCAACGCCGATCGCCAGATATCGTACAGTGCGGGGCGGGAGGACCGGTGGCCGATCTGATTCGTGAGTTTGCATCGCTGTCGATGGGCGACGTCGCTGTAGTCGGGGGGAAGAACGCCTCGCTCGGCGAGATGATCTCCGGCCTTACCGGGCTGGGCGTCGCGGTGCCCGACGGATTTGCGACCACCGCAGAGGCCTACCGCGCCTTTCTCGATGCCGCGGCTCTCACGGAGCAGATCGAGGATCGGTTGATCTCGTTGGACGTCGATAACGTGACGGAATTGGCCGCAGCCGGCGCCGAGATCCGCGATTGGATGCTTGGCGCGCCTCTCCCCGAGGATCTGGCAACAGCGGTCGTCGATGCGTATGCGCGTCTCGAGGTCGGCGGCGGCCCGGTAGCGGTGCGGTCGTCGGCAACGGCCGAAGACCTTCCCGAGGCGTCCTTTGCGGGACAACAGGAGACCTACCTCAACGTGCGCGGCGGCGGCGCCGTCCTCACCGCCGTGAAGCAGGTGTTCGCTTCGCTCTACAACGACCGGGCTATCGCGTACCGCGTTCATCGCGGCTTCGATCACGACGTCGTGGCGATCTCGGCCGGGGTGCAGCGCATGGTCGAGAGCACGGCCAGCGGCGTGGCATTCACCATCGACACCGAGTCCGGCTTCGAGGACGTCGTCTTCGTCACGTCGGCATACGGCCTCGGCGAACTGCTCGTCCAGGGCTCGGTGAACCCGGATGAGTTCTATGCGTACAAGCCGAACCTAGCCGCCGGCCGCCGCGCGGTCATTTCGCGCACGCTCGGATCGAAGACGCACCGCATGGTCTACGGCGATGGCGGATCGCCGGTGCGGACGGTCCCGGTACCCATGGAGGAGCGGCGACGCTTCTCTTTGACCAGTGTCGAGGTCGAAGAGCTGTCCAATCAGGCTGTGGCAATCGAGCAGCACTACGGGCGGCCGATGGATATCGAGTGGGCAAAGGACGCCACCGACGGCCGCATCTACATCCTGCAGGCCCGCCCCGAGACCGTTCGCAGCCGCGACAGCGGCCGGGTCATGGAGCGGTACCGCCTTCTCGAACGCGGCGACGTGCTCGCAATCGGGCGCAGCGTGGGGCAGCGCATCGGGACTGGGCCGGTCCGGGTGGTTCGCTCCCCCGCCGAAATGGAATCAGTTCGTGAGGGGGACGTGCTTGTTGCCGACATGACCGACCCCGACTGGGAACCGGTGATGAAACGTGCCTCCGCCATCGTCACCAATCGCGGGGGACGGACCTGTCACGCCGCGATCATCGCTCGCGAGCTCCAGATTCCGGCCGTCGTCGGCACCGGGACGGCCACCGCGGTCCTACAGGACGGCGATGTGGTGACGGTGTCGTGCGCCGAGGGCGACGAGGGATTCATCTATCGGGGAGAGGTGGAGTTCGAACGGACGGAGATCCTGCTCGATGCCATGCCGGAGCCGCCGACGCGGATCATGATGAACGTGGCATCGCCATCGCGGGCCTTCTCGTTTGCGAGCATCCCCAACCACGGAGTGGGCCTGGCACGCATCGAGTTCGTCATCAACAACGTCATCGGCGTCCACCCCCGCACCCTGCTCGACTACGCCGAACTGCCGGCGGACCTCCAGGCCGAGGTCGATGAGCGAATCGCCGGCTACGACGACCCTGCCACGTTCTTCGTCGACAAGCTGGCGGAAGGCATCGCCACCATCGCCGCCGCCTTTGCCCCCAAGCCGGTCATCGTGCGTCTCTCCGACTTCAAGTCCAACGAGTACGCCCACCTCCTCGGCGGCGACCGGTACGAACCAGTCGAGGAGAACCCGATGATCGGATTCCGCGGCGCGTCGCGATATCGGGATCCCGCCTTCGCCGACGCGTTCTCCTTGGAATGTCGAGCACTGCGCCGGGTCCGCGATGACTTCGGGTTCACCAACGTCGAGGTGATGATCCCCTTCGTCCGCACCGTCGAGGAGGCCGAAGCCGTGATCGGCGTCCTCGCCGCCAACGGCATCACCCGGGGCGAAAACGGCCTGCGCCTCATCATGATGTGTGAGATCCCCTCCAACGCCCTGCTCGCCGACGACTTCCTCGACCACTTCGACGGTTTCTCGATCGGCTCGAACGACCTCACCCAGTTCACCCTTGCCCTCGACCGCGACTCCGAGCTGGTGGCCGACCTGTTCGACGAACGCAGCCCCGCCGTCAAACGCCTCATCGAGATGGCAGCCGGCGCCTGCCGCTCTCGAGGCAAGTACATCGGGATCTGCGGCCAGGGACCCTCCGACCATCCCGATTTCGCGCGATGGCTCGTTGAGATCGGCCTCGACAACATCTCACTCAACCCGGACACCGTGCTCGAGACCTGGCTCGATCTCGCCGCCGCCTCTCGGTGACGAGGATGGCCGGGACGCGCACCATCGTTTGTGTGTCGGATCACACCGGCCTCACCGCCGAGGCGTTTGCCCACAGCCTCATCAGCCGATTCCCGCAGATCGAAGCAGGCTACGTGGTGCGACCCTTCGTGGATTCTGTGGAGAAGGCGGAAGCCGTCGTCGCCGAGATCGATGCATTGGGCCCCGGAGCGCCACCGATCGTGTTCACGACCTTCAGTGATACGGGCCTGCAAGACATCGTGGCAGGGGTCGACGGGATGGTGATCAACCTCTTCTCCGAATCGCTCGACCGACTGGCCGCGGAGCTGGGTGAGGAACCATCGAGCGAGGTCAGCCAATATCACGGTGTGGGTGATATCGCCCGCTACCAGCTCCGGCTCGACGCCGTGGACTTCACGCTCATGACGGACGATGGGCTCGGATTCGAGCATTACCCCCTCGCCGACCTCATCCTCGTTGGGGCCTCGCGCGTGGGAAAGACGCCGAGTTGTCTCTACCTGTCGATGCACTACGGCATCCGTGCCGCCAACTATCCCCTGTCGCTCGATGACCACGAAGGGGCGGGTCTTCCGCCGACTCTCGGATCCCATCGGGATCGCCTCTACGGGCTCACGATCGAACCGCGCCGCCTCCGCGCCATCAGACTGCAGCGCCGCCCGGACGGCGCATATGCCTCCCTGGAGATGTGCAAACGAGAGATTCGCCACACCGAGCAGCTCTTTCGAGCCGAAGGCATCCCCTACCTCGACTCTACGTCACGCTCGATCGAAGAGATCTCCGCCACGATCATCGAAGACACGGGGCTCACCCGCCGCATCTGAGCGGGGACCGCCGCCCGAGCCAAGTCCGGCATCTTGCCGTGGGGTGTCCTCATGGGCCGACTCCGTTCGTAGGTAGGGTGAACGCGGGATCGGCCCGCACCAACGTGAGGAGCACTCATGAGTCAGTACCTGCTGTCTGTTCACACCGTGGAGGGTGAAAACCACGGGCCGGCGACGCCCGAGGAGAGAGAGGCGTTCATGGGACGTATCAACGCCCTCGAAGCCGAGATGCGCACCAGCGGTGCGTTTGTTTTCACCGGCGGGCTCCACGGTCCAGACGCGGCGACGGTCGTCCGCAGAAGTGACGGCGACCTGGTGGTGACCGATGGGCCGTTCGTCGAGTCGAAGGAGCACATCGGCGGGTTCTATGTCATCGACGCGGACGACCTCGACGCTGCGCTGGCCTGGGCCGGCAAGGTGGTGGACGCAATCAACGCACCGATCGAGGTCCGCCCATTCTTCGATTCGCGGGGCGCCTGAGGTCGTGACTGGTGTCGTCACCGCCCGTCGGGAGGTGAGCGATGTCGAGCGCGTGTTCCGTGAGGTCTATGGCCAGGCGGTAGCGACGCTGGTCCGTGTCTTCGGTGATATCACCCTTGCCGAAGACGCCGTCCAGGACGCGTTCGTCGCTGCAAGCGACCGGTGGCCCAGCAACGGCATCCCACCCAACCCGGCGGGATGGATCGTCACGACCGCACGAAACCGGGCAATCGACGACCTGCGCCGCTCGGCCCGGGGCCGCGAGCTGCACGAGCAATTGGGCACGATTGCAAGCACACCGCATGGCCTCGACGACTTCGGAGAGGACGGACCCGTGAGTGACGACCAGCTCAGGCTCATCTTCACCTGCTGCCATCCGGCGCTTCGAACGGAACATCAGGTGGCCCTGACCCTGCGGCTGCTGGGCGGCCTGAGCGTGGCTGAGGTGGCCCGCTCGTTCCTCGTGAGCGAGCCGGCGATGGCGAAACGCCTCGTCCGAGCCAAATACAAGATCAAGGCCGCCAAGATCCCCTATCGAGTGCCGGCTGAAGCCGACCTTCCTGAGCGACTTCGGTCGGTCCTGTCGGTGATGTACCTCATCTACAACACCGGGGGCGACGATCCGGAGCGGGCCTCGTTGCGGATCGATGCGATTCGGCTCGCTCGCGCTCTCGTCGCATTGATGCCCGACGAGCCGGAAGCGGCAGGGCTGCTCGCACTGATGCTGCTCAGCGAATCGCGAGTGCCGGCTCGCACAGCCGAGGGGACCCTCGTGCTCCTGCGCGATCAGGACCGAACCCAGTGGAACCGCACGATGATCGAAGAGGGCCACGCAATCGTCCGCGCCTGCATCCGCCGCGACCAACCGGGTCCCTTTCAGCTCCAGGCCGCGATCCAGGCCGTCCACTGCGAGGCCGACTCCTTCGAAGCAACCGACTGGCCCCAGATCCTCGCTCTCTACGATCATCTGTTCTCGGTCATGCCCACCCCGGTGGTCGCACTCAATCGGGCGATCGCCATCGGCGAGATCGAGGGTCCCGCCGCTGCGCTCACTGCGCTCGACGCCATCGCACCCGACCTCGACGACTATCACCTGATGCACGCAGCCCGCGGCACAACCTTGCGTCGCCTTGGGCAACGAGACGCAGCGAAGGCCGCCTATGAACGCGCCGCCCGCCTCGCAACGACGAAAGCGGACCGGCGGTTTCTCGCCCAACAGATCGAAGAGCTGACGACTGCTGACCCACTCTTGCGTTGATGTGCGCAAGATATTGCGCACATCAACGCCAGACGTCGGGGCAAAGGGTCCCCCGGTGTTCGCCAGACCCGGGTCGCACCTACTGGTGGGAATCCCAGATCGGCCCGGCGGTGTGTGGCGTCTTGGCGAGATGCTGCCATCACCGTCGGGCGACGATGGCCTCGGCATCCGGGCAGAGGAGACCGATGGCGGGACCCTCTACGGCCATGTCGGGGCGCGCTCGGGATTCCATGCCTTTGCCTAATACGACCCAATGAATCAACGATCGATCGTTGCCTTTGGCTTTGACTCGGGGGTCGAAGTGCAGGACCTGGTGTACGAGGCGTGGGACCTGGCCGAGCCAGCAGACCCGTCGGCTGACGGGGCCCCGGGAGCGGCCGAGGGCACCCCGGTCCTCGACTCGACCACGCTCTCGATCGAAGAGATGTCCGCCACGATCCATGCGCGGACCGAGCTCACCCGAAGGATCTGCGGCCGTAGCTCAGGCCTGCTCCAGAGAGCCGAGCCATGCGCCGTATCCGTCTGGTGCCTGGCTCCCCCGAGAACGGAAGCTGCCGGTGACGCGAGCGCCCCGGGCCTCGAGGGCGCCCGACATCTTGTCGAGCATCGTGCCGGGTGACGTCTTGTAAGTGCAGAAGACGGCAGCCGGTGTCTCGTCCAGATCGAGGGCGTCGATGAACTCCATCGTCGCCTGCGTGGCATGCTGGAGGAAGAAGAACCAGCCCTCGGTCCAGCTCCCGATACACACCGCGTCCGAAGCTGAGACGTCGCCCGGCGAGGCCTCCGCCACGGCAACGGCAGTGGACTCGTGGCCGGATTCGACGGCCATGCGTGCCATCTCCTCGGCGGCAGCCCTCGTCGTTCCCGTACGGCTGTCGTATACGATCGCGACCCTCACAATGCCTCCTTGATGTTCCGTGTGATTCACGCGCGGCGGACGCCGGTGGTGCGTATTGAACGTCAGCCCCTCCGGGAACTCCAGGTCCGAAAGACACCTGCTCGGCGGCCTCGCAATCGCCGGCCGGGCGTGGGCCGACCGTAAAGCCGGCCTTCTGCGGCCAGGAGCGTAACACGGCCCGTTCGGCCAGCAGGTCGGACTGGGAATACACTCCATCCCCCAATGAAAGCAGCTGTTCGCACCAGGTATGGCCCACCCGAAGTCGTGGGACTCGAAGAGGTCGACAAACCGACTGCCGGAGACGACCAGCTCGTCATCAGGGTTCGCGCCACCACCGTCAATCGGACGGACTGCGGCTATCGCGGAGGAACCCCGTTCCCAATCAGGTTCTTCGGTGGCCTCCCTCGGCCAAAGGTCGCCATCCTCGGAACCGAATTCGCGGGCGAAGTCGAGGAGGTCGGCAGCGGCGTTACGTCGTTCCGGCTGGGCGACCGGGTGTGCGGCTACTGCGAAGGCACATTCGGAGCGCACGCCGAGTACATGACCATCCAAGCCGGGCGTCTGATCGCGCACATCCCCACAGACTCGACGTTCGAGGAGGCCGCTCCGAGTACCGAGGGCTCTCACTATGCGCTCGGCATGCTGCGGAGCGCAAAGATCCAGCCGAAACACGACGTCCTGATCTACGGCGCAACCGGAGCCATCGGCTCGGCGGCGGTCCAGATCGCCAAGTGCCTCGGAGCCAATGTAACCGCGGTGTGCGGAACCGCGCACGTGACCCTGGTCGAGAGCCTGGGAGCCGACAGAGTCATCGACTACCAGACGACGGACTTCACGAAGGATGACCAGAGGTACGACCTCGTTCTCGATGCGGTGGGCAAGAGCTCCTTCCGTCGCTGCCGTCGGCTGCTGAAACAACGCGGCATCTACATCTCGTCGGATGTCGGGGTCCTCTGGCACGGTCCGATGCTGGCCCTCATCACGCCCCTGTTCCGCGGCAAGAAGCTCATGTTCGTGGTTCCGCGTCGCGATCCCGAGGGGGTCCGGTACCTCACGGAACTCATCGAGTCAGGAGAGTTCAAGCCCGTTATCGACAGGCGGTATCCACTGGACCGGATTGTTGAGGCGTACCGGTTCGTCGAGACGGGCCAGAAGATCGGCAACGTCGTCGTCACCGTCTAAGAGGGACAAACACTCATCTCGATTTCGGCTTTGGTGCCCGTTCAGGCTGCTGCAGGCGACGACGTGTCCGTGGGCGCCGGTTCGATGGCGCCCGCTCCCTCGCGACGCCGCCGCCATTTCGGGACCCGGGAGAACACGGCGGCGATCTCGGTGGCATCGAGGGTTTCATTCTCCAGCAGAGCCGCCGCCATGGCATCGAGGGCAGGCCGGTGGGCGGCGAGGATCGTGGCCGCCTCTCGCTGGGCGGCGGCGATGATCTCCCGCACCTCCTGGTCGATGGCGGTCGAGGTCTCGTCCGAATGAGTGGCGGGATACCCGCCCTGGCCGAGGAACATCGGACCGGGCTGGGTGAAACCCACGAATCCGAGCCGGTCGCTCATGCCGTACCGTTCGACCATCTGCCGGGCGATCTCGGTGGCTTTCTCCAGGTCGTTTGCCGCCCCCGTCGTCGGGTCCCCGAACACGAGGTCCTCGGCGGCCCGGCCCCCCGCCAGCATGGCAAGCTGGTTCCACAACTGGCTGCGGTGCATGAGATGGCGATCCTCCGTGGGGAGCGCCTGAGTGAAACC
>Ga0255055_10000120_pt1 | contig 56953 bp, 57 predicted proteins | sample JV7_2_27_MG_FD_188633 | JGI IMG/M metagenome (GOLD analysis project Ga0255055, IMG submission 188633) | Seawater microbial communities from Jervis Inlet, British Columbia, Canada - JV7_2_27 | ecosystem: Environmental > Aquatic > Marine > Inlet | place: Canada: British Columbia | collected... | reverse complement strand
CCTCGACAGACCCTCAACGGGATGTCACCATCAGACAAACTCGCCGAAGTGTTGCAATGACCCCTTGAGCCGACAGCCGTTATGGGCGGTCTTCGGGGAGGATGATCTCGGCGTCCCATGTGACGATTGCTTCGATGCGCGACCACAAGGGTGCACCCATCGAGATCACGGCTCCGATGAATGCGAACGTCGATGCGAGCAGTACCCAGAATCCCCACCCGGGTGCTCCACCGATGCTCGCGATCGATTCGTTCCAATAGAGCAGGATGATCGTGGGCAGCACCAGGGCGATGCCTGCGACCCACAGGCCGATTGTGTAGCGGGTCTTCGTTACGGTGTCCCATCGGGTGACTCGCTTGAAAGGTGCGCCGAAGCGCGTCATCAACTCGGCGACACCGTCCTTGCCGAGCATGGCGATTGACGCGACGAGCAGTAGGTCCGGTCCACCAACCACGGATAGGCCGAACAGGATGGCGTTGATGCTTTCGGGGAGACCGAACAGGGGTACCAGCACCAGTGCCAGCACCGGCAATATCAGATGGAGGACGAAGATGGTGATGCCCAGCCATTTGCGCCACGGGGCGATACGCCTCTTGGGCGTCTCGTCCTGATGCGCCGAACCCGGACTCATATCGGGATTATCGCGAGCCATCCTTGCACAGCGCATATGTGCCGATATGGGTGGGTACCTAGGGGCCTAGTCCCTGACGTCGGCGGGCGGTGTCGAGGTCCCATACACTGTGTCGGTGCGGCGTGAGAGGAGCATTCGTGAAGAAACTTGTGAAGCTTGCCTTGATCATTGGCGTCATCGTGGTCCTCGCCAAGGTCGTTGCGGCCAAGAAGGCCAAGCGGCACGGCCTGACCGAGTCGGAGGGCCGCGAACCATCTGCGGCTGCACCGACGGATAGCGTCCGCGAGGGAGAGGAACCCGATTCCGACGACGCCAAGGCGAGTGAGGCTTCCGACGACATCACTGCGTCAGTCTGACCCCTCGTCGCCGCGACACCCAAGTGCAATAGCGGGACCGTGACTGGGGTCTGAGCGTGTGGGAGGGCGCGGCGCAATATGGGCGGTCCGGCCTGGCGTGTCAGGTAGCGCATATGTGCCGATATGGGCGGGTGCAAGCAGCTGCCCGATCCGCATCCGTCATGTACGTTCGCGGTCGGGGATGATGTCGCTCCTTCGGATCAGGAGCGCGATGCTCAGGATGCTCACCCAGACGGGAAATGCCAGGCCGACTGGCTCGCTCAGGATCGGCATGAAGAACATCACCAACGCGATGCCGTAGCCGAAGTAGGACAGCCACCGACTGAAAGCATTGCTTCGTAACGCAAGGGTCGATGTGCTGACCACAAACACGGCCTGGACTCGCAGCAGCACGAGGAGCAGCAGACTCGTCCCCAGCCCAGTCAGCGCAGCCAGGACGCTGGCATCCGGTACCCGGCCGTCTGCGAGATCGACGGTGACCGCACCGCTGGCGAGGGTGGCCGCGCCCACGAGCATCACCCCGGTGAGGAGTATCCCGCTTCCCAAGAACACCGTGGCGAAGAACCTGTCCTCGCGGTCTCCTACCCGTCGCCGGATGACCGCCACGAACCACAGAAACGAGACCGCCGAGACGACCGCCAGTGAGAGACCGATAGTCAGCGAGGCTCGGTTCGTAGGATCTGCGTACCAGGCGGTGATTTCTGAGTCTGGGGCTGCCGGGTCGGGTGGCGAGTTGAGCAGGAGAAGTGAGATGAAGGACAACACGGCGAACACGAGACCGGCGACGGCTGCGGCCTCGATCGAACGGAGCCGGTTCCCAACCGGGGACGGCGTCATCGCGGGATCACCTCGTTGTTGGATCTGTGGTTAGCGCTTGATGCGTTGTTTGAACCCGGCGACACCCATGAAAAGCAGGGGCCGATCGACGATGTCGGGATCGTCGCCGAGTTCGGTTCCGATGAGCGTGTTGAGCTTGTCGTTCATGGACGCAACGAGCGCCTCGTCATAAGTCGGGTGGTCCGGGTTGGCGAGGTTGTCCATCTCGTCGGGGTCTTCCCACAGGTCGTAGAGCGCCACATCATTGTCCCGGTAGAGATCGTCGATCGTCGCCGGTTGGTTGTGCTCGTTGATGGCGTGATACCGGATGAACTTGTAGCGGCCGTCATAGACGCCGCGCATGACATGACGAGCGTCGAAATGCGAGCCGCGGATCGCACCGACGAGGCCCTTCGCCTTTTCCAACCTGGTCTCCTGCTCCAGGGCGGCATCTTCGTCATCACCCAGGTCGATCATCCCTGAGGCAACGTCGGCGATGAACTCCATATCGATCGCCCACAACACGTCATAGGTGTACAGCGCCCCGATCCCAGGTTCTGCCGTGGAGCCGCGCTCCGTGTGAGTCTCCGCGTCGGCGACGACTCCTGCAACATCGAAGCCCCGTAGCTGCGGGTTACGATCGGCTTGCAGCTCGGCGATGACCCCAGCCCAACGCAGCAGCGTTGGAGCAATGTCAACGGACGTACCAACGGCATCGGTGGTGCGACCCCCGCCATAGTCGGGATGCACCACTACGAACGGTACGTTCCACACCTCCCTAAACGGGATGGCTCCTTTCTGGCGCATCCCGTGGGAAGCGACCATGTCGCCATGATCCGCGGTGTAGACGATGATGGTGCGATCGGCTTGACCGCTGGCTTCGAGGGCATCGAGCACGGTCCCGATGTGCCGATCCACATCACGGAGACAGTTCAGGTAGTAGTTCAGGTACCGCTTCCACATGTCGTGCCGATCCGTGGGCATCTCCCCATAGCTGATGTCACAGAGACGGCGGTAGTAGCGAACTGCTTCGGGGTGCTGGTCGAGCGGATCATCGAAAGAGGCCGGCAGCTCCACGTCCCATTGCTGCTGATAGATAGGGTCGTCGGGTTCAGTGGTGATCTGCATCAAATCGCTCACCTGGGTATCGCCAGTGCCGTCCGCATCGAAGAACATGATGTCGTGCGGGTTACAGAAGTTCACCGCCAAGAACCACGGCTGAGAATCACCGATCTCCCCAGCCCCACCCGTCAACCACCCAGCGGCGTCGGCTGCAATCTCACCATCACGCTCATAGCCATCACGGACCTCACCCCAGATCTCCCCAAAGTCCTGATAGTCGGAGAACCCGTACGGCTCCAACGCATCCCGAGTGTGCTCCCCAGTGATTGTGCTCAGATGCCACTTGCCCTTGAACGCCGTGTAATAGCCAGCGTCGCGCAGCATGTGACCAACGGTGCGGATCTTCTCCGGATCGAGGTCGTCGATCCAGGCCATGTTGGTGTTGTCCCACATCCCGTTCTGCACCGCATGAGTCCCGGTGAACATCACCGAACGCGACGGAGTACACAGCGCCGTGTTCACCTGGTAACTCTCGAAGACCAACCCGGCCTCTTCGAGACGCCGCCGATTCGGTAACTCGTACCCCTCCGGAAATGGAACATGCGCATAGGTCTGATCCGTCGTCAGAAACAGGATGTTGTACCGCGGTGACTCGTCCGACACAACCGACTCCGCCATACCAACCATCCCTCCCTCGGCCAACACGGTCCCTCAGTGAGCCTACAGATTCACAACACCCGCTCGACCCGCCACCAGGTAGCGCATAACCGGCAATATGGGCGGTCCAGCCCGGCATCGCGGACGGCAGTTCCCGGCCTCACGGCTGTATGGGTCCCACCGTTCCAGCCGGGTCCCCCAACTAGCCCCGATCCCGAGGCACAAGATATGGGGGGTAGGGCCTTTCCCGGTGTCGGCGCCCGTCCAGGGCGAGAGAATCGCTCAGAACGGACCGCGGTGCACCCTCCAAGCTGGTCAGGCTGGCGGTCGTGCCCGGCGGGCGTGGTATCGGTGGTTCAGTGAATGCCGTTTCGGTACCGATACATCTCGTGTGATGTCCGATGAAGAGCCTGGTCGAAGCGATGCATGGAAGAAGCAAGAAGCTGCGCGCAGGTCACAAAGTCGAGAGCAGATGTACGCGTGGCTGGCGACCGTGATCGCCATCGTTGCCATCGTCGCCCTCGTCTTTTGGTTCGCGATCATCAACTAGGCCAGTCGCTCGATTCGATCGACCTGGCGCCGGGCTGCTGCTAGTTGGGGCCTGCAGCGGCCCGTCCGCGTCAGACGAGGTCCTTGTCCTTGGCCGATCTACTGACCGCGAAAGACTCTGCTCACAGCCGCCGCGGAGCCGCGTAGGTTCGGTGTTCGGATCAGTTGAGAGACAGTCCCCCATCTCTGGCCTCAACCCCTGGATGGATGGCTTCCCTACCGGCCGGGCGCTCTCGACAGGTCCGACCGGCCGGGTCGCCGCGTATGAGAAGCCGCGGCGGCCCGTCCGCGTGTCACACCCTCCGCGTACCGCGTAGATTCCGACCGTGTATCGGCCGAAGGAGACTTCATGACATATCCCGAGAAGCTCTACCTGGGAGAGGGAGGTGAGGTCTCGGCTGACTTCCGGCGTCCCATCGGCGAGCCAGATCTCGTCCTCGGCAGCGGGACCAGGGTCACATATCTCGCCACCGGAGCGTCCACCGGAGGAGGGTTTGGCCTCTATCACTGGGAGATGGGGCCGAAACGGCACGGCGCCGAACCACACCTTCATCGAACTTTCTCCGAGTCGTTCTATGTCCTGTCCGGTGAGGTGGGTCTCTATGACGGCGACTCGTGGCACGACGCCAGCGGCGGCGATTTCATCCATGTGCCACCCGGCGGTATCCACGCCTTCCGGAACCACTCGGGAGCTCCGGTTTCGATGCTCATCCTGTTCGCTCCTGGAGCGCCCCGCGAGGCCTACTTCGAGGGACTCGACGATCTAGATGCGCTCTCGGATGCCCAGAAGGCTGATTTCCTCATCGCACACGACAACATATACATCGAGTAGCAAACCTCGAAGCCAGCACAACTCCGACGCGCGCCACCCATATGTGCCGTTATGCGCTACCTGTCTTGATGTCTTCGAGGGTTGGGCAGGGATCGATTCCGTACAGGCGGCACTCGTCGTCGGTGTATGAGCGAGTTAGGGCGTTGCGGGCCTGGTCCAGCAGCTCGTTCTGTCGCAGCGTCACTACCTTCCACTCGGCGTTGGCACCCAATGCCACACCAAGAGTGTCGCTATCCACCCACATGGCGTCGGACGGGAACGGCATGGGGATCCGGTCTGCGAGCTGGAGCGACTCCAGATCCCAGATCATGATGTAGCCGTCTTCGCCGGTCGACAGGATCTGTGACCCATCGGGCGACATCGCCAGGCCACGCATCCGCCCATCCTGGGCCTGCCAACTGCGGAGAAGCATCCACGTCGCCGTGTCGTACTCGTAAACCACGCCTTCCCAGGACCCTAGGTAGAGGCGGTCACCGGTTGGCGAAACGGCGCTCGCTCCCCGGAATTGGGCCGCGTCGTCGAGCGTCGCTTTCAGGTCTCCGGTTTCGACGTCGAAGACGACGTATCCGGGACTTTCACCCCCGGGACCCAGCTCGAGCACCACGAGGGACCGGTCGTCCAGGAACGGTGTCCGATCAATACCTGGGGCAAAGAACTCGAGCTCGATCGTGCGAGTGGGTTCCAGCGTTGCCACGTCCCAAAGGCGGAACTTCCAGGGACCTCCCGGTTCGGTTCGATCTTCCATAGCGCCGATCGTTCGACCGTCGAGAGATACGACGGCCGCTGGTCCGAAGCGCGGCTCCCCATTGGGGCAGAGTGCGCCGTCATCGGTCTCAACCAGCTCACAGTCGTCGATCACCTCGAACGATTCGTCTGCGGGATTCCACAAGACCAACGGGCCGGTGGCGTCGTCTTCCAGGAGCACCAGCAGGAATCGACCGTCGGGGAGCTGGTCCGCCCAGAAAAGCGCCGAGAATCCGTGAATCGTGGCGCCGGTAGCAGGGTCGAGTTGAGCGAACCCGACTTCGAATTCGGGGGAGAACCCAACAATCCCAGTGTTCACGCCTTCAATGATCGTATCGGGATTGAAGAACCCCATCGCGAAGGTCTCGGTGGCGACCGGTGTACCAGATAGTTCGGCGATGTCCCACAGCCGCACGATGTCGTCGATGTGAGACGACACAACCGTTTGACCGTCTCGCGAGAAGCGGATTTGGGCAGCGAGTGGACTGGGGAAGTGATGGAGCAGTTCACCGTTGGGACGCCAGACGTATACACCCGAGCTACCGGCGGCAGCGATCCGGTCCCCGTCTGGCGAGATGGCAAGGTCGCCGACGAACCCTTCGAAGCCGTCGAGCCGGTCGATAATGGCGCCGGTCTGGGTATCGGCGATCGCCGGGCGGTTGTCGAATAGGTTGTTCTCCTGCCTGAGGACTGCTTTGGTTCCGTCCGGGAATAGCAGACCGTCCGTGGCCGGGAACGAGATTGTCTGCGTGGTCTCGCCAGCGGGCCAGGCCACAACCCTGGGATCGTCGATCTCGTCGGGCGGCGCCTCCACAAACGAACCGACAATGAGTGCGGTGTCCAGGGTCGCCGGAAACGTCACGCCTGTGGCGACCGTCTCGGCGCGGGCGACCTCCTGCCACGTTGTGGTATCGATAACCGACGTCCACGCCGCTGTGTGCTCGTCGAAGCATTCCGGGGTTCCCGTAGGGAAGCTGAGCAGCGAGCCGTCGGGACTGAAGAGGGTGGCGCCGTTGGTCCGCACCCCGGGACAACCGGAGCCGTTGATCGTTGTGATCCTCGAGCCAGACAGAGCATCAAGGACAACCACCCTGGCTGGGTAGGGATCGTTCCCGTCGTCGTCCACCACGACCTCACCGGGGTCGTCGCCCTCCGCCAATGATCCATCGTGGAGGAGGAGCGCCACATGTCGACCATCGCCACTGACTTCAAGACGAACGACGGAGTCGATCGTCGTCGCATCCCGATACGTCCACACCGGGTCACCAGAGTCGAGATCGAGAAGCGAAACACTCTGATCGCTTTCGGACACCACAAGGTCTTGCCCGTCAGCGGCGAAGTCGGCTTGACGGCCCGAAACCGTGGCGAGGAGGCGGTGTGAGTCGAGAGCCTCGCGCAGCGCCACCGTCCCCTCGGGGAACGACGCTACTTCTGGTGGCACCTCGTTGAACGAGGACAGCGTGAGCAGCAGCGCCAGCTCGGGATCACGATCGAGGGCACCAAGCGCCGATGCGGCGAGTTCTCTGGCTCTGGCAACGGCGCGCTGTTCTGCCTCAGCGTCTGCCGCGGCCAGGGCCACCTGCTGTTGCTCCTCGGCATCCTGACGGGCCGCGGCTTCCTGCTGCGCCAGCTCGCTCGCCCGGGTGGCCTCGTCGTTGGCCCGGTTCTGTTGGCCGATCGCAAAGACGGCGGCCCCGCTGGCAACGACGACCAACGCCAGGAGAGCGATGCCGGCGGCCCATGCGGTGCGGACCGTACGCCGGTGCTGGCGCACTTCCTCGGATTCGAGCTCGTCCTTGGGAACTCCTCTCATGGGGGCCGCGATATCGGCGATCACGCCAGAGAAGCGAGGGTTGCTGAGGTCGAGCTGCTCCTCGGTGTGGGCGAAGCGAAGGTCGACCCAGCGTGGCTCATCAGAGAAGGCACCACGAAGAGCCGGTGGCACAACGTCGCCGGCGACGTCCCCACTTGACCAGCCGAACTCGCCGTCGGTGATGACCGGGATGATCCGATCCCCGTCCTTGTTGGCGAGCCAGTACTCGACCTCGTCGTTCACCCAGGGCGACTCGGCAGCATCTGGCGAGAGCAAGAGCACAAACCAAGCGGAGTTATCGAGCGCATCAGTGATGGACGACCACAGATGCGGACTGGCACTCAGGGATGCCTCATCGCGGAAGATACGCAACGCCCGCCGCTTCCACCATGGTTTGGCGAACCGCTGCAACCCCGCCTGAAGACGGGGAGCTAACAGATCATCGGCGGCATGGCTGTAGGAGATGAACCCGTCGTAAACCAAGCGCACAGGGGGTGAACGATCGTCGCGCGCGGTCTCAGCCTCTGCGGTCGCCATCGTTTCGCTCCTCGCCGTGCGCCGACTCTACGCGGGGAACCCTGCCAGACGCCACTAACAGACCGCTAACGAGGTAGCGCATATCCGGCAGTATGGGCGGTCCGGCCCCTGCATCGCGGACGGCCATTCCGGCCTCACGGCTGCATGGGTCCCACCGTTCTAGCCAGGGGCCCCCAACACCACCGCCGCCTTTGGCCCCCGCGCGTGTCTCAACGTGACATCTGATAGAAGCGCGTTGTGCTCTGTGAAACGGGCCAAGAGCCGTACACTGGCAGCGTTTCGAGGATTCAGGCGAGTTACGCGCCAGCAACGCGAGCGTCACGCGAAGTCACGGTGAGGTTGCCATGAACGACAAGCAGCGCCGGTTCGCTGAGGAGTACAGCGTCGATCACAACGGGGCTGCCGCTGCGGTGAGGGCCGGCTACTCGTCGAGGCGAGCCCGACAGACCGCCTCGGAGCTGCTTGCTCGGCCCGACGTGGCCGGGGCGGTGTCCAAGCTTGATGTCGTCAAACGCGACAGGCTTGGGGTCGAGGCCGAAGACGTCGCCGAAGGGCTACGCCGTTTCGCCGACGGGGCGTTGGAGGGCCGCTATCCGGCCGCGGCCGGGGTGCGGGCGCTGGAAGTGTTGGCCAAGCTGACCGGGTTGTTTGTGGAACGGTCGGAGCGGCTCGAGCCGGCCCCGGTGGTGTACAAGCTCACCCTCGGCGAACTCGGGATCGGCGAGGACTGAGAGCGGCTGCGGCGAGGTTCTGAAGCCGCCGAGCGGTGGACCCGTCTCGGGCTGCACGGAACGGGTGGTGGCATCCGGTATCCGTACGGACCGGCCTGGTGGTGTATCCGTCATCCTCCACACCTACGCTGAAAATGGCTGAGGGAGGCAACGACGGCGCAAGTGCGAGCGTTCCTAGGCTTGCTGCCGCGCTCGTTGTGTCCGTCGGCGTCGCCTCGCCAGCCGCTACGCGCGAGTTGGTTCTGCGTCACGTTGGACGTTTTCGTCCGCGAAGACGGCTCGTCGCTGCAGGGCCACTCGACAGCGACGACGTTGCCCAGAAAACCACATCCGTGGGATTCGCGGGTCCACCTACACGCCGTTCGGTTCCTTGAACGATCCTCGTCGCTCTGAGCAGCGACGGCGGCCGGGTGCCACGTGAAATGTGTCAACAAAGTGTCAACATTCGCCCGCCATTTCGGACTATCTGACACTATCCGAGGCGACGACGGCGGCGGGTTCGGGAACAGCGAAACCCCAAACCCTGCAACGGTTTCCCGTTGCTGACCTGGGCCTGTTGTCGGTGGGCGTTGACGGACTCGAACCGCCGACCTCTTCCTTGTAAGGGAAGCGCTCTCCCAGCTGAGCTAAACGCCCTCGACCCCTTGCCACAGAGGGTTTCTCCTTGCGTGGCAAGGGGTTTCACGCTTTCAGCGTAGCTGAGAGCGGTCGCGTACTCGGCCATGGGGAATCGTCAACCGGCTGTCACGGCACCATGTGTCGCAATGCGTCGATGACCTCGTCGGCGCACGCGTCGACTGTGTCGGGCCGCAACACGAGCGCTCCCGGATGGAAGTGGATGATGTCCTTCTCGACGAGGTCGGCGTCTGTTTCGCCGAGACCCGGATCGATAACCACCGCCGCGATGTTGCGGGATCTCAACACGCGCTGGGTGTCGGTCCGGGTGAGAGCAGTCAGCGTCCTGATGCCGCGTTCCGCCACCAGGGCGGCGATCTGATCCGCGGCGCGCTCCTCGGATCCAACCACGAACACCGAGCCACTCACATCCGGGACGTCCTGGGGTGAGGCTGCGAGAGTCAGAACTCCTCCGATGAGACCGACGATCTCGGCCTCGACGCCCGGATCCGTGAGTCGCCCATCGACAAAGTATTCGCTGCCCCGGCGCACCCGAACTTCCGGATCGGCAAGCACGCGGACGCGGTTGTGCGACAGGATCTGGCGGAGGTGCTTCAGCGCATGGGAGCCGCCGGAACCCCCGGCTGAGGAGAGGATGCCGGTTGCCTTGTGACGCAATGGTGACGCGGTTCCTCCGCGCGACAGCCAGTCGATGGCATTCTTGACGACACCGCTCACAGAGAAGTTGTATTCGGGCGTAGCAACGAGCAGGGCATCGGCGTCTGCCACCATCGTGCGGAGCGCTTCGGCGGCCGGCGGCATCCCTGCGGCTTCGACGTCGGCGTCGTACATCGGGATGTCACGTGGCACCACGACCTCCAACTCGACGTCGTCCCCAGCGAGCCGCGCCGCTTCGCGCAGCAGTGCCGTGTTGAAGGAACCGGCGCGAAGGCTCCCGGACAGCCCGACGATCTTCCTCACCATGGTTCCCTCAACTCCGCGAGAGATCAGCGGATTCCCGACGGGGTGGGCAACCGGAACCCCACCTTCCCTCCCGGACCCGGCTCCGCCCAGATTTCGCCGCCCAATGCCGTGACGAACTCACTGGCGATGGCGAGGCCCAATCCCGCTCCTCCCCCGTCGCGACCCCGCGAGGGGTCATCCCGGCTGAAGCGATCAAACGCATCCGCGATGAACGCATCATCGAACCCCGGTCCCTCGTCGAGGACCAGTACCGACCCGTCGTTGCTCGCGACCCGCACCACGACGGCCGAGTCCTCAGGTGCAAAACGGATGGCGTTGTCCAGGAGGTTGCGCATCACCCGGCTCACCGCTTCGGGCCTTCCCATGACGGCGACGCGATGGTCCGCCTCGAGCCGAAGGTGGACCCCCTCGCTCGTGGCGAGCGGGCGGAGCACCTCGACCGTTTCATCGGCGAGTTCCGTGAGGTCGACCGGCACCGGCTCCATCGCGACGAACCCGGCATCGATCTGGGCCAGCAAGAAGAGGTCGTCGACGAGGGCGGACAGTGCCACGATGTCGCGGTCCATTGCTGCCAGAAATCGCGCGGGATCCGCGGCAACGCCGTCCTGGAGTGCCTCGACGGCGGCCTGTAACGAGGCGAGCGGCGTCCGCAGATCGTGGCCGACCGCGGCAAAGAACTCTCGGCGTGCCTGATCGTCCCGGGACCGCTGCTCGGCGGCCGCTGCCAGCCTGGCCGCCATCTCGTCAACGGCATGAGCGACACGGCCCACCTCATCGGCACGAGCGACCTCCGTGCGCATCTCGAGGTTTCCTTCCGCGACCTGATCGGCGGTATCGGCGATCAGGTCGAGATCTGCGGTGAGCCTGCCACTCACGATAACCGCAAACACGATCGCAGCGATGGCGCCCACTCCGAGGACGACCAGTGTGAGGGTGAGATCGTGATCGGAGATGAACATCCCGTTGGCGGCGCCGAGGAGCCCGATGAAGACAACGGCGAACGACACCAGCGAAAGGACTGCGACCGTGGTACGAAGGGACCGGGTATGCCGCGCAAACCGTGGAAGCACCACCGCAGCCACTGCAGTGATCCCGGCCATCACGGCAAAGACCACAGCGAGCTGTGCTCGCTCCGGGCCGGACGGCTGCATGGTTACCTCGAACAGGGCCAGCCCCGCCAGCACGATCGTCAAGGCGCCGAACACAGCCCTCATGCTTCGAACCGATAGCCGACGCCCCACACCGTGGTCACCCAGCGGGGGTCGTCGGCGTTGTCTTCGATCTTCTGGCGGATCCTCCGCACATGGACGGTCACCGTCGACGGGTCCTGCCACTCCGACGACGAGTCCCACACCTGCTCGAGCAGTTGTCCCCTGGAAAACACCTGACGGGGTGAGGAGGCGAGGAACGTGAGAAGGTCGAACTCCTTCGGGGTGAGCTCGACCACTTCATCCCCGACGGTCACCTCGCGGCTTGTCCCGTCGATCACAAGGCCATCGAATGCCAGTCGCTGCTGTGGCCCCCGCACGCCGAGGGTCCGCTTCAGCACCGTTCGCACCCGTGCCGTCAGCTCGCGAGGCGAGAACGGCTTCACCACGTAGTCGTCGGCGCCGAGCTCGAGGCCGGCGACCCGATCCGGTTCTTCGATCCGAGCCGTCAAGAGAATAACCGGGACCCCGGACCGCTTCCGCACTTCGGAAAGCACCGACAGACCGTCCAGCTCCGGCAGCATCACATCCAAGACGACGAGGTCGGGATGGCCGCGGTCGATCATCTCGATCGCCTCGCGTCCGTTGGTGGCCTCGTCGACGGCAAACCCTTCCCGGGCGAGGTAGGCGCACACGACCTCGCGCACCATCGGCTCATCGTCGACGACGAGCACCCTCCGGCCGGCCAGTTCTGTCTGCGTCACGTCCCCCATCGTATGGGATGAACGCCCTTCACAGCTCACACGTTCACGGAAGGTTCACCGGCCGTTCCGTCTCCGGCAAGACCGCGGCTTCATGCTGATCGGTGGTTGTGTCCCAAGGAGGTACTACATGACCTTGCGAAGAAAGATCGGCATCCTGGCCTCAGTGGCCGCCATGGCCGCCACCCTCGTCGTCGTCGCCGCTCCGGCGCAGGCCCACAGCGAGCGAACGTACGAGATCACGATCGAGAATCTGACTGATGGGCAGATCCTGACGCCCGCGGTGGTGGCAACCCACCACTCGTCGTTCGCGGCCTTCCGCAAAGGCCGACCGGCGAGCAACGGCATCCAGCAACTTGCCGAGAACGGCGGCGCCGGAATCCTGGCCGCTGAACTAGACGGGAAGCGGCGTGTCGCTGCTGTCGAGGTGAGTCCCGGCCCAATTGCTCCGGGCGATTCGGTCACGGTGACCGTGACGGCTCCGTTCTGGGCGCGCCGGGCCACGGTGGCCGCGATGTTGATCTGCACCAACGACGGGTTCGCCAGCGTGTCGCGCGCCCGGCTCCCGTTCTGGATGGGCCAGGAGCGTGTGGCCTACGGCCGCGCCTACGACGCGGGTACCGAGATCAACACCGAGGACTACAACGATCTCGTCCCTCCGTGCGACGGTGAAGGACAGACGGGAGAATCCAATCCTGCCCTTGCCGAGAACGGCGTCGTCCGCAACCACCGCGGAATCACGGGCATCGGAGACCTCGATCCGGCCGTCCACGGCTGGACGGGTCCCGTCGTCAAGGTGACGATCGTGCGCACCGGATAGTCACCAACGCGCGTGCCTAAAGGTCTACTCACGTGACCTTTAGGCACGCGCGATTCATCCTTCACGGGGTGAGGCGGGTTCCGGTGGGGTTGGTGCGAGAGGTATTGGCGCGTTGCAGCCAGCCATCCCCGTCCACCGAGGAGTTCGTGTTGTCGCAGCCGCCGTTGGCGTGGGTCTGGTAGTTCACCGAGACGGCAGTCACCACGCTCGGCTCATCGACATCGTCGACGACCTGGAGACCGCTCCATCGGACTGCAGTTGTGGGATGGTCGCAGCGGGCGAAGCACTCGGTCCACACGACGGGACCGCGGAGATACGTTCCTCGGCTATACAGGTCTCGCACGACGGTGACCTCCCCGGTCGTCAGGTCTTCGACACTCCCCCGCCAAGCGACGAAACCCTCGGGACCCGGCTCCGGGCTGCGGCCAATGCTGAGGCGGTACGGTCGGTGCGCAGACCATGCAAAGTCCCGCGTGTTGGGATCGTTCGGCGCGCTCGGTAGGGGCGAGGGCGAGCCCTGGAGGAGTCCACCCTCCGGCTGGGGCGCATAGCCGCCCCAGTTGACCGCGCCGGACGCCGGATACCGGGGGTGATGCTGGATCCCGATGTGGGCGCCGCCCCCATCGGGGTCTGCAAACGACACCTGCATCGCCCAGAAGTAGAGACGGTCGACGCGGGGAGGCTCGACGATCTCGAGGATCGCCGAAACCTCTTGCAGAGGCCGCCCCCGGCCGAGCTCCCACCACAGATGAAACGAAGACGCTCCATTCCCGCTCGGCGGTTCTCCGGAGACACGGGCCTTGGATCCACCAAGGAGATTCTGCAACCAGGACATGGCAGCAGCGTATGCGGAATCGACCGACATTCTGTCGGGAGTATCCGGAGGTAGCGTGGCGGCAATGACTGTGGTCAAGAGCCGGCCGCTGCGGGCGGTATTGTTGGTGCTCGGCTTCTTCTTTCTGGGCATGGCATTCCTCGGCGTCCTCATGCCATTCGTTCCGGTCACCGGGCCGGTGATCCTGGCCGGCTTCCTCTTCTCGAGGTCGTCGGAGCGCTTCGACACCTGGCTGGTGAGCAACCGCTACTTCGGCGGCATCGTCCGAGATTGGCGGGCTGGAGTCGGCTTCTCCGCACGGGCCAAGGTGCTGGCCGTGGCCGCCATCGCCATTACGTTCACGGTGACGATCGTGTTCGCCACCGATGAGCCGATTGTCAGAGCGTTGCTGCTCCTTCTCGCAGTCGCCATCGCGACCTACGTCGTAACACGGCCGACGAAGCGGCTGAGTCGAGAACCGCAACCGGCAGAGGCCTGAGCAAGAATCTCAGGAGGAGTCGGGCAGGGTCGGCAGCTCATCGGGCATCAACGGGTTGGGCCGGTTCCGGTGGTAGCGAGCAAGGGTCTCGGCGTCGCACGTTGAGCACAGGTGGACGGTTCGCGTCCCAACGATCGACAGTTGCGTGCCCCGGCCCTTCTCGACGATGGCCAGCGGCACGGCCTGCATGTCGGTGCTCTCACATCGCTCGCAGCGCGGCTGGAGAGACCGGATCCACTCGTACCCACACGCTTCACAGGTCATCTCGATGCGGTCGACATCACGTCGACCTGAGATCGACTCCGCCTCCGCGCACCGCGGACAGGCGATGTCGAGCAAGCTCATCGCAGGTCGATCACCGCGGCATGGGCGGCCCTGGCCACCGCAAAGGGACGACCGCCGGACACGACGGACGAACCTGCGGCACGCCGCCCATCCTCACCCTCGATTACCACGAGGATCACGGTGGCTCCGCTCACGTCTCGCTCATCGATGGCGACGATCGTTGGCATGAACATGTCCCTGATCTTGGCCACCGCGCCGATCACGGCACGATCCATGCCACTGGGTCCCGAGCCGACGCGTTCCACCGCCTCGTCTCCGGCCTCGGTGACGACGCGAACGGAAACACCCGCGCTGTTCTCCTCGACCGATACCGACGCAACGCTCGAGGGCGGCTTGATGAGATGGAGGTCGCGAGCCTCGTCCGCAGGCGGTATGGCGGCCGGCTCGGGAGAGGGCTCGGGAGAGGGCTCGGGAGAAGGCTCGGCATCGACGACGCCCCCGGTCCGCAATCCTGATTCGTCCAGGATCCGCGAGATGTCGCGCGATACTTCCTCGTCGGACCGAGTCCCGTCCAGCACGACGCGAACGTGTGGAGTGTTGCCGTTGGCCTCAGTCACCTGCGCCGATGCGACGCCCTGGACGGCGAGCAGCGCATCCTTCAACTCATCAGCGCGCACATTGCCCCCTGCCTCGAACCCCTCTATGCCCTGTGCGCCAGATTACCTCCGCAGCGGCGCCATCGGGCCGGTTACTGCCTCACCCGGGCCCTGACCATGATGCACGCATTGGCCAGGTAGGAAAAGCCGTTGCCATCGAGATAGTCGATCACCGCAGCGGATTCCGCTCCCGGCTGCAACCAGACCGTCGTGAGCCCGAGCGCTTGGGCCCTTTCGAGCACCAATAACGTCTGATGCGGCGGAACCACGATGTTCACGATGTCCGGAGTCTCGGGGAGCAGCGCCAATTCGGCATAAGCAACATCGCCGTCCACGGTCGTTCGGTGGTTGTTCACCGGAACGACGCGGTAACCCTTGTGCTTGAGGTTGCGGTAGATCTGGGAGCCGTACTTGCCCGGGTCATCGGTGGCGCCGACGACCGCTATGAGTGGATCACCGTCGTTGAGCTTCTCTGTGATTGGATCGTGGTACATGATCATTCATACCAAGCCAATCACGCCTCTGGATGTTCCCCGGGGTCCTTGAATACCGTGGTGACGGTGGCCGCCAGGATCTTCAGATCCACCTTCATCGAGCGGGTCTCGACGTACTCATCGTCGTACTCTGTGCGCTCTTCGATCGAGATGTTGTCCCTTCCCCGTACTTGCGCGAGGCCGGTGACACCGGGCTTCACCGTGAATCTCAGGTTGTCGAGCCCGATGAGCTCCGCCTCGGGGACAACCAGCGGACGTGGACCGACCAGTGACATCGTCCCCTTGAGCACGTTCCAGAGGTTGGGGAGCTCGTCGATGGAGAACCGCCGCAACACCGCGCCGACCTTGGTGATCCTCGGATCGGCGTCGATTCGCAGGGTGTAGACGTCGTCCTCAGAGTCGCCGCTCTGCATACGCTCGAGGTGCTCGTGGAACACCTCGTCTTCGTGGTGGATCACCATCGTGCGCAGTTTTACCATCCAGAACACGATCCCATCGCGCCCGACCCGTTGCTGGCGGAAGAAGGCCGGGCCCTCGGAGCTGATACGCACCGCGACCGCCGCCAGCGCCAAGACCGGCGCCAGAAGGATCAACAACACGAGAGAGGCCCCGATGTCGAGTGAGCGCTTGGCAACCAGGTAGCCCCGCGACTCCCCGGTCTCCTGGCGGTCGAGCATGAGAGCTCCGGCAACGAGCGTTCCGAGCGCAATGATCTCGCCGATGAGAAAGGCGAAGGTGACCCGCACGGCAGGATCGCCGATCGGGAGAAGCAACGCAACGACCGCACCGAGGAGCGCGGCCAGCCAAGCGATTGCCAAACGGGCGGGCTGGCCCCGGGCAACGAGGATCTGACCGATGAAGAGGCCCCCCGCGGCGAGCACCACCCCGGCGGCCGCCATTGCCGCGATGCCCGTCGGCGGCTTGAAGTCGGCGCCGAACGCGATCTGCACCAACACCGGACCGAGAAGCGCACCGAGCACAGCTCCGATCCCCGCCAGGAAGACGCTGGCAACGCCCATGCCTTTGGCCCATGCCCGCAGCTCTCTCCGTTCGCCTCGAGCTGCCATCTCAGTGAACGGAGGAAGGACTCGTGCGATGAGGTTGTAGCCGAGCGTCAGCGGGGCGCGAGCCAGCAGCAGGGTGGCGTAGAGGATCGAAAACTCGACGTCGGTGGCCCCCAGCGCGCCCGCCACCAGCGGCCCCGAGATGAGCAGCGCCTGCGATGCGGCAGAGGACAGCACCAGACCGGACAGCAGTCCACGATCATCGATCGACTCGACGTGGTCCTCGTTGAGGGTTCCCCTGCTGCCCGAGCGGCGTTGCTTCGGCTTGGAGAAGGGGCGCCAGAACACGATGACGAGAGGGCCGAGCACCTGGGCCCAGGCAAAGCCAGCCACCGAAGGGGCGATGACCACGACTCCGATGGCGATGACCAATCGGAACAGTGACGCCGCGCCACTCACCAACCCGTAGGCGCGGAAACGGCGATACCCGGCCATGTAACCCCGCCCCGTAGCGAAGAGGAAGTGGAACGACACGGTCGCGGACACGAAGAAGACGAAGGCCCCCTGGCCCTCGAAGTAGTCGTCGGCAACCGACCACACGACGAGCGAGGCCGCGATCGCGGTCGCGACCACCAGCAGCACGGCGCGCAGCGGCACGACCCATCCCGTCGCCCCGAGCGTGATGCGCCGGATGACGAACTGCTCGATCGGCATGAGGATGATCACGAAAGCGAGGAAGTGTGCGGTCAGCAGTGCGCCGATCGGCGCGAAGGCCTCGGCACCGAGTGAATGGCCACCGAGGAACTGGTAGCCGTAGGCACCGATGCCGGCCACCAGGCTGCCGAGGACGATGTCCAACGTTCCGTCGCTGCGCAGATACGCATAGCGGACGCCCCGGCTCTGCTCTGTGGGTTCTGGGTCGCGATCCTGATCTATGGCGTTCATGTCACGGTCGGAGATCGAGTGAAAGTCGTCGGGCAGGATACCTGTGTGTTCACCAACCTCACGGGAACCACGACTATTCGAAGCCCGCTTCTACCATGCCGAAGCGATGTCGCAACAATCCTCGACACCCTCAGGTGGCGGTTCGGCGCGCCCCGTCCTTGCCGCCGTCGCATCGGCGATCATCCCCGGCACCGGCCAGTTCATCGGAGGAGAATCGAGACGCGGGTGGGCCCTGATCGGCGCCGACGTCGTAATCCTGGGAACGTTGCTCTTCTTCTTCAACGACAAGGTCGACGTCCTGACCGCATTCGTTCGACCGTCCTCACTGGCGCTGCTGATGATCGTCAATATCCTCCTCCTCGGCTACCGGGTCTGGGCGGCCGACGATGCCTACCGTGCTACGAGGCGGTCGGTGCCCGTCTCCGCGAGAGGTGGACCATCGGGGGCCGTGATCATGGGCACGGTCGTGATCGTTGCCGTGCTCCTCGCGCCGCATGTCGTCTTCGCCTACTACGACCTCGTTCAGTACAACCTGATCACAAGCGTCTTCGGCGAGGAAACCTCCGCTCAGAGCACACCGGGGACCTCGGCACCGATCACATCTCAGACCGGATCGACGAGCTCCCCTCCCGGTGAGCAACCGACGGTGCTGTCGCCCGGCCAGACGACGACTGCCCCCCCGTCGACCGTCGTTGCGGGACCTGCCATCTGGGATGGGCTCGAGCGTCTCAACATCCTGCTCATCGGCGGCGACTTCGGCGTCGGCCGAACCGGCGTTCGCACCGACACGATGATCACGGTCTCCATCGATCCTCAGACCGGAGAATCCGCCATGTTCTCCGTGCCGCGCAATTGGACCTACTCCCCCCTGCCAGAAGGCATGGGGATCTGGGACTGCGACTGCTACCCCGAGCTGATCAATGAGCTGTGGGTGATGGGAGAGCAGTATCCCGATGCGTTCCCCGGCCCGGGCACTCCATCGGAGAACGCGGTCAAGGGCGTCAACAGCGCCTTTCTCGGCATCCCGATCCACTACTACGCAATGGTCAACCTCGATGGCTTCGTGGAAGTCGTCGATGCACTGGGTGGTGTCGAGATCTACGTACCCGAGTTGGTGATCGACGAGGAGTACCCGCATGAGGACGGCACGGTGGAGCGGATCGAGATCCAACCCGGCGTCCAGACGATGAACGGGCACCTCGCTCTGGCCTATGCGAGGACCCGCCACCAGGACTCGGACTACTTCAGGATGGGCCGGCAACGTTGCGTGATCGAGGCCGTCCTCGAACAGACCAAGCCGACCGACCTCTTGTTGAACTTCTCCAAGTTCGCCGACGTGATCAAGCAGTCGGTCATGACGGATATCCCGCTCGATGCGCTGCCCGACCTCGTCGCGTTGCTGCCGGACATCGACCTCGAGAACATCGTCTCGGTGCGGTTCATCCCCCCCGACTACCACCTGAAGTACCGCGACGACGGCAAAGCGGGCAGAGTGCCGAACATCGACCTCGTCCACGAGCACGTCCAGCTGGTGATCAACGACCCGCAACGCGCCATCGAGGAACTCGGCCTCGATCGACTCGACGACGTCTGCGGCAAAGCCGCGACATCCTGATCACAGCAGACGAGAATCGGCCCGGTAGTAGCGCTCTTCGGTGATGATGGACTCCGTAGTCCATTCCCCCCACTCGGCGGGCGGCTCCTCGTCGGCATCCTGGACAATGGTCGTGGCGGCCTTCTCCACGGCATCCTGACCGGGAGCGCCGTACCCCACCGCAGGACGTGAGCTGTACTTGTTCCAGCTCGCCGGGGAGGTGTCCGGAGCAGCCTCCTTCACGACGAGCGTGAACTCCCCGACCTGGATCTCGAGATCCTCTTCGTCACCGGTCTTGACGGCCGCGCTCTCCAATGTCTCAGGGGGCGCGTTCGAGTGTCGACCCTTCGTGAAGACCCGCGTTGATGCATGCTGATCTTCTGTGAGTTTCCCGACATCACGCACAATGCGCTTCTTCGGCCGCACTGCCTTCCCTTCGCCCACCCCGAATCTACATCCCCTCGCCGCCGCGCGCGTGGGTCGATCGCATTATCCCACCCAAACGCGCGTGCCTAAGGGACGCGTATACGCGCCTTTAGGCACGCGCGTTTGGGGGGACGTCAGACGATGCGGTGGTCGCTGGCCCAGCGAGCCAGCTCATGGCGGTTCGAGAGCTGCAGCTTGCGCAGCACCGCCGAGACGTGCGACTCGACCGTCTTCACCGAGATCGACAAGCGATGCGCCACCTGCTTGTAGCTGTAGCCGCGGGCGATCTGACGCAGCACCTCTCGCTCCCGTGGTGTGAGCTGATCCAATTCCGGCGCTTCCTCGACGGGAACCGTCTCGGCAAAGGCGTCGAGAACGAACCCGGCCAGACGCGGTGAGAACACCGCGTCTCCGTCGGCGACACGCCGGATCGCATCGGCGAGCTCGTCCGGACCGATCGACTTCGTGACATAGCCACGGGCCCCGGCCCGGATCATGGCGATCACGTCTTCGGGCGCGTCCGACACCGACAAAGCGAGAAACGAAGCATCCGGGTTCGTCTCCGTGACGTTCCTGAGGACCGCGAGACCACCTCCACCGGGCATGTGCACATCGAGTAGTACAACATCGGGCCGGGTCGCACGGATCCCGTCGATGGCCGCATCGACGTCACTCGCCGTCCCTGCGACGTCGAAGGCGTCGGCGAGTTCCGACTCGACTCCGCTGATGAACAACCGGTGATCGTCGACGAGAAACACGGAGACAGTCATCGGGCGAGATCCTCCATGTGGAGATGCACCTCTGCACCTTCCCCCGGTTCGCTGATGATCGTGGCCGTGCCCCGATGCCTCGCCATTCGACCGACGATCGACTCCTTGATACCGAGCCGCTCTTCATCGACGCCTCCCGGATCAAAGCCGACGCCCTGATCGCTCACCCAGACGTCCACGGAATCGGGAGACGCCTCGACATACACGGATACCTTCTGGGCAGCGGAGTGTCTGGCGGCATTCTTCATCGCTTCCGTGGCCGCGGCCACGATGGCGGCTGTGCGATCGTCGAGGGGAGCATTTCCCACCATGACCACGTCGATCGGCGTGTCGTGGTCCTGTTCCACGTCGGCTGCCACCTCTTCGAGACGGGATCGCAGCGTTCCCCCTGTCTTGGATGGCTCGACCCGGTAGAGCCACGAGCGCAGCTCTCGCTCCTGGGCACGAGCCAGGGTGATCATCCGTTTCGGATCGTCGGTTCTCTGGATCAGGGCCAGCGTCTGCAGCACCGAATCGTGGAGATGGGCCGCTACCTCCGCCCGCTCGTCGGCACGAATCCGATCACGACGCTCTGTGGCGAGATCGTTGGCCATGCCCCACGCCCACGGTCCGAAGACGAGCACAAAACCGATGACGGTGACCGCAACGGCGAACGCCGCGGTACCGAGGCCGCGGAAGGCATCGGTTTCCCGCAACACCATGACGATGCCGAGGAACATCATCACGCCGCCCACGATCACCCGCGACCGGGACGGCCGCTCCCCCGGTCTCGATCCCGTGATCCGGCCCAGTGCCGAGCGGTAGTCGTAGCTCCGCCGGTCCAGCGCCGCTGCCCCACCGAAGGCGACGAACAGCACCGGCCAGACGACGGCATCGCCGAACCACAGGCCGACCGAACGCAGCGCAATGAGGAGAGCGACGAACAACATGACCATCCCGGCGACCTGACGCCGAGTCGCCGGTGGCGCCGCCGGCTGAGGCGCCACGTCCACGTCGGAGGGGAAGAGCACCCATCCAAGGCCATAGAGAACGAGGCCGACACCTCCGGCGAACGAGAGAACGACGAACCCGGCACGGGTATAGACCGGGTCGATCCCCAGATTGGCGGCGAGGCCGGCGGCGACTCCCGCGATCACCCGGTCGTCGGTTCTGCGCACCAGCCGATTCCGCCACGACGGCGCGATCGGGCTGCCGTCAGCTGGGCGGCGTTGGTCTTGCGTGGTGGGGTCGATGCTCACGAGCTGTCCGCGATGTTGTCACGACGCCCGGTCGAGGACAACCCGGGGTGTCCCTGAGATCACCCTGACATCTCAGGGATCGACGAGGGAGATACCCAATACCGCTCTGGTGCGGCGAGGCGGAAGATGGAACCATGAGCAACACCCAAACACCACCGACCATGGAACCACCGTCGACTCACGAACCGCCGCCGGCCGCGCATCCGCCCCTCGAGCGGATCGAAGACGGCAGGATCCTCACCGGCCTCGCCGCCGGACTCGGGCGGCGATTCGACCTGAATCCCTGGTGGTTCCGCACCGGATTCATCATCCTCACCCTCTTCGGGGGACTGGGCGTATTCCTCTACCTGGTGGGATGGCTGCTGGTACCTGAACAAGGGCACCGTGATTCTCTCGCCGTGGAGTTGGCCCGCAAGGCAGAACGCAACGGCGCCGAGACCTGGATCGGGATCGGTCTGGTGGGCATCGCAGCACTCATCATCCTCGGCTGGCTCGGCTTCCTCGGCAATGGGCTCTTCTGGGCCGCGCTCCTCGCGGTGATCGGTGTCCTCCTCTATCGGGGCGACCTGAAGGTCCGCCCACCCGATCAGAATCCACCCGCGGCACCGCTGCCGCCGCAGGAGCCAAGAGGCGACTCCGCGACCGAAGGCGGCGAGGCCGGCCCACCGCCGGTGTCAGAGGCGGCGCCCGTGCCCGCTGCCGAGGTGCCGCCACGGCCGAAACGGCGGAGGTCGCTGCTCGGGGTCATCACCACGGGGGTTGCGTTCATCGCCGTCGGAATCCTGGCGACGCTCGATGCCGCCGGCACCATCGACCCGTCCTTCGCCGACTACGTCGCCGTGACGGTCGGCATCCTCGGTCTCGGGCTCATCGCAGGTGCGGTCTGGGGACGATCCATCGCGCTCATCGTCTTCGGCGTCTTGATGCTCCCCATACTGTTCACGGCGCGGTTCGTTCCCTTCCCGCTCAACGCCGACTTCGGCGAGATCACCTATCGACCACTCACGATCGAGGAGGTCCAGGACGAGTACAGCCTGGCGGCGGGATCGCTCCGCGTCGATCTGAGCAACGTCGACTTCACCGGAGATTCCCGTCATGTGAAAGTCTCCATCGGAGCCGGCGAGATCATCGTGGTCACACCCGACCCGAGGAATACCGCGGTCACCATCGTGGTCGACGGCTCCGTCGGCGTCGGCGAGATTGTCGCTTTCGGGGAAGAGAGCAACGGTTTTGGCTTGGCGTCGACGACCGAGATCCCGGGCAACGACGGTGAACTGTTCCTCGAGATCCAGGCCGGAGCCGGCTCCGTCCGTATCTCCGAGGGAAGGTAGGAGAAACCATGGAAAGACACGCATTCAACCCCGTTTCGTTCATCTTCGGCATCGCATTCGTCGCGGCAGCGGCGGCGCATTTCGTGTCGGATGCATTCGACAGAACTATCGAAGGTCGCTGGGTGTGGCCGATCGCGCTCGTGCTGGCCGGTCTCGCCCTCCTGGCGACCGCCGTCGGCCGGATGCGCAGACCGGGTAACGGAGAGCCGTCGCCTCAGGACCTTCCGGCCTCGTCGAACCAACCGTAGATATCGCGAATCGTCGTCTCGATCGGTCTGGCGAGATACCCGAGTTCGGCGGATGCCTTGGCGCCCGAAACCGGCGGGTCGAACTCGAGGGCATGGATCGACTCGCTGGTCAGCGCCCACGCACTCCCGGTGCGACGGGCCAGCCGGTCTCCGAGGGGGCTCCATGCCTTGGCCATCCACATCGGGAGCACCGCTCGCGGCGCAGGACGGCCCGTGGTGTCGGCAGCGAGTTCCATGACCGCCCGCACGTCGAGATGGGTTCCAGAAAGCAAGTAGTTCTGTCCGGTAGTGCCCTCGGCAGCGGCGGCGATCATCCCGTCGGCGACATCGCGCACATCCACCCAATCGAACCCGCCCGGGATGGAAAATGGCACGGTCCGTTGCAGCATGCCGAGGAACACCTGACCCATCCGTGACGGGGCGAAGTCAAACGGCCCGATCACTCCCGTCGGATTCACGATCACGGCGTCGAGACCAAGGTCGATCACCGATCGGACGGCCTGTTCTCCGGCGTACTTGGATCGGTCGTAGACCGGCCTTGCCGGATCCGTCGTACGCGGGCCCTCTTCGGTCAGCGTTCCCGACACCAGCTCGAGGTCGTAGGCGTGCACCGAACTGGTATGAACCAACCTGGGCACACCGGCGGCGAGTGTGGCGAGGGCCACGACCTTGGGGCCGTCGGTGTTGACTCGCCACACCGACCCATCGGGGTCGCCTGCCACCGAGATCTTGGCGGCCAGGTGGTACACAACGTCCGCGCCATCGAAGGCACCGCCGAACGACTCGGGGTCGGTGACGTCTGCGCGGCGGAACTCGACGTCGAGACCTTCGAGCGCCGGGCCGTCCACGAGGTCGAGGGCACACACATCGTGTCCGCGGGCCAGCAGGGCGCGCACCAGGACGCCCCCGAGATGTCCCGACGCGCCTGTGACCACCGCCCTCATCGGAGCGGAACCCTACCGGCGGGCTCATCCCATCCCGGCACCGGTAGGCTCGCCGTCCCCTTTCAGGACGAGGCAGGTCATGAACTTCTCCACCGGTCCAATCGTCGGCGTCGCCGCGGCCACCGACGCGTTCCAGCCGTCGCTGATGCCAACGCCGACCGTCGACCAGGGGATCAGTGCCGGAGCGTCTCTCTTCACAGCCGGGGTCACAGCGCACATCATCGATCGGTCGATTGCTCACATCGCGAAGCGGGTCGGTGGCAACGAGTACGCGACTCGCGCCGTGGTCGCGGGGATAGGGATCGGAGTTTCATCGGCCTTCAAACGCCGTGACGGCGAATCACTCGGCCGCGCCGCGGTGAGGACGGGTGCCACCGTGGCGGCGGCAACCGCTATCACAGGAGCCGCTCTGCAGGTCGCCAACGAGACGGGCCGTAAGATCTCGAACCACATCCCCGGCGGTCGGGTCATCGTGCCCGTCATCGGCATCGCCAAAGTGGCGCTCGGGGCGGGATTGCTCCTGCGCAGCCGGTTGCGCCGCTTCGAGGACGACGGGCGACCAATGCCCGAGCCGGAGACCGTGGCCAAGAGCGCGACAGTCGCGATTGCCCTCGGTGGCGGCGTTGCTGCTCTCGTTACCGGCGAGAGAGCTGCGGTGCGTGGAGCGTCGAATCGGGCGCCGGGCCCCACCTTCGTCTGGAGGTCGGGTGGCCACGGTGCCGCGCTCGCCCTCGTTGGAGCCGGCGCCGCGTTCGGCCTCAGGAAGATGCTCGGCAAGATCGAGGCGGCCAACAACAAGGTCGAGCCGGGCTACGCCGAACCTCCCGCCACGCCCACCGTCACGGCAGCACCGGGCAGCTCGGTCCCTTACAAGACGCTCGGCCACCAGGGAAGACGGTTCGTGTCCGAGGTGGCCACACCCGAGCGGATCCGCACCGTGATGGGGGAAGATCCTCATGCTGAGCCGGTACGCATCTACGTCGGTTACCTCTCGGCCGATGATGTGCAAGGTCGCATCGACCTCGCCGTCGAAGAAATGCGCCGCACGGGAGCCCTGGAGCGATCCGTCGTCATCGTCTCGTCACCGGCCGGAACGGGCTACGTCAACTACATCCCCATCGAGGCCGCCGAGTACATGGGCCGCGGGGATGTCGCCTCGATTGCCGTCCAATACGGGCGCCGGCCGTCGCTCATGTCTGCAGACAGGATCACCCCCGGCGCCCACCACTTCCGTTCGCTCATCGACGCCATCCAGGCCGAATGTGAGCGAACCGGCCTCAACCCGCGGGTCGTCGTCTACGGAGAGTCGCTTGGCGCTCACACCAGCCAGGACGCCTTCCTCCATCAGGGTACCGACGGCCTCCGCCTGGCTGGAGTAGACCGCGCCCTGTGGGTGGGGACCCCGTATCGGTCCGAGTGGAAGGAGGAGGTGTTTCGCGACGATCGGCCAGACGTCGACCGGGCCGCCTTCGGTGTTTTCAACTCCATCGATGAGGTAAACGCCCTGCGGCAGGCGGATCGGGAGGAGCTGCGGATCTTCTTCCTCAACCACTGGAACGACCCGGTCACCCGGTTCGGCATCGACCTCAGCGTTCAGCAACCCTCGTGGTTGGGACCGCCCGACCAGCGGCCCCCGACGATCTCCAGCACCCAGCGGTGGACCCCGATCGTGACGTTCTGGCAGACCGCCATCGACACCAAGAACGCGGCGACCGTCATCCCGGGCGAGTTCTTCGCCACCGGTCACGACTATCGGGCGGACCTCGCCGAGTTCGTTCGCGCCGCCTACGGCTTCGACGACGTAGCTCCGCAACAGATGGAGCGCATCGAGGCCCAGCTGCGGAGGTCGGAGATGGCCCGCGCCGACCGCATCGCCCACTAAACCCGTTTTGGCGTAACTGGACACGGATATTCGTGTCCAGTTACGCCAAAACAATGGGGTCATCCAAGAACAATGGGGTCGTCCAAGAACAATGGGTTTTCAGGCGGGAGCGGGCTCGAGTTCGGGCTCTTCGTGCACCACACCTTCGATCGAGACGTTGGGGGCCCACTCCAGCCAGCTCGGGAAGTACCAGTTCCACTTGCCGAGCAGCTTCATCGATGCCGGCACGAGGATGGTCCTCACGATCGTGGCGTCGAGCAGGACGGCTACGGCTAACCCGAAGCCCATCTGCTGGAAGGTGACGAGGCGGCCGGCGGCGAACCCGGCGAACACGGCAACCATGATCACCGCCGCCCCGGTGATGAGCGCACCGGTGGTCCGCAACCCGTAGGCAACCGACTCCGTGTTGTTACCCGTGACGTCGAAACGCTCCTTGATCCTCGACAGGAGGAACACGTGGTAGTCCATGGACAACCCGAACAGCACCGAGAACAGGAACAGCGGGATCCAGTCCTCGATGACCTCCACCTGGCTGAAGCCGAGGACTGATGCGATGTCCTTCACCCACTCGGGGCCGACCCCGACCTGGAAGAACGCCACGACCAGCCCGTAGGCGGCAGCCACACTGAGCAGGTTCATCGCAATGGCCTTCGCCGGGATGACGATCGAACGAAACGCCACCGTCAACAGGACGAAGCTCAGCCCGAGCACGACGGCAAACACGATGGGTGTGTAGTTGTCGGTCTGAGTCAGGAAGTCGACGGTGGTGGCCGTCTCTCCCCCGACGTACACGTCGGTGCCGGGCGCAATCGCATCCGGAACGACCTCGGTGCGCAGCTGACGCACGGCATCGAGCGACTCGATCGAGTTGACGTCACCAACGAGCGCCACCGAGAGGATGGCGAGATCGTCGGTGGAGTCGGGATCGACGACGTACGGACCGTATCCACCGTCGGCGGTGATCCCGGCCTCCAATGCCGCGAGGGTCGCACCGACGCCGTCGCCTTGCACCACGATCTCGACAGGGGAGGTGAGCCCGCCGCTGAACTCGGTTTCGAGGATCTCGAATGCCTGCTTCGAGTCGATCTCGTCTGGCAGGGTGCTCACCCCGGCGAACCCTGTGTTGATCGAGAAGAAGCTGGTCGCGGCGATGATGAGGATCCCGACGGAGAACACCAGGGAGACGACCGGGCGGCCCATGACCAACTTCGTGATCCGATCCCAGAACCGTCCCCGGCGGTCGAGCGACCCGCGTCGGCGGACCCGCAACCAGTTGATGCGATCCCCCATGAGCGACAGGATCGCCGGGAGGAGCGTCATCGATGCGAGGACGGCCACCATCACCACCAGGATCGCCCCGATGCCGAGCGAGCGGAAGATGGTGTTGGGGAGAAGGAGCATCCCGACGAGGGCGAGCACGACCGTGAGCCCCGAGAAGAACACTGCTCGAGTGGCTGTGGAACCGGCCCGGGTGATGGCGTCGACCTTGTCGAAACCGTTGGCGCGTTCCTCCCGGTAGCGAGAGACGATGAACAGCGAATAGTCGATGCCGACGGCGAGACCGATCATCGTGATCATGTTGGTGACGAAGAAGCTGAGCTCGAAGACCTGGCCGACGAGAGCGGCGAGGCCCATGGCAACGGCGATCGCCGCCACACCCAGAATGATCGGGATGATACCGGAGGCGACCGTGCCGAACACCAGCACCAGGACCACCAGCGCAACACCGATGCCGATCGTCTCCCCGGTAGCGAGGTCCTCTTCGGCGATCCTGTTGACGTCGTTGGCCAGCGTCTGCGGTCCGGCCACGAGTGCTTCGTAGCCGTCCGGGGTCTCGATGGCCGTCACGGCCTGCCTGACTAGCTCGGAGTTCGCCGCGACCACGTCGGGATCACCACCGGCGATCATCACCGGGAGGAGAACGGTGTGCCCCGACTCCGATATCGGCCCGTCCTCGTTGAGATAGGACCCCACGCCGTTGACGACGTCCGGACCGAGTGCGGCTACGCCTGCTTGCACCTCGGCGACGAAGGCAACGTAGCCGGGGTCTGCTGCGGTGGCCGCGTCGTGCGTGATGACGACGAACTCGGTGTCGGCAGACTCACCGCGTACCTCCTTGATCAGCTCCGCTGCCTGTGTCGATTCGGGGTTGTCGGTGAAGCTGACCGAGGTGGTCAGGGCTTCTCCGAGCAGCTGGGAGGAAAGAACACCCGCGGTGACGAGCAGCACGACCCAGATAGCCATCGTCCTCCATGGATGTGTTGCGCTGGACCTGGCTAGCGATTCGGTTCCGAATGCCATTGCACTTCTCCTCTTGTCGTACCTACGTCGTATGTGTACACTGTAAGCGTACGGTGTAAATATATTCGTACGCCGTAAGTTCGTCAAGGGAAAGATTCGAGAGGAAAGTTCCAAGACCGAGATTGGAGGGATCGTGGCTTACGATGTAGGGATGACCACCGCAACACGTGCCCCGCTCACCAAGGAACGGATCATCGACGCAGCCGTCGCCTTCGCCGACGCCCACGGCGTCGACGCCCTCTCCATGCGCAAGCTCGGTGCCGAGCTCGGGGTAGAGGCGATGTCGCTCTACAACCACGTCGACAACAAGGACGACATCTACGACGGGATGATCGACTACGTGTTCGGTTCCATCCCACTCCCCGACCAGAATCTGGGTTGGCGGGACTCGATCCGTCGGGTCGGCGCCGCCGCGATGGATCGGTTCACCGAGCATCCATGGGTGGTTTCGCTGCTGATGGTGCGAGGCAACTTCGGCCCCGGGGCGCTGAGCTTCATGGATCGGGTCCTGGCCATCTTCCAGGACGCCGGATTCAGCGACGAGGACACCAATCACGCCTGGCAGATGCTGGCCTCACACACCATGGGCTACGCCTTCCAGCAAGCCACGAACCCGGCGGCCCACGACCCCGGAGAATTCGCCGGCCTCGAGACCCAGCTCGCCCAGTTGGGCGAGCACTTCCCCCATGTAGCCCGACTCGCGCCGCTCCTGGCGCAATGCGAGTACGGCTCCGAATACTCGTTCGGGCTGGAGATCATCATCGACGGCCTCGAAGCCCGCCTGAGCTGAGGACTCTGACTGTTTTGGCGTAACTGGGCACGAATATCCGTGCCCAGTTACGCCAAAACGAGGAAACGGTGGCCGCGGCCTAGACAGACCCGTCCTTGTCCGGGCTGTCGTCCGCACTCTCAACGCTGTCGTCGACACTCGCCACGCTCTCATCGACACTGTCATCGACACTCGCCACGCTCTCATCGACACTGTCATCGGCACTTGCCACACTGTCATCGACGCTTGCAGCACTGTCGGCCTCATCCGCGCTCTCGTCGACATCGAAGGGGGAGGCCAGCGAGTCGCCGGGCTCCGAGTCCGGGAAGGTGTCCACAACGAGCACGGCGTCGAGCGACTCGAGAGAAGACAGCGCGGGAGGATCCACCTCGGTGATGGCGACAATGTCGTCGAGTTCGATCTCCGGTTCCGCAGCGCTGCGATCCGAGGCGAGTGCGGCTCCGGCACTGAGCGCCACAGCGACCCCCACCGAACCGCTCACCAACTTGAACTTGTTCGAATACGACATACGGTCTCCCAATCGTCGGTTCGTGGTCCTCTGAGGACACCTGGCTCCAGCATGGGTGATCGCCGGTTAACGGTGCGCTAAACAGAGACTACGGCAACGTAAAGTAGCTGAACAAGCTACAAAAAGTGGTCGCCACTCCCGATCCTCACCGACAATGGCCACGTCTGCCAGCATCATCACCAATGGTTGATCAACAACAACCCGAGCCGATCGCTGATCCAAACCTGCCCGCCCTCGCGCTGCTTCTCGGGCGCGAGGCCGTCGAAGTCCTCGACACGGTGCTGGCCGAGGCGGGAGGACGCTGCAAGTCCGCCCGCTGCAGTCAAGTGCGGTATGTGCCCGCGCAATCGGTGACCGCCCAATACGCGGCAAGCGTGAAGTGGATAGACGGCAGCACGACGAACGAGACACTGGTGGCAGCGTCGGGCATCGTGGTCCCGGACGACACACCGGTTCTCCAAACCGACGACGTGAAGATCGCAGTGTGGCGGTACCCCAACGATCCCTTCCTCCCGGGCCTCGGCCCGGCCGCCGACTCCGACAGGGTCCATCGACTCTTGAAGCAGCTCGGAGCGCCGACCGATATCGTTCGCCTTCGGCGCAGGGCATATCGGCCGGGAAGGCGAGCGGTGATCGAAGCCGTTAGCCCCCGTGCGCGCATGTACCTCAAGGTGGTCCGACCCGACCGGGTTGCGGCGCTGCAGGCGAAGCACTCCGCGATGGCGGGGCACATCCCGGTCCCCCACAGCTATGGATGGTCCAAGGACCTCGGGCTCGTGGCAATGCAGGCCATGCCGGGCAAGACCTTGTGCAAAGCACTCGAGAGCGGCACCCGTCGCCTCCCCACGGGCCCGGAGCTCGTCGCCCTCCTCGGTGCGCTACCAGATCCGCCGGATACCAAAGGGCTCGTCCTCGGGCCGGCGCAGCGGGCCGCCGATCATGCGCGCCTCTTGAAAGCCGTCACACCCGAACACGAAGATCGAGTCGATGCCGTCGTCGGCACACTGACCGGTGTCGTCGACGAGCCCACCACCGCCGTTCATGGAGACTTTCACTCCTCCCAGATCCTGACGAAGGGCGGCTCGGTCGTCGGCCTCATCGACGTCGACACCGCAGGACGCGGAACGCGCACCGCCGACCTCGCCGGCCTGATCGGGCATCTGTCGACGCTCGCGCTCGGTTCATCCGCCCGGCGCAACATCGAACGCTACGGCGCCGCGCTCATCGCCGACTTCGATCGGATGACTGATCCGGCCACGCTTCGCCTCCAAACCGCCGCGGTTGTCCTCGGCCTCGCCACCGGCCCCTTCCGCGTGCAGCAAACCCGCTGGCCCGTCGAGACCGAGCGCAGGATCTCCCTGGCAGAACGCTGGATCGACTCCGCCAAGACGCAGCCCCCCGTTTTGGCGTAACTGGACACGAATATTCGTGTCCAGTTACGCCAAAACGGGGCCGGTTACACCGCGTCGGCGACGGCTTCGACAACCGCGGTGCGATGCAACATGATCTCCTCGGCCAGGTTGCGGCTCCTCGACCTGAACCCGGGCCAGGCATGGACCGCTCGCCACAGTCGAGCGGCACGCTCCACCCACGCAATGAGCGCGAACAGATAGATCGGCAGCAGCAGCATCGTGAGCGCCGCCCCGCGGAGGCCTGTGTTTTCGAGCGCCACCCACACGTGGACGCCCCACGCCGTCCCGAAGAACAGGACCGCGGCCAACGGCTTGATGGTCGCAAATACGGCAGGGTCGACTTTGAGCTTGCCGACGAGCCACAGCAGGATCATCGGGATGATGTTCGTGACCAGCCCCATGAAGGCGAACGGCAACAACAGCAGCCCAACGACGAGCGTGAAGAGCGCATTGCCGAGGAGTCCGTTGCGCCGGTCGCGGTAGGCATACATCGCACGATCGCCGATTCCAAAGACGTCGAGGTCCCGCTGGTACACGTGCATGGTCTCCATTACCTCTTCCTTGGCGGCTTCGGGCGACCTCGCCAGCATTGCGGCGAGGCGCTCCCGATCCGAATAGGACACTTCGACGTTCTCGTCGGTGGAGTTCTGGATCGCCACCTCCGCCGCCGCGGAAAGGGTCCGGGCTTCCTTCCAGTCGGTGAAGTTCGGGGCGGTGCGATGGAGTCGCTCCTCCAGCTCATCGGTGAGCTTTCGCACGGCGGCACGGTTATCCGCCGACACCTCAGCGCCCTCGTCGACGTAGGCATCGATATCCCGGTCGAGATCGAAAGCATGGCCGATATTGACGAACACCCTCGATCGCAGCGCCGCCTTGTCGTCGTAGTGGATACCGGCGGGGATCAACTCGATGCCTTCCACGCCATCCGCCTTCGCCCCGAGCGCAATCCGCGCCGCCCCCGTCTTGATCGTGGCCATGGAGGGGTCGTCGACGGTGATCCCCTCAGGGAATATGACGACGAGATCCCCCTCGCCCAAGGCCTGGTACGTCGATGCGAACATCTCGTCATTCCCGGTGCGTTTGCCGGGGTCGTCTCGCTTGTGCACCGGGATGGCCCCGACCCAGTTCAGGATCTGCTTGACGACTGGGAACTTCCAGATCACATCGCGGGCAATGAACCGCGGCACCCCGTCCATGGCGTAGATGAGCAGCAGAGCGTCTGCGAATCCACCGAAGTGGTTGGAGACGGCAAGCTCGGGACCGGTCGCAGTCTCCCCAGGGGGCTCGTATACCTCCACCTTCTCATACAGCAACACAACGAGCCACGTCACGACCTTCTTGATGATCCGGCTCTTGCGGCTCAGGATTGGCTGTTGATCAGCGGTCACGAAAAGCCCTCCAACGCCGACCGATCGTAGTTCCGAGCCTCGTCGCCTCCCTTTCGGCCATCCGGCCGACCGCAGCATCGGCCAGCCTCAAGAGGACGTCGATGAGGAGCGCCCCGACGATCACACCCACCGTGATCACCGCCCATCCTCGGGCGGATGGCAACTCCAGCTCGAAGAACTTCCGTCCCGCCGGCAACGCCAAAACGGCGGCAAATGCCCCGAACAGCGCGCCGATCATGATCGTGCGCCCCCGATTCAGCGGCTTGATGAGTTCGAACAGAATCCACAGGCCGAGCAGGACCATCGTGGTCGTGGCAACGGTCTGGGCTTCAATCAGACCAGCCCCGACGAAGTCCCAACGGGCAATGCCGTAGCCGGCGAACGCGATGGTCGCGGCGCCCAGTCCGGCGGGAACGGCAAAACGAAACACCCTCTGAACGAAGCCCGGCCGCACCGGCTTCTCCGTGGGCTCGAATGAGAGAAAGAATGCCGGGATGCCGATCGTGATCGAGCCGATGAGCGTGAGATGCCTGGGCAGGAACGGGAACGGCAGGCCGGCGAAGCCGATGAGGATCGCCAACAGCGTTGCGTACACCGTCTTGGAGAGGAACAAAGACGCCACCCGCTCCATGTTGCCGATGACCCGCCGACCTTCGGCAACGACATCGGGAAGTGATGAGAATCGATTGTCGAGCAGCACCAACTGTGCGACGGCCCGGGTCGCCGGCGCCCCGCTCCCCATCGCGATACCCATGTCGGCAGACTTCAGGGCGAGCACGTCGTTGACGCCGTCGCCCGTCATCGCCACAGTGTGATAATCCGCCTGCAGAGCCCCAACCATCGAACGCTTCTGGTCGGGCGTGACCCTTCCGAACACAGCATGGTCGTTGACGACATCGACAAACTCCGGCGTGTCTGGCTCGGGCAGGCTGCGTCCATCGATCACCGTATCTGCGTCTGGTATGCCCACCTGGGTGGCGATCGCACCCACCGTCAACGTGTTGTCTCCCGAGATGACCTTCGGTGTCACGTCCTGATCGACGAAATAGCCGATCGTCGCGGCGGCATCGGGGCGGACATCTTCGACGAGTGTCACGTACCCGACGCCGCGGCGGTCGTCCGGCAGCTGCTCGTCCTGGGCCGGCTCGTCCGAACGAACGACTGCCACCACCCGCTTGCCGGCCGAGGCGGCCTCGATGATCGGCACGGGGACATCATCGAGCACGATCTCCGGCGCCCCCAGGATCCACGTACCGTGGTCCTCGAACGTGGCAGATGACCATTTGCGCCCCGACGAGAAGGGAACCGACGACCGCACACGCCACGCCGGTGCGGTGGGGTAGGCATCACCGATCGCCTGCAGCGTTGGATTCGGTGCGGACTCGGCTGCGACCAGCGCCGCGATGCCTTCATCCAGTGGATCATCACCGTCGCCGAGCGTCGACGTCTGCTCGTGAACGATGCGACCGGCGGTCAATGTGCCGGTCTTGTCAACGCAAATTGTGTCGACGCGTGCCAGGGTCTCGACCGCCGGGAGCTCTTGAATGAGCGCGTTGCGCTTTCCGAGCCGAATCACCGCCACGGCGAACGCCATCGACACCAGCAACACGAGGCCTTGGGGCACCATGGCAACGACGCCGGCAACCATCGAGACCATGGACTGACTGAGCGAACGCCCTGCGGACAATTGGCTCCACAGCAGCAGGCCCGAGGTGGGTACCAATAGCCATGTGACGACCTGGAGGATGCGGTTGATCGCCTCGCTCATCTCGGATTTGGAGAGCGTGAACTTCTTTGCCTCCATGGCGAGTCGGTTCGCATAGGCGCGCTCTCCCACGGCCGTCGCTACGACATAGCCAGCACCGGCGAGAACGAAGCTCCCCGACATCACGCCGTCGTCCACGGTCTTGTCGATGGGATCGGCTTCGCCCGTCAGCAGCGACTCGTTGATCTGCAGGCCGTCGGTAGTGAGAACGGTGCCGTCCATCGGCACCTGATCACCGCTGGTGAGCAAAACGACGTCGTCCAGCACGATCTCGTTGACGGGGAGGTCCTCAAGCTCACCATCACGCACGACGCCCACCAGCGGTGTCGCCAGCACAGTGAGCCGATCGAGCGTGTGCTTGGCGCGGAGCTCCTGGACGATGCCGATGACCGCATTCACGACCATCACGATGCCGAACAGACCATCGCGAGGATCGCCGAAGATGAGCACGACAACGAGCAGAACCGACATGATCGCGTTGAAACGGGTGAAGATGTTCGAGCGCAGGATGTCGGCAACGCTGCGAGAGCCGCGGGTCTCGACGGTGTTGGCGAGGCCGGCCGCCTGGTGCTCGGCAGCCTCGGCCGACGTGAGCCCCCCGAGCTCGCGCAGATCCACCAGAGGGGTCGTCAATCCCCGAAGGCCTCGTCGTAGTCGGCCATCGCAGCAATCACCACCGCATGGGCGTGGTCTCGGCCGTAGCGTTCCTCGATCTCGGTGGCATTGGGATGTTCACGGGAGAGCTTGTACGTCGAGAAGTAATGGTCGAGGCGGTCGACAAACGAATGGGGGAGCCCACTGAGGTCTTCGACATCACCCCACACCGGATCTCCCTGGAGGACTGCCACGATCTTGTCGTCGGCCTCGCCGCCGTCGATCATCCGCAAACCGCCCACGACTCTCGCCGTCACCAGGATGCCTGCCGTGTTGATCGGGGTGTCCGAGATGATGCAGATGTCGAGCGGATCCCCGTCGGCCTGATCCGTCTCGGGACTCAACGCCGCAACGCGCTCGGCACAGTATGTGCGCGGGATGAAGCCGTACAGCGACGGCGGGGCGGCCGCCCCGATCTGGGGACGGTCCACCTTGATGTAGCCGGTCGGCTTGTCGACCTCGTATTTCACGAGGTCGTACGGGGTGATCTCGATGAACGCGGTCACGACGTCCGGCGGGTCCGGGCCGGGTTCGAGTCCGTGCCAGGGGTGTGGCCGCCATCGATAGAAGGGTTTAGGGAAGGCCATCGACATCCATGGTCGCAGGTCAAGGCGTTGACGTCACATGCAGTCGAAAACTGTTGTTGACATAAGATGTCACTTACATATATGTTGTTCACATGCATAAGCGAGGCCGTCGTCAGCGCCGCTTCTCACGCAGTCGCCACCGAAACGGGGAGGGATCCTGGGTGGTGGAAGCACGCGTCGAACGATTCGTCGAGCCGGCCGTGCTTCTCGCCCTCAACGAAGGCGGGGCTCACGGCTATGAGCTCGCCGAGGCGCTGGCGGAGTGGCTCCCCGACGATCGCATCGACCTGGGCAACTTGTATCGCATGATGCGGACCCTCGAGGCCGAGGGAGTCGTCAGCTCGCAATGGCAACACGACGGCCCCGGACGCTCCAAGCGGACCTACGAGCTCACCGACGATGGTCGCGAGCTTCTCACCGCCTGGACGGCGGCGCTCGAAATCACAGCAACGGACGTTGCGCGTTTCGTGCAGCGGTCACGACAAGGAGGCAACACATGACACGCAGGCGCCGTGGAGGCCCGCCCTGGATGGGTGGACCCTGGATGAGTGGACACGCGATACAAGGGCACGGGATGGGCTGCTGTGGCGGCACGAGCCGCTGGCAGGACCACGTGACGATCGAACAGGAGATCGATGGACTCGAGGAGATCCAGCGAGACCTCGAGGAAGCGGCGGCCGACGTCGCAGAGCGGATTCGCCGCCTCAAGGAGCACGAGACCGCCGACGCCGGGACGTGAGCCCCGGGAATTGAGAGAAGGGAGCGGGCTCTGGCCCGCTCCATTCTCTGTGTTCCGCCGTGCTGGGGGAGGAGGACTCAGTCGGCGGTGAGCGTTGGTGAAGCGAGGTCGAAGACGGCTCTCATGTAGGCGGCGACCTGGTCGCGGCCGTCGGGCTTTCCCGCCACAGCCTCGTAAGGAAGCATCGATCCTTGCCATCCCTCCGTGTGCCAGGTGGCATCACCGGGTAGGACGTGACCGGTGAGCGCCTCCTCCTCGAACGGCCAAGGGTTGCTGTAGAAATAGGCGTCGCCGGACGGGTAGAAACCGAAATTCAGCTGGGACGGATACTCGACCGTCTCCCCGTCCTCTTCATACGACTCAGTTCGCGTGCCGAACCACTCGAACGCGATGTCGAAGCCATGTGGCCACACCTGGATGGGGCTGACCGGACCGGGAAGATCGTTCCTCAATTCGGTGAAGATCTGGTCGACCGCGACGAGGGAGTCAAAGAAGAGATGGGCGCTGTGGGGGTCGTAGGAACGCTCCTCGTCGTTCTCGAACTTCGCCCGCTCGTACTCCCCTTCGAGCCCGTATCGCGCTACGGCATCGATCAGCCGGTCGGCGAACTCGGTGCCGGTGAGGCCGTCCGTCATGGAGAACGTTTGGCGGTCCCCACTACTCGTGTCGAGCACGACTTCATCCCGGCGCAGATCCATGCGAAGGAGCAGTGATCCTCCGTCGGGAAGAGGCATGGTATCGGTGATCAAACCGTCCGGTCGCACCTTGAGGCTGATGTGCCACCACTTGGGATGGGCAATCCCATATGCCCGAGGGATGGCGCCCACACCATGGGCATAGGCATGGAGTGTGGCCCTGGTCGGCTCCCAGTCTTCGGGAAGGATCGGCAGCGGTGCACTCATGGATGGTCCTCTCTTGCTGTTCAGATGAGCGCCGGCCGGAGGTGATTCATTCCCGATGGTTCGCATATTGTCCCGATCATGGAGTTGCGCGACCCCTGGATCCATCCCACGGCCTTCGTTGCCTCGACTGCACGCATCTTTGGCGACGTGCGGGTCGGGCCCTTGGCCGTCGTGATGTTCGGAGCCGTGCTGCGAGCGGAACTCGATGTGATCTCGCTGGGTGCCGAGACAAACGTCCAGGACAACGCCGTTCTTCACGCCGATGAAGGTATTCCCTGCGAGGTCGGCCAACGGGTGACGATCGGCCACAGCGCGGTGGTACACGGTGCCTCGGTCGGCGACCACTGCCTGATCGGCATCGGTGCCATCGCTCTCAACGGATCGACCCTGGGCGAGGGCGCCTGGCTGGCGGCGGGATCCGTGCTCCCCGAGGGCCAGACGATTCCTGAGTGGACGCTTGCTGTGGGTACACCGGCCAAACCGCAGCGGGAACTGCGCGACGCCGAGATCGCCCGTCAGGCACGCGGCATCGATACGTACCTGCGATTCGCTGCGGTTTACAGGGACGCAGGCGCCTGATCGGCCGGCATGGGCAACCCTCCCAAGACGAGACCGAAATCCACGGCATCGTCGACGAACCAGGTCCGCAGTTCGAGGCCGGCAGCGGTGAAGGCGTCCTCGACCATATCCCTCGTGAACTTGCACGACTTCTCCGTGAAGATCTCCTCGCCGGCTTCGAAGCTCACGTCGAGGTCGATCGTATCGAGCCTGGCATCCATGGCCCGTGTGGCGCGCAGGCTCTGCTCCATGCAGACGCAGCCGGGGAGAAACCGCGTCACGTGCTCGAAGCCGTCGATTGGGACATCGCCATCGAGTTCACGGTTGACGACGCGGAGGATGTTGAGATTGAACTGGGCTGTGATCCCAGCGGCGTCGTCGTATGCGGCAACCATGCGCGGCTCCTCCTTGACGAGATCCACACCGAGCAGGAAGGCGTCTCCTTGGGTCATCGTGCGTCGAACCTCGGCGAGGAACGGGGCTCGCATTTCGGGCTCGAAGTTTCCGACTGTCGAGCCGAGGAAGATGATGAGGCGCGTTCCTCGACGTCGCATCGTGTGGAGGTCGGTCGCAAAATCGCCGATCAACCCGTCGATCTCGAGCCACGGGTATTCCGAGCACAGCGCCTGGAGCGCCTCTTCGAGTGCAGCCTGCGACACGTCGATGGGCACGTACCGATTTCCGAACTGCAGATCGTGCATCGTCTCGAGAAGGATGCGGGTCTTCATCGATGACCCCGATCCCAGCTCGACGATCTCATCGGGTCGGACCATCGAGACGATGGCCTTCGCGTCCCTTTGGAGGATCTGGGTTTCCGCTCGAGTCAGGTAGTACTCCGGCAGTTCTGTGATCTGCTCGAACAACTCCGATCCTCGGGCGTCGTAGAAGTATTTCGAGGGAAGGCGCTTCGGGGTCGCCGTCAACCCGGCGCGCACGTCGGCGGCAAGCTGGGCCTTCCAATCCTCCGGTTCCGAGAGGCGGCGGATCGTGACCGGGGCAGCTCCGGTAGCTCTCATATCAGTCGACGTCCCAGGCGAGCCGGATACCCGAGAAGATCTGGCGACGGATCCGGTAGTCCCAGTTACGGAAGGTGTTGCGGGCGACCTCGGGCGACGTCGCCCACGAGGCGCCGCGTAACACCCGGTACTCAGAGTCGCCGAAGAAGACCTCGCTGTACTCGGGGTAGGGGAACGTCGTGAACCCGGGGTACGCCTCGAAAGCAGACGACGTCCACTCATAGACGTCGCCGAGGAGTTGTTCGACGCCGTACGCGGATGCGCCGTCCGGATAGGAGCCCACCCGAGCAGGCCCCCAGGATGAATGACCGACGTTGGCGTGGTGTGGTTGCGGCGGCTCCGCGCCCCACGGGTACGGCCGCGGCGCGGTGAATTCCGGGCCCCACGCGGCCGCTTTCTCCCATTCGGCCTCGGTGGGAAGGCGGCCACCGGCGAAGGAGGCGAATGCCTCGGCCTCGTAGAACGTGATGTGCTGGACGGGCTCGGCCGGGTCGAGATCGAAGATGTGCCCGAACCGGCGCACGAGCCAGCCGCCACCGACCTTCCGGCTCCACCCTTGCGGCGCCTCGTGGTCGACCGATGTCCGCCACTGCCAGCTCTCGTCGGACCAGTGTTCCGGGCCGTCGTAACCGCCGGCTTCGATGAACGCTCCGTATCTGCGGTTGGTGACGGGGAAACGATCGATGGCGAACGTTGTGGCGTCCACCGCATGGCGGGGCCGCTCGTTGTCGTAGGCATCCGTGTGGTCGTCGGTGCCGAGGAGGAAGGCGCCGCCGGGGATGCGGACGCGTTCGGTGTCGTCCACAGTCCGGCCCTGCGACGTCCCTCGCGGCGACACCAGGGGGTATGGACCCAGGTCATCGCGAAGGTCGAGCGCCTGGAGCATCGTCTCCTGGTGCTGTGCCTCGTGTTGAACGACCATCCTGAACACATATCCATCCGCCACGAGCGGCTCATCGCGAGCGAATTCTGAGGTGCGAAGGACCTCGAGGGCGTCGCCGCGCACATCGTCGAGGTACTCGATGGCCTCGGCGCGCTCGAGGAGCGGGAGATCGCCCCGCGTCCACCGAGGATTGTCGAACGGGTTGTACATGTGGTCGTACATGACGTCGTGGGCGCTGCGGCCGGCGACCTCCCGCAAGAGCCACAACTCTTCGAAGTTGCCGACGTGGCCGACATCCCAGACCAGCGGGCCCATGATCTCGTTGAACTGACGATGCAGGTCGTCGTCGTCGAGCGGCGCGATCATGTCCATCGTGCGGCCGCGATAGAAACCGAGGGCCCGGGCAATCCGAGCGCGCGTCTCTTCAACGGTATTGCGTGAATGTGCCTGAGTCGTCATGCTGCCCCTCGTCGCTGCGTAGGCGACGGTTCGATGTCCCCTTCTGCAGCCCAGGCGAGCGTAGCCCTGTGATCGTCCTTCCTGACCTCGTCGGCGGGGGTGCGGCCTCTGACCGGGTATGTCTCGATGAACCGCCCCGCGACGTCCAACGTCTGGCGGTCCAACATGGCGCCGAGCCGCCCGGCACCGTCGAGGGCGATCCGGACGAATCGCCGTGTTTGGTACAGGATCTCGGCAGAGTCCAGACCGTGACGGGCTGCCTTTCGCCAGCTCGTTTCAGGGTCATCCGCTGTGAAGGAATCCAAGATCTCGCGTCGCGCCTCGTCGTCGTAGAGGGCACCGGCTGCAAGGACCACGGGTACGAGCTGCCACTGGACAGGAAGAGCATCGACCGACCGCAGCTCGAGAACCCCACCCCGCGGCCGCACCTCGGTGAAGATCGTCGTCAGGTGCCGCTCGAGATCGGCCGCGGTGGGCCGACCGGCCGCCGGATGGCCATCCCTCAGCCAGTCGGCGAACGTCCAACCCGGCCTTCCGGCGACCACTCCGCCGCTATGGGGGAGGAGGAGCACGTCTGCGCGCAAAACATTCCTCGTCACGTCTTCGATGGGATCGCTGGTGATCCTCGGAAACCCGGTTCGTGTCGGGTCGAGCCGCTGCCACACGGTCGCCCGCCGGTTGTGCGACCAGGACCGTGGGCTCGTCGAAAAGAGAGCCGTGAGGAGAGGCGAGATCGCGTTGGCCGATCGCCATCGCTCGGCGCGGAGGCGGCCAACGCCGGCATCGAGATTCACCTGGAATGCGCAGGTGTTGCGCATCATTTCGACACCGGCAGCCCCGCGGCGTGAGAAGAAGGCATCCATGGCCGGGTACCGACGGTTCCGGAGCTGCTGTGGAACATCGACACCTCGATGCCAGGGATCGACCCCCAGCGGAACGAGCAGGGCGTCCGCCGGCCGCAACGCATCGCCCAATGCCGCCGCGCCGGTAGCCATCTCGGCGGCGAGAGACCTCACGGTGTCATGCGGCCTCGTCGAGTGTTCGATCTGGCCACCCGGCTCGAACGAAATCAATCCGCCGCCTCGTAAGGGGTATCGAGAGGATCCTGTCCGCTCGATCCGTCGGCCGAGCGGGCTTCCGGGACGGGCGGCGGCATCGAGGAGGTCGAGTGTGCCGTCTACGCCCTCGAGCAAGAGCCGACGCCCCGGGCGACCGTGAGTGGCAACGATCGGGAAAGCTTCGACCTCGACGCCGATCCGATCCGGACGCGACGGAGAAGAATCCGCCCAAGCGGCCCGAGCAACGATGGAAGCAACGTCGTCGACCGTGCGGAGGGGTTCAGAATGGTGACGGGTGAGTTCGGTCATACCCCTCCGCGAAAACCCCTCGAGGACGCGGTCGGAGCAAAGAAGTGTCGGACTTTGGACAATCACCGCCCTCGGGCCCCCGCCCAGGTCAGGCGGCGCGCCGGTCCTCCTGATCGTGCCGGCAGGCGACCGCAGCCTCGAGCCGCCACCTCGTCGTCGCGTAGGGATGACGAGGGCATGAAGGCATCACATCGTTGCGGCACACGTACACACGGTGCCCATGGCGGTCGGTCCAGTACCCCGAACGCTCGACCGCCATCCCGTTGAGTGCGATGTTCGCAGCCACGTCAAGCCGCCAGCGTCTCGTCTGGCGAGTCATGCGGCTCATGATCCGCATTGAGGAGAAAGGCGCCGCCGGTGCCGGACAGGACCCACATGGGGACGAACGGACCGTCGCCGCCGAGCAGGTCCTCGACGAGGACTCCGGAAGCAAGGTCGTGGCTGCACGCCTCTTCACACTTGGAGAACGGGTCGTATGTCCTGGTATCGGTGGTCATGTCATCACCTTCTCGACATGTTCAACAAACGGTGAGGCCTCGGCCGCTGCGCTCTGTCCGCTGGAGGACAGTGATGCGGTGCCATGGACCGGGACTAACCGGAGAGGCGATCTGTTGACATGATGTGCGCACGCTGACGGCATCCATGCTCCTCATCGCCACGGCGTGTTCAGCGGCGGTCGTCGACCCACCGGACGAGGCAGACCTGGATCTCATCACTCTCCCGGTTTCGCTGTACATCGTGACGAACGAGACCGCGGGAGGAGCATCATCCGCCCGGTCGATCGACGAGCTCCAGGCGGTGGGAACTCGCGTGGCCGAGATCTGGGCGCAGGCGGACATCGTCATGGACATCACCGTGGTCGGCACGATCGCGGTACCGGATGACGTGATCCGTGACATCGACGACCGAGACGGCAGGGCATTCCTCTCCGCTGCCCAACAGGGTAGGTTCGACGTGCCCAATACCGGCCTCATCGCGGGGTTCTACGTGCCGTCCGCCGGCGGCGCCAATGGCTTCGCCCCTCCCCTCACCCGGGTGTTCTTCGTGACAGACGAACCCACCGTCCATGATGAGCGGGTCAGCAGCCACGAGATCGGCCACCTCCTCGGCTTGCATCACGTCACGGACGATCGGGATCGGTTGATGTTCTCGGGAACCAACGGCATGGCGCTCTCAGCGGAAGAGATCGCCGTCGCCCGATATGCCGCTCAAGGGATTCTCGATGGCACTCGCTAAGTGGCCGGCACTGCTGCTCATCCTCACCGCTTGTTCCTCGAGCGCCGTGACGACGAGCGGTGGTGAGAGTGCTCCGATCGTGGTGCCGAACAACGGGGGGTCACTCGAGGGTCACACGCCCCGGGGCTTTGCCGGAATGGGTACAGGATTGTTCGCCGGCGACAACCTGAACTCGAACTTCCCTGAGGGCGACGGTGTCCAGATCTTCTTGACGTTCGAACTCCCCGAACCGGCGTCCGGCGCAACGTCTGTCGTTGTTGCCTCCGATGCGCTCGAGGTCCGCGGTTCGCCGTTCGCCGATCTCGGGACGCTATCCGCGGAGGTCGTTTCCTACGATGCGTTCCGTCCGGATCTCTTCGACACTCCGGCTCTTTCCGGCCCGGCCGCGTGCACCCGTATCGGGACGAACGGACTGGAGTGCGACGTCGGCGACATCGTCCTCCCTCTCCTCGCGGATGGAGCGACCGTCGTCCAGCTCCGCTTGAAGTTCGAGCACCTCGCCGACAACGACGGCGTGCCGGACCTGGCCATGTTCTTCCGCTCAGACTCGAACACCAACGAACCGGGCGTTATTACCCTCGCCATCGCCCGCTGAAGTACGGCGAGGGAGATTGCGGTCAAGCGTCCGGAGGTAGCGAAGTGCCGGTGCCGAGGTGGGTTGCCCAAGTCAATAAGCGACTCTTCAACAAGATGGAGCTCAAGAGGGGAGTCACGCCCGTGCTCACGCATGTGGGCCGGTCGTCGGGAAACACCTACCGCACGCCGCTCGATGCCCACGCCGTCGACGACGGCTTCATCTTCATCCTCATGTATGGCTCGCACTCGGATTGGGTCCAGAACGTGCTGGCAGCCGGAACCGCCCGTCTCAGTGTCGGCGGTGAGGAATTCGCTTTGGCGTCCCCCAGGGTCGTGACGAAGGATGTCGCATGGCAGCAATTGCCGGCGACGACCAAGGCGCCGGCAAGCTTCTTGAATGTGACCGAATACCTCCAGATGGACACCGGCCAGATATCCACCAGCCGATAGCCGGGCGCAGCACAACACGCGCTCCGTCGGCATGTCCCGCCGGGACTCGAACCTCCTCACACCGGCCGCTGAGGTCCTTCGAGTTCGAGAAGCCGGCGCCGAGTACGGGTGGGTGCCATCAGTCAGCTTGGAGCACGCCCGTGGCCTGACCCACCTCGATGAGATGCCCATCCGGGTCACGCAGGTAGCAGCGGATCTCTGCTCCCCGGTCGATCGGTGCGGTCAGGAACGTCGCACCCTTGGCGGTCCAGTCGCTGTAGACCTGGTGGATGTCGGCAACACGAATGTTGAGGAAGGCACTGACTCGATCCGGGTCATCTGGCACGTGGAGGACGACGGTGGGCTTGTCGTCGGTCGGGCCACCGCCCACGTTGATGATGATCCAGCTGTTGGCCAGCCTCACGATGGAGGGTTCGCCTTCCATGACAGCCACTCCTCCGAGGATGCGTGCGTAGAAATCCAGGGACGCCGCAACATCGGCCGATACTACGAAGTGCGTGAGGACGATGCCTTCCGCAGGCGCAGGGAACTCCATGTCTTCCATGCCGATCCTTCTCGCTGAGGAGTCCACGGTAATGACGCCCGAGATCGAAGCCGTCTCAGACAGGACATGCACGCGCATGGTCTTTTCGCCCGCCTCTTGTGGGCCCGCCAGGACTCGAACCTGGGACCAACCGATTATGAGTCGGCTGCTCTGACCAACTGAGCTACGGGCCCGTGCAGGTCGAGGCTACCCATCGACCTCAGCCTGGTATGGACGCAACGCCTCGATCATCGTCTCGGGAAAGCGAATGGGGCGGCCGTCCAGGTCGATCAGAGCGGCCCGCAGATCCTGCGACGCGATGAGCTCGCCGTGGCGCAAGAGCCGCTGCCGCCACATCGAAGTGACGCGCTTGAACTCGACCACCTCCGTCTCCACCACCAGTTCGTCACCTGCCACTGCAGAGGCGAGGAAGCGGGTATGGATCTCGGTGACGACGATCATCACGCCGTCGTTCATCATGGCGGCGAGGTCGTAACCCGATTCCATCAGGAGCTCGATCCGCGCCGTCTCGAAGTACTGGATGTAGGCGGCGTGGTTGAGGTGGTTGTACGGGTCCAACTCGTAGAAGCGGACCTTGATGGGGATCGCGTGTGTCATGACGGCGGCACGCTACTCCACCGCAGCGAACCCGTTCCGTCGCCAGGCCTCGTACACAACGATGGCAACCGCATTCGCCAGGTTGAGGCTCCGTCCACCGGGTGCGATCGGGATGCGAAGGGCGGCATCGATGGCCCCGTGCTCGAGCACATCGACGGGAAGACCATCGGATTCGCGGCCGAAGAGCAGGGAATCGCCGGGTTCGTAGCCGACTTCGGTGTAGAGGGCGTCGGCGTGCTGGCTGAATGCGTACAACCGTCGCGGCTCTGTATCGGCGAGGAACGCAGCGAAATCCTCATGGACCGTCACGTCGGCGTACTCCCGGTAGTCGAGACCCGCTCGGCGCAGCTTGCGATCGTCGAGTTCGAAGCCAAACGGACGGATGAGATGCAGCCGACTGCCGGTGTTCACGCACAGGCGCATCAGATTCCCCGTGTTGGGGGCGATCTCCGGCCGGTGCAGCACGACATCAAACACAGCCAGAGGGTAAACCCACCGTTTTGGCGTAACTGGACACGAATATTCGTGTCCAGTTACGCCAAAACGGTCAGGTCTCGCCGCGGACGGCCTTTTGCTGGAGGATCAACATCGCCAACACGGGATCCTTTGACTGCAGCGTGCGCGCCGCGGTCCAGTTCTCTTCGATCACCCGGTGCATGTGGGACATGATCGACCCCATCAGCAACCAGCGGTATCGCACGCGAACCTGCTTGGGCGGCCGGGTGCCGAACGACATGAGGCGAACCCGGACGCCGGCGGGGTGGATGGCCTCGCCGCGGTCGAGGAGCTGATCGATGAGGACGTCGACCGTCGCCTCGTCTGCCCTGCCGAACCGATGCAACGCGGCGTGGAGGACCTCACGGTCCCTGGCGGCCTCATTCAGATCCGCTCGCCCTTCCTTCACCTCTCCGATGATGAGATCGATCCGTTCCCGGTCGACGTGGAGAGCGGGATCCAGCTCGATGATTCGCCGATTCATCTTGCCCTCATGAAGGCGCCCCGCCCCGGGAAACCGCACCGCGAGCACGTCGACGTCCGTCACCGTGCGGACTTCCCCGCTGTCGAGGAGCTCCAGCACGGGGTACTCGGACACGGTGAAGTACCCGTTCATATGCAGGTAGCTCTCGACGAGACCGACCGCGGTATCCATGGCTCGACAGAGTAGGACGCCCAGCGAACCCCGACCCCCGAGTGCCTAACCTGCGATCCGTGGAATTCGAGTTGAGCCAGGAGCACGAGGCGTTCCGCAAGGTCGTTCGCGACTTCGCCGACGCCGAGATCGCGCCGTACGCCGAGCAGTGGGATCGCGACCACTCCTTCCCCGTCGACACCGTGCGCAAAATGGGTGATCTCGGCCTCTTTGGCCTCCCCTTCTCCTCCGAGTACGGGGGTTCGGACGCCGAGTTCATTACTCTCTGCATCGCCATCGAAGAAGTCGCCAGGGTCGATCAGTCGATGGCGATCACCCTCGAAGCAGGGACCGGCCTCGGGATCAACCCCATCCACGAGTTCGGCACCGACGAGCAAAAACAGCGCTGGCTCCCGGACCTCCTCACCGCCAGGACCCTCGCCGGCTTCGGCCTCACCGAGCCCGGCGCAGGTTCTGACGCAGGCGCCACGCAGACACGCGCCGAGCTCGACGGCGACGAGTGGGTCATCAACGGTTCGAAGGCGTTCATCACGAACTCCGGGAGCGACATCACCTCCCTCGTCACCGTCACGGCCCGTACCGGACCTGACGAGATCTCGGCGATCATCGTCCCATCGAGAACGCCGGGCATGACCGTCGAACCCGCCTACCGCAAGATGGGTTGGCATGCCTCGGACACCCACGGCCTGGTCTTCGAGGATTGCCGTGTCCCGGCCGAGAACCTGCTCGGGGAGCGGGGACGCGGCTTTCACCAGTTCCTCTCCACCCTCGACGATGGCCGTATCGCCGTCGCTGCGATGGCGACCGGGGTCCTCCAGGCCTGCCTCGAGGAATCCGTGGCCTACGCCAAGGAACGGACGGCGTTCGGCAAGCCGATCGGCAGCTACCAGGCCATCGCGTTCAAGTGCGCCGACCTCGAGATGTGGACGGAGGCGGCCCGCCTCCTCACGTACCGTGCGGCATGGCTGAAGGACTCGGGCAAGCCGTTCAAACAAGCCGCTGCGATCGCCAAGTTGTACGCGACGGAGGCGTCGGTGACGGCCACACGGGAGGCAACCCAGGTGTTCGGCGGCTACGGCTTCATGGATGAGACCCTCGTCGCCCGCCACTACCGCGACGCCAAGGTGCTCGAGATCGGTGAGGGGACGAGCGAGGTCCAGCGTCTCGTGATCTCCCGCGGCCTCGGATTGCCGGTGGAGTAGCACCCACCGTGACGGAAGCCGACGCGCTTTTCATCCGCGACGGAAACCAGTTCGTGCCAACGGACTTTGCCCGCGGCGGCTGGTCGCACGACGCCCAGCACGGCGGACCTCCCGCAGGCCTCTTGGCCCACGCTGCGGACCTCCTGTCGACGCGAACACCGATGCGCATGGTCAGGCTCACCGTCGATCTTTTTCGGGAGATCCCACTGAGCCCACTCACGGTGAGCACCTCCGTCGTGCGCGACGGTCAGCGCATCCAACTCCTCAACCTCGTCCTCGAGGCCGCGGACGGCGCCGTGGCGTCCGCATCGGCGCTGAAGATCCGCATCTCGGATGAGGCGATCCCATCGATCGACACCGCACCATGGACGCCGCCTCCGCCGCCGGAGGACTGCCAGCCGATCGACTGGGAGGACTCGGACTGGGGCTGGGTCAAACGAGCCCCCGGCTGGTTCTTCGACGCAATCGAGATCAGGGCGATCGACGGCACGTTCTTCGGCACACCTTCGGCGCGAACCTGGTTCCGGCTCCGCATCCCGGTGGTGGACGGCGAGCCCTCGACCCCGTTCACGCGCCTCGCCGCCCTGGCCGATGTGGCCAACGGGAATGCGCAGCAGCTCGATCCCCTGCGTTGGCTCTATGTGAACCCGGACATCTCGATCGTCACGTTCCGGCGGCCTACCGGCGAGTGGATCGGCATGGACTCGCACGCACAACACACCAGTGACGGCATCGGCTACGTCTCGACGCTGCTGTTCGACAGCGAAGAGCCTTTCGGGACGGTGGGTCAGACGAGGCTGCTCGCCCCGCACTCACCGTCGACGATGCCCTCATCGATCACGTAGGGCTCCAGCAGCTCGAGATCGACGCTCACGCCGATTCCGGGAGCAGCCGTCACCTTTCGCGCGGCAGCGACGTCGAGCACAGGGACCGTCGCGTCGATCGCGAAGAACGCGGTGGCCGGCGCAATGTCGCTGAAGGACTCACCACGAAGGGATGCAATCGCTCGCGTGTGGGCACGGCCGATGCCCGTTTCGAGGAGCCCGGAGGCCTTGAAGCGCAGCCCGGCATCCGCAGTGGCTCGCTGCACATCGAGGGCACCGCGCAAGCCGACCACGGCGGGGTTGATGGTGAGCACGGCGGCAGCGTGCGCCGTGATCGCGGCTCGGGCATCCGCGGCCGAGCGGATGGACTCATCCAATACGATGGGTATCGGGGTCGAACGCGCCAGGTCGGCCGACGCCGTCAAGGCCATCGCCGGATACGGCTGTTCGATGTAGACGGGTTCGAGATCGAGCAGCCGACCGAGATCGGGATCGCCTCCGGGGTCGTAGGAACCGTTGGCATCGACGCCCACCGCCAGATCCGGAGCGGCGGCCCGTGCCGCGACCACACGTTCCACGTCGGCTCCCGGTGCGACCTTCAGCTTGATCGCGCCGTAGCCGGCACGTTCGGCATCGGCCGTCGCTCGGGCCGGGTCCTCGTCGAAACCCACCGCCAGGCTGGCGATCACCGGGCGCATTGAACCGCCGATGACCTCCCACAATGACCGGAGTCGGAGGCGGGCATCGAGGTCGGAGCATGCCAGCTCCACCGCGACGCGGGCGAGGTTGGAATCCGTGCCCGACACCAATCCGGACCACACCCCGTCGGGCGACTCCGCCGAAATCCCGGGGAAGGGAGCGGTCTCTGCCCATCCGGTGACACCGTCGGCCTCGGCCTCGACGTAGATGACTTCGCGCATCACCACGACGGATCTCGCGGCGACGAAGGGCTTGTTGAGTGGGAGCAGCACCCGCCACGCCCTCAGGCCAGTAGCAACCACTGCAGCAGCCTCGCCGCGCACTCTCAGGCCGACTTGCCGCCGGCCCCTCCCCCAGATGCTTTCTTGTCTCCTGAGGGCGGAGGAGGGGGCGGCTTGGTCGTCGTTGTGGTCTCCGAAGAGGAAGCTGCGCCGGCATCGGTCGTCGCCGAAGTCGTCGTCGTTGGCGGCTCGGTCGTAGTCGTGGTCGGCGGCGGCGGCTCGGACTCTGCCGCGAGAGCCCTGCTCTCCTCCCATTCCTCGGGGCTGGATCCGATGGCAACCACCGTCCCATCAAAGCTGGCCACATAGACGACCCCGTCGGTGATCGCCGGCGACGCCGCGATGTTTCGGCCCTCGGACCACTCCCACACCAGTTCGCCCGAGAGCACATCGAGGGCGTAGAGATTGCCGTCGTTGGATCCGAAGTAGACGAGGCCACCGGCCACCGACGGCGAAGACTGTGTGCTCAGCGGAAACCGTTCGTCTTCGACGCCCGGCCAGGCCCACAGCGGGCCCACACAAGGCGGTTCGGCGCAATCGGGTGGATCGAGGATGTCGCTCACGCTCATCGCGTTGATTCCGTTCTCGGTTGGCTGATAGATGACACCAGCCACCACCGCCGGCTTCACGGTGACCACCTCCTGGACCTGCCAGTTTCCCAACCACTTACAGGTACCGGTCTCGAGAACGTGGACGACACCGTCCTCATTGGCCGCGAAGACGTACGGATCGACCACGACCGGCGTCCTGAAATCGCCTTCGGCGGGCGCCTTGCAGCTCACATTGCTGCGACTTCCAACATCCACCATGTGCAGCTCGTTGCGGGCGCCGTAGTAGATCTTCCCCCCGGAAAGAGTCAGATCTGTGGTCACGGGAGTACCCGGCTCGGTCGCCCAGAAGAAGCCATCCGTCTCCTCGTGGCGAGCCGCGACGAGAGCCACGATGCGGCCATCGTCGAGCCCGACGTACACGAGGCCGGCGCTCTCATCGACCACCGGCGACACGGAGCTCTGCAGCGGATAGCTCCAACGCAATCTTCCGGCCTTGGCGTCGACGGCATAGAGCCGGCCGTCCTCGCTCGGCACGTACACCATCAGTTGGGTGTTGCCGCGTTCGCCACCGAGAACGGCCCCGGCACCAGTCACGGTGACCGGGCCCCCCGTCTCGACGGTGCGAACCACAGAGTCGCCGGCTCTGCGGTCGATCATGTAGATATTGCGATCAGGGTTGCCGACGACCACCTTCTGGCCAAGCACAATCGGCGAGGCGGAGAACGGAGCACCTCCGCCTCCGAACCTCCAGTAGAAGCCGGCCGGCTCGCGGACGCCGGTCGCCAGCGATGCGCCGGTGCGGGCATTGCCGGCGCCAAACCCAGGCCAGGTCTCGGTGAACGGCTGGTCCGCGGAAGGCAGCGCCAATTCCTTCTCCTCGAGGGATGGCCGCGTCGCGGCGAACACGGCCGCGGCCCCGACGACGATGATGAGCACAAGCAGCGCGATAACGGCACCAACGGCAACGCGGGCAACGCGGCTCGGTCGCCTCCTGATCAATCCCAGGTCGCGCCGCTGCGCCGGGCTCAGCACCTCGTATGGATCAGCGAGGCCCGCCTCGACGAGGGCTTCGTTGAGGCCACCCTCGAGGGCTGCCGCGACGGCCGTGTACTCGTCGTCGCTCAGGTCTGGAGTGGCGACTGCGGCTGCGATCTCGGGTCGTGCTGCCCACGTTTCCAGCCATTCATCTGGGACGTGGGCGGCTACGTCCTTCACCTGACGACCGACCTCCGCCGCCGCCGGGTCGGACCATAGATCACCGGCCTCGACGGCCTGCGCTGCCACCGTCGGCGTCCCGATGCGCAACGCCAGCGCCGCTCCCTGCCGAGCGAGATCCTCATCGTCTTCCTCGGCGGCCCGGACCGCCATCAACTCGGACGCAACGTCGAACCAGCGAAATTGCAGGAGCTCGTCGGTCAGATCCTCAGCGCGTTCCTTGGGCCACACGGCCTCTTGTTCGGCAGCGACGGCGAGTTGCACAGCCTCACAACGCAGTCGCCACCGCCATCCGTTGATCCCCGGAGGGCAGAGCAAGATGGCCGCGGCAATCTCCGCAGCAGCGTCGTCGATACGCCCCAAGCCGAGCATGCACTTGGCTCGCAGATAGCGAGCTGCGTTCTCCCACGCCGGGAGCTGTTGTAGCACGTACCCGAGCATCCCGTCCGCTGCTTCGAGCGCCTCGGCGTACCTGCCGTAAGCGATGCCGCCCTCGGCGAGGGCCATGTAGCCCTGAAAGACGGGACCCGACGTGCCGGTCTCATCCCCGAGCCTGATGGCTTCGTCCACCGAGACCCGCCCCTCATGGGGGCGGGTGCCGCGGAGCTGGGCGCGTGCCAGCCAAGAGAGATACTCGGCCTTGGAAGTGTGGTCCTCGGTATCGCCGACCAGGCGTTCGAAGACCGGCGCCGCCTTGGCCACCTCGCCGCGGTCGAAGTCCACGCGGGCAGTGTTGAACGCAGCCAAGTGCCGCTGGAAGGGCGACCCTTCTTGGCGCAGAATGGCTCCGCCCTTGTCCAGCGATGCATCGGTCTCGGCCGGGAAACCGAGCCTGTTGAGCACCCGGGCCTGGAAGACAAGAAGGGACCCGAGCTTGGCCGTTGCATCGAGTGCCTCGGCCTCGGCCAATGCGGCGGCAACGACCACCTCGGCGGTTTGAACATCCTGGCGATCGTCCTCCACTGCGGCCAGGAATCCAAGGGCATCCACCCTCGCCGTGCCGTCGAGCAACGCGATGGCCCGCCTCAGATCATCGGCCGCGAGGTCCGACCAGCCGCCGATGCGGTAGTACCTGGCCCGCGCCAGCAGCAGTCTTCCCTCCAGGGCCGGATCCGACGCGCCGGTCGCGGCGAGCGCGGCAAGAGCTCCATCGAGATAGGGCACCGCCTCCGCGAGCGCATCGCGCTCGATTGCAGCAGTCGCTGCCGCATCGAGCAGGGGGATCGCCTCTTCCGCCGCTCCGGCTTCCAGGTAGTAGAGGCCGACCGGCCCCGGCAGCTGATCGGCAAGGCCCGCTGCCGTGAAGGCGTCGCCCAGCTCGCGATAGGTCCGCGAGGTACGCACCTCGCCGATGCTTTCGGTGATCCTCGCGCCGACGAGGTCTCCGCCAGGAGTGAAGCCGTCGCGGGACTCCGCAACCAGTCCGAGGTCGGAGAGTCGCTCCCCCACATCGAGGGCATCTTCCTCCGACAGGCCGAGAAGGACCGCAGCAACCGCCGGCGACACCGGCCGTTTGGCGAGAGCGACGGCCTCTGCGAGCTTGCGTTGTGGGCGGTCCAAGGCGGAGGGGTCGGTTGTTCCAGCTCCCGACCACGTCTGCGGGAGTTGGCCACTCACCTCGATACGGCGATCGCCGATGCGTATCGATCCGTCGGCAACCCAGTCCTCAAGCAGGCCCTCGACGTCGCGGTAGATGCCGTCGGTGAGGCTGATGACGCGCTCGGCCGTCGCCTGGTCGGCGATGGCGGTCAGATCTGAAGTGGTCAATGGGCCGAGCTCGAGCTCATCGACCTTCCCCCTCCGCTCGGCAACATCGACGAGGCGGCGCAGCGGAAGCGTCTGCGGAGCGGATGTGTCGCCGTATGCCAAAACGATGAGGACGCCTTCATCGTCGGCCATCCGTCGCTGCAGAAGGCCCATCGAGGTCGGGTCGGCCCACTGTGCATCGTGCACGAGGCCGGCTTCGGGGGCGCCGTCGAGGTGAAGCCGCTCGGCGATGAAACCGATCTCGCTCTGGGCAGCGGGATAGGCGTCCACCAGCGTGGTTCGCAAGCCGGCAGCCTCGGCCCGCTCTGCAATGCCGTCGAGCAGAGCCTTGCGACCGCTCCCGGCCGGACCGCGGATGATGATCAGTCGACGTTCGCCGGCGATTGCGGCTGTGATCGCCGCATCCGTGGTGGCGACCTCTGCTCTGCGCCCCAGCAGCGGTAACTCCATCATCTCATTCTTGTCGACGCGGATTGCTTACCGCTAACACGACTCGCCGGGTGGACGACGAAAGGCCCGTCGTCGACGGGCCTTTCGTGCGAATCGAGGAATCCCTAGCGACGCGGTCGTGCCTCGTTGACGGTGAGGGCGCGCCCGCTGAAGTCCTTGCCGTTGAGCTCGTCGATGGCGCGCTTGGCGGCATCGTCCGGCATCTCGACAAATCCGAAACCGCGGGACCGGCCGGTGTCACGGTCGGTGATGACGGCAGCCGACGAAACCTCGCCGTACTCGCCGAACAGGGTTTCGAGGTCACCACTCGTCGTGGTGAATGGGAGGTTTCCAACATAGATGTTCATCTGAGACTCGTCCTACGATCGTGGGGCGGTGCCCCGTTTCCTACGTACAGCTCGTTTCCGTGCGACCCAGCTCTCGATCCGGCTCAAGAGCAACGGACACAGACGAGTCGCCGCAGAAGCAGCGTCGAAACGGTAGCAGTGTTCTGTCGGTCGTGAACATCAAACTGTGTTCGAGACCCGAAACGGCAGGAGCCACCACATGATGACCTTCGCTCTGACTCCCCTCCAGGACGACAATCGCAAAAGCCGCCACGACTTCACGGTCCGCCGTTTCAGCTCGGACTACGAGCTGCTCGTGCGCCTGCAATCGATCGGCGTCGACGAAGCCGGCGCCGGGTATCTCATCGCGACGACCTCCACCTTGGCCGGGGTTCCGCAGCCGACGGTGACGTTCCACGGCGCCAGGGGACCACACACAGGCTTCTACCAATCACCGCGTCACAGGGCCGTGCTCAGGTTCGGGGAGGAGGCGGTGGCAGGTTGGGAACGCGACCGAAGGAGACGGTGGCCGACGGACGGCATGATCCGGCTCGGCCGCACCACGTCGGCAAGCACCGTGGCCCACGAACTCGGACATCATCTCACGCAACACCTGGAGCGTCCCGGCGTCGCGACCCACGGCAAGCTCTGGGTCGGTCACTTCGACGCTGCGGCCCGCATCGTGGGCGGAGAACTCGACGGGGTTCAGCTCACAGCCGTCGGCGGTCGTTTGTTGAACCAGGGACGGGCCCGCTCCAGCTGACCGGCAAGGCGAAACAGCTCTCCCTCAGCGCCGTGGAGTCCCATGAAGTGCACGCCGATGGGAAGACCGCCGTCGGTCCAGTGCAGCGGCACAGTCATCGCAGGGAAACCGCTGAAGTTACCGATCGGCGTGTAGGGGACGTAGTCCACGAGCTCTCGGGCAACGACATCGAACGGTCGGGTCTGGTCGATGGAGCCGAGCCGGATGGGAGGCTCTCCGAGCACGGGCGACACGAACACGTCGTAATCCGACAGGAAGCTCCCCAGGGCATACGACGCCGCCTGCAGGTCGGTCGTTGCCATCAGGAGACGCGCCGGGGTCAGCTTCATGGCATGCTCGATCAAGCCCCAGGTGAACGGCTCGAGGGCGGGGCGCCCCGACTCCCGCGAGTCGAGCCACGTAGCGAAGCGCAGTGCCCGCCTATCCCCCACGGATGAGCGGAGCGTGGCCCCGCCGCGCCGGGACTCCACCTCATCGAGGACCAGCAAGGCGGCGGTTTCCGCCAGGCTCATCCACCACGTCAGGAACCCGTCGCTGATCACCGATTGCTCCATCGATGGTTGCGCTTCCTCGACGTGATGACCGAGATCGACGAGGAGATCGGCCGCGGCGGCCACCGCGGCTACGCATTCAGGGGCCAGGCGGCGCCCGTCGAGGGATTCCGTCGTGATGGCGATTCGGAGGGGCTGTGGATCAATCCCGACCTCGTCGGCAAAGGGTCGAGCGGGCGGGCTCGGCGTGTATCTGGCCCCGGGAATCGGTGCAGAGATCGCATCGAGCAGCGCTGCGGCGTCGCGAACGCTTCGACTCACACACAGCGAAGTGGAGAGGTAGTCGACGGGTCCGGGCGGGTAGGTAGGAATCCGACCTCTCGTCGGCTTCATGCCGAACAGGCCGCAAGCCGAAGCCGGGATGCGGATCGAGCCGCCGCCGTCGCTCGCATTTGCCATGGGAACGATCCCGGCGGCAACGGCCGCAGCCGCGCCCCCGGAGGAGCCACCGGCGGAGTGTTCCAGATTCCATGGGTTGCGGGTGGAGCCGAAGAGCGCCGGTTCCGTCGTCGGCAGCAGACCGAACTCCGGCGTGTTGGTACGGCCCAAGGAGACAAGACCCGTCCCAAGCATGCGTTCGATCGCTTCAGGGGTCACCTCCCCCGTGTAGTTGCGAAACAGCACGCTGCCGAAGGTGACCGGCTCACCGAGCTGCGGTGCGAGATCCTTGATGAGATAGGGAACGCCGTAGAAGGGGCCCGCCGGAGGACCGGCCTCGATCTCGGCTGCTGCGGCATCGAACCGCGTCGAGATCACCGCATTGATCGTGGGGTTGAGGCGCTCGAACCGGTCGATGGCCGCGGCGAGGAGCTCGTCCGCGGTCATCTCGCCGTTCGCGACGAGTTGCGCCAGGCCCACCGCGTCGTACCGCTCATACTCCGGGAAGACGACCGCCATGCGCGAAGTGTCCACCGCGTCGGTGGAAGCTGCAAATCGGCCATGGCCGCCGACTCACGCTTCTCGGTAGGCTCCCGGCCCATGCCAACACCACATATCTCCGCGCCTCCGGGATCCATCGCTGAAGCCGTGCTGCTCCCCGGCGACCCGCTGCGAGCACAGCACATCGCCGGGACCTACCTCCAAGACGCCGAACAGGTCACCGCCGTCCGCAACATGCTCGGCTTCACGGGCACCCACAACGGGATGCGCGTCACGGTCATGGGCACCGGTATGGGCATTCCCTCTGCGTCGATCTACATCACCGAACTGATCCGGGAGTACGGGGCGCAACGCCTCATCCGGGTCGGGTCTTGCGGAGGTGTCGCCGAAGGCATCGGGCTACGCGACGTCGTCATCGCCATTGCCGCATCCACCGATTCGGCCGTCAACCGAGCCCGATACGGGGGATGGGATTTTGCTCCGGCTGCCGATTACGGGTTGCTGCAGGCTGCCGTCGACTCGGCAGCCACGCTCGGCCACGACGTGCGTGTGGGTACCGTCCATTCGTCCGACAGCTTCTACAACCCGGTGGCCGACGCCCTCGAGATCTGGAGGCGGATGGGGATCGCCGCCGTGGAGATGGAGGCGGCAGGCCTCTACGCCATCGCCGCCGAGGAGCGGGTGCGGGCTCTGTCCGTGCTCACGGTCTCCGACGTGATCGGCGTCGCCGAGGAGACGACCCCGGAAGAACGGGAGCGCACGTTCGACACGATGATCCGCATTGCCCTCGGCGCCCTCGAAGCCGACCAACCCACCAACGCTCGTGTCTAAAGGACGCTATACCGCGCCTTTAGGCACGAGCGTTAGGGCTCGGCGTCGTCGAACTCACGTGGCAGGTCTGTCAGGCCGCTGCCGAGCTGTGCCAGCACGGCGCGATTGACGCAGTACCAGGTGCGCGGTGGATCCTCCACGAACATCACGATGCCCGCGTCGCGCAACATCCGGATGTGTTCCGAGATGGTCGATTGGGCGAGGCCGGTCTCTTCGACGATGTCGTTGCCGATGTGAGACGTGCACTGGGACAGATAACGCACGATCTTGACGCGCATCGGATTCCCCATTGCCTTGGCGAGTACGGCAAGGCGCTCGTCGGTCAACGGTTCTGGGTTCGGCGCTCCCAGGTTCATCTCACGACAACTCGGTGGTGGGCGTACCTCCATGGCTCCAGCGTCGGTTAAACGAAGCCGTACCGACAGGGGTCTTTCGTCCCATCATCACCCAACTGGCATCACCCAACTGGCATCACCCAACTGGCATCACCCAACTGGCATCACCCAACTGGCATCACCCAACTGGCATCACCCAACTGGCCAAAAC
>Ga0255055_10000119_pt1 | contig 57103 bp, 44 predicted proteins | sample JV7_2_27_MG_FD_188633 | JGI IMG/M metagenome (GOLD analysis project Ga0255055, IMG submission 188633) | Seawater microbial communities from Jervis Inlet, British Columbia, Canada - JV7_2_27 | ecosystem: Environmental > Aquatic > Marine > Inlet | place: Canada: British Columbia | collected... | reverse complement strand
CACTTCACGCAGTGATAGCAGAGGAAAACATTCTCCCCAGTGGCTTTTTGAATTCGACGGGCGAGATCCGTGCTGAGTAGTGTCTCCATAAGCGCCTCGCTACTCCCCGGTCTCTGTGCTAGCGGTGGGCAGTGCGGCAACTTCTGGTCTGGGCATTAATCCCGCGCCCTCTACAATTGGCTTGACCGCTTCTTCCCACTCGATCGCCATGACATGGACACCGCTCACACCCTCGATACTGCGTAACTTCTGGATTAGCTCAATCGTAATCTGAATACCTTCCCCTCTCCAGGCATTCCGGCGAGCCTTCTTGTCTTCCTTGTCTATACCCTTCGTCGCGGAGGTCATGCGATCCACGATTTCATCCGGTACGTCGAGACCAGGCACCTGATCGCGCATGTACTTCGCCATCCCCGGTGATTTCAGCGGCCCAACGCCAGCCAGGATGTAGGTTTTGTCATGCAGGCCCAGCTCGCGAACTTTCTCCATATACTCCTCAAAGCGGGTCATGTTGTAAATGAGTTGGGTTTGAATGAAATCCGCTCCGGCTTCTACTTTTTTGGCCAGGCGGTAAGGGCGGTACTCGAATGGATCTGCGAAAGGATTAGCAGCCGCTCCGAGGAAAAAGCGCGGTTCAAGATCCTTGATCTCATCTCCACTCTGGAAGAGTTTCTCGTCCCGCATTTTGACCATCATCTGCAGAAGCTGCAAAGAATCGAGATCATGGACGTTCTTGGCTGTCGGATGGTTGCCGAAGGATTGATGGTCACCGGTAAGGCATAGGACGTTGCGCATACCGAGCGCATACGCGCCCATCAGATCGGATTGCATCGCCAGGCGGTTGCGATCGCGGCATGTCATCTGGACGATGGGTTCTAAGCCTTCCTGAACCACGATCGTTCCTGCGCCGATACTCGACATGCGCACGATCGCCGTCTGGTTGTCGGTGATATTCGCTGCGTCACAATACCCAAGAAGAATCTGGGTTTTCTCACGGATGATGTCGCCGTCGGAGCCCTGAGGGGGTCCGAGTTCTCCGGTCACGGCAAAATGACCGTCGCGTAAAATGCGCTCCAATCTAGAACCGGATTTATAGCCGTTGCTTTGAGCCTCTGTCATGTTTAGTGCTCCTTCAGGTCTACTCTGCCGCTTCGGCTTCGAGACGCAGATCTTCACGGGTGATTCGGCGTGGACCACCGTCCCTGCTCGAGGACCAATTTTTAGGCGGCTGGATCTCCGTGAGGAGATGAAGCCGATCCTGAGCCTTAAGGCGATCATAGATCAATTGCCACGCGCAAAGAGTATCGGAGTCGATTTCACAAACGCCATCCTGAGATCCACCGCAGGGTCCATTCAGCAGCTGTTTGGCACAGCGCGCGATCGGGCAGATGCCGCCCGTCAGGCCCAGGACGCACTCGCCGCAAGCTGCGCAGCGCTCCTCCCAGATACCTTGCTCGACGGGAAGCCCGAGGAATGTGGTGTTCAAGCCGGGGACGGTAATGGCGTCCGGGAAACGCTCGGCGATTGCCTGTACACCGATGCCGCAGCCGATGGATACCACAACATCCGCAGCACGGATCTCATCCGCAAGGGGGTCGATATATTCCCATTCGCACTGTCGCTGTACGGTTGTATGCGTGACTTCCTTGGGCGCATCGTCCAATTTGGAAGCCATGCGCAGGCTGGTGGCCAGGATCCCGGCTTCTTTCTCGCCGCCCGCAAAGCAGACCGTGACGCAAGTGCCGCATCCTACGACGAGCACATTCTCCGCGTCTCCGATCAGACCTTTAATTTCATCGAGTGGTTTTTGTTCTGCAGTGATCATATACGTCTCTCCTCAGGGCGTCACTGAAAACCTTAGCAGGTCACTTGCGATAGCCCTTGGGTACCGTCTACCTGTAAATTCCTGATTCTGTAGGCAAGTTTACACCTTTCTACACGCCTTACCGTAGTGGATTTTGTCCTAGTTCTATTATCTGTTTGGTCATCTTGGTTGCGGCGTCGGCGAATTGCTTCCCCATCGCAGATGACATATTAAACATCTCGACTCGTTCGGGCTCGAGACCAATAGCAGCGATGAGGTCTTTGATGTGGTTGACCCGCCGCCGGGCGTTGAGATTTCCCTCTTGAAAATGGCAGTCGCCCTCCAAGCATCCGGCGACCATTATCCCATCAGCGCCGTGTTCCAGGGCGTGGAGAACTTCCAATGGATCAAGGCGGCCGGAGCACGGGATTTCCACGATCCTCGTCTCGGCCGGGTAGCTAAGTCGCAGGACACCAGCTAGATCCGCAGCCGCATAAGCGCAGTAATGGCAACAATAGGCCACGATCTGCAGTGTCGGAACTTCTCGGTCGTTCATGATGCAACCTTATTACCCTTGTTCATCGCCCCCATATCAAAAAGCGAATGGACTTGAGCTTCCACCTGCTGGTGGGTGTAATGAAGCAATTCAATCGCGTTTGCGGGACACTCTCCAACGCAGGTTCCACAACCCTGGCAAATTGTCGGCTCGATGTATGCTGTTCCGACGATCCCGGCGACGCCGGTGAAGTCGTCCTTGACCTCCGGTACGCTGAATGGACAGATTCGAACACAGGTCAGACAACCGACACATGCCTGAGGATCTACCAGAGCGATTGACCCCCCGGCACTTAGCGTTTCCTGAGTCAGTATCACAGCCGCGCGCGAAGCCGCAGCTCGCGCCTGAGCGATCGTTTCATCGAGCAACTTAGGATAATGTGCTGCGCCGGCGAGGAAGATTCCGCTGCTTGCGAATTCGACTGGTCGCAATTTAACATGCGCTTCAAGGAACCATCCGTCATTGTCGACCGGGACTTTAAGCGCACTTGCCAACTCTCTATACCCTGCCGAAGGAACCATTGGCATAGAGAGGACAAGAAGGTTGGGCTCAAGCCGCAGCGGTATGCCCAAAGTGGTGTCCAATACATGGACATGGAGGGGAAGTTCATCATCTGGCACATCAACTTCCGGCTTCCGGTCTTTGTCGTAGCGCACGAAAACAACGCCAAGCTCTCTTGCCTCGCGATATATACGCTCCTTGAATCCGTAGGTGCGGATATCCCTGTGGAGGATGACAACCTCGATCTCCGGGTATAACTTTTTAAGGTGGACCGCGTTCTTCAATGCTATTGTGCAGCATATCCGTGCACAATACTGCTCCGCCGGGCCCACACATTGGATCATTACGATTTGATCAATGGAACCCATGTCTAATCGACGGGTTTTAGAATCGTCGTCGGTGTAAGCCCCGGTTGAGATGAGCGATTCAAACTGTTGCGAAGTCACAATGCGAGGGTCGACGCCATAGCCATACTCTGATCCCCGGTACTCCTGTCCGCCTGATGCGACGATCGTGACGCCATGTTGAATCTCGGTCGTACCGCCTTTTGAGTCCCTCACCTGGGTTGTGAAATTGCCGACGAAACCATGAGTAGCGACGATTTCCGAGTTCATTCTGAGTGATATGTTTGGGTGGTCCTCCACCTTGGAAATAACGTCTGAAAGATAGGCCTGCGGGCTAGTGTGGTCATCTCCATTGTATTCTGGGAGACTGAGGTGGATGTGCCGTAGATTCCCGCCCAACACATCATCACGTTCGATAATGTGGACAGGAAAGCCCTGATCGGCGAGCGTTAGAGCGGAAATTAAACCGGCAATTCCTCCGCCAATCACCAGAGCCACGTGCTGGATCGCGACAGGCGTTTTGGTCAATGGAACCAAGTTCATCACTCGCGCGACCGACATTTGGACGAGTGCTTTCGCTTTAGCAGTCGCGATATCCGGATCGTCCGAATGGACCCAGGAACAATGATTGCGGATATTGGCCATGCTGAATAAATGCTCATTAAGACCGGCCTGGCGGATAATATCCTTAAAAAGCGGGCCGTGGGTCATCGGCGTACACGAAGCCACGACCACGCGATTCAATTCGTGCTCTCCAATTCGCTGTTGAATGAGGCTCGTGCTGTCTTGTGAGCAGGCGTAAAGTAGGCTTTCGGCGTGCGCGACATGGGGCAGTTGTGCTGCTGCCGATGTAACATCGCCGACGTCGAGGAATCCGGCGATGTTGGAGCCACAATGACATACAAAGACACCCACTCGAGGTGTTTCTTGCTCAACCGGGAGCTCATCTGGATAGGCTGCCTCACGGGCAAGCGTACCGCGCGCGGATGCGAGCAGTTCCCCGGTCATCCCAGCTGCGCTGCTGGCATCCACGATAGACTCGGGAATGTCTTTCGGTTCAACAATCGGACCGACAGCGAAGATGCCGGGGCGGCTGGTCTCGGTCGGGAAGAAGGCGGGTGTCCGAAAGAACCCGAAATCGTCATATTCAATCCTGAGTCTTTGCCCTAACTCCCGGACCGAATCGGACACCTCCATCCCAACAGAAAGAACTACCAAATCAAATTCATCAGCGCTGATCTGAAACATACTGCCGGGGTGAGCGTCGGGTTCTTTGTCATTGGAATAGCGGAGGATCAGATTGCGGCTATCAGGGTCTTCTTCAAGTGCTGAGATCCGGCAGCGTGTGTACTTGATGCCGTATTGATCCTGAGCGCGCTGGAAGTATGCCTCATATCCTTTGCTGTAAGCACGCATGTCCATGAGGAACACTTGTACGTCTGTTTCTGGATGGTGTTCTTTGAGGAGCATGGCTTCTTTGGTTGCATACATACAACAAACGGCAGAGCAGTAATCGTGGCTCTGATCGCGCGAGCCGACGCATTGCAGGAAGGCGACTTTCCGCGGCAGTTTCTCATCAGAAGGTCGCAGGGCCTCACCCTGGGTTGGTCCGCTGGCATTAAGCAGTCGCTCGAGTTGAAGAGATGTGATGACGTTGGGATAGCGTCCAAGGCCATATTCAGCTGCGTGCTCGGCTTGATAAATCTGATATCCAGGCGCGAGGATGACCGCGCCCACGTCAATTTCGGCTGCGACTTCGACAACATCATGATCGATAGCGTCGGTGCCGCAGGCGTAGACACAGGCAAGGCATTCTGAGCATAAGCCACACTGCAAACAGCGACTTGCTTCGGCTCGCGCCTGAAGTTCGCTGAGCCCGAGCACGACTTCACGGAAGCCGATCACGCGCTCTTGCATAGAGAGCAGGGCCGGCTCCTCACGTGGTCGTGCTTGGAATTCACCAGCCTCTACTCGCTGAGCGATCTGTTCTCGTGTGATTTTTAATACGGGTGGCTTCGACGCATCAGGCTGCAGGAGCGACTCGCCCAGTAAGTAGCGATCGATCGAAACTGCGACACGGTGCCCTAAAGCAACAGCGTCGATGATGTAGCTGGCGCCGGTTTTCCGACCACCGACAACGAAGACTCCGCCGTATTCACTGACAAGAGTCTCGGGGTCACCGATCAGGTCATCATAGTGAGGATTAAGGAAGCATAGATCAGATTGCTGCCCTGTGGTGATGATGACGGTGTCTACATCGAGCGTTAATTCCGTCCCCGGTTTGATCTTCGGTCGGCGACGACCATGCTCGTCAACGAACATACCCTTTGCTGTTTGAGCGAGCTCAATCCCAATGACCTTTCCCTCTTCTATGAGAATACGCTTGGGTGTAGTGTGCTCGAGAAGCCGAATGCCCTCGGCTTCGACGGCGGCCATCTCCCAGTGATATGCGGGAAGTTCGCCCCGCGGCTTATCGAGAGCCAGGAAGACTTCATGCGCACCTAAGCGACGCGCAACCGCCGCCGCATCAAGGGCTGTAATCCCTCCGCCCACGACGGCAACGTGATTGCCGATCTCAAAGGGCTCTCCAAGATTGATCTTACGCAGGAAGGTGGCGGCGGAGATCACGCCCTCGGTCTCCTCGCCATCCAGACCTAAGGAGTGATCACGCGAAGAGATTCCAGTCGCAACACAGACGGCATCATAACCTTCGCCTAGGAGCTTGACCGGATCACGAACGGGTGTGTCGGTTTTCAGGACCACGCCGAGGGCGAGAATATCATCGATATCCTGCTGGAGTATTCCCTTCGGTAAGCGATGGGCTGGTATGCCCACCCGCATCATGCCGCCGGCGACCGGCAGCGCTTCGTATACCGTGACGCCGTAGCCCATCTTTGCCAGATCGTGCGCAGCAGTCAGGCCGGCGGGACCAGCGCCTACAACAGCCACCCAATGAGGTTTGGTGCGAGCGGCAGGTTCGACCTTCTCGCGCCCATAGGCGAGGGCATAATCCACTACGAAGCGCTTTAGGGACATGATCGCCACCGGCTCATCCACGAGGGATCGGGCGCAATAGCCCTCACAAGGGTGGTGGCAGGTTCGGCCGCAGACGCTGGGGAAGGGGTTATCCTCCTTGATCACTCGCAGGGCTTCGCGGTACCGACCTTCTGTGATAAGTGCGATGTAGCCCTGCGCTCGCTGCCCAGCCGGGCAAGCGCCGCGGCAGGGAGCGACGCCCAGTTTCTCGATGGCATAAGCGTCGGGGACAGCTTGAGGGTAGAGCTTATAAGCTGCACGTCGATCAGACAGTCCCTCGTTAAATGTATCGGAGAGGACGACCGGACATACTTCGGCGCAGTCACCACAACCGACGCACTTAGAGATATCCACATATCGCGGCTTGCGGCGCAGTGTTACGTTGAAGTTACCAGGTTCACCTTCGACTTTCAGGACTTCCGTGTCGACCAATAATTCAATATTCATGTGCCGACCGACATCGACCAGCTTAGGACTTATCGTGCACATGGCACAGTCATTAGTAGGGAATGTTTTATCCAATTTCGCCATGTGCCCGCCGATGGCAGATTTACTCTCCACCAGGTACACGCGGAAGCCCTGATCGGCCAGGTCTAGGCTGGCCTGAATGCCGGCGATCCCACCGCCAACGACCATGACGGCGCCCGATGGTAGCTCTGACGTGCGGGCGGAATTCACGACTCAATCTTCTCCAATGTCTTCCCGACTTCACGCAGCAATTGCTCCGGCGCAACTGGCTTCTGCAGGTAGGCAAGAACTGGCATATCGCGACCCGTCTCAAGTTCATACCGCCTGCGACTGGCATCCTCCACGACCGTAGTGAGCACGAGGACGGGGATCTTGGCGTATGTGGGGTCGCTCTGTAATTCACGAATTACGGCGAACCCGTCCATCTTAGGCATAAGTAAGTCAAGCAAGAGCAGGTCCGGTCTGCGTTTCCGGATCATCTCCAGGCATTGTTCTCCGTCACGAGCCGGGGCGACGTTATACGGGCGACTTTCCAAGACCGTGCATATGGCTTCGATGATATCCGGGTCATCGTCGGCCACGATAATGTAAGGTTGATCGACAATCGCGCTAACCCTACGTAGCAACTCGTCAGGAGGGGCTGGTTTCTCGATGTAATTGGAAACATCCATCGCCACACCGGTTTCGAGTTCATAACGTCGATAGGCGGCATCTTCGATGACGGTCGTTAACACGATGATCGAAATTCCAGAGAGGTCGGGGTTGCTGCGAAGCTCGCGGATCACGGCGAAGCCGTCCATGCGCGGCATGAGCATATCGAGAATGAGCAGATCAGGGATCTCGTCACTGATGTGCTCCATGCATTCAATCCCGTTGCTAGCCGTAGCCAGCCGGTAGTCATTGGTTTCCAGGATGGCGACGATCCCTTCGCGAATGTCCGGGTCATCGTCTACGATCAGGATATATGGCTTTTCACTCACGATGATTGCCTTTCACGATATGCACCCGTAAATCTTATCAATCAGAGTTGGAAGCATTTCCATCTATGGGTATTGCCCTGCGGTCTTTAGGTAGCGTCAGCGTCTGGGGGATTCGAAGGGTTACTTTTGTTCCGCTTTTTCCCGGCTCGTAAGGGCTTTGGACTTCGATCTGTCCTTCATGGGCGTTCACAATCTTCTTGGCAATCGAGAGTCCTAGACCCGCGCCGCTTACTTCCTCGACATTGTTAGCGCGATAGAAATCGTCGAAGATGTGTGGTTGATCCTCGGCAGGGATGCCTACACCCTCATCGAATATTTCTACAATTAGCATACCTGATTCTTCATGCGCCGCGAGAGTTACGGTGCTCCCTTCAGGGGAAAACTTGATCGCGTTTGCCAGCAGGTTGGATATCACCTGTCGCAGGCGGCGTTTTGCGGCTACGATCGGGGTATATTCACTGGGATCGATGGCTTTTAATCGGATGTTCTTTTGAGCGGCAGCGAGGCGGACTTCCTCAAACGCCTCCGTGCCGATCTCCAGTGGATCCACGATTTCGAAATCGGCGCATATCTGTTCGGGTTGCATCCTTGCGAAATCGAGGATGTCGCTGATCAGCGATCGTAGGTCGCTAAGGCGAATTGCACTGCGTTCAAGCAAGCGCCGTTGTTTATCGCTGATATCGCCGGCATACCCACCCAGGGTGATTTGGAGATAGTTTTCAACTGCAGCGATCGGTCTTTTTAATTCGTGGGAGACAATAGACAGGAAATATGTCAGTGTTGATGTTGCGCTAAACAATCGACCTCTTGTGATCGAAGCTACACGTTCCATGAGATCACAGCCGGCTTCAGGGTATTGCGAGATAAGAAAGCGGAGAGCTTCCTTTGGGATGGCGAGAACCTTGGTGTCCTGGAGACAGACCCCCGAGGCAGTGTACTCGTAAGGGTAAACCAGGCTTGACCAGCCAAGGGCATGCCAGGGTCCGATCACCCCAATGGTAGCTCGACGAACTGTACCAGTTGTACCTAATTGGACTTTCATCTCGAGCGAAACCTTACCACTCAAGATGAGGTAAAGGTGCTCTGCACTGCCACCTTCAGTAAATATTAACTCTCCTTCTTTATAGTTCTTATCAAGGGTTCTTTGCGCGATAAACTCCAGAACTTCTAGTGGAAGCCCTGAGAGTAATCCAAATCGTTCAAGCGTTTCAGTCGTCGGCGTCATCTTCCGTTTGAACAGATTCCATAATTTTGCGCGGTTTTTCCTGCATGTCGCCGTTCCTGTGAATAATCCGGAATGGACTTGGTCCTAGGCGCTCAATCTCTGATGTGATTTCCGCAGCCGCAAAAGCGAATTGGCCTCCCATTGCCGCTGAGATGTTGATCATCTGCAAGCGTTGACCTTCGAGACCGATCTCCTTAATAAGGAGGCGGGTGTGCTCTACTCTGCGGCGGGCGTTAGCATTACCTTCCAGGTAATGGCAATCACCGGGCAGTCAACCGGCAACCAGCACACCGTCGGCGCCATCCTCGAAAGCCCGCAAGATATGTTGAATATCAACTCTCCCACTGCAGAGGACCTGGATAATCTTGATTGCCGAAGGGTATTGAAGCCGCAAGCTTCCGGCTAAATCAGCGGCGTTATAGGCGCAATGAGTGCAGCAGAAGGCAACAATCTGGGGATCGAAGTCCGCCATCATTCTCCTCAGTTCTCTAATAATAACGCATCAAGTTTGACCATGATCTGGTCATCCTGATAGTACGCCAGTCGAATGGCTTTCGCCGGGCACTCCGCGACGCAGTTTCCGCAGCCCTGGCATACCGTCGGTTCGATATAGGCGGTGCCGGTGATCCCACCAACACCGGTATATTCATCCTTAATCAGCGGGACGTCAAAGGGGCAAATGCGGACACAAGTCAGGCATCCGACACAGAGTTCTGGATCAACCTCAGCGACGATCCCCCCGGCTGTGAGGTGGCTGCGAGAGAGCACCTTGGCAGCACGCGCTGCCGCGGCTTGCGCCTGGACGATGGTTTCGTCGAGCAGTTTGGGGTAATGTGCCATGCCAGCCATGTAGATACCGTCGGAGGCGAAATCCACCGGACGGAGTTTTACGTGCGCTTCGAGGAAGAACCCATCAGTGTCGACGGACACTTTAAACATCGTCGCAACTTCGCGCGAATCTTGAGGGGGCACGACAGGGTTACTCAACACCACAAGATCTGGGGTGAGAAGAATTTCGCGCCCGAGATTAGGATCGCGCACGCTAATCCGCACAGCTTCGTTCGTCGCCGATACATCTAAAGGATTCTCTTCATCGTAGCGGATGAAGATGATGCCTTCGCTCCGGGCTTGGGTGTAGAGTCGTTCCTTGAAGCCGTACGTGCGAATATCTTTGTAAAGCACTGAAATGCGCGCCTCCGGTTTGAGGCGTTTGAGTTCAAGAGCGTTCTTTAAAGCTGTTGTGCAGCAGGTACGAGCGCAGAAATCCTTCGCGGGACCGACGCAGAGGATCATGGCGACCTCGTCGGGTAAGTGTTCACCGAGAGTCAGCCACGCTTCGTTTGCCCTAGCCTCGAGCGCGATCTTTGGGTTTCCTGCATGAGCGAGCATTTGCTCGAATTCCAGCCCGGTCGCCAGACGTGAGCTCTCATAGTAACCATATTCCGGACCGTGGTACTCAACCCCTCCAGTAGCTAGTATGGTGGCGCCATGGGGGACCTCAACCTCGACGCCGTCGCTATCGCGCAGTCTAGAAGTAAAGTGCCCCATAAATCCGCTGGTGTGCGCAACATCTGTGCTGAGGTGAATCTTGATACGGGGTTCGTCTTCAACACGTTGAATTAACTGCTCTAAATACTGTTGCGGGTCATCGCCATTCAAGCTGAAGCGAATCTCTCTCAAGTTTCCGCCTAACTTGTCTTTCCGCTCGACCAAATGCACGTTGAAGCCGCCATCGGCAAGAGCGAGCGCAGCGTTCATCCCGGCTACACCGCCGCCGACGACAAGACCGTCGTTCTCAATCGAAACGTCAGTAGTATGGATCGGCTGCAGCGTTTTCGCCTTAGCGGCTGACATCCTAACCAGGTCTTTAGCTTTATGCGTGGCAGCCTGGCGGTCGTGCGAATGCACCCACGAGCACTGGTTGCGGATGTTAGCCATCTCGAACATGGCCAGGTTCAAGCCGGCACTGCGAAGGCTGTCCTGGAAAAGAGGCCCGTGGGTAATAGGCGTGCAGGAGGCGACTACCACGCGGTTGAGTCCCAATTCCTTCACCTGCTCGGTAATGTGGGCGATACTGTCTTGAGAGCAGGTGTAAAGATTGTCTTCGGCGTGGACCACGCCCGGAAGTGAACTGGCGTATTCCGCTACGCCGGGGACGTCCAGGAAACCCCCGATGTTTGAACCACAATGGCATACGAACACACCTGTGCGTGACTCTTCCCCGGTGATGTCACGCTCCGGTGGATATTCAACCGTCTTCGTCAAGGAGAAGCGTGCCGGGGCCAAAAGACCGGCTGCTTGTGCGGCTGCTCCGGTGGCATCTACGATCGACTCGGGGATATCTTTCGGTTCGCGGAAAGGTCCGGCCGCGTAAACACCTGGTTTGGTCGTAGCAAGCGGATCAAAGAGAGTTGTATGGCAGAAGCCATACTTATCAAGTTCAATCCCCATCGTGTGGCCGAGTGCTTTCACCGAATCGGAAATTTCCATTCCCACTGAAAGAACGACGAGATCGAACGTTTCCTCGGTGATGATGGGCTGTAGATTATCCTGACCATTGCTCGGGGAACCCTGGTCTTCTGCGTAGCGGACGATCAAGTTCCCGGTTTCGGCGTTCTCCTCCAAGGAGGATATTCGGCAGCGGGTGTATTCAATACCGTACTGGTTTTTGGCTCGCTGATAGTAACTCTCATAACCCTTACTGTAGGCTCGCATGTCCATCATGAAGACATGGACTTCGGCTTGAGAATCGTGTTCTTTAACCATAACTGCTTCTTTTGTGGCGTACATGCAGCAAACCGCGGAGCAGTAATCATGGTTCTGATCGCGCGAGCCAATGCACTGCAGAAATGCGATCTTGCGTGCTGGTGCGTCGTCGGATGGACGGTTGACATGGCCTCCCGTGGGGCCGGAGGCCGAAAGCAAGCGCTCCAATTGCAGAGCCGTGACCACATTGGGATAGCGGCCAAGACCATACTCCTGGGATAGTTCCGCGTTATAGATCTGGTAACCCGGCGCAAGGATTACAGCGCCGATCTTGACTTGGTCCTGTGTTTCGACCATATCGTGATTAATGGCATCCGTGCCGCAGATGTATTGGCAGGAGAGACACTCAGAGCAGAGCGCACAGGCAAGACAGCGGGCGGCTTCTATTTGCGCGAGTTCATCCGTATAACCGCGTTCAACTTCATCGAAGCCGGTTTTCCGCTCCTCGAGCGTGAGTTCAGGGATGGGAACCCTGCTTTCGATTTCGAACTCGCCTTTCGCTACCCGGTCTAAGAGTTCGGCGCGTGTGAATTTAACGACGGGCAGGTCCGGCTTGGGAGGGGCTTCAAGCTCCTCGCCTATGAGATAGCGCTGGATACTTTCAGCTGCCTGGTGGCCTGAGGCGACCGCCTCGATCACAAATGATGTTCCGGAGACACTGTCGCCGGCTGCAAATACGCCAGGGCGAGTTGCTGCCATGGTATTTGGGTTAATGGCGATTGTGCGCTGCTGGGTGACTCCCACACCAGCGTCGTCGGGGATGAAAGCCAGACCGGCTCGCTGCCCAACGGAGAAGATAACCGTATCCGCATCGATAATATGTTCTGAATCTGATTCGATCTCGATATTGAGCCGACCTTCGTGGTCGAATTCGAAGTGGGTTACTCGGGCGCATTCCACACCCGCGGCGCGTCCATCGCCATTGTCGACGACGTTCAGGAAGGTGCGGTCGGGGTGGATCGTCACGCCCTCTTCTTCTGCAGCGTCGGCTTCCGCGGCGTGGCACGGCATATCATCGCGGGGCTCGAGGCAGGCAAGATGGACCTCCGCGCCGAGGCGCACAGCAGTCCGGGCGCAGTCGATGGCTACGTTCCCGCCGCCCAGGATGAGCACCTTCTTCCCAAGTTCCAGATCATTACCTAACCTGACATCACGCAGGAAGAGGGTGTTGATCAGGACTCCGTCGAGATCGGCGCCCGGGATTGGCAGACGTATCCCCTCGTGGGCGCCAACCGCGATCAGAACGGCATGGAAACCTTCTTCAAATAGGTAGTCGAGATCTTCGATAACTGTATTGAGATGCAGATCGATCCCGAGGTCGAGAATGTCAGCGATCTCTCGCTCGATGATATCTGTAGGCAGGCGGTATTCAGGGACGCCGACACGCAGCATTCCTCCTGCGACTGGCAAAGCCTCGAAAACGCTGACGGGGAACCCGAGCCTGGCTAGATCTTGCGCAGCGGTGAGCCCGCAGGGTCCGGCGCCGATGATCGCCACTCGTTTATCTTGGGTGATCTCAGGCGGAGGAACGGGCTGGCGTGGGTTGGCGTACACCTTGTCGGTGACGAAGCGTTTCAGAGCGCGGATATCAATGGGTTCATCCATCAGGCCACGGTTGCAGGCATCTTCACAGCGGTGATTGCAGATGCGGCCGCAGATCCCTGGAAAGGGGTTGTCCTCTTTAATTACGCGCAGAGCATCGTCGTAACGGCCCTCGTGGATGAGAGCGATATAACCTTGGGCGCGTTGACCTGCGGGGCAGGCATCACGGCAAGGGGAGATTCCCAGCTTCTCAATGGCGAAGGCGTTAGGGACGGCTTGCGGATAGAGAATGTGCGCGGCTCGCCGTTCAGAGAGTGCTTCATTGAAAGGGTCGGGAAGAATTATTGGGCAGACATCGACGCAATCCGCACAGCCGACGCACTTATCGAGATCGATATAACGGGGTTTGTGTCGCAGCGTGGCCGTGAAATCGCCGGCTTGGCCATCGATCTTAACGACCTCTGTATCGACCAAAACCTCGATATTGAGGTGCCGCCCGGTTTCAACCAGCTTGGGGCTGATGGTGCACATGGCGCAGTCGTTCGTGGGGAAGGTCTTATCCAGCTGTGCCATGTGTCCGCCGATTGCGGATTGGGATTCCACGAGGTACACGCGGAAGCCCTGGTCAGCTAAGTCAAGGCTAGCCTGCATTCCGGCAATACCGCCGCCGACGACCATTACAGCCCCGATAGGGGCCTGGTCGTCTGGCCGGTTTGCTAGGTTGAGGGTGTCTGCCTGCGCGCCGTCGGTCACGGAACGCCCCTCCCGTGGCTAGGAGCCGCATATGTGGTGTAAAAACACGCCAACTTCAGGCTCGCCGTCTTGCCAATAATGATAGGTGGCGGGTCAATACAGTCAGTAGTGGAGGATGTCATAAGCAGACTGGATAAACTTCGTCCAATTTGAACCATACACTCGCCTTTGTAAATAACGCATCAGTGATTGTGAATTGTGTCTAAGAAAACAAGTAATCTTCGGGAAATTTTACACAAGCGCGAAGGCTATTTGTAATCCTCACGAACAGGGTGAAAAACATCTATGATGCGGCAATCCGTGATCGCAGTTCCTGTGTGAACAGCGTTCGCAGGGATCATGGCTACAGCACCTGGTTCGAGGCGTTTCGTCTCCCCTTCTATCGTTAGTTCGAAAGACCCTTCGATGACGCTTGAGAGCTGTTCATGCGGGTGGCGGTGTTCGGGGAGTTCGGCGCCGGCTTCAATCGTCCAATATGCCAGGGTCATAGTATCGGCGTGAACGAACACCGCCCGATACCCAGGGGCGATCTCTTTTGTTTCAATTTGATCCAGATTGATGAAGGGCATAGTGGCCTCGTTTGCTAGGATTGTGTGCTGGATGAGTGGTGATGATATCGCATAAAACAACCTGGTGGTCTGCTCTCTTACCTTGCAAGATACTCTGGTTTCGGGTCAATCTCGGGAATGTTCGAGGGCAGCCATATACTCGGGTAATTGCCCAAGATGCTCGAGTTGGTCATATTGCGCACCTTCGACCTCCTTTTGTTCAGGTACTTCATGAAACCAGGTATTCTCGTTGGGTACATAGACCGCCCTGCCGCCGATGGCGACGACGGGTAAGATGTCAGAGCGCAGTGAGTTCCCCACCATTAAGAAACGCGCCACGTCGATATGGTGTTTCTTAAGAATTTCGAGGTATCTTGCGGGCGTTTTCTCTGCCACAACCTCGATCAGTTTAAAATAGTGATCTATGCCAGAGCGTTCGATTTTCCTCTGTTGTTCGAAGAGATCGCCCTTGGTTATCAGTATCAGATCGTAGTCCGAGTTTAATTGCGCCAGCGTCTGCTCTGTGTGATCGAGAAGCTCTACTTTAGCTGACAACATTCTTTTAGCGATCTCCAGAATCGCTGAGATTGTTTGATCTTCGATCTTTCCTTCAACGGCTTCCGCCGCGGTCTCAATCATTGATAGCGTGAAGCTTTTGATGCCGTATCCATAAAACTGCAGATTGGAAACCTCGATCTCGTCGAGCTTTCGATTTACCCAATCCGGTTCCCGATAGGGTGAAAGGATCTGCGCCAATTCACCCTTCGCCTTATGGTAGAGCGATTCGTTTTCCCAAAGGGTGTCATCAGCGTCGAAAGCAATGAACTCGATCATAGTCGGGATAAATCAAGGCAAGAGTGAGTCATGTTCAGTTCTCGACTAACATGGCCTGAAACTCAGGCAATTCACGCAGCGAGTCGAGATCATCGTCCTGCTTTGACCACTCAATAAGATTGGGCGCTCGTTTGAAGGCTATCTTGAGTTGAGCCAGCGCTTGCTGGGGTTTTTCGTGAACTGCATAGAAGCAGGCCAGGTTGTACTGCGTGCTTCCCTGCCAGGAGTCACTCTTGTCCAGAGTTGCCATTCCCTCGGTAACGCGCTCCTGCAGCGATTGAGCGCCTGTGAAATCCCCGCGCTCGAGATAAATGTCGGCGAGATGGAGCATGGGATGAAACGCGCCGGTGAAGGCTACATTCTGCCATAGCGGTCGGCCACCCGTGCCCTCTGGTCCTGTTGTGTCCTCCAGTATCTCTTCTGAGGTAGCATCCAGCGCTGTGTGGAATTGGAGGCTAACCTCTGTCGCCCAGGCGAGCACATCATCCCAACTCCGGTCTTTATTGGCTTCGTACACTTCCTCATTCGTTTTCTGAAAATCCTCGATCTTTTTTACCGGCTGACCTCCAACTGCGGCTTGCAGCTGCGTAACAAAACGCTCAGTCCAGAAGGTTGCGTGCGCCAGGTGGTCCTTCGGCGCCCAGCGATCGATTTTCCCGGCGGCGTTGCGTTCCTCGTCGCTGAGCAAATCCCAGAGGGCCTGTTCTTCCGCGTGCACATCCGCGATCAGTTTCATTAATTTGTTTTTATAGGATGAGTCCGTCATTTTTCATACCTCCAATGCTCATTATCGTCTTTTCCCTCACAAGGTTCAAGAGAATCAACCAGGGAACAATGACCGAGGCAGCGAAGGATAAATGGAAGAAGACACCTTTTGACATCCATCGCCAATTGCTTCTTCATGAATATGCATGAAGAACCAAACGTGAACTCAGCACCTATGAAACTCTTCGTAGGATCAGGAATATTTGCGGATTTTTATTTGATTGTAAATACCGAGGGGAGGTCAACAGACAGAGCGTTAGATCATGAGTTACAGCGAACAACCGACACCGGATGATTCAATAGAGCGGTATCGGCATCGCACCTCTCCTACGGATCCGAAAAAGAGAGCGCAGCTTGATACCGCCCCTAAAGAGAGCACAGGGGGGATTCAGGTAAATTCGGAGCCGCCCTAGATTGTCCGATCGAATGTCTACTCTCGCATCTGAGTAAATATTGCCCGGGAGATCGAGTACACACTGGCTACGATGTCGGTGCTGCCGCGGAAAGCTTGATCGGGGTGGGACCGAGTTCTTGCAGGCGATCAGTCATTTCCCGCACGCATTCAGCAAAGGTTGCACCCATCCCCCCGGAAACGTAATGGATCCCCACACGCTCCGGTTCAAGCCCGACACTTTTGAGTATCTTCTGAGTCTGTAGAACTCGCGCGCGTGCGCGTTCGTTGCCGCGTTCGTGATGACAGTTGCCCAGACTGCAGGCGATGATCATTACGCCATCAGCGCCCTCATCGAAGGCGTCGAGCAGGTATTGCATATCGGTCTTCCCGGTGCAAGGCAAACGCACGATCTTGACGTCGGCTGGATATTCCTGTCGCAGCGCCCCTGCAGTATCGGCAGCCATATACCCGCAGTAAATGCAGGTGAAGAGCGTGATTTCAGGTGTGAAAGACTCATTTTTGCTCATAAACCTTCTTTAGGGCGCAAAGTGAGCGCGCCTTGTGGGCAGGTGGTCACACAATTGCCACAACCAGTACATGACCACGGGTCGACCATCGGCATGCGTTCACCAGGGATGGAAAGCAGTCCCTTAAAGTTACATACGGGCAGGCAGATTCGGCTGCCATCGCAAAGCTCTTCATCCAGGTCGACAATGTAGACGACTTCGACAGCCATGGACGGGATCACCTAATCTCCCGATATCGCAGCAGGGACAAGCCATCGACCCAGGCCAATCCGGATCTGGTCATCGTGGTAATGATGCAGCTGAATGGCACGTGCCGGGCACTCTGCAGTACAGGTGCCGCATCCCTGACACCGGGCAGGGTCGATCCAGGCTGCACCGCCCAATTCACCGACTCCACATCGATCGTATCGCATTTCAGGGATGCCGAAGGGGCAGGTTCGGACGCAAGTGAGACATCCGGTACATTTCGTGTTGTCAACTTCGGCGATTACGCCGCCCAGGTGGAGGATCGGACGGCTCAGAATGGTCAGGGCTCGGCCAGCACAAGCAAGCGCATGTGTGATGCTTTCCTCGATAAACTTCGGGTAATGCGCCATTCCGCAAAGATAGACGCCATCATCATGGAATTCCATCGGGCGCATCTTGAGATGGGTTTCAAGGAAGAATCCCTCAATCGATAATGAGACGTCGAGCAGTTCAGCGAGTTCTTGTGAGCCTCGGGAAGGAATTACGGGCATACTCAGAGCGACAAGGTCCGGCTCGAATTTTAACGTCTTACCGAAGATATGCTCGTGAACGGAGACCACCAGAGCTTGGCTGGCGCCGCGATGTTCGAGGGAAACAAGTGGAGGTTCTGTTTCAGTGTAGCGCACGAAGAGTACGCCTTTTCGACGTGCCTCAAGGTAGTGTTTTTCCCGGAAACCATAGGTGATTATGTTCTTGTATAGGATTACAACCTGACACTCCGGGTTGAGCATCTTAAGGCGTAGGGCATTCTTAATCGTATTCGTGCAGCAAATTCGCGAGCAATATTCAACACCGTCATCCGCCTCAACGCATTGGATCATGACCACCGATCGTAGCCGTGATGTCCTTTCCGTGCGGTGGGTGAGAATCTCCTCGAGCTCAGATTGAGGGATGACCCGCGGATCCTGCCCCATGAGGTACTGATTCCCGGAAGCTTCCTTCCCCCCGGTGGCGACGATGACAACACTGTGGCGAATTTCATACTCCGATGAAGTTCCATTAGGGGCTTTCGTTTGAATGTGCGCCCGAAAATCGCCCACGCTGCCAGTATGAGCTGCAACTACGCTGTTCAGATAGTGGCGGATCTTGTCGTGTCCGACAGTTCGGTTAACTAGATCTCGAAGGAGGCGTTGCGGATTCTCTTCTTCGGCGACGTAGTAAATATGATGGAGATTGCCTCCCAATTCCCCCTGCCGTTCAACGAGGTGGACGTCGTATCCTGAGTCAGCAATCGCCAGGGCGGCAGTCATACCGCTCAAGCCGCCGCCAATCACGAGCGCGGCGCGCACGGGCTCGCGTTCTTCCTTGTGAATAGGGTGAGCCATGCGCACTCGCTCGACTCCCATGCGAATTAACTCAGCCGCTTTGCGAGTGGCGCCTTCGGGGTCATTGGGGTGCACCCATGAGCATTGCTCACGTAAGTTGACCATCTCCACCATGTATGGATTGATCCCCGCTTCGCTCACCATGCGTTGGAAAAAGGGCTCATGTGTGCGGTGACTGCATGCTCCGATGACGATCCGGTTCGCACCGCTCTCCATAATGAACTGCCTCAGTTCATCTTGATCGGGGTTGAAGCATGCCAGCGATAAAACCTCAACTTGAGTTACGCCAGCGAGCGTTCCCGAAAAGGCAGCCACACGCTCAAGATCGACAACCCTGGAAATCTCGCCCGCGCAACCGCATAAGGCGATGGCGATTTCGGGCGCTTCGGTGTCCTTCAAAGGTTTCTCGGGAATGACGCTTTTAGAGATAAATGGATTGGAAGTATTAAATTTTAGATCCCCGAGATTTTCGCGCAACAGGCGCATCACTTCAGCGGCCGCACCGGAAGCGTCTAAGATGGTTTCCGCGATTTCCTTGGGGGAGGCGAAGGCGCCACATACGAAAACTCCAGGTCGTGTCGTCGCCAGGGGAGAGAACTTATCGGTCTCACAGAAACCATACTCGTTGAGTTCAATACCTAAGGTGTTGGCGATCTCGGCAGCTTTCGCCGGTGGCCGGATGCCGACAGCCAGCACAAGCAAGTCGAAACGTTCTTGCTGAAGAGGACCCTGCCCGGGAGCCGATTCCTCGTGCCTCCGCCCGGCCGGGTAGCGCAAGATGATCTCGCCAGTTTCGGGATCTTCCTCTACAGAAGAAATCCGGCAGCGTGTGTAGTTGATTCCGAAACTGTCACGCGCCTGGTTGTAATAGATGTTGTATTCCTTGTTGAAAGCGCGCTCGTCCATTGTGAAGATGTGGCATTCGACATCTGGAATTCGCTGCTTGGCGAGCATGGCCTCTTTCGTGGCGTACATGCAGCATATCGAGGAGCAGTAGGGGTTGCGCTGGTCGCGCGAGCCCACACACTGCAGCCAGGCGATTCGCTCAGGTATCTTGCCGTCGGAGATCCGACTTACGACGCCTTCGGTGGGGCCAGAGCGCGAAGCCAGGCGCTCATACTGCATTGAAGTGATGACGTTGGGGATTCTGCCATACCCTAATTCGGGCATCTCCTCCGGGTTAAAGGGTTGGAAGCCCACCGCCAGGATTACTGCGCCGACGTGGATCTCAAGGTCGCAGGATTTCGCCTCGAGGTTAATGGCCTTTGTAGGGCAAACTTTCAAACATTCAGCGCAGTCCAGGCAACGCTCGGTGGGTTCGATCATATAGAACGTGTCCGGCACGGAGCGAGGGGCAGATTTGTCGATGATCTTACGCGTACTTAATCCCAACTGAAAACCGCTTGGGCGGACTTCCGGGCAAACCTCCGCACAGCGGCCGCAATTAGTGCAGAGGGTTGGATCGACGAATTGAGGGTGTTTTAACAGTTGGACACGAAAGTCACCAGCCTCGCCCTCGCAGCTCACAAGATCGGAGGAGGTGAGCAAGGTGATGTTTGGATGTCGGTTGTGGTCGAGTAATGCAGGGGTTATGGATGGCCTGGTACAGCCAAACCCATGATCTGAGGTCCCCCGGCAGAGGACGCAATCGTGGGTTGGGAACATGAAACCCAATTGGGCTACACGACCTCCGAGGGATGGCGTCGCTTCGAGTAGATAGGCATGGATCCCCGCATCAGCGAGATCGAGAGAAGCACGCATTCCTCCGACACCCCCGCCGATAACCAGCACGCTGTTGACGGTATCGCTTTTCCTGCCCGGATTCAGGCTGTGTTGCTGTATCTCCGCCATGAAAGCCTGTCCATTTCTCTATACAAATTTACGGCTGGTGGGTTCCACCAGCCATGTCTATTTGGGTTATTCCTATCCGATATGGTAACTCCCCCGCCCCTAGAGCGAATAGTGCCAGATATCACAAGGGGCGGGGGACAATCTTCATTAAGGAGGTGAGGCTATTCCCCCAGCGTAAAAAAGGGAGTTGAAGCAGGTATTTGTAGACCTCAAGTGCGCCCTTACGAGCGACGTACTCCAGTTCTCGCTGCCTCCGAAAGGCGCAGACGGTCGCGGTTCGAATTGAGAGACCGCTGTCCAGAACGATCAAGCCTCTCTTTGTTCATGTTCCTTCCACGCCACCCTAGGGCGTGTAGGGTTTGATAAAGCCCTCTTCCATCATGTGCGTCGTCAGGCCACGCGAGCGGCGGATGATCTCCTCGGCGTTTTTAAGCTCTTCTTCATAGGTCATGGGCGTTCGTGCGAGCCCTTCTTCGACCGCTTTAACTGCGACGGCTGCAGCTTCGCGCGGGAAGACCTCCCATTCATCCATCGTGGGAAGGATATATTCCGGCGTGAGACCTTTCTCTTCAGCCATCTCCGCTAAAGCAGTGGCCGCGGCGATGCACATCGTATCGGTGATCGTCGAGGCGCGCACATCCAAGGTACCGCGAAAGATGCCGGGGAAGCCAAGTGAGTTGTTGACCTGATTGGGGAAATCTGAACGTCCTGTGGCTACGACAACCGCGCCGGCTTCCGTAGCCTCCCAGGGCCAGATTTCGGGCACTGGATTCGCGCAGGCGAAGACGATTGCGTCTTTAGCCATCTTGCTGATCCATTCCGGTTGGATCGTGCCAGGACCTGGTTTGGAGAGGGCGATTACCACATCGGCGCCATCTAGCGCCTCGGGGATTCCGCCTTCGCGCCCATCAGCGTTCGTGATCTGGCAGAGTTTCCACTTGTCGACGTACTCATCCTTGCGCTCCTCAAGATCTTTACGGTTCTTGTGCAGGATACCTTTGCTGTCGACAACGAGGCACAGCGCCGGTGTTGCGCCGGAAGCGAAGATCAGGCGTGAACAAGCGACATTGGAAGCGCCGGAGCCGACGAATACGATCCGGGCATCTTCGATCTTTTTACCAACCAGCTTCAGGGCGTTTATCAGTGCTGCCAGCGTGACTGTCGCTGTGCCCTGTTGATCGTCGTGCCAAACGGGGATCTCAGCCTGTTCGCGCAAAGTATCCAGGATTCGGAAGCATTTAGGTTGAGAGAGATCCTCCAGATTGATCCCACCGAATCCGGGTTGGATTAACAGCACCGCCTCAATGATCTTGTCGGCGTCCTTTGTGTCGAGCATGATCGGCCAAGCATCGACGCCGCCCAGGTATTTATAAAGCAGCGCCTTTCCTTCCATTACCGGCAGTCCGGCTTTCGGACCAATGTCACCAAGCCCAAGAACGCGTGTGCCATCAGAGACGACGGCCACGGTGTTGCCCTTATGCGTGTGCTCGTACACAAGATCGGGGTCGTCTGCGATCGCACGACACGGAGCGGCGACGCCCGGTGTGTACCAGATGGCAAAATCATCGAAATCGCGCACGCAGCTTTTCAAGGCAATTTCCACCTTGCCTTTATAGAAGGGGTGCATCAGCATGGCATCCGCAGATGGTTTTTCGGCTTTCGCCAGCAGTTCCTCGATATTGAGGGGGGGCTTTTCAGCCATTTGTCGAACCTCCTAAGGATCGGTAATCTCAGCGCCGAGATTCCTATTGGAAAAACCCCGCGGTTCTCGGGGTTCTTTGCGTTTAGAACTGAAGATACGAATCAGTGTAAATGACCTGATTGAGCAAGACTTGCACAGTTTTCCAGATTTCCGCCTGAAGCGGATCGGACATATCTACATCCTCCGGCTGAAGTTGTTCCATGCCAGCAACCCGGTCGAATAATTTCAGGTAAAGTGCTTTAACCGGTGTGCTGTCGTCTCGGGTCACGAGACAGTCGATGACACCCATCAATTCCGTGTCGAGTGGATTCATGATCGCCGAATCGAGACCGGCGCCCATCAACATGGCGAGATAAACTCGATCCAGGAGGGGGCGCATTTTATGCGGAACCTGGTTTGAGACGTTCGACAGACCCACGACCGTCATCGGTGCGGGGTCCATGACCATCTTCAACATACGTACGGTCTCGATCGCTTCCGGCACGTACTCCTGGCACCCGGAGACGGTGAGAATCAGAGGGTCGACCAGCAGGTTCTCCATGGGGATGCCGAGTTCCTCTGCGCGAGGGATCAGCTTCTCCATCGCGATACCGATACGTGCGTCGGCGTTGACTGGGATGCCGCTCTTTTCCAAGCAGAGGGCGATGAGTTTGGCGTCGTATTTTGCCGCCAACGGCGGAACCTGCTCCAGGCGTTCCTCCTCGGCGGAGGTGCTGTTGACGATTGCGTTGGACCCCCACAGTTTCAAGCCGGTTTCGATCGCGGCTAAATTGGTTGTGTCAAAGGAAATCGTCATCCCGGGTACGGCTTCCTTCATGCAGTCAACTAGCCACTCGACGACTTCGGGGCCGTCTTTTTTGCGGGGTCCGATGTTGAGGTCGATGACGTCCGCCCCGGCTTCTTGCTGCTTGCGCGCCAGGTCGACAAAGAAGCCGCCATCGCGCTCTTTTAGCGCCTCTTTTACACTTGGAGCAATGATATGGATGTTTTCGCCTATCTTTAACATAGATATTCTCCTCTGTGCCTCGGATCCCCGTGGAACGTCCTCAAATCTCACGAAGGATCTTTTCGGTAAGTTTCTCCATCTCAAGGAAGGAGGGTGAATCATTGGCTAATTGAATGAGCGGGATGCCAAGGGCATCCAACTCATTCACCTTTGGATCTGCGGGGATCACGGATCCCAGCTTTAAGTCCATCGTGTCAATGGCTTCTTGCATGGGTTCCGGCAGCTCGCCGGTCACCCTATTGAGCACCAACATCTTCTGATGCACGTTTACTTCGATCTCCTCAGCGAGATCGCTAATGTTCTCAGCGGTCCTAATGCCGCGAATGGTTGGGTCGGAAACGATCAGGAGCATGTCAACGTCACGCGTCGTCCGGCGGCTGATGTGTTCCATACCAGCTTCGTTGTCAACCACGATGTACTTGTACGTCTCGCCCAAGTTGTCGATGATCGTCCGCAACAGGTGGTTGGCAGCACAATAGCAGCCCTGGCCTTCCGGACGTCCCATAGCAAGGAGGTCGACCTGCTCGCCTTCCTCCAGCGCCATCTGAACCTCGTGGGTGAGATAATCATGCCGGCTGATCGCTACGCCCAATTCCCCTTTTTGTGCAGTTTCAGACATATCCTCCCGAATCTCGCCGACGGTCATTGGCATTGGGAGACCGAGGGCGAGGTGTAGGTTCGCGGCTGGATCCGCATCTATGGCGAGCAGCGGACCAGACATGCGGCGCATGAGACCTTGTGTTAACAGGGCTGCAATGGTGGTTTTGCCAGTACCGCCTTTGCCCGCGAGTGCGATTGTCTTCGGCATTAATACCATCTCCTTATTAAAATACCTGCGCCAGGGAACGCTCGTTTAGGTGTGCTCGTTATTTCCGCTGAGTTTGGTCAGTTTAGGTTGACTCAATAAGTCCTTTTACACCTCGTCGTGTTACTTCTCCTCTTGTCTATTACCGGCCTCATCGTCCCAGATTTTTGCTACACTCGGGAAGTGGGCGATATTTGTATGCGGCAGGAAAAGTGCCGCTGTGAAGGCGTCATAGAAGCTGTTGTCTGCTGATAATTCCATGTAGGTCATGCGATCGGCAATCTCGCCGATTTGCACGCGCAACTCATTGGAAAGCAAGCCCATATACGTACCGAGAGCAGCTGTGTTGCCCAGGAAATGGAAACTATCCCAGGGGAGATCGGGCAGAAGTCCGATATTGATGGCATTTTCGATGTTGATGTACTTTCCGAACGCTCCACCAACGAGGACCTGCTGGACATCCGCCAGATTCACGCCGATGCTGTCCGCCAGGACGCTGTACCCGGCGTAGATTGCCGCCTTGGCTCGCATGAGGTTGTCTACGTCGACTTTGGTCAGCACGATGTCCCGCCCAGTGTCGGTTTCATCAGCCCAGGCGACGACGTATTCGGGTCCGTGATCCCCTTGTCGAACGCGCGGCGTATTCAGATCTAACTTAACACTGCCGGCGCGGTCGATTACTCCGGTAACAAATAGCTCAGATAGAAGCGAGATCAAACCTGAACCGCAGATGCCACGCGGTTTTTCTCCACCGATCACTCGATACGTCGGTTCGAAGGTGTCTGTATGAACCCAGACTTCTTCGATTGCGCCCTGCGTGGCACGCATTCCATCCACCACCCCGGCTCCTTCGAAAGCAGGTCCAGCTGAACAGGCGCAGGTAAGCATCCAATCCCGATTGCCGAGCACAATTTCCCCATTCGTTCCGACGTCGATGAAGAGGGTGAGAGCGTCGCTTTCGGAGAGTCCGGATGCAAGAACACCTGCACTGATGTCCGCGCCGACATAGGAGGCTACACCGGGCAGGCAGTCTATAGAAGCCAGGGGGTGGAAGGGTAAATCCAGATCGCTCGCCAGGAAACGAGGGGGGTGATTAACGGCGGGTATATAGGGGGTCAGCCGTATGGTCTCCGGCGGCAATCTGAGGAATAGGTGAATCATCGTCGTATTTCCGGCGACGGTGACCTTGAATATCTCCTCGGTCGGGACGCCAGTTCGACGTTGCAGTTTTTCGAGCACGGTCTGAATCGTTTCGCGAACCAGTGTGCCCAGTTCATTTAGACCGTTTCCCTTGCCAGCGTAAATAATGCGTGAAATTACATCCTCGCCGCGTGCGATCTGACCGTTGTATTCGGCCGCGGAAGCCTTCACTTTACCGCTGATGAGGTCGACAAGATACGCTGTAACCGTTGTGGTGCCGATGTCCACTGCCAACCCATGTGGATGTATAGGGGATGCGCCGATCTCAATCAGCCGTGCTGGACCACTCCCTGGTGTAGGAGCATCCAGCAGAACATGCGGCTTCCAGTCGGATTCCCGTAAAACCGAACCGATGCGCTGAAGGAGCAGCAGTGAGATTTCGACCGGATGGTAGCCCAATTCCCGCAGTGCACCCTGAAGGCGTGCCAGGTCATCCTGGCTATCGTCCAATGTGGGGGGGTTCAAGGAAAGCTGGTGGGTCTGGATGCTCTGAATTTCTGCAGGGATGTAGTCGAAAGGCAGCTCTATGGCTCGGGCTGTCTGCTCGGTGACCAGGCGGCGTTCGATGCGTTCTTGCTCCGGGATCGAGATCACCGCGTCGCCTTCGATCAGTGATTGACAGGCAAGCGCCCAACCTGATTCTAGATCGTCTGTATTTAAGCGGATCGTGGAACGTTTCCGTACGACGCCCTCTTCGATTTTCACCGCGCAACGACCGCAGCGTCCCTGTCCTCCGCAGGGTTGGGTGATTTCCAAGCCTGCAGAGATGGCAGCCTCTGTGATCAGGGTGCCAGTGGGGACCTCAACGGACTTCTCCTCTGGCAGGAGTTTAACTTTATGTGTAGCCATGGGGAATCACAGCCATATAATTCGTGAAAGCATAGGACCTTATCAATTTTCCGCGTCCGTTGTGGCGTCACAGACGAGAGCAGTCTCGGCGATATCGACTCCTTGACCGGAAGAGATAAAATACCTTCCGATCAGGGAGTTGAGTTTATTAAGCCGAGTGGTGAGCGCCCCTCATTGTCACGCTTGCCACATAGCCTTTAAGTAGGAGCCGATATCTACGGCTTCCCTCGGGCCAACCATGATCTCCCATCCGGGAAGTTCTTCCTCTAATTCCCCGGAAAGAATGGAAACATGACCCGGGAGGATGATTTTCCGATGTTTAACCTTCTCGGCGACTCCAAATGCCTTGACATCTTTCGCGATACGTTCAGAGTCGAATTTTCCTGCAGCCCAAGCGGTGAGTACGCTCATCCCTTCGGCGTCTGCTACCAATAGCCAACCGGGCCAGCCAGCGCTCTCAATTTCGTTGGCGATGGCGAAATAGGTGATCGAGAAATTTGTTGTGACCATCAGCGGCGATTCATCGGTCGGGTTGTTGATTTCGTAAATACCCGGTTTCACCTGGATCGGCTTCTGCGGGTCGGTATAGATGTTCTGGCGCAGCACGAGTAAGGGATACAGAACGGCTGGTTCGAACTTCTCGATGACGATAAACCCACCGTATTTGGCGATATGCTGTGCAGTGAGCAGCGATTCGTCAACGCCTTCCTGAGCACCCGGGAAACTGATGATCGGGAACCCGAGAGGGCGGAAATTGCTCTTTACTGCCAGCCGCCGCAGCATCGTAAAGGTATGCAGGGATTGCAGGTGGCCTCCTGCTGCTGGGTCCAGAACGAGATCTTCAAGACCCATATCCTTGAGCTTTTGGGTCAGATCGGCCAGATCGTCAAGATTCTCGGCCTGCACGACTAGCGGCACATCGGCGTTCTTTGCAATGTCCGCCATCGCTTCCCAATTTTCCGCGTTGGCAGCAAACAAGAGCGGCCGTGAACCTTCTGCTGCCTCCAGCCCCGCTTTCGCGAGGTCGGGCTCGGGTGCGATCAGAATGAGCGGTTTCTTGGAGCCGGCAATGACGGCGGCAACTGTCTTCTTGAAACTCTCCGCATTCCCGGATGCGGCCTCAACGGCGAAACCGTCCAGATAGAGATCGATGCCTACGTAATCGACAGAGAAAGCATCCGCCTCGGTGACCTTCGCTTTCAACGCCTCGAGATCTTCGTCATCTCGGACACGCAGGAAGAGACCTGGCTTATGAAAGAAGGTCTTCTCATGCCGGTAGAGGACTGTCTCGTTACCAACTTCAATCTTTCCATCCTTACCCTGTAGTTTAATAAGACGGATGGGTGGAGCAGAGGCGGATTCGAGCTTCTCGGCTGCCTCTTCGCTAATATGCGGGCAGTCCTTGAGTTCCGCCTGTTTGGCCGCCAACTTCATCGCGAATGCCAGGCAAGTGGGGAAGTCGCAGTCCTTGCAATTGGTCTGTGGAAGGAGCTTGTAAATCTCTAGACCTGAAAGTGCCATATTTGCCCTCCGCCGAACTACGCCGCTGATTCCAGCAGTGTGTCGATCATGGCTTTTACTCGCTTTAGGGTTTCTGGATGTCTTAGTACGAGGAGGTCAGCGCCTGACTGGACTAACGACGAAGCGGTTAAGGCCTCCCATTCCAGCGCGCGATTTTGCCAATCCCCCCAGCTCTCCGGAACGCCTTCGCCCACTTTGGATTCCTTGACTTTCCAGGCTTCCGCACCAGGGTTGACGAGCATCGGCTGCTGGGTCATGCTATCGCCTTGCAGGGCAGCGAGTCGAAGCCGTTCCATGACAGAATAGCCGTACTCGATGCCGTATCCAAGCGCACCCGTCGTCGGGTCCATCACGATGCGTTCAAGCGGCAGCCCCATGTCGTTGATCAGGATCACCATTTGCTTTGAGAGATTCACGTCCATGGGAGTCTTGGATTGAACTAAATGATCGTTGGCCAGCGCCGCGGCGACGATTGTGCGGTAATTGCCCTCCTCACAAATTCCCAGGAGGATGCGTTCTCCCTGAGCCTCCTCCGCAACCGGAACAAGAAGCTCATTGTCGGCATCAGCCTGACCGGGTCCGCCGACTGCCAAGGGTAGACCAGTGGCCTCGAGGACCTCGCGCACAACCGATCGGGCGTTTTCCGGGGTGTTGTTTTCCCCATCGGCAGTTGTGAGACTGAGGTTTAGGTAAATTAAGTCAGCGCCTGTTTCCTCGGCGGCTTTCGACCAGGCGGATGGACTTTCCATAACATCGCCCCATGTTTCCATCAGTATTGGGGACCAGTCGTCTGGTTTGCGATCGCGAATCTCAATCGCCAGAGCGGGACGGTGAGGAATATTCCCCTCGAAGTGAAGAAAGGGCAGTGCGGTCTCGCCGCCGATCGTCAGGGTTTGTGTCCGCGTGCCGCCATCCTCGGCGGTGGCGCCGATCGTGACCTCGCGTACCTGTCCGCTCCATTTTTCTTTGGGGATTTCAACGGTCATAGGCTTCATTCCTCCAAATCCATGGGTTAGGTCTCCGGACAATGTCGGCTGCAACGCTTCGAGAGAATAATTCAGTGCTGCAGCCGGTTGAGGTCCGGGGAATGTCCCACGGTATTTCTTTCCTAAAGCATTGGCTCCATCTCGAGTGTTGGATGGCTTTTCTCAGCCAGGTGTGCTACCAGACCTTCTACATCGGTGCAGATGGTCTCATCGGCGATCTTATCGATTAGATCGGGGTCTCCCTCCCGTTCAGCTACAGCTTTGAGCTGCTCAGCCATCTGGTTCTTCAGAACGGATGACATCCAAACGACGCGTTTGAATCCGCCGTCTGCGGAGATGAACTTCGGACTGAGGATGTAGAACTTTCCGTGCCCCATCACTCCTGGCGTTTGTAAACCTCCTCCAGCTACACCGGCGAGGGTCGAGAAGGTCATTCCCGCAGGTGTCATACTGGTATCTTCTCGGCTGACAATCATGACGCCATTTGCTTCCGGGATCAGCATGGCGATGCATTCAAAACACCCGCAAGCCGTCATCGGGTTTTCCATGATCGAGTACATCGAGACTTCGGTGACTACGCCATGACTGGCCTGACTGGCAAACTCATTTACGCCTTCATAGTAGCCTTTAATTTCTTCGAGATTTGTGGATTTCCTGATGGGCTGGTTAGGTCCCGTTGGATTGATTTGAAAGGAAGCCTTGCAATCGAGCCAGTTATATGCACCACAGAGCCCGAGACGTTCGGGGCTGATGATGCAGACATGGTCGGGAGCGAAAGACTGGCAAAGCGTACATGAATAGAAATCGTCAACGCTTTCGTCGACCATGGAGCCCATGCGGACATTGCGTTCATCGTAGGCATCGCGTGCCGTCTGGAGCCACTCGGTGTGAAGATCTGGATCGGTGATGATCGTGACTTCGACCTTATCGACGATGCTTCCAAAGTCCTCGTGGAATCGGGCGTAAAGGATATCGCCAAAGTGTTTCAGATTGAAGCCCTTTTCGGCAGCGGCTGTGCTTATGCGGATCCAGGTGATATCCCGCTGGCCGATGTGTTGTATCCCCGATGCGCCGTTGATGAAGTAGTGGATTTGGCGTTCTAGTACGGGTTCGAAATCCTTCTCCATCTTGCGCCCAGCCACCTTGACGAGGATGCCGAGGTCCATAGAACCTTTATCTTCGATGTCTTCGAAGGAGGTTCCGATCAGTTCGATTTTTCCATCTTCGACATCCTCCATCTTCTCCATGAAGAGGTACTCAAAAGCCCGGCTGTGTTTTCCGCCGGACTCGACGCGCATGTCGTTTTTCCGTACGACCTCACCCTCAAAGGCTGAACCGTAGGGTACTGGGACAGGAACTTCGCTTACTTTCACCTTTAGTCCCCGCACCTCGATGCATTTCTGGACGAGGCGTTCCGCGCGTTCGAGATCATCCTTGCCCTCGATCTCATTGAAAGGCATGGAAATGACGTGCTCGTAGCTCGTGACACCGGAGGGTAAAATTTCGGGGATGATGGTATCGGCGATCACCGGGAAACCAAAGTTGATCGCACCCGCAGCGGTGGCGTACTTGAGGTCATCGACCTCGCCTAACGCCAACACGAAGGCGAAAACACGATTTTTATTATAGAGCAGGATGTCTCGCGCTTGGCCACCCTTCATGCCGCCAAATGTCAGGGCGGATCGAACGGCGAAACCCAGAGGATAAACAGCCGAGATCGTATCTGTCCCAAATGGGACGGTGTAGGTATCGAATCCCAACTCAACACCTTCCTCCATGAGTTGGTGGATAATGCTGCGTCCGTTGACATTGCCAACCAGGAAGGTGAGAATGTTTCGAAGCTGTAGCTCACGGATGATTTTCACTGCGACCTCGTTGGACTTGGCACAGCCCACGATAGCGGCAAAGCCAGGCATACGACCGTCCACCAGCTGGATACCCCATGATCGAAGCTGGATATCATCGATGGGACCATTGAGGTGGCCCTCGAGTGTCGGCTCATTCCCGTTGTCCGGGCTAGTGAAAGATGTCCCACCGGCGAGTTGAAGCCCGGGGAGTGATTCTGGTTCCAAGCCATAGACAAAACGAATGGCTTCGATTATTTCTTCAGCAAAGAGCGTGGCCATCCCGCAATCGAGTGTTTCGCCAAGGTAGGGAGTCCAATGTTTATCGGGTGGTATAGGATGCAGCAGACTTTTCGCCTGTTCTAGCGCGGGCACCAATCCGCCGATTGTATCGACTTCTTGCCCAGTCATCCCGAGGATGAATGGGAGAAAATAGGCTGTGTTCGGGAATCCAACCGGGGTGTCCATACCTTTTTCCGCGATGGCCCGATTAAGTAGAACTTCGGCCTCGTGGACTATGGCATTCGCGCCGCGGATTGCTCTTGTAGCGATATAGCGTGACATATCCCTAACTCCTTGATTTCATTAGGCCAGGCGCTTAATCGCCTGCTGGTTGTCCGTAAAGCGCTTCGGCACGATCTTCCGGAGCCAGATTCAATAGCTCCTCCATGCGCCAGTCTCCACTGCGACCAAATTTCTCGGGGTCGTAGACCGGGAGCCCAAGGGCTTCTCGTTTCTTGTCGATATGTTCCAGGATGCGGGTGACCATGTCTTCTGCCTCGACGACAAACTCAACCTTCCCGCCGACTTTTTCCTCCCACCCCTTGCTGAGGATCTCCGTAACCACCTCACTGCCTTCAATGGGGTTATTAATACCGAGGATGACGTAGGCGCCGGAGGCTGCGCAATAAGATGCAATCGCCAGAGCTTTTTCGCTCATCCACTCAGGGGCAATCCCCACTGCAGGTACATCACTAATATCATCTCCCAGACCACCTTCGTTCACGACCTGGCTTAGCACGGTGAGGATGCGGGTGTTGTCAACGCATGAGCCCATGTGAAGCACGGGAGGCATACCGGTTGCTTCACAGACCTCACGTAGGCCCGGGCCGGCCATCTCGAGTGCGGTTTCAGGGAGCAAGTAGCCTGCCTTCCCGCTGGCGATAGCGCCACAGCCTGTCTCGACGAATAGAATGTCGTGTTTGAGCAATTCGCGGACGAGGTAATCATGGGTGGCGTCCTGGGTGCTTCTGGGATTGTTGCAGCCAACGTTGGCGACCACGCCACGAATGCGCCCCGACATCACAGCATCATTGAGCGGGCGGAAGGATGCTCGGTATGAACCGCCGAGCATGTAGTTGATGTATTCATGTGAGAAACCAGGCACGACCTCGCTGGTGTATTCGGGGATCTTTGTGTCTCCCCGGTTGGGATAATTATCGACGGCCTTGCGGACGATTTCCACGGCGATATCGTATGCGCGGTGTTCATCGAATTCCATGTGTTCCGCACCAGTGATTTTTACTTTCGGCGAAGTTGTGATTATCTTGGTATGGAAATTCTCCGCTAGATTTGGAAGTGCTTGCATGATGCACTGGACATCCACGACCATGGCCTCTACTGCGCCAGTGATGATGGCTAATTCCTGGTGAAGGAAGTTTCCTGCCGAGGCGACGCCTTGACGTACGAGCGTCTCATTGCTTGTGCAGCAGATTCCTGCGAGTGTAATCCCCTTGGCGCCTTTCTCGGTTGCGTACTCTAGGAGTTCGGGGTCGCTGGATGCAGCAAGTATCATCTCTGAAAGGGTTGGTTCATGGCCATGTACGAGAATATTGACCTCGTCATCTTTGAGAACGCCGAGGTTCATTTCGGCGACAAGAGGGCTTGGTGTGCCAAAGAGGATGTCAGAGATGGCGGTGGCCACCATCGAGCCGCCCCAACCGTCAGACATTCCCGCACGGAGTGTCTGATCTAGGATGTGCTCGGGATCCTGGTCGTCGCCCATGTGTGTCCTGTGTAGGATGTCGACAACTTCCCTATCAATTCCGCGAGGAACCAGGTTGAGATCACGCCAGAGTTTTTTTCGCTTCTCCGGAGCACGTTCGATCAGGGCGAGCTCACCCGTCTGTTGACCGAACATGCTAAGGCATGCTTCGCCGACATCAAGTGCTACTTCACCAATGTCTCTTCCTTCGGCTTCAATACCGAGTTCCTCGGCGAATTTCTTCAACTTGAATGGATCGCGGATCTTGTAACCCTGTGCTTCGCCCTTCCCTACAGCGATAAGAGTAAAAGCAAGGTCGCGGCCATGATCGGAGTGTGCAGCCGCGCCGGCTGCTACTGCCCTAGCGAAATTTCTCGCCACCACGGTGTTGACGTCGGCACCACAAACACCGGTTTGACCGTCCTTTACCAACCGGCAAGGTCCCATAAAGCATACTTTGCAGCAGGTACCATTGGCCCCAATGGGGCAGGGTGCCATCTCATCCGCTCGCTCGAACGCGGTTTTCAGGCCAAGCTCGTCTGCATAGATGAGCATTTCCTGTGCCGCCGGATCGATCGATTTCTCTTCAGGTGTACGACCTTTCTTCTTCTTTTCTGCAGGCATGTTGCGGTCTCCTTCCTTACCTACGCATCTTCCATTGAGGCGGGTTCAAAACCAGGGCATGGCCATAGTGGGCGGTCTTCCCAGGTAGGTGCGGTTTCAGCAAAAGCGAGCGTATCTCCGATCCCTGTATATGTGGATGTATGCCGCGAAGTTGATTCGCCCACAGGGAGCGGGTCTGCTGGAAGAATGGGTTCGGTGTCCTCAGAGTAGCCTTTCTCGGCAAGGGCGCTGCGAATCATGTCGGGTTCGATGGTCTTGGGATCATAAGAAAGCAAGATCTGGTAAAACGCAGAGCTTACATAGAGGTCGTCAATCCCCTCCATTCCCTCCAATGCTTTCTTGACAGCTGTCGTATGATGATCGCCAAACAGTGTGGGGATAGTGAGCACAAGCTTTTTCATGGAACAATCTCCTCAGTCTTCTTCAGAAAGTCCGTCAGGTCTGAGATAAACCACGGTTAGGTGCGAACGGATTTCATCTTTAATTGCATCTTGAAGAATGTTTCCCGAGACGTGCATGAGCGTGTCTCGATAATCCACATCCTTATTCATGCTCGCCAGACAGGGATAATGGTGGTGAAGCATACCGGCCGCCTCGACGGATGCATCGACGTCAGTGCCGATAATATTCTCGGCGACATGGCGCACACAACCACAGGCGGCGTCGCGCACCACTTCGGCCTTAACGATCTTCTTATCGTCCACTGTGATACGGAATTCGGGTTTACCGAAGTGCGCCGCGAACCTGCGGATCAGCGGGTCATCATACTCCCTGACCAGCGGTGTGCGGTTGTAGCTGGTCTCGGTGAGGGAGCAGAACGGCTTCGGTGTTACAACAGGAATACCCATGTCCCCCAGCCAATCCTCGAGTTGGCGAGCGAGACCGGGTGGAACAGCTTCGTTGCGATCGACGGGTGCGACAACCGCCTTTGCACCAGTCATCGTCGCGATATCGGGAATTAATTGTACAAGGCCCGGGACCTCGCCCAGAGCGAGAATAAGATCTGCCTGGGGCAGCGAGGGGGGGAGGAAATCCTCTGGATCATCGACGATAGGAGGCAAGACGCGCGGCGCGGCCCAAGAGTGGACTACCCAATCCTTGGGTGCGTTCGCGGCGATATTCTCCGCGATACGCTCGCCCCATTTCCCTTGGGTGACACTCAAGATCTGGAATAGATTATCGGACGCGTTGGCACCCCTCACGAATAAACTACCTCGTTAATCGACGTTCGGAACTCTTTAGAATCATGCTGGCTAGCCTCCTTAAGCGGGTAGTGGGGAAAGTCACTCTTTGGAGCGTAGGTTATCCTTTGTGCACCTTTTCTACCCGATTTGAATTGATGGTTCCCGAGCGAATTCAAAAGGATAACAAAAGGTATGCGCTGTGCAGCGGGCGAAAGTAAAAAACCTTAACTTTTCCCTGTTCGGTTGTCGGCGATATTGAGGTTGCATAGCTGGATTAGAAGCCGGCTCCCATGATACAAAAAACCAGTGCAAAACGAGCAACCCATCGCTGGAGCCGCGAGGGACATTGCATTTGTGGATACCCTTTGTGTGGAATTTCAGCCACGATCTCGTTCTTGAAGATAGCCCATCCGCAGTACCAATAGTAATCGACAGGGAATTCGGCTAAGATAGGGCAGAAGGAGAATGTAAGCATATGAGGCGACAACAAAACGCTCATCACGTATTCATCTTTATAGTTACCCTATCGCTCATGTTGGCGGGCTGCGCTGGTTCCAAGGGTGAGGAGGCGCGGGAAGTTTATATAAGCAGCGAGACTGGTGTTGAAGCGCCGCTGGTAATTCCCGCCGAGTATAAGGACAAGGTCAATCCGTTGGCGGATGATCCCGCGGCGATTGCATCAGGGAATGAGGCATATATCGCTCTCTGCAGTCAATGCCATGGCGAGGATGGGCGCGGTCATGGAATTGAGGCGGCCGGAATTAATCCGCCGCCTGCCGATTTCACCAATCAAGAGCGGATGCAGAAAAACAGTGATGGTTACATGTTGTGGAGGATCTCGGAAGGTGGGAATTTTAATCCCTATAACTCAATAATGACTGCCTGGGGCACATTGCTCAGTGAACAGGAGATATGGGAGTTAATCTCCTATCTGCGTACTATTCCTGAGCTTTGAGTTAACCAGAAAGTGCAACCAGACTGAATCTAGTCTGCAATCGAGGCAGAACTGTGAGCGGATCTCTCATCCGCTCTTTTTTTTAACTGCACTGGTGTGTCGTTCAAGGCGATTACCGGGATTGAAGAAAGAAGTCCCCAGAGAGGGAGTTGGCCGTCCTTCCTGTAACACTGTAATCTCAGGATTGATCAAAGCCCGGTTTGACTGCACTCGCATTTGATGGTATCTTTGTGCAAAACTTTGCAACTACGAAGGTTTGCTTATGTCATGCGGTAAAAGACTTGCTGAACAACTCCGTGAGCGCGGATACAGGGTAACTGCCCAGCGGACGATCATCCTGGAGACGATCGCGCACATGGATGATCACATTTCCGCTCAGCAAGTACATGAGGGGGCGAGCGATCGCCTCCCCGGGCTGAATCTCGCCACGGTCTACCGGACCGTAGAATCACTTCATGAGGCGGGATTGATAAATATGCTCTCCGCCGGGGGAGAGCCAATGCGCTTCTCCTTGCGTGACCCCGAACACTCGCACAGCCATCTTGTATGTCGAGAATGTGGTTCTATCTTCGAAGTGGAGACGGAGGAGATCGAAGCATTCGCTCGACGCGTCGAAGAGGAAACCAGTTTCAGGATCGATTCCGAGCATTTGACATTGGAAGGTCTATGCCAAGCCTGTAAGCAGAAGCTGGCAATCACGTAACCTAGAAAGGGAGACTAATGCTTTTTTCACCTACACCTTTACACATCCCGGATGGTTTTCTTTCCATCGCAGTGTCCATCGCCGGGTGGTTTCTCGCAGTGATTTTCATAGGGATCGCCCTTCGCCAGACAAAAGATCAACTCGGTGAGCGGCAAGTTCCATTGATGGGTGTAATCGCGGCTTTCATTTTTGCTGCCCAGGCGATTAATTTCCCCGTGGCGGCCGGGACTTCAGGACACCTTCTCGGTGGGACGCTCGCGGCGATTGTGTTGGGTCCTTGGGCGGGCACATTAGTCATGACAGCCGTCATTTCTGTTCAGGCGTTGCTCTTCCAGGACGGTGGATTGCTTGTGATGGGCTGGAACATTTTGAATATGGGTGTCATCACCGCGTTTACAGGCTTTGCCGTTTATATGCTCGTTGTGCGGTTTCTTGGGACCTCCACGCGATCTCGGTTGATCGGGGGGTTCATAGGCGCTTGGCTGTCAGTAGTCATCAGCGCCATTGCCACGGCCATTGAGTTGGGAATCTCGGGAACTTCACCGCTCCATTTAGGGCTGCCGGCGATGGCTGGTGTCCACGCCGTTATCGGACTCGGCGAAGCTGTCATAACCATCGGTGCTATTGGTCTTTTACAAGTAAGTCGACCGCAAGCGTTAACCACAGGGGAAACGGCGCCGGGGAGGCGCACAGCGACATTTACCTTGGTCGGTCTACTCGTTGCTTTGGGTGTTTCAGCCCTATCCCCGTTCGCCTCAGGACACCCAGATGGATTGGATTTCATCGCTGAGATGCAGGGGTTCCTGGGATTGGCGCAAGATCCGTCTTTCGAACTGATGTCGGATTACACGCTGCCTTTCCTGAGTGACCCAGTATTAACGACGATCCTGGCTGTCGCCTCCGGGACCCTTATCGTATTCGGGTTGGCCTGGTTCATCGCCCGAAATTCAGCCCAACGGGGAGTGGTCGGGGATTAGAATTTGCACATCGACCTGACGGATCAATATCATCATAAAGAGAGCCTGATTCACCACCTGGACCCTCGGGTAAAGGTGGTGGTTACTCTTTTCTTTATCCTTGTTATTGGGCTCGTCAGAAATGGTTCTTGGATCGCCTTCGGTGCGCTATTCATTGGGGTTTTGGGCTACGCAACCGCTTCAAGACTTGGATTGTTCTATGCCGTGCGGCGATCGATTATTGCCATCCCATTTCTGCTTGCAGCAGCTCCACTGCCCTTTATCATCCCGGGCCCTGCGCTCTTCAGCATTCCCGTGCTTAATTTGACAATTTCCGAACCGGGGACAATTCGCTTCGCGAGCATCTTGATTCGGACTTTTGTCGCCGTACAGGCTGGAATTCTGTTGACGGCAACGACGCACTTTCCCGATTTGGTCTGGGCGATGTGCTCGCTGCGGATTCCTCGGCCCCTGGTCGCGGTGATCGCATTTATGTATCGGTATATTTTTGTTTTGGTTGATGAGGTTTTAAGGCTAATGCGGGCGCGAGCTGCACGCAGCCCGGAGATCCCTGGCAAGCGAAAACCTTCCCTAATTTGGCGAGGTCGCGTGACGGGGTCCATGGTCGGTAGTTTTTTCCTGCGATCGCTTGATCGCAGTGAACGGGTATATGGTGCGATGGCCTCCCGGGGCTACGATGGTGAACTACGCACTTATTCGACCTTCCAGATGCGTGGATCGGATTGGATCAGCCTGGTCGTATTCAGCCTGCTAATCTGCGGATCGCTCTCGCTGATGTTCTTGAGGTAGAGGATGCACCATACGATAGACATCCAAAATCTATACTTCAACTATCCGGATGGCCGCAAAGCTTTGCGCGGCGTAAGTCTTTTCATTAATCCGGGTGAAAAAACCGCTCTGGTCGGACCTAACGGTTCCGGGAAATCGACGCTTCTGCTCCATCTAAACGGGATCCTGCGCGGTGAGGGGGAGATCCATATCTGTGGGAATGAACTGACCGAAGACAGCCTGAAGCAAATACGTGCAGCTGTCGGATTGGTGTTCCAGGATCCAGATGACCAGCTCTTTTCACAGAGTGTATTTGAAGACGTAGCCTTCGGTCCGCTTTACATGGATCTTCCCAAAGAGGGAGTGGCGCAGAAGGTGAAGCAGGCGCTTGAAGCAGTTGGCATGGCGGGCTCAGAGGGGCGCGTGCCGCATCATCTCAGCGAAGGCGAGAAGAAACGTGTGGCCATTGCGACAGTCCTTTCAATGGACCCAGAGGTGTTGGTTTTGGATGAACCCACGGCTGGACTCGACCCGCGCGGGCGGCGTGGGTTGATTCAGCTCCTACGAGGTTTACCACAAACGATGCTTGTTGCCACGCACGATATGCGTATGGTGGCAGACCTTTTTGATCGGACAGTTATCATCGATGAAGGGAAGGTCGTCGCCGATGGGCCAACGCCGCAAATCCTAGCAGAACATCATTTGCTGGAGCTGCATGGACTGGAAGCGCCGTAAAATCAGGATCTTGCATCATCGAAAGTCTCTTTTTGTGTTTGTTCCCCACTCGAGGACAAATCAGGAACATAGTAAGTAAGGAGATTCGATAATGAGGCGGGGACCGAACACGCGGTAAAATAATCGGGCGATGAATGAATTTCACACACTGCTCAAAGATCCTGTGCGCTGGTCGCTGGTTGTCATCGGCGCAGCAATCGTGGGCGGGTTTTGGATATGGGTTTCAGCGGTGCCCGTCGATGCAACCACAGGGGGATTGATCCCTAGCCCCAGAGAGGGGTTTCTAGCCCCCGAATTCACCCTCGAAAGCTTGTCAGGTGATCAGATTTCACTCTCCGATATGCGGGGAAAAGTGGTTGTTTTGAACCTGTGGGCTTCATGGTGCCCGCCCTGCCGAGCAGAAATGCCTGCATTACAGCGTGTGTATCAAGAGAATCACGAGCGTGGGTTGGAAGTGCTGGCGGTTAATATTACAGCACAAGATAACCTCGCTGCGGTAGAAGCTTTTGTGCAGGAGTTCAACTTGACATTCCCCATCCTGCTTGACACCAGCGGAAAGGTTGGGAAGGCATATATCATGCGCGCCTTCCCGACGACTTTCTTTATCGATCAGGAGGGGGTCATCCAGCGCGTGATCGTGGGCGGACCGATGAGCGAAGTCACCCTGCAGAGCACCGTCGATCAACTACTGGAGGAAGTGCCCTGATGTACCCCATCCTTCAGATTGGACCGCTCGCAATTCAATTGCCAGGCTTGCTGCTCTTGGCGGGTTTGTGGATCGGAACGATGCTGGCCGAACGCGAAACGGCACGCTATAAGCTTGATCCGGGCCATATAAGCAATATGGTCTTCATCGCTCTCGCTGCCGCGATCATTGGTGCTCGCCTGGGGTATGCACTTAAATACTTAGATCTTTATTTAGATGAACCCTTGAACTTGTTGGCGTTAAACTTGAATACACTCTCCACCACGGAGGGTATTGCAGCAGGACTTATTTCCGCGATGATTTATGCTCAACGTAAAGGGCTCTCTCTTACCCCGACACTTGATACGCTTACGCCGGGGGCGGCAGTTTTTGCAATCTTCTTTGCCCTGGCGCACATCTCGAGCGGTGATGCATTCGGAACAGCGACCACTGTCCCCTGGGCGATTGAATTATGGGGTGCAACCAGACACCCCACTCAGATTTACGAACTCCTCATCGCTGTGAGCGTCATGTTGGTGATCCTGCAGATACGCAAAACAAAGTTCTTCTCGGGCTTTACTTTCACCCTTTTCGTCGCCCTTTCAGCTATTTCACGGCTATTTCTCGAAGGTTTTCGAGGGGATAGTGAGATTGTTTTCGGCAGTGTCCGCGGTGCTCAACTTATCAGCTTTGCGATGATGATCTTCGCACTTATTGCCCTTCACCTGCTATCCCGGAACAATGCCGAAAAAAAGGACCAAACGCCCGCGTGAACGGTTTCGTTTTTGCGCTCAATCCGTTTCTCAATCGCATAAAATGTTAGCCGGGGATCTCCTGGCGGCGAGAGATGAGGCCGCCTGCCGACTGTAGGGGAACTGTAAGGGATGTTCCCGGGTTTTTAAGCGATACTACATTTAAGAACAATGGCTCGACGGACTGCCTGGTGTCAGATCTCAGTGCATACGAGATGAAGGCGAGGCGGGACGTCAGTGTGTGATACTTTTGATCGCCGAGGATGTGATTGTGTACCAGGTTGAGTTGGGACAATTCCTGCTGAATGCCCTATCGATGACAGCGCCGAAAATTGGTTTCGCGCTCGATCCGGCATTTCTTCTGCTGGCATTGCCCCCGGTTGCATGGCTCTCGGATCGCTCTCGCCGTGATCGAAAAAAATCGTCCAACTCGAGTCAAAATCAGGGAGGGAATAAAGCGGATCGTGTCGCCTCCTTGGAGCGTGAGATCGAGAAGCTCAGATCCCTTCTGGTGATGACCGCGAATTTAAACGCCACGCTCAATTACGAACGAGTGCTGGAGATGACGCTCGACATTGCGAACAGCGCACTTGAAGGTGAGAGCGCTGCAAAGTTAATCAGTGCCTTGATGCTCTTCGCGGATGAAGAGCTATATGTCACCTCCGCACGCGGGCTTTCAGCCGCGGACTTACGGGTCACACTTCCTGGTGAGCGGGGCGTTGTGGGCCAGGCATTATCCAGTGTTCAATCCCAACTTTGCAAGAATCCGGGCCAGGACATCGAACTGAAGCGGATTATCACCTTGCACAACTGCCGCACAGCCGTTTGCATCCCACTTGTCGTAGGTCTGGACCTCTATGGTGTGCTGCTCTTCGCTCATCCTGAGGACGAGTATTTCAACCCGGGGCAGGTCGAGTTGCTCAATGCCATCTCACAACAGGCAATGGTCGCACTGCAGAATGCTCGTCTATATAGCGACCTGGAGCAGGAGAAGGAGCGTATCGCCGAGATCCAGGAAAACGCGCGCAACAAGCTTGCTCGTGATCTGCATGACGGGCCAACGCAATCTATCGGAGCAATTGCAATGAGGGTGAACTTCGCCCGACGCCTTCTCCAGCGCGATTCAAATCAAGCTGCGGAAGAACTCTTTAAGATTGAAGAACTTGCCCGTCGCACGACAAAAGAGATCCGGCAAATGCTCTTTACCCTCCGACCTCTTGTCCTTGAATCGGAAGGGTTGTTAGGAGCACTGCAACAACTCTCTGAGCAGATGATGGAGAATCACGGCCAGGAGGTAATCGTCGAAGCAAAGAACGGAGTTGTCGACGACATGGAAGTTGGCAAGCAGGGAGTGATATTTTTCATAGTTGAAGAAGCAGTCGGCAATGCCCGCAAGCATGCCAATGCCAAACACGTCTGGATCCGGTTGAAGCGCCGGGGAGATAATTTGCATCTGGAAATCGAAGATGACGGTGTAGGGTTTGACGTTGAGCAAGTTCAATCCAACTATGAAAAACGCGGCAGTCTCGGAATGGTTAATCTATATGAGCGGGCTGAGCTTGTAAATGGGATTTTAAAAATCGATTCTCAACCAGGACGAGGCACTCGTATTATGGTAACGATCCCGGCCACGATCGAGGCGGCAGAGAAACTTCACCAGGCGGGTTTTGTTGCCTGATATCTACCCTTCCTAACGATCTCCAATTTCAAAACAACAAACATACATGCTCTCGCAGGCGCTCAATGCGCGCGCTCGAGAATCTTTAAATGAACATTTCCAGGGCACCTCTGGTATAGTTTATGGCACAAAATATCCTGTTTTAATTTGAGGTGATAATGATCGAAGAGACGACTCGCCGGCTGCGGGAAAACATACAAAAAGTTATCGTCGGCAAAGATGAGCCCATCCTATTGACCCTGGTTTCCATACTTTGTGAAGGGCATATTTTGATTGAAGACGTACCCGGGACAGGCAAGACGACGCTCGCCCGTGCGTTGGCTAGCTCTCTCGGCTTTAGCTACCGGCGCATCCAATTCACCCCAGATCTTCTACCATCTGATGTCACCGGGTTAAGCTGGTTCAATCAAAAGACACAGGATTTCGAATTCCGGCCTGGTCCGGTGATGAGTCAGGTTGTCCTTGCAGATGAAATAAACCGCGCGACCCCGCGCACGCAATCTGCATTGCTGGAAGCGATGCAGGAGCGTCAAGTGACGGTGGACGGCGTGACGCGCCCCCAGCCGCGGCCCTTCCTTGTGTTCGCGACTCAGAATCCGATTGAGCTTGAAGGGACTTTTCCATTGCCCGAAGCGCAGATCGACCGCTTTATGCTGCGCGTGGAAATCGGTTACCCATCGGAAGTAGAAGAGAACAACATCCTTGAGCGTTTCCGAGCGGATGACCCGCTGGAAAATGTTGAAGCGGTGACCACACCCGAGGAGGTCCAAAAACTCCAGGAGCAGCGCAAGGAAATTCGTGTTGAAGAATCAATACGCAATTATCTGGTGAAAGTGGCGCGAGCGACTCGCGAGCATGCTGAGATCGAACTTGGAGCAAGCCCCCGAGCCACAATGGCTCTCTATCAAACTTCACAAGCGTGGGCAGCGATACAAGGTCGTGATTATGTCCTCCCGGACGATGTTAAATTCATGGCACCGCATGTGCTCACACATCGACTGATGATCTCCCCTAAAGCACAGCTGCGTGGTCGTCGACCGGAAGAGATGGTGGCGGATATCGTCGATTCCGTTCCTGTTCCTGTAGAAGACTGAAATGTCGCCAGAGCGCTGGCTGCTGTTCCTGGGCATAGTTTTTATTTTCGGGGCAATCGCCAATATTCCTTTTTTGATGACATTCTCATCTGCATTGGGGGTGCTCTTGGCCATTACCTCCTGGTGGCGCAGACACTCTCTTGATGGTGTCGTCTATCGCCGACGCCCGTATTACCGTCGCGCTTTCCCGGGCGAGCACGTTGCCCTGCAAGTAGATATTGAAAATAGAAAGCCGCTTCCACTCTCCTGGCTTCGGATCGAAGACCCCTGGCCATTGGCGGTTGGACCAAAAGATGAAGATATCTTAGTGCCCTCATTTGTGCCGGAAGAAGGATTACTCACGAATGCATTAAGCCTGCGCTGGTTTGAGAAGACGAGCAGGAGCTACACACTGCTCTTTCGAAAACGCGGTTTTTACAAAGTTGGTCCGGCAACTCTTCAATCCGGTGATGTATTTGGCATGTTTGAGTTCTCACGGAAAGAGGAGCATGCCGATTATCTGACCGTATATCCGCAGATCTTACCGCTCGAGCGCTTGGATCTACCAGCGGAGGACCCTTTTGGTGATCGCAGATCAAGACGGAGGATCTTCGAAGATCCGAACCAACCCATGGGTGTGCGTGAGTATCGAGCCGAGGATGGGTTTCGGCGCGTCCATTGGCCGGCGACTGCTCGCACTGGACAACTGCAGGTCAAGGTTTTTCAACCTACCTCGGCGCAGGTTGCGATGGTCTGTCTCAATACGAGCACATTCGAAAACCACCACGGTGTCTACGCCGAGTTATTTGAGTATCTTGTAAGCGTTTCTGCCACACTTGCTAACCGGTATTTCAAGGATGGCCACCAGGTTGGCCTGATTTCGAATGGATGTATCGCTCACTCCTTCCAACCTCTGAACATCCCCCCTAGTCGTTCACCAAAACAGCTTGGCGCACTTCTCGAAGCCCTGGCAGAAATCTCGCCGATGGGGATGGTCCCGTTTGAGAAGTTTCTTATTCGGGAGATGCCGCGCGTTCCCTATGGAGCAAGCCTGCTCATCATTTCCGCACTTACGCCTCCAGTATTGATGGAAACATTGGCGCGTCTGAAACGACGTAACCGGGAGATCACCTTGCTCTCCCTGGCACAAGAGCCGCCGCAGGACATCCCAGGCATGAAGATCTTGCATCGCCCGTTTAAGGAGAAGGAGCAGAGGTAGCTCTCTTCAACTAAAGGAACAAACAAGGAGAGATGGAAACGAACACAGGTAATTTACCCTCAATATTGAAACCACGCAGTTTACCAATCTGGCAGTGGTTTACGATTCTAGCGCTCATGGTGATGGATTTATCATGGATTACTCCAGCGTATACGCTTCTGGTTGGGAAGCTGCTTGGCGGAGATGCTGTACGAGTATTCATTGTATTAGGCGCGATCTACCTGGCGACCTCTCTGATAGCAAACGGATGCCATTTCTTCGACATCAATATTGGGATCATTCAAACTATGCTGCTTGGCATATTGGGCATAGGGTTGATCTGGGCGACAAATGAATTGCTCTATTTTACCGAGCGATTAGGGTATGTGGAGATTATCGGTCGTTACTTGAGCAGCTTCACAAGTTTTCCTATCCCTCTTAAACCTGAATTATTGCTAACGATCACAGTGTTTTACATTTGGCGCCGCAGCCTTTCCATCGCCCGCCATCCTGTTGGGCCTCGCTTCATTCGGCAAGCGTTCAAACGAGATATCTTCGCGCTCGTGGTCATCACTGCAATTGCCACACTTCTCGGTCGCGGTCTTCCCACTCTCGAGGCGGTTCTATTTATCTTCTCGAGTCTTTTGGCGATGGGCGGGGCGCGGCTTTCTTCGTTAAGTCGTCTGCGCGGCGGAAAGGGGATTCCTTTTGAGCGAGAATGGATCGTTGGATTGGCGCTTCTCGCATTCGGTATTTTGGTTATCTCTGGCGGACTGGGTTTGCTGGCAGCGGGTCCGTTAACGGTGTGGGTTGGTGGTCTCCTATCCGTTGTGGGGCGTTTCGTCCTGCCATTGTTTAAGATAATCCTCTGGCCGATCATCAACTTCTTTAAAATTGTAATGGGCTGGATTCTAGGGTTGATCGAATCACCACCAGAGGTCGACCCAACCGCGGTTGAAGGTCTGGAGGAGGGGGCGACAGGTTTTTTGACGGAAATGCAGTCCTTGGATTCTGGTCCTCAGATGGCCTCGGACATAGCCACGATAGTCACAGTGATTGGAGTGGTTGTCCTAATTTGGATCGTGTTTTACACGGTGCGAAAATTCAAGGCTGAGAGCCTGGCAAGAATTTCTGAAGAAGGTGAGCGCATACCGTTGTCCGGATCGATCTCTGATTATCTGCGCGCTCTGCTGCAGGGCAGAGCGAAGCGGGCGATCGAGGGAATTACTCGCTTAAACCCAGCAGGGCGCTTCATTGCTGCGGCTCGTATTCGACGGATATATTCCAGCCTTCTTCGACTGAGCGCGCGTTTGGGGGAACCTAGAGTGCCTTCAGACACTCCACTTGAATTCATGGGAAACCTGGAGAAGATATTCCCGGCCTCTCAGTCTGAATTGGCGACGATCACGCATGCTTACCTTCGGGTTCGTTATGGAGAGCTGCCGGAGACGCGAGGGCAGATTGATGAAGTTGAATCCGCGTGGGAGATTATTCGAAAGCGGGGCCGACCTGGTGAGGAGGCCGGGTAATATAATTCGCTGACGAAGAAGACCAACCGGCATCATTCTGCGGATGTATACCCATCGTTATGCATACCATATGTCGAGAATAAGTTGATAGCGGAGCCCTTCAATCGCGTCCGCACTGGATAATTGCCAGAAGCGCGCAGGGATATCCAAAAAAATTCAGCTCTGGAGAAAATCCAGAGCTGCGAATTTGCCAACGTAGTTGATTGGAGAAATATCAGGTGCGCACGAAATCCACGAGTTCCCTGCGCAGACCTGGGTTGCGAAGACGGCGCAGAGCCTGGGCTTCAATCTGTCGCACCCGCTCGCGCGTTATCCCCATTTTCTCACCGATCTCTTTGAGTGTGTGGACTTCCCCGGCTTCAAGGCCGTAGCGCAAGCGCAGCACGAGCGCTTCACGATGAGGCAGGGTTTCTAAGAGGTCCTGAATTCGCTCCTCCAAGATTTCCTGTAAGGTAATCTCTTCCGGCGCAGGGGCGTCCTGATCCTCGATAAAATCCCCGATAACGGCGTCCCCTTCCTGCTCTGTTGGTTTTTCCAAAGAGAGAGGGCGCTGCGCTACGCGAAGCATGTAGTCAACGTCCTGAGGGGAGACCTCCAGGCATTCTGCAAGCTCCTCCCGGCCGGGTTCACGTCCCAATTCCTGTGTCAGTTTGTGACGGCTGCGCAGCATGCGGTTAATGCGATCTCCCATATGAACGGGAATGCGGATAGTGCGGCCGTGGTCTGCGACCAACCTTGTCACAGCCTGGCGGATCCACCAGGTGGCATACGTGGAGAATTTGTGCCCGCGCCGGTAATCGAATTTCTTAACGGCGCGCATTAATCCAACATGACCTTCTTGGATCATGTCGAGCAACGGCACACCGCGGCCGATGTACTTCTTGGCCACACTAATGACAAGACGGGAGTTGGCCATGATCAAGTGTTCACGAGCAGCCATGCCGTCTTGAATCAACCTTTGGAATTTCGCACGTTGTTTCGGAGAGACCGGACCCCGCGCAAGATTGTTGCGTACACGACGGCCGCGCTCAATGCGCTTAGCAAGCTCGACCTCTTCATCGCGTGTGAGCAGGGGCACTCTGCCTACCTGGCTGAGGTATAGACCCACCGAATCGCCTGAATCAATTGCGTCGATCGCGCTTACTTCGGCGAGCTCGTTTTCGCTTTCTTTCTTTGACACCGCTTCCTTGGGTGGAGCAGTAGGTTTCTTCTCAGAAACATCATCGTCCTCAAGGATTTCAATTCCCATGTTAAGCAGCATGTCGTAGACGCGTTCGATCACGGGAAGAGAAGCTTCGGATTCGGGAAATTGAGAGGCAATGTCATCCAGCGTGATGAACCCCTGGTTTCCCCCGAGCTGGAATAACTGCTGGATTGATGCTTGCTCTTCTTCCGAAAGTGATACTTCTTTTGTCGCTTCGATCACTTTATTTGCGAGTAACTCGAACTCATTAATCATACGCAGGTCACGCCCTTAAGATGATCCATGTCCACGAGGAATGGATCAGGATTTTGTACGCTAAACCAATGGAAGGGATAATTACTTGTGGCGAAGTTGGATATTCATAAAGGAGTTAAACCGAACCATGCCTGAGAAACCGCTCCCCACCATGAATATCATACAACAAAAGGATTAATAAATCGTTAATAATCGGGGACTGTCACACGAATGAAATAAGTGATTATTGAAAACAAAACATGATTATCCGCCCATAGCAGACCGGTGCATGCACAACAGGTAATCCCTGATCATCAGTGAGAATGGGTGGAATTTCAAATGAAGGAATTAATGGATCCAGTACTATCAGCGAACATGCGTTATCATATACCTACATTATCCAGGCTTGGAGCAGGTAACATCCAATCCTTAGCGGAGGTATGGAACGAATGCCATTGACCGAAAAAGATCGAAAACGACGACGCCGACAACGACGCCAGAAGAAAGTCAAGTTGCTGAAGAAGAAGTTAGCGGCAGCGACAGACAGCAAGACTAAGAATACTTTGCTCGAGAAGATCCGCCTCCACCAACCTTGGTGGGAAGTCCCGGAAGAGTAAGCCATCGAATTACGCTTCTCGACATCGCAAATCCCTTATCGAGCGAAGATGAAAGAACATTGGCCTCTGAGCGCAGAGAGTGAGTAATTCTCGAGTCTATATGCTTACAGTAAAGTGAACTCATGACTTAATTGAGAAGCACTCCCCGGCTTGATGCGCCCAATCCACCTTGCCTGGATATTGGCAGCTAAAGTCAGAATGTAGGTGCCCCATGCATTCGAAAACCGAAGATCGGTTGCAGCGATTGATCGTGGTTTCCAACCGGCTTCCTGTTAGCTTGGAACGAGATGACGGTGGATATCTCTATAATCCCAGTGTCGGCGGGCTGGCGACGACTCTCAACGCTGTGCGGGAGGAGATGGATATGCTCTGGCTGGGCGTGCCAGGAATTCATGAGGATAATCCCGCGCAGCAGGTAAAAATTACCGAGAAACTGTCCGAGGAATTCGGCAGTGTGCCAATCTTCTTGCCGCGGAAGCAATTCAATCGTTACTATAACGGCTTTTCGAATGGGTCAATCTGGCCGCTCTTTCACTATTTTCCACAATATGCACATTACGACCATGCAGAGTGGCAGGCATACCACGAGGTGAACTCGCGGTTTTGTGAGAAAGTCCTCGAAGTTGCCCTCCCCGGTGACACAATCTGGGTTCACGATTACCACTTGCTGCTGCTGCCGGCTATGTTGCGAGAAGCGATGCCAGATGCTGCAATTGGATTTTTTCTTCATATTCCGTTCCCATCGTACGAGATCTTCCGGATGCTTCCATGGAGAGAAGAGATTCTCGAGGGTTTGACCGGGGCGGATCTGATAGGTTTTCATACATACGATTATGCACGCCACTTCCTAAGCAGTTTGCTGCGAATCCAGGGGTTGGACCAAGACTTTGGGCGAGTGATGGTAGGTGACCGCCGCATTAAAGTAGATACCTTCCCGCTTGGTGTGGACATCAATCGCTACAGCTCCGCTCATGAAAAACCGGAGGTCAAACAAGAACTTGAAGCATTACGCCAGCAAGTAGGGGAGCGCAAGGTTATCCTCTCCGTAGATCGGCTGGACTTTTCGAAGGGCATCATCCAGCGGCTAAACGCCTTTGAGGAATTTCTCTCTCGCCATCCGGATTGGCTGGGGCGGGTGACTTTACTGTCATTGCTGGTCCCCTCACGGACGCGTGTGCCAGAGTATCAAAATCTAAAAAGCCAGGTTGATGAGTTAATCGGACGTATCAACGGGAGGCTTAGCCAGCCCGGTTGGGTTCCGATTACCTATCTCTATCGATCCCTGCCCTTTGAGCAGCTTATCGCGATGTACCTCCTGGCAGATGTCACGCTGGTTACGCCATTGAGAGATGGGATGAATCTGGTAGCGAAGGAATATCTCATCTCACGACCCGATGAGACAGGTGTTCTCGTGCTGAGTGAGACAGCCGGCGCGGCGGCGGAATTGGGCGAAGCGATCATTGTCAACCCACACGATGAAGAAATGCTCGTAGACGCTCTGCATCAGGCGCTAGAAATGCCCATCGAGGAACAAGAGGCGCGTAACGCGACTATGCGTGCCCGGCTTCGCCGCTATGATACAGAGCGCTGGGCCGATGATTTCCTGAGCCAGCTTGCTGAGGTGCAAGAGGTGCGCAGACTTCACCTTCCCAAGCGCCTGCAAGGTGACCTGAAAAAGGAGTTGGTACAGGCGTATAAGAACGCGGAACGCCGTTTGCTTCTTCTAGACTACGACGGGACGCTTGTTCCATTTGCCTCATCACCAAAGAAGGCGAAACCTGACGAGAAATTGATCGCCGCGCTCTCGCTGCTTGCAGGCGATCCAAGAAATACGATGGTCATCATCAGCGGTCGGGATGCGAAGACTCTCGATGCCTGGTTGGGTGAGGTGGGGATGGATCTCGTGGCCGAACACGGGGCGATGATCCGCTATGCAGACCAGAAGCAGTGGGAGCAGATGGATGATGACATCACCGATGATTGGAAAGAGCAATTAAAGCCGGTATTTGAAATGTTCGTCGATCGCACTCCGGGTGCTCTTCTGGAGGAAAAGGGTGCGGCGCTGGTGTGGCATTACCGGCGGGCTGACCCCGGCCTGGGTTCTCAGCGGGCTGCCGAACTGATTGATACCATCGAAGGGTATATCGCCAACACGTCACTGCACATCCTGCAGGGGCATAAAGTTGTGGAGGTAAAACCGAGCAACGTTAGCAAGGGACGGGCTGCACATCCGTGGCTATCTGCGAAACCACCGTACGACTTCATCCTGGCGGTTGGCGATGATATTACCGACGAAGCCCTCTTCGAAGTGATCCCGGAATCGGGTTGGACTGTGAAGATCGGTGTCCCTGAACGGTCGAAGGCTCGTTTCTTCCTCTCTGACCCGGCTGAAGTGCGCAGCTTACTTAAAGACTTGAGTTAGTCTCTCTCTGGATATATGCTGATCTTAATAAAAGAGGCGGGTCAGAGATGCCCCGTCTCTTTACATTACGGCCGCATCGATCGTCTCGCGCATTCTAAGGACCACTGCAAAGGCGAGCCCCAGTGACAGAAGATAGATTGCACCGAAAGGAGTCATGAACCCTGTCTCCATTGTGTAGACTAACGCGGTGAAGACTACAAACAGGAAGAGCTGGGTATAGGTCCATCTGGCTAGAGGGCGCATGTAGTCGGTATCCGTATTCTGCTTACGAGCCATCCTGCTGAGCAAAAGAAAAAACAGTGCGAAAAACAGAAACTCGGTCGGCATCATCAACTTGCTCCACCATGCTGGGGGGGTGACAGTGCCCCAGAAATTAATCCAAGAAGAAATCGGCCACAGGATTTCTACGCCATTGAACCAGATTAGCAGGTCGAGCAGTACGTGCATCAAAACGCCTACACCTAATCCAATCCCCAGGTTGCTCCATGTGGAGCGATTGGTGATCGCAGCCACGATGTACCCCAGAAGAACGATCGCAGCGATGAAGAAAAGGCTGTGGGTAAAAGTTCGATGTAATCCTTCCGTAGATTTCCCGGTTAATGTAGCGATGGCAACGGCGATATTGTCGGCATCGGGAAGGATGTTGCCGAGAACTATGCCGAGCATCAGCCATTTCCGTCCAGGGGTCCATTTGCGTACTGCCATAGCCACTATGCCGTGTATTCCTGCTTGTGCCATTGCATTCCTCCATTGCCTTGGTGTGAACTATTCGTTGATCAAGTTGATGGTATCTCAGCTGCGCGAGATGAGTACATCTTGACAAACTGCCCGAGAAGGCTACGGGTCAATTCCTGATGAAAACCGCAGAGATGCCAGTGACATAGTTATCTGCCTGTAGCTACCTTATTGTTGTTAGGATTTCTTCGCAAGTCGACCGCTAGATTGTTCGTTCTTCTAGGGGAGTTTGTCGCAGCTGCCCTCAGATGGAGCGGCCCGGTTAGCAAACAACCTGCGATAAGCTTTCTCCAACCCGGGCAATTCCTTAGTCCAACCGACGATGCGAAACAGCCACTAATCTGACGAGCTTTTCGCCACAAGGCGGTATATCGTTACAGAGGCTTGGTAGTTATTGGTTGGAAGGTAGCCCTGGAGCCAGCGGTCATAGTCAATTTCAAAAACTGTAATTAGATCCATGTCAAATATGGGAGTCGTCGTCAATCCCATAATATCGGCCATATCAAACCAACCCTCAGTGGTTGTACCACGCCGACCGGGCAGCACCACGCAGGTAACCCCGTTTTCAACGAGATATTGGTCGATTGACCCGTCTAGAAACCGTTGACCAGCCTCTGGGTCAACCAATGCCCCCAAATCAAAGATAGGTCGTTTGCTGTGATACCTCATTGCACCAATATCGGATCCGGCACATCGTTCGTCTGTCGAGAAATTGTCACGGATAAAGTGGGCTGCGGCGATGCGCACTTTTAGCATATGATCAAGATTGGCATCATACACACCATTCCAATACAGAATGTTAACCGTGGCGATGATGATCAAGCCACCAGCCACCCAAAGACGCAGACGGCGATATGGCAAGTTAAACAGTCCTATTCCGAGGGCCAACCACAAGATCACGTGATTAATCGCACCGTACCGGCTCGCAGTGCCTGGAGTGGGCATGAATACCATATAGCTCAAGTTGTGGAGGAAGGCCCATGCCAGCATGACGATCATCGGTCGGCGTGCTCGGTCAGATATCCAGCTTGGCCATCGACGGAAGTCACTCACGCGTCTCCCTGCTGTAATCAACAAGGGAAGGACGATGCCTAACAAGCCAACGATAGCCCAAGCGGATACGGTGTAGTTAGGATTGCCAACCACCTTTCCAACGGCGATGTGAGGTGGAGGTAGAGCTAGGCCGCCTAGAGCGAACTCCAAGAGATACACTGACCACAAACCCACGTAGATTAATGCCGGGAATCGTGCAAGCACGGCCAGCGATCCCGCCATCTCCGCTATCGCACGCGTTCCAATGGCAAACGTTAATTGCTTGCCAATGGCGCTGGTGGGCAGGATGTTTCCCGTACGCCACAATAAATACCCAAGCCATGGTCCACAGATTACGAGACTGATCAAGCTCGCAATTACGAAGCCGCGCGGGACACGCTTTTTGCGCCATAGTTCGATGAATGCGATTGCTGCTGGCAACATCACTCCCTCTGGTCGGGTGAGTATTAGTAATCCCATTACGAAACCCAACCAGCCCCACTGCTCCTTCCGGTATATAAGCAGCGCTAACACACCAAGTCCCAGGAAGAGCATGGTCTCCATTCCGCTGAGCGCGAACCAAATCATGTTCCCCGATAGCACTACCAGCATTGCTACTACAAAGGCAGGTAGGCGGCGCCAAATTGGGTTCAGGAGTTCATATATCCCCACGCCAACGATTGAGAGTGATAACATACCCAAGGCCTTGGCAAGGCTGTGCAAGGGCAAGCCTAATTTGTGCCCACTCGCAAGAAATAACACCCAGAGTATGCTCGTACTTCCCACACCTTTTTCGTCAGGTAAGCTGAAAAACAACTTCCCTTGCTCGGATAGATTTTGAGCGTAGACAAAGTGGATGTAAGTATCATCCATCGGAAATTCAACATACGATGGGAGCAGGTATGCTATGGATACCAATACTACTGTCATAGCAATGATGGTGGGGAATAGCCATCGAGGGAGGAATTTAATACGCGAGGCGAGAGTTGACTTGGGCATGTATTGTTCTTTACTCCGTATTCACGCTAAGCGCGCAACTATCTGATATTTCACCTGCACGCGCCTGTTTATTCTTATAATGCCATTATATCCAGCTGGTTCTTTCGTGACATCCAGTCGGCCTATGTGGGCAGCGATGGCGTTAGAGCTCCACGCTTCATCGGATCTCAATATGCCTTCACCTTCATCTCAAGTGTTCTCACTACAACAGGGGGCTTGCCAGACAAAGCATGTAGGCAAGGATTATCTTGAGGAGATGTTGGTTCTTGAGAACGGTTGGCGTTTGGTTCAAGCTAATAGCACAATCGCGGTTGAAGCATTGTGTCAATTCATCTGACAATGTTTGACAGTTGATTTTCAAACAAAGCTCGAAATTGCTGTTCAAGCCTTTCTCTTCAATGTTCGCCGAACCGAAGATAATATCGCCACTTTCGTTCCAGGTTACTTTGGAGTGCATATAGCGGGTGTGGTAGCGGAAGACTTGTGCCCCGACTTGGACGAGCTTTTTTATGGCGATATGGTTGGCGATGTCAATGATCGGGATCCGGGTGCTGTGCGATAGTAATACCCTGAGGTTAACTCCGTGTTCCAATTGGGAGAGCATGGCGTTGAGGAACTCTTTGTTGGGAAGGAAATACCAGTGCCGGAAATAGATCGTATCTTTGGTGTTGAGCACCAGATCTAACATTCCTCTGCGGATATCTTTTCTTGATCCAGGCATGGTGAGTAAAACCTGAGCATCACCGAACCAGACGTTAGATAGGTTTATCTCTGGCTGTTTCTTCTGGTATTTCTCCTTCTCCTTCAATGAGTTTGCAGCGACGAATTCATAAAGATCATGCCCTGCTTGTCCGAAATCTCCATCGATCCTCAGATTGGAGTCTTGCCATTTCGTGTAGTAATCCCCCATGTTTGATCCACCGATGAAGAGTGTGGTTTGATCAATAGCAAGAAGCTTGATATGTAACCGATCAGCAAAGGATATGCGCGAGCCGGATGGCCGGAAAATATTGATCTCGATTCCGGCCTTTTCTAATCGCTTAAGCATGCGCAAATTGTGGAAAATGTTTGCGGGGTGGTCGGCAATGGTGCCAAGTAAATCCACCATGATTCGCACTCTTACGCCGGCTTCTCTCTTGGCGACTAAAACCTCATTTATTTTTTCGGTCCAATACCCTTTGTCGTAGATTAGATACATCATGCTGATAGCTTCTTCTGCCTGAGCGATTGCATCAAATAAATCGCAATAGAAAGGGGTAACTTCTGAGAAAAGGCGGTATCGGTTATTCATTTTCATATCGAGCGTTCGGCCCTAATCGTCATCCGTTTCAGCGCACATCTCTTCGTGTAAGAAGGTCAATAATTCACCCAGATTAGCAAACCCTTTTCGTTCTCCCGACAATGGTCTCTCAAGCGAGAATCTCCAGGCGCGTTTCCTATCCTCGTCCACCTGCCACAATCGCAGCAGGAAGGACCGGTATCCTTTTCCCTCGCCGGAATATTCTTGATCAGCAGAGAGCATTGGCGGATGTTGTTAAATCTATTCAAAAGGGGTAATTAAAACGTAAACTAGCCGTAAATTAATAACAAACAAAGTGGATGCTGTTTCTTGCTTCACACACCATTTTTCCTTTATGATGGTACATAACCGCTCGGGATCACGAATGGGTCAGGCACAAGGAACCCCCGCAACTTTAGGCATTACCCTCTTCGGTTCTCTTCAAATTACTTTTGATGACAAACCGATAGGCGGGATAGCCGCGGACAAAGTCCGCGGCTTATTGGTCTTTCTGGCTGTTGAAGCAGATCGGCCCCATCGCCGCGATTTTCTCGCCGAAATGTTCTGGCCGAATAGACCACGAGGCGCAGCCAGGAAAAATCTTAAGCAAGCGATTGCCAATCTGCGGAAAGTGCTGGGCGACAGAGAAACCACGACGCCTTTTCTGCTTATTTCTCGAGATGAAATCCAATTTAATTTGGAGAGCCCACACCGTATTGACGTGAATGAGTTCAGCGAACTCTTGGACGCCTGTGCCAATCACAGCCATCAAAAAGGGGGCGGCTTCGAGGCCTGTCAAGACCTGATGAAGCAGGCTAGTGAGTTGTACCAGGGGGAGTTCTTGGCCGAATTCTCACTCCCTGACGGCCAATCTTTTGAGGAATGGGTGCTTATAAACCGAGAGGTATTTCAGCAGCGAGCGGCCAGAGCCTACCAGGAGCTGATCTCACTCTTCGAAGAACAAAACGAGTTAAAGGAAGCGCGTAAATATGCACGACGGTTGGTGAGGCTTACACCGTGGAACGAAGAATCTCACCGCATCCTGATGCGACTCCTTGCGCGCAGCGGCAAGCGTTCCGCAGCCCTGAAGCAATATCAAGTCTGCCGACGCATTACAGCGGACGAGTTCGGGGTTGAGCCATCCAAGGCCACTATGGATCTCTATCAACGCATCCGCGAGGGGGATAGTGGATTAATACCTGCTACCTCATCTTTTACATTGTCCACCGAAGCTGGTAATGTGACCCCCTCCAAAGAATCCATTGAAACCAACGCTTCCAGGCAAACCCAACATCCTCAGCGAAGACTCCTAATCCCATTCGCTGCGCTCATCATTGTGATCAGCGCAGCTTTTCTATTGTGGTCCCGCGTTCCGGGTTTCAAGAAGACATTGTTTAGTGGTGGAAGCCAATCTTCTGCGGTCTCCAACCCTGCTCAACCAACAGTCGTCGCTCTTCCCAACTCTGGCGCTGAAATGTTTGGCCTCGAAGATGAACGCGCGGTTCTTGAAGCGTTCTATCTGAACACCGACGGGGACAATTGGAAGTACGCCAGTGGTTGGCTCTCTGATCAATCTGTATGCAGCTGGTACGGGGTGACGTGCGCCGCAGGGTCGGTATCAAAACTAGAATTGGCGGACAATCAATTGAAGGGACCTTTCCCTGATGATCTATCTAACTTCTCAAATATCATCACACTCGATTTCCACGGTAATAGTCTATCGGGAGATATACCTGTCGGATTAGGGGACCTTCAGAATTTGATACGCTTGGACCTCAGCTTCAACAATTTGAACGGGAATATTCCTCCTGAATTAGGTAATCTCGAAAACCTTGTTTACCTTATCTTGAGTGGCAACCGCATGATTAGTGGGCCGATTCCACCTGAATTAGGCAACCTTTCCAGTTTGAACGACCTTATGCTGTCTTCCTTTGACGGAGGCACCCAATTGAGCGGAACAATCCCTGTTGAGTTGAGCAATCTGACGAAGTTAACCTACTTAGAAGTGTCAAACTCCTTGGTAACCGGCCCCATTCCTCCCGAACTTGGCAACCTGACAGATCTAATTTATCTAGATCTCACACACAGCCCATTATCGGGAGCCTTACCTCCGGAATTAGGCAAATTGACCAATCTCCAATTCTTCCACGTCGGTGAAGGTAGTAACTCCCTGTATGGTTCACTGCCGCTGAATATGACAAAGTGGACGAAGATGAGCTCGCTCCAATTCAACGGAACCGATATTTGCGAACCTTCAGATCCCGCTTTTCAGGCATGGCTCGATGATATTCCAGAGTTGTACCGGACCAATATCCTGTGCCCCGCTGATCAGTAGGCGGCGTCCCCTGAAGAACTAGCCATTCATGAAGCGCGCCGACTTTGAAAACCTGAACACAAAGAAGACACCGAGGAGGTAGACCGGCAAGGTCAGCACGAAATATCCATGTACAACAGGGCTTGGCAGTACTTGAAACAGCTTTCCTATATCCTTGCTTGACCCAACACTTCCCCAGTAGTTATAGAGGGAGTTCGCGAACGGCGATATGATGCCGATGATCATAAGATTGAGCCAAACCCATTTTCTACGGATCAACACCCACATACACACGCAGAATAAGAGGGCAAACGTTAGTAAATCAGCCAGGTATGGAGCAGCGTAGAATACCCAGTCTGTCGAGCCAGTAATCCGAACGTAACCCCAGTAAAAACCATGTTTCGTGATCGACGGCCAAAACACAAACTCGGTAACCCTGGCGCCTTGCTGGAGAGCCACTAACGCATGACTCCCCTCGTGTCGAATGGTTCCGATGATTTGGTAAATCGGGTAGGCGATTATCCAGAACAAATCCTTTTTTCGTAGCATCGTGCATTACCTCAAGTTGCCTATTGGATGCGTTATTCACGCAACATCCGATACGCGTCACGTAATCGATATTATATAGAGTTGCTCGAGTTTAGCGTATGTCCTTCGGGAGGATCACATACTGAGTCTTGTTGTAATTGATGAGATAGAAAAAGGGCGCATCCCTGTATGGGATACACCCTGATTGCTGGCAACAGGCTCCTCGGAGTGGACTCGAACCACTAACCTACCGGACAGAGGTGTTATTCCTATTCGTATACAGATTCTTGAAAAAGTCTAACAGTTTTGAGCTGAGGCGCCGGGGCACTTACCCTGGCTAGGAATTCCCGCCGCCATGACCCGCTCACTCGATTGCAAGTCGCGCCGCATCCCCGGTCGCCTCCAGCGAGATTGGAATGAGAAGGCCGGTACCTCCATCACGTGATGCCTTATTATGGGCTCACCAAATAGACGCAGTCTACTTTCGTAGCTGCAAGAAAAGGAGATACCGACCCA
>Ga0255055_10000118_pt1 | contig 57948 bp, 56 predicted proteins | sample JV7_2_27_MG_FD_188633 | JGI IMG/M metagenome (GOLD analysis project Ga0255055, IMG submission 188633) | Seawater microbial communities from Jervis Inlet, British Columbia, Canada - JV7_2_27 | ecosystem: Environmental > Aquatic > Marine > Inlet | place: Canada: British Columbia | collected... | reverse complement strand
CACAATATCGACCGGGGTCACGGTGATGGCCTCCTGTAGTCGCGAAACCACAGGATCCATCACCGGACCCCCAAACAAGTGGAACCTCAACTCGTGGCCCGTGAGGTCTAGCCTCGCGCCTCATGCGCATCGTCATCGCCGGATGTGGGCGGGTGGGCTCCGACCTCGCACTGACGCTCTCTGAAGAGGGCCATGACGTCTCGGTCGTCGACCAGGATGAGAGCCGCTTTGTCGACCTCGGCGGCACGTTCAACGGCACGACGCATGTAGGGAGCGCATACGACGTGCGAACACTGCTGGCGGCGGGGATCGAGTTCGCCGACGTCTTCGTCGCGGTCACGAGTAACGACAACGCCAACGTGATGGCGGTTCAGGTGGCGAGGTCGGTGTTCGGTGTCGAAAGAACGATCGCTCGCCTCGACGATCCGGCGCGTGCCGATGCCTACCGGGCGTTGGACATCCACTATGTCGCGGCCTCGCAACTCGTCTCGCGAGTGATCCACGAGCAGATCGTCGAAGAGGAATTCGATTACCACGTCACGTTCTCCGGCGGCGACGTCGAGATCGTGGAGATGACTCTGGGGCCCGCGGCTGCGGGTCTCGAGGTCGCAGACCTCGAGCTCGAGAACCGTCTCCGGGTGGCTGCCGTTCGTCGCCGGGGCGAGACATTCATCCCCGGCGAGGGCTTCGAGCTGCAGCCCGACGATCTCGTGGTCGCCGCGGCGCGACACGGCTCGCGGGCGCGCATCAGCCGCTTTCTCGTCGATGCCGAGCCGGAACTCGCATGAGGACCCTGATCATCGGCGGCGGCAAGGTCGGGTCGTTCCTGGCGGCCAAGCTGAGTCATAGCGGTCACGTCGTCACGGTGATCGAGGCCAAACCCGAACGGGCACGTCAGGTCGTTGCGGATGCCAAGGTCCTCGTCTTCGAAGGCGACGGCACCGATCCCCAGCTGTTGAGGGCGGCGGATGTGGATCGTGCCGACTGGGTGCTCGCCGTCACCGGCGTCGACGAGAACAACCTCGTCGCGGCCCAGCTCTCGATGACACTTGGGGCTCGCAACGTCCTGGCCCGCTTGAACGACCCGGCCAACAAGCCGACCTTCGAGGCACTGAACATCAGCGCCGTCGCCGTCACCGATCTGATGGGAGATGTGATTTCACGGGAGGTGGCGATTCCGGATCTCGGACGGTTCGATCTGTTCGCCGGAGGAATGGTCGAGGTTCTGGAGCTCGATGTGCCGAATTCGTTCCAAGCCATCTCCGTGTCCGATCTCGACCTTCCCGAGGACTCGATTGTCGTGACGGTCGGCACGGGAGACGCCGTCCGGGTGGCGCGAGGAAACACGATGATCAAAGCAGGCGATCGAGTTCTGGTTGCCGTCAAGGTGGCGAGCGTGGGCTCGATCTACCGAGCCTTCGAGCTCGAGGACGGTGTCAAGTGAAGGGTCGCGCCAAACGGCTCGGCAAGGCGTGGCTGCCGAACCTCGAAGGTGGTGCCATCTCGTTCGCGATCGAGGTTGTGATCGTGGTGCTCGTCGGCTTGATCGGTTTCGCCATTGCCGCGCTGGCGCTCTGGATCTTCTGACGTGCTGATCCGTCCGACGGTCCACGATCTCAGGATCATCGGCTTCTACCTCGGGCGGGTCTTCACGATCGTCGCCGTTGCCGGGCTCCTGCCGCTCACCTGGGCGACTCTCGGCCGGGAGTGGAACCCGTTCGGCTCGTTCCTGTTGATGATCGGGGTCTTCGCGGCCATCGGTGCCTTACTCATTCGCATCTGCCCCGGAGCCGAGCGCCTCGACTGGAGCCACGGCATGGTTGTCGTGGCTGTGACGTGGCTGGTCGTACCCTTGATCGGTGCCATTCCGTTTGCGCTCTCGGGGCACTACGGGAGCCTTCTCGATGCCTACTTCGATGCGATGTCCGGGTTGTCTACCACCGGCCTCTCCCTCGTCCAGGATCTCGACCATCTCGCACCTTCGCTGAACTTCTGGCGCCACCTCCTCCACTTCCTCGGCGGCCAGGGAATCGTCATCGCGGCGCTCGTCCTGTTCGCCGGGGGCGGAGCGCTGACCCTCTACTACGGGGAGGCCCGCGACGATCGGGTGCTGCCGTCCGTCCGGTCGACGGCGCGATTCATCTGGGCCGTCGCCCTGCTCCATCTCGTTGCCGGGGTGCTCGCCCTCGGCCTTGCCGCCTGGTTCGTTCTCGGCTTCACCTGGGAGCGGTCCCTCTTCCACGGGTTGATGATCTTCTTCGCCGGTTTCGACACCGGTGGTTTCACACCACAGAGCACGAGCATCGGCTACTACCACTCCGCGTGGTTCGAGCTCGTGGCGGCCGTTCTCATGGTGGCCGGTGCCATGTCGTTCGGGGTGCACTTCGCGTTGTGGTGGGGTGGGCGCAAGAAGCTGCTCGCCAACCTGGAGACACGGACCATTGTCGCCACGTTCCTGGTCACGATGGCGTTGACGCTCTTCGGTCTTGCCGCCATCGGGGCCTACTCGAACGTTGCCGGTCTCAGTCGCCAAGGTGTGTTCCAGATCCTGTCGGCGCACACGGGCACCGGCTTCGCCACGGTGGGTCCAAGCGAGCTCGCCACGTGGGGAGGGCTCGCCTTTGGGGGTTTGGCCCTGGCGATGGCGTTGGGAGGAATGGCCTCCTCCACGGCCGGTGGCGTGAAGGCGCTTCGTGTCGGACTCACCGTGAAAGCCGTCGCCAACGATGTACGCGATGTGCTTCTTCCCGAACGGGCCGTCGTCGACCAGTCCTACTTCCAGTATCAGCGGCACTGGCTGACGTCAGACCTGGCAAAGGCCGCGATGACGGTGTCGCTGCTCTACGTCGCGCTGTTCCTCATTGGAGCAGGAGTGGGGATGGCCTATGGCGTACCGCTGCAGGACGCGCTGTTCGAGTCGGTATCTGCCGGGGCGAGCGTCGGCCTCTCGGTTGGCGTGACCCAGCCGCTCATGCCGACCGTGCTCAAGCTCACCTATATCACCCAGATGTGGCTGGGCCGGCTCGAGTTCATTGCCGTGTTCGTGCTCATCGGTTTTCTCTGGTCTGCGGTGCGGGGGAAGTGATGAAACGCCGCATCGCAGCCATCGGGATTCTTGGTGCGTTCCTTTCGGTGATCAGTGTGGGCATGGCCTTCGCCGCGGAAGTGACGGTGGCCGACCTCATCGAATCGCCCACCGCGTATGCCGGACAGACCGTGACGGTGCAGGGCGAGCTCATCGGGGACTACGGGTTCCGCGGCAATGGGTTCATGTGGACCCAGCTCGATGATGACCGCTACGCCGAATCACCGGTTGTCGAGGGAGGACCGCTCACCGGTGGCAATCTCGGAATCGGGATTCAGATGCCGGCTGATCTCGGCGAAGGGCTGTCACCGCCCGGTGGGTATCGACTGGCCGGTCCGATCGTGCGCGTCACCGGTGTGTTCAAGTACCACTCCCAGGATCGGCAGGGCGAGACTTACCTCGACGTGGAGGCGCTCGAGGTGGTTACCGAGGGGCGGAGGATCGAGGAGCACCCTCTTCCGTTTGTCGTCGTGTTGGGGGCCCTTCTCGTGCTCGTTGCGTTTTGGTTGCACTGGTCCCACCGGAGCCCAGCCGCCCTCCCCTGAGTCGAAAACCGAAGTCTCGTATACTCCCGGCGGCTTTCGGCCGCTTTCGTCTAACCGCTTGGAGAGGTACGTGAATCCCGACGTCTGGCTCTACGTCGCCATGATCATGGGCGCTGCCGCCCTGTTGCTCGCGTTCTTCTATTCGCGACAGGTGATGGCCGAATCCCCCGGCAGTCCACGCATGGTCGAGCTGATGGATGCGATCCGCGCAGGCTCCATGACGTTCTTGCGCCGCGAGTACCTGGCGATTGCCGTGTTCGTGATGATCATGGCCGTGATGATCGTGGCGTTCCTGGATTGGGGCCGTCCATGGGGTGCCATCGCCTACGTCTTTGGGGCGATGCTCTCTGCACTGGCCGGGTTCATCGGTATGCGCATCGCCACGGCAGCCAATGCCCGGACCGCGCAGGCAGCGATGGAAGGTGGCACCGCCAAGGCGCTCCCCGTTGCCTTCCGCGGGGGTGCCGTCATGGGCTTCACCGTGGCAGGGCTTGGGCTCCTCGGATTCTCTCTCGGCATCTTGGTCTTCGACAAGATCCTCGGCCTCGACGACTGGGCCGAGATCATCACGGCCATCGGTCTCGGGGCTTCTTCGATCGCCCTGTTCGCCCGTGTCGGCGGAGGCATCTTTACCAAGGCGGCCGACGTCGGAGCCGATCTCGTCGGCAAGGTCGAGGCGGGTATCCCCGAGGACGATCCGCGCAATCCGGCGACGATCGCGGACAACGTCGGTGACAACGTCGGGGACGTTGCCGGGATGGGGGCCGACCTCTTCGAATCGTATATCGGGGCCCTCATGGCACCGATCGTGTACTCCGTGATCGTGTTCGGGCTCGCCGGGGCAGACTTCACTCTGCAGCTGGTGATGTTTCCGCTGATGATCGCATCGGTGGGAATGCTGGCCTCGATCATCGGATCCTTTCTCGTGCGACCGGGGGGCGGCAGCCTCGCCTCGGCATTAGAGCGTGGGACATGGGTCGCCGGGATCCTCACCATCATCGGTATCGCGATCGTGACGCCGCTGATGTTCGGCGACGTTCCCGGTGTCGCCAATTACTGGGGCCTCTACCTTGCCGTGATCGTCGGGCTGTTCGTCGGTGTGATCATCGGGCGGATCTCCATGTGGTACACCAGCGACCACTACAAGGTGGTGAAGGAAATCGCACGCCAGTCACAGACCGGCCCGGCAACGGTGGTCCTTGCCGGCATCTCAGAAGGCAAGCGGTCCGCGGCCTATTCGGTGATCGTCGTCGCCTTCGGTATGGGCGCGGCCTACTGGGCAGGCGACTGGGCCATCGCCGACGGTGGCGGGATCTATGGCGTCGCCATCGCCGCCATCGGCGTGCTCGCAACCCTCGGGATCACCGTCTCGGTCGATGCCTATGGCCCTATCGCCGACAACGCCGGCGGGATCGCCGAGATGGCCCATCTCCCACCGGAGGTGCGTGAAGCAACCGACGAGCTCGATTCCCTCGGCAACACCACCGCCGCCGTCGCCAAGGGCTTCGCCATCGCCTCCGCGGCAGTGACTGCCCTGGCCCTGTTCTTCACCTTCACCGAGGCGGTTGGTCTCGAGGCGCTCAACATTCTCGACATCTGGGTCGTCGTCGGGCTGTTCATCGGAGGAATGTTCCCCTTCCTCTTCGCTGCCATGACGATCCAGGCTGTGGGGCGTGCCGCCAACCAGATGATCGAGGAGGTACGCCGCCAGTTCCGCGAGATCCCCGGACTGCGCGAGGGCGAAGAGGGGGTGCGGCCCGACTACGAGCGTTGCGTCGACATCTCAACCCGGGCGTCGCTGCGCGAGATGATCATCCCGGGCTCTCTGGCGATTGCCCTGCCTCTCGTCGCCGGGTTCATCTCGACCAAGCTGCTCGGCGGCCTGCTGGCGGGAGCGCTCGTCACCGGATTCCTGCTCGCCATCTACATGGCCAACGCCGGTGGCGCCTGGGACAACGCCAAGAAGTTCATCGAGGCCGGAGCCTTCGGCGGCAAGGGCTCCGAGTCGCACAAGGCGGCCGTCGTCGGCGACACCATCGGTGACCCCTTCAAGGACACGGCGGGTCCCTCCATGAACATCGTCATCAAGGTGATGACCGTGGTTTCGCTCATCTTCGCCACCGCGTTCGTCAACTTCAGCCTCTTCTAGACCGTTTTGGCGTAACTGGGCACGGATATCCGTGCCCAGTTACGCCAAAACGGTCGGGGCCTACTCTTACCGGCCGTGACCAAGACCATCACCTTCATCCGTCATGCTGAATCCACCGGGAACCACGAGGGTCTGTGGCAAGGCCACACCGATACGTCCCTCTCGGAGACCGGTCTCGACCAGATCAGCATCCTGGCAGCGGCGCTCGGAACGCAGCATTTCGACGAGATCATCACCTCCGACCTGGCCAGGGCGCGCCAAACAGCCGACGCGATCGGTGGCGGTACGCCCGATGACCGATGGCGCGAGCTCGCGCTCGGTGACTTCGAGGGCCTTTCGACGCGGGAGATCGGCGAGCGGTATCCCGATGTCCTCGAAGCCATGGCCGCCGGAGACGACTTCGCGATTCCCGGTGGCGAAAGCGTCGAGGGATTCCTGGAGAGACTCGACGTCGCCTTCGAGGAGCTGGTGGAAGCGCTCGCCGAAGGATCCCGTGCGGTGGTCGTGACCCACGGCGGCGTGATCCGCACGATCGCCTCGCGGGTTCTCGGCGTGGGCGACGGCTTCGCTCCGATCCAGGTTCCGATGAACACGTCGCTGACGAGGATCCTCATCGACGACGAGGGGCGCCGGCTCCAGGTCTACAACGACGCGACCCACCTCGCCGAGTCCGTTGCAGACGCTCGGTGGCCGGGAACCAACGTCTACTTGTTCCGCCACGGACAGACCGAGGCCAACCTCACGCGAAGGTGGCAGGGGCGAGGTGACTCGTCGCTCACGGAGACCGGCCGACATCAGGCCACCCTCCTCGCCGATGCGTTTCCCTCGATGGATCGACTGATGGTCTCCCCGGCGGGTAGAGCCCGTGACACGGCCCGGGCGGTGGCGCAGCGCCATGGCCACGAGGTGCAGCTCATCGACGATCTCGTAGAGATGGACTTCGGGGAGTGGGAGAACAAGACGGCGGAGGAAGCCGAGGCCCTCCATCCAGAGCAATTCGATCTCATCTATCGGCAGGGCGTCGACATACAACGCGGTCTCAACGGTGAGTCGTTCGCCGAGGCCGGGATCCGCCTCGCCGATGCGATCGCGGCGGCGGTCGAGGAGCACCGCGGCGAGCGGATCGGGATGGTCACGCACGGCGGAGCAGCGAGAGCCTACGTGGCGCATGTGCTCGGCATGGACTTCGCATCGAGGGAGCGGCTTCCGGTGCTCAGGAACACGGCCCGTGCCCGCGTGCTCTATCGCGATCATCGCCCGCGACTGGCCGAATACAACGTCGCGCCCCACCTCGAGGATTGACGTGACGAGGCTGCTGCTCGTCACGAACGACTACCCGCCGAAGGCGGGTGGTATCCAGCAGTATCTCGGGAACCTCGTGCGGCACATCGATGCAGAAGTGATGGTGCTCGCCCCTCACGACGCCGACGCGACCGATGATCCAATGGTCGTGCGATCGGACAAGACGTATATGTTGCCCACGTCGGACATTGCCGCCTGGGCGACCGACCATGCGATGGCCTTCGACCCGGACTACATCTTGTTTGGAGCACCCCACCCCCTCCCGCATCTCATCCGCCGGCTGCGGACCGCTCTCGACGTCCCGATCGGGATCCTTTGTCATGGAGCAGAGGTGACGCTTCCGGCGGCCGTCCCAGGTGTGCGCCGGCTGCTCGCCGGATCGCTTCGCGCCGCCGATGCGCGGTTCGCGGTGAGTGAATACACCGCGCGACGCGTGGAGCGGCTCACCGGAGAGGAGGTGGTGTTCGTTGGTGCCGGTGTCGACATCGATGCCTTTCGTCCGCCTCGAGAGGCCGTCGACAACCGTCCACCGATCGTCGGCTGCGTCAGCCGGTTCGTTCCTCGCAAGGGCCAGCACCGGTTGATCGAGGCGGCGTCGCAACTCGGCCGGGAGGTCGAGCTTCTCTTCGTGGGCACCGGGCGCACCGAGGTGAAGCTGCGGACAATGGCCGTAGACCGTGCGGTGCGTACCCGGTTCGAGATCGGCGTTGCCTGGGAGCGGCTGCCCGAGTTGTACGCAGAGATGGATGTCTTCTGCATGCCGAGCACGTCGCGCTGGGGAGGACTCGAGATCGAGGGGCTCGGCCTCGTGTACCTCGAAGCGGAGGCATGCGGCGTCCCGGTGCTCGCAGGGGACTCCGGTGGGGCGCCGGAAACGGTTATTCCCGGCGTTACGGGATTCGTGGTCCACGATGTTGCCGACATCGTCGAGGGACTCCGGATCCTGCTCTCGGATCCCGATCGAGCCAGACGGATGGGCGCAGCGGCTCGACGTGTTGTTGAAGAGCGCTGGACCTGGCCTCAGGTCACCGACCGGTTCCTCGCCGGGTTCGAAGACGTTCGCTAAACGCCGCGTCCTTTGTACGTTGTAACCGATCAACCCTCTCGAGGCTCATTCCGAACATGAAAAACCTCGTCATCGTCGAGTCGCCGGCAAAGGCGAAGACCATCAGCCGCTACCTGGGGCCGGACTTCGTCGTGGAGTCATCGGTTGGCCACATCCGCGACATTCCTTCCAAGAAGGCCGAGTTGCCGGAGAAGCAGCGCGCTCGTTGGGATGAGACGCGGTTCGGGGTCGATGTCGACAACGGGTTCGCACCGATCTACATCGTCAACGCCAACAGCAAGAAGCAGGTGGCCAAGCTCCGCAAGATGATGAAGGATGCCGACGCGCTGTACGTCGCCACGGACGAGGATCGCGAAGGTGAGGCGATCGCATGGCACCTGCTCGAGGTGTTGAAGCCCAAGGTCCCCGTTCACCGGATGGTCTTCCACGAGATCACGAAGGCTGCCATCGAGGAGGCCGTCGCCCATCCTCGCGATCTGGATCGAGAGCTCGTCGAGGCTCAGGAGGCCCGCCGCATCCTCGATCGCCTGTTTGGATACGAGGTGTCTCCGGTTCTCTGGCGCCGCGTGCAGCGCGGGCTCTCTGCTGGGCGGGTGCAGTCACCGGCGACGAAGCTCCTCGTCGATCGCGAGCGGGAGCGCATGGCGTTCGTGACGGCGGCCTATGCCGGGCTGAAGGGCACGTTTGCCGCCGACAAGGGCGAGGCTTCGGCCTTCGAAGCGACGCTTCTCGAAGTCGACGGAACGCGGGTGGCAACAGGCAAGGACTTCGGCGCCGACGGCGCCCCGCGTCGGGATCGGCTCGTACTCGAGCCTGCGGCCGCTACCGAACTCGGCGGAGAGCTCGAAGACGCTGCCTTCACGGTCACATCGGTGGAGCGCAAGCCATACACCCGTAAGCCGTACCCACCGTTTCGTACCTCGACCCTGCAACAGGAGGGTGGCCGCAAACTGCGATTCGGAGCACGACGCACGATGCGAGCCGCGCAGCGGCTGTATGAGAGCGGTTACATCACGTACATGCGAACCGATTCCACGAACCTCTCGGAGAGCGCGGTGACGGCGGCTCGCGCCCTCGTCGCAGAGCGCTTCGGTGCTGAGTACCTGCCGGGTTCCCCGCGGACATACGGGAAGAGGGTGGCCGGTGCCCAAGAGGCGCACGAGGCCATCCGGCCCGCGGGAGATCGATACACCGACCCGAAGGAGGTCGGCACCGCTTTCGGCCCTGCGAGCGACGAGACCAAGCTGTACGACCTCATCTGGCGGCGCACGCTCGCCTCGCAAATGAGGGACGCCAAAGGTGAATCGCTGGCAATCCGACTCGGTGCGAAGGCGACCGCATCGGATCGCGAGTGCGTGTTTCAGGCGAATGGACGGACGATCCTCTTCCATGGATTCCTCCGCGTCTATGTCGAGGACATCGACGATGGTGATGCACCCCGTGACGACCAGGAGCGCCATCTCCCCGATGTCTCCGAGGGTGATCCTCTCGAAGTGCTTGCAATGGAGCCGACCACGCACGAGACGAAACCGCCGCCGCGCTACACCGAGGCATCGCTCGTCAAACGGCTCGAGGAGCTCGGTATCGGGCGCCCCTCGACCTACGCCTCGATCATCTCGACGATCCAGGACCGCAAGTACGCGATCAAGCAGGGCACGGCCCTCGTGCCGACGCTCAAGGCCTTCTCCGTGATCACACTCCTCGAGGACTTCTTCGCGGACTACGTCGACTACGCCTTCACGGCACGCATGGAGGAGGATCTCGACGAGATTGCCGGAGGCAGCCAGCAGGCGCGTCCCTGGCTCGCAAACTTCTACTTCGGTAACGGCCACCCTGGGCTCCTGGAGTTGGTGTCCGACGAGGCGCTGGAGAAGATCGACGCCAGGGAGGTCAACAGCCTCCTCATCGGAGAGGACGACAACGGAACGCCGATCTACGCCCGGTCGGGGCAGTACGGCCCATACGTCCGGCGCGGCGACGACACGGCGAGCATTCCTGAAGACCTGCCGCTCGACGAGTTGACCGTTGCCAAAGCCGTCGAGTATCTCGACATGCCGTCCGACGAGCGTGTGCTCGGCAAGGACTCGGAAACCGGGCTCGCGGTCATGGCCAAGACGGGTCGCTTCGGTCCATACGTGCAACTCGGAGAGCGCAGCGACGACAACAAGAAGCCGACGACGGCGTCGCTGTTCAAGACGATGACGCTCGACAGTGTGACGTTGGAAGAAGCCCTCCAGCTGCTGACTCAACCCCGGGTGCTCGGCCAACATCCGGAGGACGGCGTCGACATCACGGCTCAGAACGGCAAGTACGGGCCGTACGTCAAATGGGCCAACGAGACACGCAGCCTGGAAACCGAACCGGAGATCTTCACGATCACGCTGGACGAGGCAGTGGCACTGTTGGCAAAACCGAAGCAGCGCCGCGGGGCGCGTCCTCCTCTGAAGGAACTCGGAGAAGATCCGGCGACGAACAAGACCATGGTTGTCAAGGATGGCCGCTGGGGGCCCTATGTCACCGATGGGGAGACGAACGCGTCGCTTCGCACATCGGACACGGTCGAGGCGATGACGATCGAACGGGCCTCGGAGCTGCTCGCCGAACGCCGGGCCAAGCAGGCCGGGTGATCCCGAGCGGGCCGGCCTCTGCGAAACTCTCTGCCATGACGTCGTGGTCGGGTCTCTACATCGCCCTCGAGGGCATCGAAGGCGCCGGCAAGTCGACCGTTGCCCGAAAGGTCGTCGACGTGCTCCAGGCTTCGGGACGCACCGCGTTGCTCGTGCGAGAGCCCGGCGGAACCGATGCCGGTGAGCGCATCAGGAACATCCTGCTCGGCGTCGATTCCACCCTCGGCGCCTGGGCCGAGGCACTGCTGTTCTCGGCGGCCCGTTCGCAGTTGGTGGTGGAGGTGACCGGACCTGCCCTTCACGAGGGCACGATCGTGGTATCCGACCGCTCGGTGTACAGCTCTCTGGCCTACCAGGGAGGGGGTCGCGGACTCGGGGTCGAAGAGGTCCGGTCTGTGAACGAACCCGGCCTCGGCGGAGTCTGGCCGGATGTCGTTGTGCTGCTCCGGGTCGATCCGACCACCGGGCTCGACCGCCAGGATGGCGCCGACCGCATCGGCGCCGAGGGCGCCGACTTCCAGGCGAGCGTCGCTGCGACGTTCGACACCCTCGCTGCCGCCGAACCGGAACGGTTCATCGTCGTCGACGCCTCGCGACCTGTCGACGACGTCGTGGAGGAGATCTTGGATCGGCTTGCCCTCCCATGACCGATCCCTTCTCGGGCGTCATCGGGCACCGGGCCGTTTTGGAGTTGCTCACCTCCGATTTGTCGAGACCGGCCCATGCGTACCTGTTCGTGGGGCCGTCCAACGTCGGCAAGGCCATGGTGGCCCGCCGATTTGCTGCTGCGCTCGTCTGCGGTGACGACGAACGGTGCTTCCGCCGCGCTGCGGCCGCCAACCATCCCGATCTCTCGATCATCGAGCCCGAAGGGCGAACGGCCGTGACCGTCGACCAGGCCCGGACGGTGGTCGCCGCCGCGGTCCGGTCACCGCTCGAGGCCGATCGCCGGGTCTTCCTCTTCGAAGAGGGCGGCATGCTCAACGACGAGGCGGCCAACGCGCTCCTCAAGACACTCGAGGAGCCGGTGACGACGTCGAGCTTCATCCTCGTTGCGGAATCGGAGGACGAACTGCCGGACACGGTCGCCAGCCGTTGCCGAACCGTCGTCTTCGGCCGCGTCGACGAGGCCGTCCTCGCTGCCGGCATCGTCGAGACCGACCTCGCGGTCGAGGAGCAAGCGACCCAGGTAGCCCGCATCGCCGGTGGCCGACCCGGGTTGGCCGTCACCCTGGCAACGACACCGGAGGCGGGGGCGTTTCGACACTTCTGGCTCTCGATCCCGATGCGGCTGCCCGACGGTCCGGGTGGCGCATTCAGGATGGCAGACGAGGCGATCGCCGCCGTCGATCCACTTCTCGCCACGGTGAAGGAGCGCCAGGCGGCCGAATTGGGTCATGTCGATGAGAGCCTGGTGAAGGCGCTGAAGGAGCGTCACACCCGCGACCTGAAGCGTGCCACCGACACCCTGCACGTGGCGGGGCTCGAGACCCTCGCCGGCTTCTACCGGGACGCGGCGGCCGCTCAATACGGGGCGCCGCCCCGCAATTCCGACATCCCGGTTGTTGGTCTGACCCAGGTTGCCCCGCCGCGAGCCGTCGCCAATGCCGACCGGGTCCTGGCAACGGTGGAAGCCTTGCAGGCCAACCAGCGACCCCAGTTGGCCTTGGCCGTGTTGTTCTCCGAGCTGGCATCGGATGAGTGAACTACCCGGCAGGATGGTTGCGAGAGCCCTCCTGCCCGGCGCCAAGGTGTTCGGCAAGGTGTTCTGGGACCTGTCGGTGACGGGCAGGGAGAACTTGCCCACACACGGCCCCATGGTCCTCGCCTCCAATCACTTCTCGCACATCGACCCGCCGCTGGTGGGGATGGTCTTGGGGAGGCTGGTGCGTTTCATCGCCCTCGACGAGTTGTTCGGGGACCATTGGTGGTTCGATCGGCTGATGTTGTTCTTCGGCGCCATCCCCACCGACCGCGACGGGTACCCGGTGGCTGCGTTGCGCACGGCGGTGGAGCATCTCCGCGGCGGTGGGGCGATGGGCGTGTTTCCCGAGGGAGCCAGAGTGGTGAGGTGGAGGGAGCGGCCTCCCAAACGCGGCGCCGCCTGGCTCGCTTGGATGTCGGGAGCGCCGCTGGTTCCGGTGGCGATCCACGGCAGCGATGGGACGATGGTCCCCGGCGACCTCACCTTCCGCCGGACCGCCGTGAAGATCTGGATCGGGGAGCCGCTCTGGTGGCATCGGTATGCAGATCGCGTCGACCCCCTTGGTGCGATGATGGATGACTGGGCCGCCTGGGTGGGGGAGCGGATCGAGCCGTGGACCGGTCTCACGACGACACGAGAGACGCTGTGACGGGACGGCTCGAGGGACGTCGCCTCCTCGTGAGCGGAGCATCGGGGCTTCTCGGATCGGCGCTGACGGCAAGGGCGGCGGCCGAGGGTGCCGACGTCGTCAAGCTAGTGCGCCGTCCCGTCACCTCGACCGATGAAGTTCAATGGGATCCGGCGGCAAATCGGCTCGACGCATCCGTTGTCGAGGGTGTCGACGTCGTCGTGCATCTGAGCGGTGCGGTCATCGTCGGCAAGAGGTGGTCGGCAAGGCGTCGCGCCGTGCTGCGGTCCAGCCGCATCGATTCGGCACGCCTGCTCGCCGATGCCATCGGCACCGCGCTGAGTCCTCCCGATGTCTTCCTCTCGGGTTCGGCCATCGGCTACTACGGCAGCCGCGGCGACGAAGTCCTGACCGAGGCCAGCGGCCCGGGAGACCTGTCCCCCGGTGCCCCGGCGGCGTTCCTGGCGCAGCTCTGCATCGACTGGGAGGCGGCAACGCTGCCGGCAGGCGAGACAGGAACCCGCGTCGTCAACCTGCGGTCCGGTCTGGTACTCGACGGCCGCAGGGGTGTGTTGAAGCCGCTGTTGCCATTGTTTCGCGCCGGTCTCGGTGGCAAGCTCAGCGACGGCTCGCAGTGGATGAGCTGGATCGCCATCGACGATCATGTAGCGGCGCTCATCCATCTCATGGACTCCGGGCTCTCCGGTTCGGTGAACATCGTCGCCCCGAATCCTGTGCGCAACACCGAGTTCACCGAGACGTTGGGCGCCCTTCTCCATCGACCCACGGTGCTCCGGGTGCCGGGTGCCGCCCTTCATGCACGGCTCGGCCGGGAGGAGGCACAAGGCTCGGCGCTGGCGAGCCTGCGGGTGATACCCGAGTGCTTGGTCGACGACGGGTTCGATTTCTCGTATCCGGAGTTGGAAGGCGCGCTCGGCCACATGTTGGTGTCGTAGCCGATAAGTCCTTTTGGCCCTTTTTGTGACCGAGTTGCTTTGGTGTGATGGGGGTTGGCCCGAGTAGGGTCATGGGTTCTGCGTGGCCAATTCGTCGCGTAGAGGAGGAGCTAGATGGAGGTCAACAAATGAAGAGAGTCAGATGGCTCGTCATCGTCATGGTGGCCTTTGCCCTCGTCGCAGCTGCATGCAGCAGCGACGATGCCGATGACACCACGACGACGGCAGGAGGAGACGCAGCGACGACGACCGCAGCCGGCGACGATATGGTCGACATGTCCGGCGCCGACTTCAACCTTTTCGGAGCGCCTGTGGCGGGCGAAGGTGACGCAACGAACGGATTCATCAATCTGTACAACGAGCAGAAGGGCTCGAACATCACGTTCACGGGTTCCGACTCGTACGAGACGCAGATCAGGGTCCGGGTCGAGGGTGGCGACCCACCGGACGTGTCCTTCACGCCGCAGCCGGCGATGGTCTGCGAGTTCGCCGAAGCGGGAGCGCTGGTTGCGCTGGAGGATCTTGGATTCGATATTGCCGATCTCAATGCGACGCGCGGCCAGTTCCTGATGGATATCGGTGTCTGTGCCGACGGCAAGCACTATGGCATTCCTTGGTACCCCAACTCCAAGAGCATCGTCTTCTATCCCAAGGCGGTGTTCGACGCGCAGGGGTACGAGGTTCCCGCGACCTGGAAGGAAATGGTCACGCTGAGTGAGCAGATGGTCGCCGACGGCTTCGCGCCATGGTGCTTCGGGTATGAATCCGATGCGGCCACCGGCTGGCCGGGCACCGACTGGATCGAGGACATCATGGTCCGGATGCATGGTGTTGAGAAGTACAAGGCATGGACCTTGGGTGAGCTTCGGTTCAACACGCCGGAAGTGAAGGCGGCGTTTGAGAAGTTCGAGGAGATTCTGTTTGGCGAAGGGTTCGTGCTGGGAGGCGCGGAAAACGTGGCTGCCACGAACTTCCGTGACTCACCGCTGCCGATGTTCAACGATCCACCGAGCTGCTTGATGCTCAAGCAGGGCAGCTTCATCGCAAGCTACTTCCCGACCGAAGGCGTCATCACCACGTTTGCCTTCCCGACCATCGATGGAGGTTCGGGTGCCCTGGGCGGTGGCGACTACTTGATGATCTTCAAGGACGATCCGCAGGTTGTTCAATTCGTCAAGGACGTCATCTCGGTGGAGTGGATGTGTGCGCATGGCTCCGCTACCGGAGGCACGGAGAGCGCTATCGGCGGCCACGGCGTGGAGGGCGTGACCTTCCTCCCGGGCCACGCGAACACGTCCGCGAACTGCTATTCGGGTGAGGAAGCCATCGCGGGCGCGCAGGCGATCACCGATGCCATCGGTGCCAACGCTTTCGTGTTCGACGGGGGCGACGCGATGCCCGCCGAGGTCGGTTCCGGCACGTTCTGGACCGGTATGGTCGATCACAGTCGAGGAGCGGACCTGGACACGGTCCTGGCCGATATCGACAAGGGTTGGCCGGGGGGCTGACGAGCGGCAATCTGGAAGCGACGAACGAGGAGGGGCGGCCCAATTGGGTCGCCCCTCCTCCGTCACAGTAGGATCGTCGCTCTGAGACGACGGGAGGAAAAATGACGACTCCTCCGATCCTCGACCAGGAACGGGAAGGGAGCCATCGGCCCGCTGGTGCGGCTGAGGCTGCTCGAGGTCCGGGTATGGCCGCGCTGCGGATCGGCGCAGCCCTGATCGTCCCGCTGCTCTCCTTCGCCGCTCTTTGGCTGACGTTCGAATTCCTCCGCAACGCGGATGCCAATCGCATCGTCGTCGTAGCGGTCGCCCTCGTCGTCGGTGTGCTCGGCGTCTGGCTCCTGTACTGGGGCATGGACCTCGTCATCAGCCAGCTACCGGACGACGTCGCCGCCGGCCTGCGGCCCGCGATATTCGTTGGCCCGGCGATCGTCATCTTGTCCGTGTACCTCGTGTATCCGGCGATAAACACGTTCGTGCTGGCATTCAAGAGCGATGGCGAGTTTGTATGGTTCGAGAACTTCGTCACGATCTTCACGGAAACCTCCTATCTCGTGTCGATCCGCAATTCCATCCTCTGGGTGATCGTCGTGCCCTTCTTCGCCGTGGCAGTTGGCCTAGCGTTCGCGGTGCTCGCCGACAAGCTCGGCCGTCGTCCTGAAGCGTTCTCCAAGTCGATGATCTTCTTACCCATGGCAATCTCGTTCGTCGGGGCGAGCATCGTGTGGAAGTTCATCTACAGCTTCCGCCCGCCGGGTTTCGGCGAGCAGATTGGCTTGCTCAACGGAATCTGGGGTGCGTTGGGAAATGATCCCGTCGCCTGGTTGCTCCAGGAGCCGTGGAACAACCTCTACCTGATGGTGATCCTCGTTTGGCTGCAGACGGGCTTTGCCATGGTCATCCTGTCGTCGGCGATCAAGGCCGTTCCCGACGACATTCTCGAGGCCGCCCGCATCGATGGCGCCGGCGAGTGGCAGGTCTTCTGGAAGATCGTGTTTCCCTCGATTTCCTCAACGGTCGTGGTGGTCACCACGACGATTGTCATCGTCGTCTGGAAGGTCTTCGACATCGTCTGGGTGATGACAGGTGGAAAGTTCGGGACGTCGGTCATCGCCGAGCGGATGATCACGGAGTTCTTCCTCTTCCGTAATGCCGGGATCGGAGCCGCTTTGGCGGTCGTCCTCTTCCTGGCGGTCATCCCGATCATGATCATCAACGTCCGCAAGTTCCGGCAGCAGGAGGCGACGCGATGACGGCAACCGCCGAGCATTCGACCGATGTCTATGTTGCTCCCAAGCCCAGCATCTGGGCCCGCCTCTTCGACCGTTGGCAGGTGAAGCTCGCCATCAGCGTGATCATCATCCTGTGGATGATTCCCACGGTGGGGCTGTTGATCACGTCCTTCCGTCCTAGCGAGGCCATCAGCAACTCGGGTTGGTGGACGGTGTTCACGAACATCGGCGCCAACGAGTGGACGCTCTCCAACTACTCGGACGTGTTGAGCCGACAGGGATTCGGCAATTCGTTCCTGAATAGTCTCGCTGTGACGATCCCGGCGACGGTGATCCCGATCACGATTGCGGCGTTCGCCGCGTACGGCTTTGCATGGATGGAGTTCCGTGGGCGCAACGTCCTCTTCGTCCTCGTAGTGGCGCTTCTCGTGGTGCCGCTGCAGATGGCGCTGATCCCGATACTGCGTCTCTACACGTCCGGCGGTCATCTCTCAACGTGGATCTTGGTCGGCCTGTTGCTCGCGGCAACAATCGCTGCCGCAGCGTTTCTCGTGCGGGGCAAGGGAGGCGTGATACCCCTTGTGGTCTTTGCCGTCCTGACGATCGGGGCCTCGCTGTTGTGGATCGGTGGCACGGATGTCGTGACCATCTTCCCCGACCTCAATCTCAACGGAACCTTCCTGGCGGTGTGGCTCGCCCACACCGGCTTTGGTCTACCGCTCGCCATCTATCTGCTGCGGAACTACATGGGTTCGCTGCCGGCGTCGATTGTCGAATCGGCCGAAATCGATGGGGCGAACCATTTCACGATCTTCACCAGACTGATGGTCCCCCTCTCAGTGCCGGTTCTGGCTTCGTTTGCGATCTTCCAGTTCCTTTGGGTGTGGAACGACCTGCTGATTGCGATCATCTTCCTCGGCGGTGAGCCGAAGAACCGGGTCATCACCCAGGCACTCATGGAGCTGAACAGCTCATACGGCAATGAGTGGCAATTGCTGACGGCGGGCGCGTTCATCTCGATGATGCTCCCGCTGACCGTGTTCTTCGCGTTGCAGCGCTTCTTCGTGCGAGGAATGACGGCAGGCTCGGTCAAGGGCTGATCCGACCGTGGACTATCCGTCCGACAAACCGACCTCTCCGCGGAGGCGATGGGTCGCCGTCGGCGTTGCCACGGCCATCGGTGTTTTCAGCTACTTCTCGCTGATCCAGGCATTCGTGGCCTCGACTGAGGACCTCGGTCAGGATGTTGTCGCGCCGTCGTTCTTCTTCGGAATGGCGACCGTGCCCCTCGCTTTCATCGCCCTGGCCTTCATCTCTCGCAACCCGTCCGCTCCTATGGCCGTGTTGAAGGCAATGGGCCTCTTTGTTCTCGTCGGACTGCCGGTGGGTTTGCTCGTACCGGTGCTCGGTGTCGTAGCCGGGTTCGGCGCCGGGGCGGTGGTGGCGCTGCGTCGTGACGAAGATCAGAACTTGACAGCGCGGATCGTTGCTGTCCTGTCGGCCGTGATCTACACGCTCCTCGTGATGCTCATCGCGGTTCCACTCGGTGTATTCACGGGAGCGTTCGTGCCGTTTGTCGCGGTCGGTTTCGGAGATCAGTACTCCGAACGCAAGGCTGAGGAACTACGGAGGACAGCCGCGGAAGGCTGAGGTTCGACTGCGCGTCGCTGCGCCAACTATCCTGGAGAGACGCTCATGGAGGAGTCGATCGATGGTCGCCGTGGCATATACGGGGTTGTCGTTGCTGATCGTCGTGATCTGGGTTGTCGGTCTCGTCGATCTGTTCAGACATCGGAGCAGCATGGAAGGCTGGCAGGTGGTGCTGTGGGCCCTGCTCATCATCTTCATTCCACTGGTGGGCATCATCCCGTATCTCTTCTGGCGGATAGCGCACAGCGAAGCGATGTCGGACGCGTTGTCGGTACCCCGTGATGGGTTGCCACCGGAGGACCGGGCGATCACGAGCCCCGGCGACACCTGACCCTCAGTTCTGTCTGGCAGCGATTGAGGCCTTGCCACAGGTGAACCGAACCGCAGCAAGCCATGGCACCGGCTGCGGTCGACGGCGTCGACCGGGTCAACGACGTGGGGGTGCCCGCCCGGATCGGGCCCGGGTGAAGCGGACTCTTCTCGGTTCCGAGGCGGGGTCGATGTGGAATCCGGAGCCGTGGATGACGACGTGGTGGTGGAACCAGCACAGCGTGGTGAGGTTGTCGGGGTCATGGCTGCCGCCGTGGCGTCTCTCGACGATGTGGTGGGGTTCGAGGCGGTAGCGGCTTTGACATCCGTCGACGGTGCAGCCGCCGTCGCGGGCTGCGACGAAACGCCGGATCGCGGCGGGGATGGCACGGGCGGTGTCTGAGGCGACGATGGGGCGGGCGTTGTGGAGGCCGATGATCTGGACGGCACCGTGACAGAGCAGCTCTTCGAGCACTGCGGGGCCGACGCGGGGCCCGTATTCGATCTCGACTCCGGTCTCGCCGCGACTCGGAGCTGCGGTGTCCATGTCGATGAACACCGACACGACTGCAGCGCCACCGTTACCTGCGGTGTTGTTGGCATCTTGCGGATCGTGGTTGAGGCTGTCGTTGGCCATGGCGACCAACGCGTCGGCACAGAGCTGACCGCGGGAGAAGCCGTCGCCGCCCAGGAGTGCCCGCAGTTCGTCGCTGCGGGCATAGAGGGCCTTTTCCACGATGGCACCGTCGATGCCGGCGAGCCGGCCGTGGAGGTCCCACAGCGACTCGTCGAGGTTGGGTTGGATCGTCATGTAGCGGTGGGTGTAGGCGTCGCGTTCGCGGTGCCGGGAGAGACGGCGCTGTTTGGCTGCGAGGCGTCTCAACCCGGCGATGTCGAAGCGGCGCGAGGCGGCGACGTCGGCGGCACCGAGCGGCTGCTTGAATAGTTCACAGGCCCGGTCGAAGGTCACGTCGCCGTCTTCGAGGGCGCTGCGCACCGCGGGTTGCCGTCCGAACGCTTGGGCGGATGCGACGAGAGCCGACGCTGTTTCGGGTGACACGTCGAGCCGTGACGCCACCCACTCCCGCGGCGACGCCGCCCCGTTGGCCCTTGCGGTGTCTTCGAGGTACACCCGCGACAACAACGTCACCTGGCGGTGACGCAACCGGGCAATCTCAGCCTCGGCCGCAGCCGCTTCGGCTACCACATGCTGTGCGGAAACACCAAACAGACTCATAGCGACAACATATCCACACCCCCCGACAGAAAACGGGCTGATTCGCGAAGTGTTTGCTCCGGACGTGTTCACGGCGCGTTTCAGGGCTGTTCCTCTTGCGATTGTGGCTCGGTCTGGTGAGCCGTCCACGAGCCCGACCAACACAAGATCGGAGGCCACACATGCCCCGGTGCCGCCGATCTTGTCGATATGCGATCCTTGACCGAACATACACGGGATTGTGCTGTGTACGCTTCCCGGCGGCGGCACGTTTTCACGTTGCCGGCGAGTCCGTTGATGAGGACCTGACGATGACGCAATCTTTCGCAGTGACTTTCGATTATCTCTGTCCGTTCGCTCGCAACGCCGCCGAGGCGGTCGTCGCTGGATTGAGGGAGGGCCGTGACTGGGAGGTCCGCTTCGTTCCGTTTTCCCTTTCCCAGGCCCATGTCGAAGAGGGCGACCTCGACGTGTGGGACCGAGAACCGGCGGCTCGGGGCACCTCGGGTGTGCTGGCTCTGTGTTGGGGACTCGCCGTGCGTGACCGCCATCCCGATGCGTTTGTCGACTACCACCTGGCGGCGTTCGCCGCCCGCCACGACCGGGCCGCCGATATCAATGACCCCGCCGTCCTGGCGGAGGTCGCGGCCGAGGTTGGTCTCGACTCCGGCGAAATCGCCGCTGAGGTCGCAACCGGTCGACCGCTCGACACTCTGGCCCTGGAGCACACGGACGCCGTGAAGCGGTGGAGGGTGTTCGGCGTCCCGACGTTCATCGACGGCAACGAGGCCGTGTTTGTGCGTTTGATGGAGCGGGGCAACGTCGACGACGTGCAGCGGGTGCTCGACATGATGGCGTGGACACGTCTCAGCGAGTTCAAACGCACCGTCGTGCCGCGCTGAGACAGCAGCACGCGTTTCCCGAGATCCCAGGGTTCTCGACGCGCGGTTGGAAGAGCAGCGCAGACTGGTCGTCGATCGCTCGTCTCGTCACCGCGGATCTGAACTCGGTTGGTGTGAAGCATCACATCACGGCCGACGCAGTAAAGGGGTGGCTTGCCGACTCGGACTCCATCGATCGCGACGACGACTTCTTGTTTGTCGACGTCGATGGGGAGACGGTGGCATACGTCTTGAGTCCGACCTATGTGGAGAACGACGGGCGTCGTATCTACCGTCATATGTGCCGGGTCGACCCGGCCTGGCATGGCAAGGGACTCGGCAAAGCTCTTCTCGGCTGGGTCGTTGCATACAACACGGAGCGAGCGGCGACGCTCGGACCCGGCACCCTCCAGACGACGGTCGACGACAACGACCCGGCGCTGGTTGGTTTGCTCGACGCGTTGGGGTATCGGCCCGCGCAGCACGAAGCCGACCTCGTGCGTCGTGATCTGGAGCACATTCCCGACAAGCGGCTTCCCGATGGCGTGGAGATTCGCCCGGTGGACGAATCTCATCTGCGGGTCATCTATGAAGCCGACCGTGACGCCTTTGCGGATCACTGGGGAAGCCGCCCACATACGGACAGTGACTGGACTGAGTTCTTGGGGTTTGCTCATCGCGACGAGTCGTTGTGGAAGGTCGCCTGGGCCGGCGAGCGAGTCGTGGGTCAGGTGCGCGGATTCGTCAATGTCGAGGAGAACGAGAGATTCGACCGCAAGCGGGGCTGGGCCGAGTTCATCTCGACCGCTGCGGACTGGCGGGGACGAGGCGTGGCGAGCGCTTTGATTTGCGAGACGCTGCGTGGATTCGAGCAGCGAGGGCTCGAAGAGGCCGCCCTGGGGGTCCATGTGGAAAATCAGACCGGCGCCTACCGGCTGTATCAGAACCTCGGGTTTGAAGTGATCAACTCGAGCACTAGCTACGAGCGGCGACTGGCCTGAGGACCGCACCCTTCCCTGCGACCGCACCCGCTGGATCGCACGAATCGAGCCGAAGCGCGACGACGCGCGCCACGACAGAAACACCTCCCGGTAGGCAAGAGGAAAGCTCTAGAGCCCTGGCGGGTCGAGAGGGCGAACAAGCACGAGGGACTCCCCGACGCTCTGCACCGGAATGAGACGGTGGACGGCGCGGTCCACCGACCGATCGAATCGTGTCGCCTGCTCAGGCTCGGGATACACCCAGCCCCACAGATAGCCGATCTGCGCATCGACGGCGCGAGCAAGAGAGTTCAACACAACGCCGACAAGGACCGACAGCATGGTGAATCCGGCAAGTGTGGCGGTAGCCGGGGCAACGAGAGCACACGCCGCCACGGCGACGGCTGCCACCGCGAGGTGGCGCTGCATACGCATGGAACGGACACGCTCGCGGGTCGTGATCCAATCATCAACATCGACTTGTAGCGACGCGGCGATCATCGTCCTCCGATCATATTCGTGATCCACGATTTCGTATAGGGAGAGTCGATGCTCGGTTCCTCGTTGAGTTTCAGCGACCCGTGCCGGCTTCAGCAGGAAAGCGCAGTGTGGTCCCGACATTGCTTGCGATGTAGGCCGACGGTAGAGCCGCTGCGACCGCGTGGGTGGCCTTCCACCCGGTGCAGTGTCCGGGAACGACAACGTCCGGTGAGAGAGCGACAAGTTCCCGAACGGTGTCCGGGAGGATCGGCTCGAAGAGGCCGCCGGTGAGGTGCAGACCCCCGACAAACCCATGGATCTCGTCCACGCGCGTCACAGCGCGGGCATGGTAGAGCACGTTGATGACTCCCGAGTGGCTACAGCTCGACAGAACCACCAGGCCCTTGTCTCGAACATTCAACACGATCGCTTGGTCATCCCAGATCCACGTATCGGGTTCCCACCCGTCGTCGGTTTGTGTGTACTGGAGCGGGAACCCCTTCTCGAATTCCGTGACCCGCTCTATCTGGCCGGTGATGAGCACCGACCCGTCCAGGAGTAGTGACGGTCCGAGCTCTTCGACGACGTCCCATCCCTCGCGATCGAGGTCCTGATGACTGGGAGGCGGCATCCGGATCTCTTCGCCGCTGGGAAACACGACCTTGCGTTGACGCCAGGCATGCGGATGCAGCACGAGTGGCATGCTGCGCCCGCCCACCCGACCGAACAAGCCCTCGAGGCCACCGTGGTGATCGGCATGACCATGGGAGAGGACAACCGCACGCAGACCCGACGGGTCGATGCCGAGCACATCCAGGTTGTGGATCGTGGAGTCACGGGTGAGCCCGGCGTCGTAGAGGAACGTCTCTCGAGCCCCGTCTCGCTCGATGGTAACGGCCAGCGAGTATCCGTGTTCGGCGCGGAGCTGATCGACCTCACTCCAGTTCCACTGCCACTCCGGCCGCTGCGCTACGTCCGTGGACGCCGCCAGGATGTCGATGGAGTTGTCCATGACGACCGTGACCTCGACACTGTCGACAGGACGAAGATCAACTCTTTCTGACATATCCGGTCCTCCTAGTCGACCCAACCGATCAGGTTGGCCGCTGTGGCAGCGGCTCCGGCGAGCGCAGCGATGGCGAGGTATGCGATGACGAGTCTGGTATCTCCAAGTTTGCAGCGGCTCTTGGCGAGGCCGCGGCGGCGGGCTCTGGCGTATCCGACGACTCCGATCGTGCCGAAGATCGTCACGGTGAGGGCCGGTGTGATGAGCCATGAGATGATCCCGATCGTGGTGTGGATGCAGAGTTGAAGGGGGTCGAACTGCTGGTCGCGATGCTCGATGGGATGGGGTCGCGTGAATGCCGCCGGCGGTTCTTCTCTCATACCGGTACCTCCCGGGTTGCCGTGAGGACGATCGGGACCGATCCGATCCGGGCGCCGGCGACCTCGGATAGCTTCTGGCGGCCGAGGCGCGGCCACCCTTGAACGGCGCAGAACGGTGCGCACTGGTCGAGGTCCGCTTCGCTCTTCGTTCCGACGTGGACGCAACATTGGGTGAGGCGTTCTTCGATCATGGTGTTCATGTCCATGAAGGGTTTGACGGTGATTCGCTTCACCCGGCTCGCCAGCGTGTCGCGAAGACGGGTCCCGTTGCGACCCGAGTCGGCCGCGATGCGGAGGAGGGAACTCACTCCCAGGTCGCAGCTCTCACACACGGTCTTGATGAGGTCGCCCACGGTCGGGTGGGTGAGCGAGGTCTGGTCCGAGAGCAGACCGAGAAGCGAGGCTTTGACGGCGGCGCGGACCTCCCTTGGGAGGTCATCGTCTGCGATCCGGTTGGCGACGAGGTCGAGGTGCTGTTTGAGTCGCTCGTGTCCGATGAGTGCCACCAGCGAGCGCCACCGCCCCGAGTCGTCGCGGATCATGTAGCCGACGCTGCAGCAATGCGGATGAGAGCACGGCAGCGCGGTGAGATCCTTCCACGTGACCAATCCTCCGGTCTGGGGCCCGAGTCGGCGAAGTACCCCGGTGTGGGTGAGCCGCTCGAGCGGGTTGATGTCCCCGGAGCGTCCCGATCCGAACAGGGGCTGTATCGATATCCCTCCCACGAAAGGCGTGTCGAGAGCATATTGGACGACCGCACCGATCTCGTCGTCGTTGACTCCGAGGGACGCCGTCATCGTGAGCGTGATGAAGACCTCGGCCTGGGTGAGTCGCTCGACTGCGCGCTGCTTCATCGCTCTCAGGTCGGCGTTGCGGTGATGGAGGTAGGTGTCTCTGCGGAAGCCGTCGAACTGCAGATACACCTCGACGCGGCGGTTGTGTCGATGTAAGGCTGCCAGCAGTCCATCGTCACGGCTGATGGCGATGCCATTGGTGTTGACGACGATGCGTGTGATCGGCCGATCGGTGACCTCGTCGAGGAGTTCCAGGAAGTGGGGTGGACTGTGGGCTCACCACCGGAAATCATGAGGACGTCGATCTTGCCGCCCTCACGGCTGAGGCGACGGTCGATATTGGCGAGCACGTCTCGAACCGACGCGACGCCGGAGAGTCGAGGCGACGAGTCGGCGAAACACGTCGGGCAGCGCAGGTTGCATTCCTGGGTGATCTCCTCCAACAGGATGCACGTGTGCTGGGTCTGCATCTCGCCGAGGCCCTGCAGATACGCGGAGGGGATCGGGTCGTAGTTGCCGTCGGTATCGGGCATGTGGTGTTTCGTCGGTGCCGTCCACTGCTCTAGGTACTCGAGGATCTCGGGGTCCTCGTCGTAGAGGGTTACGATCTTGCCGTGCTGCGGGCAGCCGCGGACGAGCCACACGCTGCCTTCGGCGACGCTCAGGTAGCCCGACAGCCTCAGCACATCTTCGAGCGGTCGGTCCGGATACTCTTCGTGGCAGGGAGGGCAGAACGCGTTCACGTACCGCACGATTCGGTCTTGTCTCGTCGGCATTCCCAGGGTCATGTCGTCACGCGCTCGCTGAGACGATGATCGCCACACAACCCGTGAACAGAGCCAGGCTGATGCCGATCGTGAGCCCGATCCCGAGCAGGAATCCAGGCATCTTGCGCCAGTAGGCGCCTGCCGCGATGAGGAGCCCGATCGGGAGCAGAGCCAGCACGGCACCCACGATCACGGTGAGGACACCTGAGTCCAGCGGGATGACGGCAGCGAGCGACCCTGCCACGAAGGAGCCGCCGAGAAACGCTCCGATCGTCGCCAAGCCACCCAGGAAACATCCCCGGCCCTTGCCGACCTCGTCCGGTTGCGGCGCCTCCTCTGCAGGTGCGGGATCGGTCATGCGCTGACGGTCGTCATCGTCGGCCTCCGTTGTCGATAGAGCGCCCGACCAACATGGACGGCGAGGACGGGGACGGCGAACAGCAGGAAGATCTGCGATCCGGACAGCCCGAAGGCCATCTCCGAATTGCCTCGGACGAACTCGACACCGAGGCGGAAGCCCCCGTAGCCGATCAAGAACAGCTTGAAGCTCAGCCCTTCGATCCGGAGCCGGTCTCGACCCCACCACAACACCACGAAGGCGACCGCAAGGAAGGCGACCTCGTAGAGGAACGACGGATGCATCAGTTGGCCGTTCGCGCACTGTGGACAGTTCGGGATCGATGCCGCGGCCTCCACAGACACGCCAACACCCCACGGCAGCGACGTCGCCGTTCCTACTTGCTCCGTCAGGTAACAGCCGATTCGACCGACGGCCAATCCCACCGCAACTGCGGGGGCGAACATGTCTCCCGTGCTTCGCCGGTAACCCACGAGGCGTTTTGCAATCACCGCACCGAGATAGGCACCGGCCAGGCCTCCGAGGATCGAGCGGCCGCCGAAGAGAAACAGCTCCGTCAACGTGGAGCCGGAACCGACGAAACGCCACGCCGAACCGACCTTCGCCAGGATGGCCCCACCTACCAGGGCACCCACCGCCACCCACGCTGTCTGCTCACTCAGCAGACCCTTGCGCCGCGCCTCCCAGAAGTACACGGCGGAGGCCACGGCAACACCGAGACCAACGAAGAACTCGTGCGTCGGCACGCCCCACCCCAAGACCTCAAAGAGCACCGGACGCACAGTGGCTCCGACCCTACACCCCGAGGTTCCCGGCCGACGTCTTGAGTTGAATGGCGCAATATGTTGCGCATATCGACGCCAGACTGGCTGCTACTGGAGCCGGAGAGGGGAATCGAACCCCTGACCTACGCATTACGAGTGCGTCGCTCTACCGACTGAGCTACCCCGGCGAGGATATCCCTTGAAGTGTAAGGCTTCTTGCGGTGTCATGGCTGCGCGGAACTGAGAGCACAGCGCTCAGAGACCTCATTTCTTGCCCGAAAAGGATCCGCTCATATTGAACCGTTCTTCCCCAGCCGGCTTTGCGCTATCCGGCGAGTGGCTGTCGGCGTGGTGTCAGAGCGGAGGGGGCATGTTGGTCTTGGCCCATGTCGCGAAGTCCGTGAATGGTTTTGTTGATACGTCTGTGGCGTAGGCGATCTTCTTGTCTGCATCGGGACCGAAATATGTGTGGTCTTCGAAGTACGCAAACATGTCGCGGATGCCCCAGGGATCGTCGGAGGTCTGGGAGTACGTCAGGTTGTGACCTTGGCTGCTGAGGATCGTGACGATGTCGTCCCAGCTGAGAAGGTCACCCGCGAACGAAAGATGTTGTCCTTCTCCGACAGTCTGCGGTTGTCCGAAGGCGCCAGCGACGACGTTACCCAACTCGGTGATGTCGCCCATGTGGACGCCTCGCACATCGGGCCTCATTGGGACTGACAGGGTTGGTGTTCCGTCGGGTCCGAGATGTGTTGGGTACATCGGCGACCTCAGATTCTGGTAGTAGAAGGGTGGTTCGACGAAGGTGAACCATCTGAAACCTGCGTTCTCGACCACCGCGTTGACCTTGGCCTTGTTTGTGAAGTGAGGAACGTTGTATCTGCCGCTGGTGATTTCCGCGACGTTGGGCAGCGTTGACCAGATGTAGTGCTGGACGCCTGCAGTTTTGGCCGCTGCGACTGCTGCGGTGCCTTGGGCCACCTCGTCGGTGTCGGGTGCACCGAAGGAATTGGTGTTGGCGAACACGCCGTATGCGCCGTCAAATGCCGGACCCAGTGTCTCTGGTCGGGTGAGGTCTGCCGCGACGACCTCATCGGCGAGCCCTCTGGCACCGTCCGGGTTCCGGGTCAACGCTCGCACCCTGAATTCTCCTCGCTCCTGTAGCGCCCGCACGACGCTCCCTCCCTGGGCTCCAGTTGCGCCGATGACAGCGATCGTGTTCCTCGAGTCCGGGTTCATGTTTCCTCCTCAGGCGTGGAATTGAAAGGAACTGCCAGTTGCGCGTGTCCTTCCAACTGGAGGGAAGAATACTGTCCTAGCAAATTATTGTCAAGGATAGTATCCTCCATCTTGGAGGTGCCATGACAACCGTTGACCCGCAACAAGACAACCAGAAGGAGCTACACGAAGTCGAGAGGCTGTTCCGACCGAGTGGGGCGCTTCTGGAGGCGGGAATCGCTCTCGGACGCGCCATCGAGGCGCTGGCCGTGGAGCAGACGGGCTACAACCCGACAACCATTGACTTGCTTGTGCGACTCAGTTTCGCGCCGGAGAGACAGCTCAGAGGTATCGAGCTTTGCAGGCAACTACTCAAGTCCCCCGGATATGTGTCACGAGTGATCGACCGGGCAGAAGACGAGGGTCTGGTGCTGCGCCGACCCGACCCCGACGATCGTCGGGCACAGCGAATCATCCTCACCGAAGCCGGCGAGAACGCGCTCGGCACATTCATTCCGGACGCTGTGGAGGTTCTCGAAGAGACCGTCTACGCCGCTCTCGACGACGACGAGGTCGAGACCCTGATCGACATGCTCAGCAGGATCGCCGCATCAGCCCACCTTCTTCTCGAGAGGCACGGTGATCTATCCACGTGACCGCACTGAGCTATTGCCAACCATGAAGGGCAGGGAATCAATGGAAGATTCACCGATCCCCCCGGCGAACATCGACAGTTCGGACAGCAGCACATGGTCGCCTTTGAAGAACCGGCTCTTCACCATTCTGTTGCTGGTCAATCTGTTCACGATGTTGGCCGTGTTCATGAACGGTTTGGCTGCTGCTTGGGTGCTCACAGATATCACCGATTCGCCGGCAGTAGTCGCATCACTCCAATTCGCTCTCGCCTTGCCTGCCTTCTTGCTTGCGCTATTTGCCGGCGCCCTTGCCGACATCGTCGGCCGAAAGAAGTTGATCTTGATCGCTCAGTTCGGCTCTCTGGCCGTCGCCGGAGCTTTCGCGCTGCTTGCGGCTCTTGATGTGCAGTCGGCAACTGCAGTGCTCGGTCTGACGGCAGTGCTTGGGATCTTCACCGCTTTGGCGGCCCCGGCGTGGATTGCGATCATCCCCGGGCTTGTTCCCCGTTCTGAGTTGGCCGGCGCCATGACGCTCAGCTCGGCCGGGCTCAGTGGCGCAATGGCGGTCGGTCCCGCAGTTGCAGGATTGGTGATTGCTGTCGCCGGGCCCACCGCGGTCTTCGTGTTGAACGTGGTCGTGTTCACGGCTGGAACGTTTGCTCTCCGAGTGTGGAGACCTGCACCTCAAACAGGGCTCCCCGCGGAGCATCTGGGCTCGGCCATCCGAATTGGCCTCCAGTATCTTCGCTATGACCGGCCGCTGAAGGTTGTGATCGGCAAGATCATCCCGTTTGCATTCACGGTGACTGCTCTCATGGCACTTCTCCCAGCCGTTGCTCGGTTCAGACTGGGAGCTGGCCCGGCGATGTTCGGTCTCCTCGCTGGTGCTGGCGGCATCGGTGCTGTACTCGCTCTCCTTGCCATGCCTCGGATACGCAACAAGGTTGGCCCCGACGGGGTAGTTCTCGTGTCGATGTTTGTCCAGGCGGGCGTCTTCATCGTGCTGGCAACAACGCGAAGCTTGCCCGTGGCGTTCGCTGTGCTCGTCGCTGGCGGCGCGGCGACCTTGGCGGTGGTCTCGACGGTGATGACCGTTCTCCAGGTCGTGCTTCCCGCATGGGTCAGAGGTCGTGGAGTGGCTGTCTACCTACTCGCACTGCAAGGTTCATTCGCCGTCGGCGCACTCGTTTGGGGAGCGGTGGCCGAACAAACGAGCCTGCAGTCCGCCCTGATCGCGGCAGGCGTCATCATGGGGATGAGTGCCGTCCTGATCACGCCGCTCCGGCTCGGCCGCTACGTGGATATCGACACCGAAATGGTGCAACTCATCGACAATCCCCCAGCCGTCACATCCGTCCATGACGACGACGGACCCATCCTTCTCACAGTGAGCTGGGTAATTCCGCTAGACCAACGCGACGACTTCATCGTGGCGATGCAACCCGTACGTAAGGCGCTCAAGAGGCAGGGTGCACTCAGCTTCCACCTCGTAGAGGACGTTGAACGGCAAGGGCACATGATCGAATCGTTCACCATGGCGACCTGGTCCGAGTACCGGCGCCTTCCCCAACGCGCAACCATGGCCGACCAAGCCGTCCACGACGCTCTCGTTGCCGTCGTCGGTCCCGACCTTCCCGGCGTTGCAGTCCATCGAGAAATCCGACTGAACGCTCGACAAAACCGATCCACCGACAAGGACACCTGATGTCACGAACCCCAGCAGATCGCGCGGAAGTTGACACCACGAACCACCTATATCGCAGAAGATGGGGGCGGCTGGGAAAGCCTGCCGGTGCACAGCGGAACACTTTGCGGTTTCGCTCGCTGCTGACCTGGGGAAACGCCGTCTAGCACAGCGCTCGGCGTCAGAGCCTTACGAGTGCGTCGCTCTACCGACTGAGCTACCCCGGCGAGGATATCCCTTGAAGTGTAAGGCTTCTTGCGGTGTCATGGCTGCGCGGAACTGAGAGCACAGCGCTCAGAGACCTCATTCCTTGCTTGAGAGAGATCCGCCCCGGTTATGTGTGCCCGTCGGTTGTTGTTCCGTCGCTCATTGTTCCGCCGGTTCGGGTGTAGTTGCTTCCCTGGCTCGAATATGTGGCCGGTAGGCGAAGGAACTTGGAGTACGTTCGGATCGTCCACGAGACGGGTCCTCGAAAGAAGTAGCACTCTGGTGCGGCGACCTCGTCGATGTCTGACTTGTATTTCTCGGCGGTGCCTTTGGACAGGTGGAACTTGAGCTCGTCGTTGGTTGCGAAGACTTCGTGGATGATCAGCGCGTCCTCGTCGATGACTCGGTATACCTCGAAGCGGAGCAAGCCCTCCTCAGTTTCATACGCTTCGGTACCCACACGCTGCCACCAGTACTTGAGATCGTCGAGAGCAGTTGGAACGCCTTTGTTGCCCGTCCACTTCGCTGTCACGTTGATGGCCGCTGTCTGGTCGGGCTGCTGGTAGTCGTTCTTCACGTACCCGAAGAGCAGCTCACCAAATGTCGCGGGCACGCCCTTGGCCGTCACGGCTTCCATGACTACACCGGGTATATGCGTTCCGCGAATGAGGTGCATCCCAGGCTTAGCGACAGCCGTCAGCGCAGCCATGTGTTGCGTCGCGGTGGTTGAGAAATAGTCGACGAGGGCGTCTGGATTCTCGAATACATGGTGGACAAGAACAGCGTCTTGACCGACGGCGTGGTTGATCTCAGTCGAAAGCACCCCAGTGTCTGCCTTGGCGCCAGCGTGGATGTCTTCCCACTCGCTGAGCATGTCCTTCGACTCAATGGATTTGCGGAAGCGTCCGCCGGGCTTGGTGGGGACCCACTTGCCGGTCACGCTGATCTCCTGGCCGACCTTGGAGGGTTCGGCGAGGAAGGGAGCTAGGGGTTCCGTTGGTTGGATCATGGTTGACTCGCTCCTTGATTTACGTACCGATCAGTACAATACTAGATGACACGAGTTCGAATGGTCAAGTGGTGCGTGCGATGAATGCGAAGTCACCTGAAGAAACGACGAGGCGCCCGAGAGGGCGCCCGCGATCTTTCGATCGAGACGAATCGTTGGACGCGGCTGTTCTCGTCTTCTGGAAGAAAGGCTACGACGGGTCCTCCATCGAGGACCTCACGCAAGCCATGGGAATCAACCGACCAAGCCTGTACGCGACGTTCGGCAACAAGCGCGACCTGTTCGTGCAAGCGATTGACCGATATGCGGCCACTTATGGCAACCGCGCCTTCTCCGCGTTCCGGCTCGAACCTGACAACAGGAAGGCGGTTGAACGATTCTTCGAGGCCAGCATCGACTGCGCTCTCGCCGACGGCACGCCCCGCGGCTGTCTCATCAATACCGTCGCTACGGAAGCAGCTGAGAACGATGCCGAGCTACGCGACAAGCTCGCTGACATGTTCGCGCGAACCGATGCCGCAATCGCTCGACGGCTTACGGCGAACCACAACGCCGAGATGTCGGCAATCCACGATCCCGAGGGACTGGCGCGCATGGCACACTCAGTAACCCACAGCATCATGACTCGAGCGCGAGCCGGAGCGCGCCGCGACGAGCTCACACAAATCGCAGACTCCTTCATGGCCGTGCTCTTCCCCCGACCATCGAGGCACCCAACACGACACCGCCCGTAACGATGCCGCCTTGACACAAAGAGGCATCGATATGGTCGGCCTGAAGGCGTTGACAGGCGCCGAAAGTAAGGGTCCCGCGTAATGGGCGGGACCCTTACTGTGGCTCCCGCTTACCGAGTGGTGTTATCGGTCGATGACGGCGGTTCCGACGTAGGGCTCGACCATGTCGCCCAGCGTTGCTTCGGGATAGCTGTGCAGCCAGAGACCGGGGTCACCGACTCCAGCGTCGCTTCCGATCAGGACATACACGGTCCCGTCTTGGGCGACTCCGATTCCGAGAGAGTTCAGATACCACCAGCCCTCCATCGCCGCGATCGTCGAGCGCCGCGAGGCGGTACAGGTGGTGTCCACGCACTCGATCACAACGAGGTTGGTGCCCAGGGCTTCGGGCTCTTCGGCCCCGAGGTCGAGTCGCTCCTCGGCGATACGGCGTTCCTCCTCAAGGTACGCCGCGTACTCCTCGGGGTCGTAGACGCTCTCGGCCACCACGTTGATCGGCCGCATATCGGGTGTGATCTTCGAACGGAACGCCCAACCGCCCAGACCAACAGCGTCGGCGTCGGCGCAGCCGCCGTCACGGCAGGACAGCACCGAGTACGAGACGTGTTCTCCCTGCCAGGAGTACATCCACACCACGAGGTTCCCATCGGCGTCGACTTCCACATTGGTGGGGAAGGCGTTGAGGCCCTCGTAGACGATCACGGTATTCACCGCAGGTGTGCCATCGATGTCGGACACGGTGGCGATCTTTGTCGTCCTCATCATGTCGGCGCCGTCGTAGCCGGCCTCGGGGTCCGGTGGCCCGGTTGGGGTACCCACGGCATAGACGACGCGGATTGTGTCGCCTTCAACCATGGCGCCGGCAGCGTTCAGGAACCGATTCGCCTCCAACGGCACCTCGGTTTGGCCGGCGCAGGTCGCGTCGTCACAGACGACGAGTGTCAGGCCTTGTTCGCCCATTGCCCCGGCGAACACAGGTCGGGCGTCCTCAGTGAAGGCGATCGGGAGTTCGGCCACCGCCATGTCCTCGACGGATGGCCAGTTGAACATCAGTGGCAGCGTGGCGAGTTCGCCGTCTCGGTACACCAGGACCGACTCACCAACGAGCAGGTAGAGGTCGCCATTGGGGGCGGCCATAAGCTCGAGGGTCCGTCCGATCCACGGTGCCTCCATCAACTCCACGATCTCGGCTTCCTCACATGCCGTATCGGCACAGGAGAAGAGTCGGACCATCCCGGTTCCATCCGCTTCGTTGAAGGCGTACGAGGCGACGATTGGCAACCCGTCCGGCCCGACCGTCACTCCGGCGAAATACTCGGAACGATCGCTCAACGAGGCCACGGCGGCCGCAGGCGCATGGACCATGGTCGTCGGTGGCGTTGTGTCGGGGACGGTTGTCTCCGCCACCGTCGTGGCCTCTTGCACCGTCGTGGCCGGAGCAGCGGGCTCCACGGAAGATTCCTCGCCCCGCATCAACAACGCCGCCGCTCCTACGACTACAAGGCACGCCACCAGGGCGACTACGAACACCAGCGCTGGCTGGAGCCGACGAGGCTTCACAAGAGCAGGTTCACCCCTGTGAGCAGCTTTGCTGTCATTCATCACGTCCCTCCTCTCCTCGAAGTACGAGACGAAGAGGCCGAGTTCGTCGGCATCGACATGTTCGATCCCCGGCAACGGGTTCGCAGAACGCAACCGTTCCACGGCCCTGTCGGTATCCGTCACGTCTGCTCTCCTCTCGACGGATTGGGGGCCGTCTTCTGCTGATGTTTGTGTCCGGCTCGATGCAGTTCGCTCGCCAAGCGGCCCTCAGCGCGACGTATCCGCTGATCCACGGCATGGGCGCTGCATTCGAGCACCTCACCGATCTCTCCGTGAGAAAGCTCCTCCCACACCGCCAGGCGTAGCAGTTCCTGATCCTCGCCTCGCAGGCGACCAAGCGCTTCGAGCACTTCCTGGTCCTCGACGCGTCGCACCACCACCGCTTCTGGACTCGGTGCCGGGTCAGGGGCCAGACCGCTGAGCCTGGTGATCAGCCGGCGGAAACGTCGCTCCGAGCGGAACCGATTTGCTAGAACGCGTCGCGCGACGCCATAGAGCCAGTGCAATGCGCGGTCGCCGGAAGGGACAGTGTCGATACGTCGCCACGCCACGAGGAACGTCTCGGCGGCACACTCACGCGCCGTTTCCTCGTCGACGCGTCGCCGGCAATAGACGTAGACCTGCCGGTGATAGTCATCGAAGAGTCGCCGAAAGCGGTGCTCTGTCTGGGTCGACATCTCCTCCCCAAACCGGGCTCAACAATGCCTGTGTCCGGCTCCCAGCATTCCGCTCGCCCAATCAACTCGCTAGAGGCCTTCGAGCGTTTCCTGTCAATCCGGACACGTACAACTACGAAGCGCACAACGCGCTTCAGGGGGGTCGTATCAGTGGGAGGACTCACTCGGGTCCTCCCACCTGCCGTAGCATTTCCGGCTGGGGAGAATGGTTTGGTTGGTGTAGCACGCACCGGTCGGGCGGTCTGATCTCGCCATCGAAGCCCCAAACGCCACACCACGAGCTTCACCCGGCGACGCACCGCCCGTAGCAGCGGCTCAACTGTACCCAACCCGCCGATCGGATACTGAACCGCCCTGGGTTTGATGGAGACTCTGGTCTTGCCCAGGGCGATTCATCCTCATCTCTCACCCGAACCGGGCGACCTCTCCAACCACGTCTCCATCATGGGCGGTTGGAACCCCGTCCTCCGCCTGTATCGCCCAACCGTCCGTGCTCGACAAGACCTGAATCCGTTCGGTTTCGCCAGAGTCTTCGGTAGACCCGGATGGGTTCAGGGCCGTCTCAGGCCATCTCACTCTTGCCCTGATGCCATGCGATAATCACCAAACACCTTCTGGGGCGGACACAGGGATTCTGGATTGTCATGACGAACTCTTCAGCCGATCTTGTGGCGGCCGGTCGTGAGGCAATAGAGCGCAGTGGTTGGGAAGAAGCGCTGGAGCTGCTGCAGCGTGCTGACGAAGCAGGGGGTCTCGGTCCTTCCGATCTGGAGGATCTCGCTCGATCCGCTTGGTGGGCCGGCCTGCCTCATGACTGCATCAGGGCGAGAGAGCGAGCCCATGCTGCGCACACCGAAGCCGGTGACTCAAAGCGCGCCGCAATGGTGGCGCTGGCATTGGCCGAGGATCATTTCCACACGGACGCCACTCCAATCGCGTACGGATGGCTCCAACGTGCCGAGGAACTGCTTCGATCCGAACCCGATTCCCGGGAAAGCGGCTACCTGACCAGAACCCAGGCCGTGATCGCCTTCGAGGTCGATGACGACCTTGATCTGGCGCTGCGACTGGCCGAGCGTGCCTTCGATATTGGTGCTGCATCAGGCGACCGCGACCTACAAGCGATCACTCTCCACGACCGTGGTCGCATCACCGTCGCGAGTGGGTCCGTGGAAGATGGGATGGCACTCATGGATGAGGCGATGGTGCCCGCCGTGGCCGGTGAGCTCAGTCCGTATTTCACCGGGAAGATCTACTGCAACATGATCGACATCTGTGAGCAGCTCGCTGACTTTCGACGTGCAGGAGACTGGAGCGAGGCAGCAAAACGTTGGTGCGAACGGGCGGGCCACGGGTCAGGGATTCCGGGTGTCTGTCGCATTCATCGTGCTGAGATCATGCGGTTGCGCGGAGATTGGATCTCAGCCGAAGAAGAAGCAACCCGAGCGTCACAGGAACTTGGCAACTTCACCGAATTCGCTGGCGAGGCTTTCTATGAGATCGGAATGATCCGTCTCCACATCGGCGACTATGAAGGGGCCGAGGAGGCATTTCGTCGGGCGCATGGGTCGGGACGCGATCCGCAGCCGGGCATGGCGTTACTCGAATTCGCCCGCGGCAACCCGGATCGTGGTTGGAGTTTCATCGAGCGGAGCCTCGGGGATGCAACCGCATCCCTGAAGAGAGCCAGGCTACTGCCAGCACAACTCGAGATTGCTCTGGTACGCGGCGACACCGACCTGGCGGGCCGAACCGCGGGCGAACTCGAATCAATCGCCGAGGAATACGGAACCTCAGCCTTGCGAGCACAGGCAGAATACGCAAGAGGCGCCGTGCTTCTTGCCGAAGGCGACGAGCTACAGGCCATCGATCACCTTCGACGGGCTACCGAGCGCTGGCGAAGGGAGGATCTCCCATACCAAGCGGCCCGGTCAAGGGTGGTGTTGGGCCTCGCCTACCAACAGCATGGTTCCAGCGACCTGGCCGAGTTGGAGCTGAGCGCCGCCCAACGAACCTTCGAAGATCTCGGAGCAACGCCCGATGCGATTGCCGCTCTGCGAGCCCTCGAGAAGATACGCGACGCAGGCGACCGTGATCGCAGCACCACCGCATTGATGTTCACCGACATTGTGAGTTCCACATCGATGATCAGCGCCCTCGGCGACGAAGCTTGGCAGCACATCCTCAGCTGGCACCACCGCGCGCTCCGGACGGAGTTCACCGGATACAACGGCACCGAGATCGACAATGCCGGTGACGGCTTCTTCGTATCATTCGCCGACCCTCGCGAAGCCATGAAGTGCGCAATCGCGATACAAGAAACGTTGCATCACCAGAGAACCGAACACGGCTTCGCCCCGGAGGTCCGCATCGGTCTTCACATCGGGGAGGTGTCGAAGGTCGGATCAGCCCCCGTCGGTGAGGAGGTTCACAAGGCGGCTCGGATCTGCAACATCGCCCATGGAGGAGAGGTGCTTGCAAGCGATGAATTCGCAGGGCAGATCGGCGCCGCGGATGGCGATCGTCGATCGGTTGAACTGAAGGGATTCGCCGAACCAGTCGACGTCGTGACCATTCCCTGGAGGTAGCGCACATCCACACCGATGGATGAAACATCTGAGCGTCCACATCGACGCCGCCATCTCGGCTGCTCATAATTGCGCGGTCGACGGCTGGTACGTTAGGTGGAGGCACTTGCGGCGTTGACGTTGCATCGCATCAGTCGACCTCCTCAAGGCATAAGGGAGGCTCGAGGCAAGAGGGAGGCAGCAATGACTGAGTTCTTCTCGAGCGTGACCCCAATCCGCTACGAGGGATCGGACACGGACAACGAACTCGCCTACCGGGTCTACGACGCGGACCGTGTCGTGCTCGGCAAGCGTATGGAGGATCAGCTCCGCATCGCGGTCTGCTACTGGCATTCGTTCGTGTGGCCGGGGAGCGACGTGTTCGGCAGCGGCACATTCGACCGGCCGTGGAACGATCCATCCGTGGAGCCGATAGCGGCGGCGCGGATGAAGATGGACGCGGCGTTCGAGTTCTTCGCCAAACTCGGTGCGCCCTACTGGTGTTTCCACGATCTCGACATCGCACCGGCGGGGATGACCTTTGCGGAAACGAACCGGAATCTCGAAGCGATGGTCGACTATGCCGAAGAGAAGATGGCCGAGACGGGCGTCCGTCTCCTGTGGGGAACGACCAACGCCTTCAGTCATCCGCGTTTCGCAGCCGGTGCGGCGACCAATCCCGACCCGGAGGTATTCGCCTACGCCGCTGCGCAGATCAAGAACGCCATCGACGCCTCCCATCGGCTCGGCGCCGAGAACTATGTGCTGTGGGGAGGCCGCGAGGGCTACGAGACGCTGCTCAACACCCGGATGCGTCATGAAGCAGACCAGTTCGCCCGCTTCCTCCACATGGTTGTCGACTACAAGAAGTCGATTGGCTTCGAGGGAACGCTTCTCATCGAACCCAAGCCACAAGAGCCCACAAAGCACCAATACGACTACGACTGCGCCACCGTGCACGGCTTCCTGGAACGGTACGACCTCGTCGGTGAGGTGTTCGTCAACATCGAGGTCAACCATGCAACGCTGGCCGGTCATAGCTTCCACCACGAAGTCGCGTACGCGGTCGACAACGGCATCTTCGGCAGCGTCGACGCCAACCGGGGCGATCCCCAAAATGGCTGGGACACCGATCAGTTCCCGAACTCCGTCGAAGACATGAGCCTGGCCATGTACGAGATCCTGCGCGGTGGCGGTTTCACGACCGGAGGCTTCAATTTCGATACGAAGCTCCGGCGGCAGAGCATGTCCAGGGATGATCTCTTCCACGGCCACATCGGCGGCATCGACACCCTTGCCCAGGCCCTCCTCGTCGCAGCGCAGCTGATCGAGGACGGCGCTGTCGCCGCGGCACGCGATACCCGTTATGCCGGATGGTTCGAGGGCCTCGGCGCCGATATCCTGAACGGCGACGTGTCGCTCTCCGATCTCGAGAAGAAGGTGGCGACCGGAGAAATCGACCCCATCCCGGTGTCGGGACGCCAGGAACTCCTCGAGAACCTGATCAACCGAACACTGTGGCGCACCGTCTGAGTGCCGAGGGTGTCACCGTGACCCGCGACTCACCCATCGAGCTCGGAGAGCCGGGTGAATGACGCTCGCAACGCCGGGTACAAATCGCGGTACACCGAATAGACGTCCTCGTACACGGCTGCGTCGGCACCGGGCTCAACCGTCTCACCGACCTCGACCGCAGCAGTGCTGCCTTCGACAACCGACCCGAATGCACCGGCGCCCGTGGCGGCGAGAATGGCCGCCCCATGGGCGGCCGCCTCCGCCGTTCCCACTGCCCGCACCGGCAGTCCGAGAGTGTCGGCGATGATGCGCAGCCAGACCCCGCTCGAAGCTCCACCGCCGGACACGCGCACGTCGCCGAGTTCCATCTGCGCGGCCATGAGCTCCACCGAGGCCCGTAGCCCGAACGCCACCCCCTCCAAGACGGCACGCGCCAGATGGCCGAGCCGGTGTCGCGTCGTCAAACCCACGAAGGCCCCCCTGGCCAGCGGATCGGGGTGTGGCGTCCGCTCGCCGGAGAGATACGGGAGGAAGATCAGCCCGTCGGCTCCCGGCGATACCTCTTGCGCCTCGCCGTCGAGGTCGGCATATCCGAGGTCAGGAGCAAGTGCTTCCCTGAACCACTTGTAGCTGCCGGCCGCGGACAGCATGACGCCCATGAGATGCCACGTGTCCGGAACGGCGTGACAGAACGCGTGGAGCCGACCCTCGGGCTCGATGACGGGGCGGTCCGCAGAAGCAAACACGACACCACTCGTTCCAACGCTCAACGCGACAACACCCGGCGCCACGGCACCCACGCCTACCGCATTGGCCGCTTGGTCACCGCCGCCGGCCACGACCGGTGTCCCCGGGTCGAGTCCCGTCAACGCTGCTGCTTCGCCGGTAACCACGCCCGTCACCTGCGTTCCCTCGAAGGTGCGAGGCAGCCACTCCGGCGAGATGTCCAGGCTGCGTACGATGTCGAGCGACCAGTCTCGCTCAGCGAGGTCGAAGAGGATCGTTCCCGATCCGCCGGCGCGATCGACCGCGTACTCGCCGGTGAGCCGATAACGGACATAGTCCTTCGGCAGCAGGATCCGAGCGATACGTCCATACACCTCAGGTTCGTGATTGCGGACCCAGAGAACCTTCGGCGCGGTGAATCCCGTCAACGCGTCGTTCCCGGTGGTGGAGATCAGCGCTTCGCGTCCGACGATATCTCTGATCTCGTCGCACTCCGCCCGCGTCCTCTGGTCGTTCCACAGAATCGAAGGGCGGAGCACCTTCCCCGCTTCGTCCAGCAGCACCAGGCCGTGCATCTGGCCGGTGAGCCCGACTCCCCTCACGGATCCTCCGTCAATGCTGGCTTTCGCCAGGACCTCGCGAATGGCGTAGACGGCTCCGTCCCACCACAGGTGAGGCGATTGCTCAGACCACAGTGGATGCGGCGTCTCGAAGTCGTACACCGACCGGCCGATGGAAACGATGGATCCCGTGGCATCCATGAGTAGAGCCTTCGTGGCGGTGGTTGAGACATCGATGCCGATGAAGTAGCTCATCGTTGGATCAGGCGTGTCGGCACGGAGGGCAACGCGTCGAGTACCTCCTCGACAGTCTGCTGAGAGACATCGATGAGCGTCCACACCTCGCGATGTGACACATGTTCGCCGGGGTTCACTGTGACCAGCGGGCCGAGCGTCTCCAACTCGATGAAGCGCTCATCGCGATAGCACTGTGCCGAGGCACCGCAATCGGCGTATTCCTCCGAGTCACGGTGCCGTTTCGACCACTTGACGAAGAGCTCATCGCCGAGGAGGTACGCGATCCAGCCGCGTCGATTGGGAAGACCAACCTTCGACCTCGACGGTCGATGGGAGGAGTGGACCACCACATCGGCCGCCCGGAACTCGATCTCGACTTGGGAGAGATCGGTGTACGGCCACAGAACCACTTGGCGATTGGGAAGCACGCCGTCGGCGTCCGCGGGTTCGCGCGTCTGGGGAAGAAATGCCGTCCCGCCTGGAGCAAACTGGGTGATGGCCCACGGCGCACATCGGACTGGAGCCGGACCCTCGTTGTGAAGCTCGTGCTCGACAATGGTGAATCGGTCATGCTGCGTGAGCGCGATGGCCTTGGCAATGCCGAGGGGATCGGGAGTACCAGCAAGCTCCACACCGGCAGCGGCCTCGGTCAGGGTGACGGGGCCGTCGTCGGGCTGGTATGTCACCGAAGGTACCTCCGGCGCCAGCCACAAGCGGTGTCCGCCGAGGAAGCGGAAGCTCCCAATGGCCGGATGTTCGATCACCTCACCAGGAAGCGAGGCGAACAGCTGAGGACCTCCGACCCGTGCGTACCCGAGGACGCGCGGCCCGGCATCCACCGCAAGCGTGACTGTGACGTGCCCGAGATCGAGTGTCGTCGTGTCGATATCGGTTCGCCCGTCGTTCGTCTTCATGCGACCTCGACGGTGCTGATCAAGGTGCCGGTCAATGCGTATGTCATCACATCGTTCGTCCGAGCGCTCTGGCAAGGCTGCGATCCGATGGTCGTCTGCGGGATCACGCGGCGAGGATCGCTTCGATCACTCTCATATTCCCGACCGCATCAGAGACTGGGACGGCAACCGCCGTGTCGTCGAGGACGGCCCGAGCGAACAGGTCCGCCTGGATCGTGTATTGGTCCGCCGGTGCAAAAGACAGCGTCATCGTGTCCGATGGCTCGCCGCGAGCGCTGACGAAGATCCGTGTCTCTCGGTCCGGGGGAATGTTGAACGGGACCTCGATTTCGATGCGTCCTTCGGTGCCGACGATGTGCACGCGCTGATCGCTCTCCACCCTGGTTGAGCACGTGAAGGATGCCTGGCCTCCGTCGGGAAACTCGAGGACTGCCGAGCTCAACGTATCGATACCCATCACCGGGTCCCGGCGCACCGCGCCTCCGACGGACACCGGCTCGGCTGCGAACAGCATCCGGGAGAGGTTGATGTTGTAGCAGCCGATGTCCATGATCGCCCCGCCGCCCGTCTCCACGTTGTTGCGAATGTCATCGGGATCTGCGTTGTAATAGCTGAACCAACTCTGTACGGCTTGCAACTCACCGATCGAGCCGTTCCGGACCAAGCGGACGGCTTCCACCCAGGACGGATGATGTCGATACATGAATGCCTCTGCCAGCTTCACCCCCGCGTCCCGACAAGCGACAGCCATCTCCTCTGCTTGTGCCGCCGTCAGTGCTATCGGCTTCTCACACAGGACGTGCTTCCCCGCAGCCGCAGCCTTGATCGTCCACTCCGCGTGCATGTTGTTCGGCAGGGGGATGTAGACGGCGTCGACGTCGTCGGCGTGTAAGAGCTCGTCGTAGCTTCCATAGAACGCTGGAATTCCCAGCAGGTCGGCGGCGCGTGCCGCTCGATCGCGGTCGCGAGAAGCGATGGCCATGACCTCGCAGTTCTCGGCACGCTGGATGGCCGGAGTCACCTTCTTCATCCCGATGTCCGCTGTGCTCAGCACTCCCCATCGAAGACTCGTCATGTTCTGCCTTCCTCTTCAGTCGTCTTCATGGATGCTTCGCATCGACCAAACCAGCGTGCGCATCGATTTCGGCTGGCGCAACACCGTTACCACCGCGGCCGCCACGTCCTCGGCACCGAGCATGTCTTCCAGACCCGGCATGTCGGGGGTGCGTCCCGTTCCCATGGCGAACTCGGTTGCCGTGCCGCCCGGACAGATCGTGCTGACCCGGATGTTCTTCTCTCGGAGCTCGCGATCGAGGCCACCTGCGAGTCCGACCTGGGCGAACTTGGTCGCCGCATACACGGCTTCGTCACCGGCGCCACGGAGACCCGCAACGGAAGCCACGATCACGATGTCGCCATGACCCACCTCGAGGAAGTGCGGTACGACAGCCCGGATGGACCACACGGTGCCGGCGACGTTGATATCGATCATGTCGCGCAGCTGTTCGTCGTCGAGATCCATGATCCCGCCATAGGCGCCGATCCCGGCATTGGCGACGAGCGCGTCCATGCGACCGAAGCGGGCGAGCGCAGCGTCCACCATCCGCCTTGATCCTTCGGGATCGCGAACATCCATCTCGACGGTCGCCACCCGGTCACCCAGTTCGGCGGCCATCTCACCGAGTCGATCGGTCCGGCGTGCCCCAAGGACCACCGACGCCCCCTCCGCGATGAGGGCCCGAGCCGTAGCCGCACCAATGCCCGCTGTCGCCCCGGTTATTGCCGCGACTGTTCCCGTGAGATCCTCCATCGACAACCCCTCATCTCGCTTGGACCCATTCCACTACCCCTGACCGACGAGGCGAAATCGCGGCGACCGATTCAGGAACAAGGCGGAGGCCGCCCAGATCTACGTCATCACCCAGCCGCCGTCGACGTTGAGGGTCTGTCCGGTCACAAACGAAGCGTGAGGTCCGGCAAGGAACGCAACCGCTGCGGCCAGTTCAGAGAAGGTCCCTCGGCGTTTCAATGACTGGGACTCGAGGATTCGGCGCTCATAGGCCTCGATGTCGGGGTGCTGGACGCGCTCCGCCGCCGTCGGGAATGCGCCGGGAGCAACAGCATTGACCCGAATCTCGTGACGACCGAGTTCGCGAGCCAGGGCTCGGGTCAATGCGACGACCCCTCCCTTGGTCACCACATACGGAGACATGTTTTCCCATTGGCCGTGCCAAACGATCGAGGCGACGTTCACGATGGACCCGCCTCCGGCTTCGATCATCGAGCGGGCCGCGTGCTGCGCGCATAGGAAATACGCTCGCTGGTTGACGGCGATCGTCTCATCCCACTCCTCCACGGTGACATCCAGGAACGATCCGGATGGGAACACTGCCGCGTTGTTGACGAGCACCGTCGGCGAACCGAGCTTGTCGGATACGAGAGCGAAGGCGCGTCCGATGTCGTCGGGATTGGAGACATCGCAACGGATGCCCATCGATCGATCGTGCGCAGACCGCAGTCGCTCTGCGACCTCGTCGACCTCGTCGGCAATGTCCAGCAATGCCACGGCGTGACCATCGCGCCCCAACCGGCTTGCGATCGCGAATCCAAGGTCTCCGGCTCCGCCGGTGACCACCGCCGTCATCGATGGTTCCCGCGTCGATTCAGTGGACGCTCCACGATGCTTTCACTCAGCTCCGATACGAGTCTCGGCCGACACCTTGAACCGGAATGCCCTGCGATGCCAGGACGTCATGCTGTAAGGCGTACATCGAGGCTGCCGCCTCGTCGATGTGCCTGGTGAACGCAATGGAGCCCTCGAGAATCGGGGCTAGAACGTCCTTGTCCTGGATGCGGGCTGCCGGGTATTCGTGCTCGACTATCAGCGGCGTCGTGGCGAAGTCGATATCGAGGAGCTCCCGTGCCGCAAGCTGATGATCGAGCCAATCAACCGATCGATTCTGCAGGTAGGCGAGAGGATCGTGTCGGGCGGTCCCTGGCAGCTCGTGCTCGGCGAGCACGGTCTGCACCTTCCATGCGTTTGCCAGGTCGGCCGGATTGTCAGACACCTTGCCGTCCACCCAGTCACCTCGGCCCACCGTCTGGCCACCGTATCCCCAGCCTGCGACGCCTTTGGAGTCGATGACCTGGCCCTTGACGTGCATACCGCCGATGAGAAACGGGTAACCCTCGTCCTTCAGGTACTGGAACATCGAGCGTGTGTCCTGGCCCATGAGGATGGAATGTGACGGGTCGTAGTGGATGCGGAATTGATCTCCAAGGCCGTGTTGCTCACAGATCCGGTGAAGGGTGATCCACATCGCCGGCGTGTAACCGATGTTGTTGATGAAGTTGTCGCCCGGTGTCCAGCCCGGCATTGGACATTGCTCGACGCGGTACTGCAGACCGCGATCGCGCGCAGCCTCGAGCAACGGAACGAAGCTCTCCTCGAACTCAATGAGGTTCTCTTCCATCGACTTCGACTGATCGCGGCCAACGAACCCACAGACGGCGGGAGCTCCGAGAAGAACGGCAGCGTCCATCACGTCGAGCATGAACTCATGCTTCTTGCGGCGAACCATCGGATCCTCATGCAGCATGTCATCGAAGTACGCAACATCCGCGATCTCGACGCCGGTGGCATCCACGGCGTCCAGGACGCGTCGTGCGCGAGCTTTGTCAAACGGGTCGCGGAGGTCCAACGTATTCGCCACGGGATCCAGCATTGCCTCGGCGGGCACGTCGGCAACGCTTGGGTGAAGAGCAGCGGACAGCTCGATCGAATCGGCACCGAGATCGGCCGCGAAGCCAAGCCAGTCTTCTATGGCAAGATCAGGATCGGGATCGCGCTTCTCACGCGGAGTCAGCTCTTGGAGGGCTGCCGTGAGCACGCCAACAGGCATGAACGTCGGTGAGAAGGGCTTGGTGTTTGACATGAGTTCCTTCCGAATCAGAGTTCGCTGATCGTGATCGGCTCCCGGCGTCGCGCAGACTCGATGGCGGCATGGAGCACCCGCTGGGTCGTGAGGGCATCGGCGAAGTCGGGGATCGGCACCACCGGCTCGCCACCGCCGATCACCCGGAGTATGTCGGCCGCCTGGTTGACGAAGCCGTGCTCGTATCCGAGCCCGTGGCTGTTGGGCCACCAGGCGTCGGCATAGGGATGGCCGTCACCGCCGCGGGTGACATCGATGGTGGTCCAGCCAGCGGTGCGCCCCTCACCGCTGGCGTCGTAGAAGCCCAGCTCGTTCATGCGCTCGAAGTCGAATCGAAGGGCAGCCTTGTCCCCGTGGATCTCGAAACGATTGGCGTTGTGGTAACCGGTGGCAAGCCTGGTGGCTTCGAAGCTGGCGAGGCCCCCTCCGCTCAGTCTCGCGAGGAACAGCACCGCGTCGTCCACCGTGCTGGTGCCCATGGCTCCGCTGCTGCTCGTACCAGCGCCGTCCGCAATGATCTCGCGCTCTTTGATGAAGGTGTGCTCGATCGCACCCTCGACCGTGGTGATCTCCTCACCGGTGATGAATCGAACGGCGTCGACGATGTGCGCGTTGAGATCGCCATGGGCTCCCGAGCCGGCGATGTCACCCTGAAACCGCCACAGCAGTGGCGTATCCGGCCCTCCCCAACTCTGCAGATAGGACGCACGCACGTGATAGATCCTGCCGAGTGCACCGGACGCCACAAGCTGGTGGGCCAGGGCGACCGCGGGCACGCGGCGGTAGTTGAACCACACGAACGTAGAGCCCGACGCCTCGGCCGCGGCCCTCGCCATTGCCTCGGCATCCTGCAGCGTGCCGGCCAGTGGCTTCTCGCAGGCAACATGCTTGCCTGCTTCGAGCGCCGCTATCGACTGCTCGGCATGCACGTTGTTCGGCGTGGCGACGTCGACGAGCCCGATCTCGGATGAGGTAACAGCGCTGTGCCAGTCGGTTGTCGCCTGGGACCAACCCCACTGGTCGGCGAACGCCACGAGCTCCGCAGCATTGCGGCCCACCACGGTGTGCATGACGGGCAGCGGTTCGACGGCGAAGAATTTTCCGACGTTGAGCCATGCATTCGAGTGTGCTCTGCCCATGAATTTTGTCCCGAGCAATGCGACGTTGATGCGTTCGGTCACCTTGCGGTCCCTCTCTTCAGAAAGTTCAGAACCCTCGGGGTTCGACGCATTCAACCAGATGAGAGAGGTCGCTCGCCGACCGCGCGGCAGACGTTCGATTCGTCGCGCCCTTGCCGTGGCCCGCCGCTGCTGAGATGGTCGGGCGCTCACTACGCTCGCACACGATGAACCGACACCCGTCGACTAGGCCTGGGTTCGACCGGTGGTGGGTCCGTTGGGCAGCAGGTGTGGTCGTCCTGCTGGCGATCGTCGGCTGTTCGGACCAGCCAACTGCGTCGTACACGCTCGACGGGTGTGCGCGAAGCGGCAAACAAGGGCATTCGGTCGCGAGAACCTGGAACGAGGCCGTTCTCGACGCGATTCGACGAGACTTCCCTGCCCCGACCGTTCACTCTCGCAATCTCTTCCATACCTCGGCTGCGATGTGGGATGCCTGGGCGGCTTACGACCCGGTTGCGCAGGGGTACTTCGTCGACGAGAAGCTCGAGGCCGAAGACATCTCAGAAGCCAGGGAGGCGGCGATCAGCTATGCCGCGTTCCGCCTGCTCCTCTATCGCTACTCGGTCGCAACCGGTCTCGAAGAGACGTTCTCTCAACTCACGGAGACGATGGAGAGCCTCTGCTACCGCATCGACTACGTGACCACCGAAGGGACCTCGCCGGCAGCACTGGGGAACCGGATCGCCGCGACCGTCATCGAAGCCACGACAGACGATGGGTCGCTCGAGCGAGATCGGTATGTCGACCAGGAGTACCGAGCGGTCAACGACCCGATGGTGGTTTCGGAACCCGGCACGACGTTGCGCGATCCGAATCGCTGGCAGCCGTTGGCTCTCGATCAGCAGATCGCCCAGAACGGTTTGCTCGTCCCGGGGAGCATCCAGATGTTTGTGGGCTCGAACTGGGGCTATGTGGCCGGCTTCGCACTTCCCGATTCGACGGGCGGGCTGCCCATCGATCCGGGGCCGCCGCCGTACCTCGATGACCCGCTCACGGATACCGAATTCAAGGATGCGGCTGTCGACGTCATCCGCTACAGCTCGCTGCTCGATCCCGAGGCGTCGACAACGATCGACATTGGGCCCGCCACCCGCGGCAACAGCCCGGTCGGTACCGATGCCGGGACCGGACACGCCGTCAACCCGGCAACGGGATTGCCGTACGTTCCGATCCGAGTGCTCCATGCCGACTTCGGGCGGGTCATCGCAGAGTTCTGGGCAGACGGACCCGATTCCGAGACGCCGCCGGGTCATTGGAACACATTGGCGAATGCCGTGTCGGACACGCCGGATCTCGCCCTGCGGGTCGGCGGTACGGGTCCGGTGGTGGATCGACTCGAATGGGATGTGAAGCTCTACTTTGCACTCAACGGCGCCCTTCACGACGCGGCGATTGTCGCCTGGGGGGCTAAGGCCCACTACGACTACGTGCGACCGATTTCGATGATCCGCTCCATGGGTGGAGCCGGCCAGTCGACCGACGCGACCCTGCCGTCTTTCGATCCGCACGGCCTTCCGCTGGTGGACGGCCTCGTCGAGGTCATCACGCCGGCTTCCAGTGCCTCGGGTGAGCGTCACGATCACCTGGTCCAACATGTCGGCGAGATCGCGATCCTCGCCTGGCGCGGGAACCCGGAGGATCCGTCGATCGAGCAGGGGGGCGTCGATTGGATCCGCGCGGTGGAATGGGTTCCGTATCAGCGCCCCACGTTCGTCACTCCGGCCTTCGCCGGTTATGTGTCGGGTCACAGCGCCTTCAGCCGCGCAGGAGCCGAAGTACTGGCGGCCATGACCGCCGACTCGTACTTGCCAGGAGGACTCCTCGAGTGGAGGGTTGAGGCTGGATCTCTTGGGCACGAGGCCGGTCCAAGCGAAGACGTCACCCTGCAGTGGGCAACATATTCCGACGCGGCAGACGAAGCCGGGATCTCGAGACTCTACGGCGGGATCCATGTCGCGGCCGATGACTTCCAGGGCAGAATCATGGGAGCGACGTCCGGCATCAAGGCGTGGGAACTCGCATCGAGGTTCTTCGAAGGTTCGGCTGGTGCCTGATCGGATGGACCGTCGTATACCCAAACGCGGCGACAGCTGGATTCCCGGATTGTGCAACGACGCGTTCGTCCCTAGCATCCACGGTCGGTGGAGTCCTCCCGGTGCGTATGAGTCTCTTCTGGCGTGTCGTGTGGGTCTCCTCTTCGTACATTCAGGAGGGAAGATGAAAAACCTACGCAAGAGATCCGTGTGGCTGGCAATGATGCTGGCGATCATGCTGGTAGCCGCTGCGTGTAGCAGCGACGACGGCGACGACACGACCACAACTGCCGGTGACGGCGACACGACGACGACGGCGGCAGCAGCGACGACGACGACGGCGGCAGCGACCACGACGACGGCAGCGCCGTCCGCTGCGGGACCGATCTGGGTTCTGCTGCCGGACAGCGCCAGTTCCCCTCGATGGGAGACTGACGACCGCCGCTTCTTCGCGGAGGCCTTCACCGAGGCCGGCGTCGATCACACCATCGTCAACGCCGAAGGCGACGCGGCAACACAGCAGGCCCAGGCGGAGCAGGCGATCAATGCCGGTGCCAGCGTCATCGTGATGACGAGCCTCGACCCGGGATCGGGCGGTGCAATCATCGACTTGGCCAAGGAGTCCGGCATCCCCGTGCTCGAGTACGACCGGTTCAACACCGGCTCGTCGGGTGGCGCGGTGTACGTCAGCTTCGACAACGTTGCGGTCGGCGCCGCGATGGCTGAGGTGCTTACGCCCGTTATCGACGCCCTCGGTGGCACTCCCCGCGTCGTCATGTTGAACGGCGGTGAAGAGGACAACAACGCCTTCTTGTTCCGCGACGGTTACAACGCGACGGTCGAGGCGAAGGTCGCTGCAGGCGACTGGGCACTCGTTGAGGATCAGTTCGTCCCCGGTTGGGGTGCCGACGGCAACGGTGTGACCATCATGGAGCAGATCCTCGTCGCGTCCGACAACGGCGTCGACGCCGTATTCGCGGCGAACGACAATCTGGCCCAACAGGCCATCACGGCGCTCGAGTCCGCCGGTCTCGATGCCACGACGATCCCGATCAGCGGCCAGGATGCAACGCAAGCCGGAATGCAGAACATCGCATTGGGTCTGCAGACCATGAGCGTGTACAAGCCGATCGAGGCCGAGGCCAAGATTGCCGCCGCAGTGGCGCTTGCGCTGCGCGATGGTGATGACCCGGCCAGTGTCACAGTTCCGGGCTTCGAGTTCACCCTCATCGGCATCAGCTCCGAAACCGGTAAGCCCGAGGCCCTCGGAGGCGACGGCGTGGTGCCCTACATCGCTCTGGTCCCGATCGGAGTGACGACGGAGAACATGGCAGAGACGGTGATCGCCGACGGCTTCCGCACGGTTGCAGAGATCTGCGAAGGCGACGTAGCCGAGACGGCGTGGTGCCAGGCGAACGGTTGAGAAGAGTTCGCTTGAACGACTGACGATATGAGTGGGGGGCGTCCGCATGGGCGCCCCCCACTCATCCGACATCGGCCGAAGGGTGGAGGGACAATCAGCACGATGCCAGATGCGCCGATTCTCGAATGCCGGGGCGTTTCGAAGTCGTTCGCTCAGGTCCATGCGTTGGTCGACGTCGATTTCGAGGTCCGCCGAGGCGAGGTGATGGCGCTCGTCGGCGACAACGGCGCAGGCAAGTCAACCCTCATCAAGGGCGTCGCCGGGATCTTTCCCTTCGACTCTGGTGAGGTGCGATTCGAAGGCACGACCGTCCACATCCACGGTCCTCGCGAGTCGGCGAGGCTCGGCATCGAGGTGGTCTACCAGGATCTGGCACTCGCCGACAACCTGGACGTGGTCGCGAACATGTTTCTCGGCCGAGAGCGAACCCGCGGTAGATTCATGCTCGACGAACCGAGTATGGAAGGCACCGCGAGAGAAACGCTCGACAGTCTCTCTGTTACCTCACTGCGTTCCGTTCGACAGGCCGTTGGCGCACTATCGGGCGGTCAGCGCCAGGCGGTGGCCGTGGCGAAGTCGGTGATGTGGAACTCGAAGTTGGTGATCCTCGACGAGCCGACGGCGGCTCTCGGTGTGGCGCAAACCCGCCAAGTGCTCGACCTCGTCCGACGCCTCGCCGAGCGCGACCTGGGGGTCGCGATCATCTCGCACAATCTCCATGACGTCTTCGAGGTCGCTGATCGCATCACGGTCCTCCGCCTCGGACAGAAGGTGGCTGTTCTCAATCGGGCGGACACCACCGAGCAGGAAGTCGTGCACGCCATCACCGCGGGCACCCTCCAGACCGTGCCTGGTTTGACTACGGATATGGTCGACGAATGACGAAAGCCGACCCGAACGCCGACGTCGAGCCCACGGTTCCTGGTGCAGCCCCAGGAACCGATGCCGAATCGGCTACGAGTCTCCGCAGCTACTTCGACTTGTGGTTAGACCGCCTCCGGTCGGGCGAGCTCGGTGCTCTGCCCATCGGCTTCGGTCTGGTGATCATCTTCGTGACGTTCGGCATTCTGGACAACAACTTCTATACATCTCGCAACTTCACGAACTTGTTGCTGCAAATGGCGGTCTTTGCCACGATTGCCATTGGCACCGTGTTCGTCCTCCTCATCGCCGAGATCGACCTCTCGGTTGCCTTTGTGAGCGCCGTCGGTGGCGTCGTGATGACGCTGCTGCTCCGTCCTGAGAATCCGGGTTGGCCGTGGTGGGCGGCGATCGGTGTCGCGCTCATCGTCACGACGGTGATCGGATGGATGCAGGGAATGGTGATCACCAAGGCCGGCGTGCCTTCGTTTGTTGTGACACTCGCCGGACTGCTCATCTGGTCCGGAGTCGTCTTGATCCTGACCACCGCGGCGACAAACGTTGGAACCATCCGCATCCAGGACGAAACCGTCATCGGGATCGCCAACGCCTTCCTCGGGGACGCTGCTGGTTGGGTGCTCGCCGGCGTGATCGTATTCGGGTATGTCGGCGTCAACAGCTGGACGGCCTTCAGCCGGCGCAGGCGCGGGCTGCCGTCGAAGCCCGCCACCGTGATCGGCCTCCAAACCGTTGGGCTTGCGGTCGTCACCGTGGCCGCCGTCTGGTATGCCAATACCGATCGAGGCGTCCCGCGGGTAACGGTGATCCTGATGGTCCTCCTGCTCATCTGGTCCTTCGTGGCATCCCGCCTGCGGTTCGGGCGCCATATCTATGCCATCGGTGGCAACCCGGAGGCGGCACGTCGCGCCGGCATCAGCGTCGATCGGGTGCGAGTCGCCGTCTTCATGATCTCGGGACTCATGGCCGGTGTCGGCGGCGTGATGTTTGCCTCACGGCTGCGTTCCGTGTCCACGGCCGGAGGTGGCGGCAACCTCCTGCTCCTTGTGATTGCCTCGGCGGTCATCGGTGGGACCAGTCTCTTCGGAGGCCAGGGCCGGGTCATCTCTGCTTTGCTCGGTGCCATCGTGATCGCGTCTATCCAGAACGGCATGGACTTGCTTGGGCTCGCCTCCGGCACCAAGTTCGTCATCACCGGTCTCGTCTTGCTCGGCGCAGTACTCATCGATGCATGGGCGAAGCGGCGCCGTACGGCCGTCGGCGTTGGTTAGCCGGCCGCGAGGTCTCGGATCTGCACGTCAGTCGATCTGGCTGCTTGCTCTGGTGCTGGGCGTTTCGGCTTGCACCGCTAGAGCTGACCAACCAGATCCGGTCGACGAGGGTCCGCATTCGCTTGTCGACGTCGCCAAGCAAGTTGGTCTCGAGTTTCGCCACGGCGCCTTTCGGTGGGGCACGGCCCCTGATCCGGCGCCGATGATGGGTGGAGGGCTCTGTTGGATCGACTACGACGACGATGGTTGGCTGGACCTCTTCGTCGTCAACTCGTTTGTTCAGATCGAGGTGACTCGGTGGCAAGAATCCGGCGGTCTCCCCACGTCAGCCTTGTTCCGCAACGCCTCAGGCGAGTTCACCGACGTCAGTATCGAAGCCGGAGCAGCCCTTCCGGTGCGGGGCATCGGTTGCGTAGCCGCCGACTTGGATCTCGACGGCCATGTCGACGTGTACATCACGACGGACGGCGTGAACCAGCTGCTGTGGAACGCCGGCGATGGGACCTTCGTTGAAGGTGCCCAAGATGCCGGCGTAGCGGCATCGGGTTGGCACAGCGGTGCTGCTGTGGGCGATCTGAACGGCGACGGCTGGCCGGATCTCGTGGTGGCCGGTTATGCCGATCCCAATTATCCGAATCCGGACGCCACCGAGGGCTTTCCCGACACGGTGCTGGGTGTACGCGACCTGCTCTTCCTCAGCAGCGGCGAGAGCTCGGATGGGCGGGTGACGTTCCGCGAGGTCGGGAGGGACGTTGGCCTCGAGGGCAGGACGGAACGCGGTGGCTTCGAGTACGGGCTGGGAACCATGGTCGTTGACCTCGATCGCGACGGGGACCTCGACGTGTACATCGCGAACGACACCAATCCGGACCGCCTGTATCGCAATGTTCCGTGGCCGGGCGGCCTCGCAGCGGACCCGCTCGGGATCGGATTTCGGCTCGAAGAGGTCTCGGCCGCGGTCGGAGTGAACGACGACAAGGCCGCCATGGGCGTGGCGGCCGGCGACTATGACGCAGACGGCCGTACTGATCTCTTCGTCACGAACGTGCGAGATCAGGGACACGGCGTTTACCGCAGCGCGCACTCTGGTGAGGCCGCGTTGGAGTACGTCGAGGCATCAACGGAATTCGGTAGGGCGATCGACGCTCACACCGGCTGGGGCGTCTCCTGGGCAGATCTCGACCTCGACACCGATCTCGATCTCGTCCTAGTCAATGGTGATGTCCCGCTCACCGACCTCATCGAGGATGCGGGACCGGTGCAGGCGTTCGAAAACCGCGCGGATCGCGGAGCGGGGTTCGAGGAGGCGAGCTCCGCTCTGGGACTCGGAGCGGTCGGTCTGCTGCACGGTCGAGGAACCGCCGCCGCGGACTACGACAACGACGGTGACCTCGATGTTGCCATCAACTCCATCGCCGGTCCGTTGGTGTTGCTGGAGAACCGGGGAGTGATTGGCAACTGGCTGGAGGTTGGTCTGGACGGCTTCCACCCGGGAGCGATGGTCAGTGTGGTCCTTCCGAGCGGAGCCGTCCTCGTTCGAGATGTTCTCGCCGGCAGCAGCTACGTGTCGTCCGAGGATCCCCGAGCACATTTCGGCCTCGGCGCTGCCACCATCGTGTCGGAACTCATTATCACGTGGCCCGGTGGAGGGCAGACCCGGTTGACTGATGTCGATACCAATCAACTCCTCGAGGTGGGGCCGCCCCGCGATTGACGCCCCGGTTGCGTTGTCAGGCTCGAGGAGGCATCGGTGGCTGGAGAAATCTGCCGTTCGGATCCTCAGGAGTCGATGTCGAGTTCCATCCGGCGACGGCATTTGCCGCCATCTCGGTGATCGAACCCAACTCGGCTCTTGGCCGATCCCGCGCAGACTCCGACCGTAGGAAATCCTGCTCGATTTGATCGCGAAATTTGGCGAGCCGCCGCTGCGCCATCATGCCTCCCGCCCGGGCCATCGACCGCCACACAGCGCCCTTCACACCGGTCCCGATCAGACGCGCCGCGGTCGAAGTCAGACGCGTACCGCCGTCGATCGGTGCCAACTGATAGTCGATGAGCATGGTGGTCGAGCCTCCGGGAAGCTTGACAGCCTGCTCGATGACCATACGCTCGAACGGCTCCCACTCGAGCACCAGTTGGGGGAAGACCCCCTTGCCATGGAAGCACTGAAACGCAGAGCCACGAGCAATCCGACCGGCCTTGCGGTCCGTGATCTCCTGACGGTCGGACCCGAACAGCACTTTGCGAAACTCAGGATTGCTCAGGTAGTCCCAAACGACCTGCGGCGGCAGCACGCTGTCAACTTCGATCGTGCCGATCACCTCGCCGCGCTCGAAAACGATCCGATCGTCGCTCGCACGTGACTCGTACACGGGTGTCATATCCATGACCCACACCGCGGCCTCTCCGAGGTCCGGCACCGTCTCGGTATGGAGCGTCATCGAGGCGCCTGGATCGTCGAACCCCAGAGCAGCTACAGCCGCCTCGGTGCACAACAGGTAGGCGCGGATACCGGTGTCTGCCGACACCGAGTTCTTCAGCAGCCGGTGGATGAGGTTGACGTCGGTACCGAGCAGCTCCTCGTGGTTGCCGATCTGCTGGAGCACGAACGAACCGAAGTGCACGAAGAACTTGAGATCGAGCAACGACACGTTGGCACACGCGTTACACCGACAGCTGTTGTTGAGCACCATCAGTTCGATGGCTCTACGAAAGTCGACATATGTGTTCTCGATGGTTTCGAGAAACGTCTGGCCGCTCAGGAAGCCGCCCTCCAACCCGTAGCTGATGACGGCGTCTCCTTCGAGACGCGAGATGATCAGCGGGCTCTTCGTGTGCTCGATGAGCAGCTCGAGCAGGTCGGTGAGCGTTCCCTGAGCATGCTCCAGCTCAGACTCGTTCAGGTACGTCGTATAGCCGGTGATGTCGGCGATCAGAATGAAGCCACGTTTTTCCATCCGATGACGAGCCTATCGCAGCCGGCTTCAGGACCGTGGCGCGAGAAGAGGGTCAGGTTTCCCCGACCCCCTTCATCCTCTGATCGAATCATGTGATCTGTTCAAAGAACTCCATGATGCGAGCCGTGTCGTTGGAATAGACCCGCCTTTCGATCATCTTCCCGTCTTCGTAGCGCGCCCATTCGGCGATGTCATAGCTCAGAGAGTCGTCTCCGCTCTTAGCAGTGACATGCACCAATGCCGACACGATGTCGTCGTGTCCGAGGACGTCCGCGACCTCCACGTCGAAGGTCGCGTTCCTCGGGAAACCCGCCATGAGGGCATCGAATCCGTGAGTCGTCTCGACCGGTCCAAGTCCTTGCGACTTGATGTCTTCGGACGACCGCCCTGAGCGCCTCCACGTTGCCGTCGGCAAAGTCGGCGAACGTCCGACGGAGAATGTCGGCGTTACTCACTCGAACATCACGGCCCAGGCGTCGTCATTCGTTGTTCGTGCACAGTGAGTCATTCTGTCTCGACCACCGTCGGTGAGCTGCTGTCGCCATGTGTACCAGAGTCGGCGCTACGAAGCCGCTACGAGCCAGCACCTTTCGGCATGCGTCGCCGCCTCCGAGCGGTGCTGCGGTACGTTCCGGGGTGGGGTTCCGGGTTCCGCTCAGAGATATGGGCGAACACGGCGCCGGTAGTCCAAGTACACGTCTCCGAATGCTTCTACGAGGTCATCCTCCTCGCGTCGCGCCTCGCCGTGGATGAGCACCGCCAGGACCGGTTGGAGAATCAGCAGCCACACGTTGTTGAGGGCGAGCGAGATGCCGAGGTACATCAGCGTCCAGGCGACGTACATGGGATGGCGAGAAACTGCGTAGGGGCCGTCGGTGATGAGACGTTCCGGACGTTCCAGGCTCACGCGGCCCGCAGTCCAGGTCGCCCACGTCGCCCAGGCCGCACCGAGGATGATGAGCGGTCCACCGAGCCGACGCACTGATCTCGCCGCTGTGATCCGGCGCGGCCACAGAAGGTTGAGGATCAGCCCAGCGCCCAAGAGAGACAAGTGGATTTCTGGGAGCGGGACGTTCCGCCATCGCCACCGGCGTGTTTTCACCATGATTCGTCCTGCGCTTGCCCTGTGGCCACCCTACGCGTCTAGGGACGGTGCGAGAAGAGGATGGAATCTCTTGCCCAAGTTCGGCGACGAGCGCGTAGGTTGGGGTGTGTCACCGAGAGAGGAGGTCTCATGAAGTTTCTCGTTGTGACGAAGTCGCGCCAAGCGATGCCGCCGGAGATGGCCCTGCCGGCTCTTCAGGGCATGAAGAAATGGGTCGCGGAGAATCGGGCGAGCGGCAAGATCGTAGATGCCTGGGCGTTTGCCGGAACGATCGGAGGCGGGGGGATCTTCGACGTCGACAGCGCCGAAAAACTCGACGCCATCATGACCAAGTTCCCGTTTGCGCCATTCTCCAGCGTCGAACTCCACCCCTTGACGAGTCTCGAGGATTCACTCGACCGCGCCGAAGCGAACATCACCGAGATCATGGCGGCAATGCAGGCAGCAGGCTGACGCCCGACACCGACGTTGACGGTGGGCTACCTCCCGGCCGCGGGCGCCGTATCCGCCGTCATCTGGGAGTGGAGCTAGTCACCGTCCTGGGGCTGGCAAACGGTGCGACAACGTCGATTCCCGTCACGTGGCGGGAATCGACGCGTACGGGCTACCCGCACCACCGCCAGATCGAGGGGCTCGGCTGCCCAGGCTCCTGCTCACCGGCCTGTGGAGGATGTTCGCCGACAGGTCACCAGCAATCGTTGGCAGCGTTCCCTTTGCCCCGTATCGCATGCCGTGAGCTGACCCCAGCATCGTGCTCGGACCAGGCGTGAGGGTCAGCACCGCAACCGTTCCCGTGTATGCCACGAGGAGCGCTGCGTCCACGGGTCTCTGGCCTTCCAACGATGCGGAGGATGATGCTGGGGTCTCTACGACGTTGCCACTATCGCCGTAGTGCTTAAGTCGCATGCATCTGTTGCCCGGCTGCTCGTAGATTGTTCGCATGGCACGGCCGTTCGTTCCCGTCGATTTCGCCCCGCCGGCGACGTTCGAAGGCAATGGGTTCCGTCTCGAGCCACTCGGGCCTGAACACAACGAGCGAGACCACGTGGCGTGGATGTCGAGCATCGATCACATCCGCGCGACTCCCGGATTCGAACGATCCGAGTGGCCGCAACGGATGAGCCTCGACGTCAACCTGGCTGATCTGGAACGCCATGCTCGCGACTTCGCCAGGCGCGAGGGGTTCACGTATTCGATCCTCGATGATGCCGAGGTGATCGGCTGCGTCTATATCTATCCATCCCGCACCCGAGGCCGCGACGCTTCCGTTCGGTCGTGGGTGCGTGAGAGCAGATCCGACATGGACGTCACCGTGTGGCAAGACCTGTCGGCCTGGCTCGCCACTCGCTGGCCTTTCACCAATCCCGACTACACCTCGCGGGAATAGCGCCACCCATCGACATCTCGCGGCGAACGGGCCCGCATCGCGTGATCTCGTCGCCTAGGCTCGGCGGTGCATCGACACGAAGGAACGAGATGGGAAAGCTGCTGTTCGTCGGGACCTACGGAACGGACGATCCGACACGGGCGACGATGCCGTTCATCAGCGCGTCCGGAGCGCTCAAGCGAGGTCATGAGCCCTCGATCGCGCTCATGGGCGAAGCGGTGATTCTGATGAAGGGCGATGTGGTCGATCAGGTGTACGGAGTGGGGTTTCCTCCGTTACGTCAGTTACAAGACGAGATCGTCGGCGCCAAGGTCCCCATCTACATATGAATCCCTTGTGCGGCGGCCCGTGAGGTCGTCGAGGCAGACCTGGTCGGCAAGAATGCCGAGTTCGCCGGAGCCGATGATCTGAGCGACCTCATGCTCGCCAACGATCGGGTCCTGAGCTTCTAGCGGCGGATCCGGCTGGGCACGCACTAGGAGGGTGGCCCGCTCAGGAACGAGGGTTGGTGGGCCGTAGCCAGTCCCCGGCGTCGGCGACGGTCCGTCGCTCGGGAGCAGGGTGTGGACCGAGCCGGCCCCACAGACGATTAACGGCAACGAATGTGGCAAGGCCGACGGCGGCGAAGACGACCCATGACACGGCGAGATCGAGCATCGAGCTGCCGAATGCCGGCCCGAGTTGCCACCAGAGGTAGCCGAATCCGATGACCGCGGCGAAAGAGACAAACGCTGTGGTGAGGAATCGTGTGAGTGTCATGGCATCGGTCCTGGTCGATGGGCTTGTTACGAAAGGCATCGACACGACCAGGCAAGATCCCGAGGCACAACGTCGGTTGTGCGGGCTTACTAGTCCTCACTGGCCAGGGGTGGTGGTGACAGGTGGTGTGGTGTCATGTTGATTATCGCTTGTTGTTGAGGAGCTTGTTCGGGGTGCGGCCCGCCATCCAGTCTCCGTGGTTGGGTCGGATGGTGTTGTAGTCGCCGAGCCAGGCGTTGGCTTGGGCCTGTAGCTGATGGATGCTGGCGAGGAGACGCCGATGAAAGGCGGGTCGCCAGCATTCCTCGAGCATGGTTTGGTGGAAGCGTTCCACCACGGCGTTGTGGT